>Ga0335073_10002400_pt1 | contig 25573 bp, 27 predicted proteins | sample Lox_Sample_22_FD_207093 | JGI IMG/M metagenome (GOLD analysis project Ga0335073, IMG submission 207093) | Soil microbial communities from Loxahatchee National Wildlife Refuge, Florida, United States - Lox_Sample_2.2 | ecosystem: Environmental > Terrestrial > Soil > Wetlands | place: USA... | reverse complement strand
CCGGGACCGGCGGCGTGGCCGAAGGCTGGTCGGCGGGGTGAAATCGGCTGTCGATGCTGACGGCTGGCCACGGTTGTCTGTCAGACGTTCACCCGGATTGGGTGATGTTCCCCGACCACCCACCCCGGACCATCCGTGCAAGCCCGCAACCGCAACGCGCAAAAGGACGGATCATGGCGACCACAGTCCGAGGCCGGCGCACGCCGGCGGCGAAACCCACCGACGGGTACGAGCCTTCCAGCGGGGCAAAGCCGAGGACCGCGGCGGAGCCGGGCGCCGCAGCGCCGTCGCCGTTCACGCCGATCGCGGAGTACGGCTTCCTATCCGACTGCCACACCGGTGCGCTGGTCGCGCCTGACGGGGCGATCGACTGGCTGTGCGTGCCGCGCTTCGACTCACCGAGCGTGTTCGGCGCGCTGCTGGATCGCGGCGCCGGAACCTTCCGCCTGGGACCGTTCGGGATCAACGTGCCGAGCGGCCGCACGTGGGAACCGGGAACCAACACCCTCGTCACGGCGTGGAGGACGCCGTCGGGGTGGGCGATCGTTCGTGACGCGCTGACCATGGGCCCGCGTCGTGGCGAGGACACGATCACTCCGCACACCCGTCCCCCGACCGACGAGGACGCCGAGCACATGCTCGTGCGCACCGTCGAGTGCATCGACGGCACCGTCGAGATCGAGCTCGTGTGCGAGCCGGTGTTCGACTACGGCCGAGCGCCGGCCGAGTGGACGCTCGGGACCGACCGCCACAGCGCCGATGCCACCGGCGCGGGCCAGACCGTCCGGCTGGCGACCGACCTGCTGCTCGGGATCGAGGCGGGCCGCGCGCGGGCGCGGCACACCTTGGACCACGGCGAGCAGCTCTACTGCGCGCTGTCCTGGGACGAGGGGCTGCGAGCGCCGTCGACGGTGCAGGAGGCCAACGCTCAGCTCGAGGCGACGACTCGCTTCTGGCGCGACTGGCTCAGCCAGGCGCGCATTCCCGATCACGAGCTCCGTCCGCTGATCCAGCGGTCCGCGATCACGATCAAGGGCCTGACCTACATGCCCACCGGGGCGACCGTGGCGGCGCTGACCACCTCGCTGCCCGAGACGCCGGGCGGGGAGCGTAACTGGGACTATCGCTACACGTGGGTCCGCGACTCGACGTTTACGCTCCAGGCACTCCACTACCTCAACCTCGACTGGGAGGCGGACGAGTTCATCCAGTTCATCGCCGACCTCGAGCGAAACGACGACGGGGCGCTCCAGATCATGTACGGGATCGACGGCCGGCGCGACCTGACCGAGTCGCTACGTGAGGAGCTGAGCGGCTATGCGGGGGCGCATCCGGTGCGGATCGGCAACGGCGCGTTCGACCAGCGCCAGAACGACGTGTTCGGCGCCGCGCTCGACTCCGTCCTTCTGCACACGCGCCGCAGCAAGCGCCTGCCCCGTCGGCTGTGGCCGCTGGTGCAGTCCCAGGCCGAGTGCGCGACCGCGGTGTGGCGGCAGCCTGATCAGGGCATTTGGGAGGCACGCGGCGCGCCGCAGCACTACGTCTCTTCGAAGCTGATGTGCTGGGTCGCGCTCGACCGGGCGGCGAAGCTCGCGCAGATCAGAGGCGACACCGGCCTGGGCGTCACCTGGGCCGAAACCGCCGCCGAGATCAAGGCCGACATCCTCGAGCACGGCGTCGACAAGCGCGGCGTCCTACGCCAGCACTACGACACCGACGCCCTCGACGCGTCGGTTCTGCTGGCCGCCATCTTCGGGTTCCTACCAGCGAACGACAAGCGGCTGCGCACGACCGTGCTGACGATCGCCGACGAGCTGACCGAGAACGGGTTCGTGCTGCGCTACCGGACCGATCAGACCGACGATGGCCTGTCCGGCAAGGAGGGCACGTTCGTGATCTGCTCGTTCTGGCTGGTGTCGGCTCTCGCCGTCGTCGGCGAGATGCAGCGGGCCCGGGACCTGATGACGCGGCTGGTTAAGGTCGCCTCGCCACTCGGCCTGTACGCCGAGGAGTACGAGGTCGAGACCGGCCGGCACCTGGGGAACTTCCCGCAGGCCTTCTCCCACCTCGCCCTGGTCGAGGCGGCCTCGCGGATCATCCTGGCAGAACGGCTCGAGGAGATCGGCGGATGAACGACCGCGATGAAGGACAGCCGGGGCCGATCGACGTCGTCGTGATCGGCTACCCACCGGGGGCACCCATGACCGGGGAAGCCGTGCCGATTCTTCTGGATCTGGTCGATCGCGGCACCATCCGCGTGCTGGACGCCCGCTTCGTGCGCAAGGATGAGGACGGATCCTTTTCGGGCTTCGACCTCGCCGATCTCGACCGCGACACCGCGGGCGATCTGGTCGCCTTCGCGGGTGCGACCACCGGACTGCTGAACGACGACGATGTCGCGCTCGCCGCCGCGGAAATCGAACCCGGCAGCGCCGCGGTGATGATCGTCTACGAGAACCGCTGGGCCGCCCCGTTCATCGATGCGGTTCGCCGCAACGGCGGCGTGCTGATCGCCAACGAACGGATCGGCGTACAGGAGCTCCTCGACGCGCTCGATGCGGCCGAGGCCGTTGCCTAGGGGAGGAGAGGCAGCATGCCTGGACTACTACGCGGAGTAGCTCGTACCGCCGTGGCCGCGGGAACGTGGACGGCGGTCTCCGGCCGCGTCGCCCGGCGCCAGCAGAACCGCTGGGCCCAACAGGACCAGCAGCAGTACGTTCAGCAACCACGGTACGTCCCGCAACCCCAGTACGTCCAACAACCGCAATACGCCCCGCAGCCGCAGGCCTACCAGCCCGCCCCGGCACCGAGCGCGGCGGATGACCGCATCGCCAAGCTCAAAGACCTCGCGGGCCTGAAGGCGCAGGGGATCCTCACCGATGAGGAGTTTGCCGCCGAGAAGGCGCGCGTGCTCGGGGCCTGAGCCCGAGGACCAGGAGCGACGATGACCAGGATTGGATGATGGTCGCCGAACTCACGCCTCAGCAAGCCGCCGCGACGATGACGAGCAAGCGGTTCATCGTCCTGCTCGTCGTCGTGGCCGTCGTCGGAGTGATCGTCTCGCTCGCCGCCTGGTGCTTCCTCGAGCTGATCTACCAGCTCCAACGCGAGCTATACACGCATCTTCCTAACGCTCTCGGCTACAAGAGCGGGCCACCACTGTGGTGGCCGTTGCCGGTGCTGGCCGTCGCCGGCCTGCTCGTCGCGCTGGCGATCAAGCGGCTTCCCGGTGAGGGAGGCCATCTGCCGGCTAAGGGCTTGGCCATCGGCGGTGGGCTCCCGCGCACGATCGACCTGCCGGGGGTGATCCTGGCCGGCCTGGCAACCGTCGGTTCCGGGCTCGTCCTCGGTCCCGAAGGTCCCCTGATCGCGCTCGGCTCGGGAACGGCACTGCTGGCGATCAAACTCGCCCGTCGTGAAATGCCGCAGGAGATCCTCGTCGTCGTCGCCGCCGCGGGCAGCTTTTCCGCGCTCGCGTTCATCTTCGCCTCGCCGCTGATCGCGGCCGTGATCCTGATCGAGGCGACCGCGATCGGGGGGACCCGGCTCCAGTTGGTTCTGGTCCCCGGGCTGCTGGCGGCAGGCATCGGAACGCTCGTCGCCCTCGGTATGGGTTCGTTCACGGGCCTGAGCACGACCGCCTTCGCGCTCGGCGCGCTCCAGCTGCCCCATTTCGGGCACCCGGACATCGCCGAGTTCGGCTGGACGATCGCGGTCGCCCTCGCGATCGCCGTGGTCGCACGGATCGTGATGACCGGCGGTCTCGGCACGTACCGCGTCGTCTCGCGGCGACTCTTGCTGTTCCTGCCCGCCGTCGGCCTGATCGTCGCGGGTCTCGCGATCGCCTTTCACGGCGCGACCGGCAAGAACGTCAACGAAGTGTTGTTCTCGGGTCAGGACGCGCTTCCCGGGATCGTCTCGCAAGCGGCCACCTGGTCCGTCTCGGCGCTCCTGCTGCTGATCGCGTTCAAGGGCCTCGCGTGGTCGATCTCGCTCGGCAGCTTCCGCGGGGGTCCGACCTTCCCGGCGCTGTTTCTCGGCGCGGCGGCAGGAATCGCGGCCTCCCACCTGCCGGGGTTCTCGCTCACGCCGGCCGTGGCGGTCGGGATGGGGGCGGCGGCCACGGCGGTGTTGAGATTGCCGCTGTCGGGGGCGGTGATGGCCACGCTCCTGACGGCGCACTCAGGCACCGGCGATGAGCCGCTGATCATCGTCGCGGTCGTTGCCGCGTACTTGGTGAGCCTGGTGCCGCTCGCGCGCGCCATCGGCGAGGCGCCGGACGATAAGACGGCGCCACCGGCCGAGTCGCCTCCCGTGGAAACGGCGGTGGCGGCCGGTCCACGCAGCGGCCTAGACGCTGCTGGCGGTTAACAGCTCACTCGACATGAAGGTCCGGGCGAGTTGATCTGACGGCGCCGGGGACCGATGGGTAGTCCCGCCGCGAAAGTCTAGGGAGGTTGCGGACCAGGCTCTCCCGGGGTTGGACATGCATAACCTGCCGGGAGCGGCGGCTGACGCCGACCGTGGCATGTGATGCATGTGGGACGTGTATCAGATGCCAGGGCTGGCAGAAACCGGGCGAAATGGCATCTTGTGCATGTCCGCCCGGCGGGACGGCCCCGCAAACCGCCCCGTAAACCGCCCCGTAAACCGCCCCGTAAACCGCCCCGTAAACCGCCCCGTAAACCGCCCCGGCCGCCGCGCCTCCGGAGGCGCAGCCGGTCGAAGTACGCCGGCAGACCGGACGACTGCCGGCGTGATCCGCCGGCGGTCGTCTCTGCTGTGGTCTGCCTGCTACGCGACCGGCGTCTCGGGCTGAAGCGCTTCCTGCAGCCGCTTGGTGTCTTCGTCCGACAGCGAGGTCCTGATCACCGTGCCGCCGTACTGCTGCATCGCGGCAATCGCCTTGTCTGGCGTGACCTGGTCGATGACCATGAACAGCGCGGAGGTACCCGGCTTCACGTGGTCGCGCACCTGTTCCTGGAACGCCTTGTCGATGCCCTTCGAGCCGAAGTGACCGAACAAGGCGCCCATCCCGGCGCCGAGCGCCAGCCCGGCGAACGGAATGAAGAACAGCAGCCCGAACAGGAACCCCCAGAAACCACCCCACCACGCGCCGGCGCCGGCGGAGGCGCCCCCGTGCTGGGTGTGCACGTGGTACTTGCCCTCCATGTCCCGCGAGATCGCGGCCACCTGCTCGGCCTGGATGATCAGCTCGGATTGCAGCTCTTGGACCGTTTCCATGGCCTGTTCGGCCGTGCCCTGGTCCGGATACGCGATGGCAACGAGCGTCGCCATAGGCATCATCTCCTTTCCGACGGTTGACGTGAGCGATGCGGGTTCCCGAGCGGGAAACCGCGTCCGCGCCCAGCTTCCGATCGTCCCGGGGGCCGGTCATCATCCGAAACGGGTGAGCGTCCGGGTGCCGAGGCGCCGCGGTTAGGCGCCGCCGGCCATCCCACTTCAGGCTCCCGTCTCACCGGGTGGTGGCCGCTTCGCGGCCAGGTACTGCTCGCGTTTGCGTGCGCGGCGGGCCTCGACCATCGACATCGCGGGCGCGTTGATCACCACCGTCCCGGCGAAACGGTCCTGGAATGCCCGTCGCTTCTCGTCGTAGAGGACCGGCAAGAATCCCAGGAAAAGTGGGAGCGAGGCCAAGAGGACGCCGACCCAGCGAATGAGTGCGCGCTTCGGCTTGATCGGGTCACCATCCAGAGTCTCGACCTTGATCTGCATGACTCGGGCTCCCGGCGTCTGCCCGGTCGTGGACCAGAAGACGACGAAATAGCCGACCAGCCAGAGGATGTAGGCGACCGTGCCAATGGCGGCCAGAATCGCCTTCACCACGCTCGGAAGGTGGTGCAGCAGCGACAGGATCAGGCCGGCCCCGACTCCGACGATGATCGCGACCAGATTGATGATCACCGCGTCCATCGCAAACGAGATGGCCCGCGTGACCAAGCCCGGATACGGCACGCCTGCCTCGGGCGCGGTCACGGCCGGCGTCGCGCCCGCGGCGGACCCCGGCAGGCTGATCATCACATGCTCGGGTCCGGGCCGATCGGAAGCGGCCTAGGCTGGCGGTGGATCAGCCGGCGGGCGGTACGTTCGACCCAGTCGTCGGCCTTACGAGATCGATCGCGCACCTCATCGGCCGTCTGGCCGGCGAAGCCAAGGCCCTGCTGCGAGATCGCGGCCGTGACCGCGGGGCTGGCGGCGATCTCATCGATCATGTGCCAGAGGGCGTCGCTGGCGAGCAGGCGCTCGAGGAACCGGTCGATCAGGCCACTGTCGAAGAGGCCGTCGATGATCCGCTTGGCCGCGTCGCTCGACAGCGCGTTGATCAGCGCCGCCTGGACCTGGATGCTGTCGATCGCGGCGGTCAGCACCCGCTCGAGTTCGTCGCTCGAGAGCACGCGGTCGACAGCCCGGCGCTCCAAGGTCATCCCGGCGCCGGCGGCGGCGTTCAGGACCCCGCCGAACGGTCTGAGCGTGGATGCGGCGGCGCGGCTGCCGAGGTCTGTGAGAGGCCGCAGGACGCGCGGTCCGGAGTTGTTTGTATGGTCGCCAGAGTTCGCCATTGATCGGATCTTCCTCCTTGGGGCCGCGGCTCGGCATCACCCGAATCAGACGATGACCCTACAGCTCACGGGGCCGACGATGGGCGGGGCCACTGTCGAGCAAGTGATCGGGGTTGTGGTGGAACCTGTGGAGCACGACGGCGTCAAGGACGAGGCCCAGAACCAAACGGACGCTGACCAGCCGGTCCAGACGGTGACGGATCAGCCGGCGTCAGACGAGCCCGGTCAGGCGGTCGCCGCCGAGCCAAGCGCGCACACCAGCTCCCGCAGCCGGCTCATCTGGGTGCGGATCTTGATCGGGATCACCACGCTGCTCCTGATCGTCGCGATGTTCGCGGTCTGGGCAAATCGCCTGCTGTTCAACCCCGACAACTGGTCGAACGCGAGCACGCAGCTACTTCAGAACCCGGATATTCGGTCGAACACCGCCAACTACCTGGTCGATCAGCTCTACGCCAACGTCAACGTTGCCGGTCTCATCAAGTCGGGGCTGCCGACGCAGTTCCAGGGCCTGGCTGGACCCGCCGCCGGTGCGCTGCGCAACGCTGCCGTTCAGGGGACGGAGCTCGCGCTGACCCGTCCGCGCGTCCAGGCCCTCTGGGCTCAGGCCAATCGCGCCGCCGACCAGACGTTCATCGCCATCGTCAACGGGGGGAAAGGCAACGTCAAGATCAACCAGGGCGCGGTCAGCCTAAATCTGGGCGCGATCCTCGACAACGTCGCCTCCCGCCTCGGGCTGCCCGTGACCGTCAGCGACAAGCTGCCGGCCAACGTTGCCAACCTCACGGTATTCAAGTCCGACCAGTTGAAAACGGTCCAGGACGGCGGCCAGGCGGTCAAGGGGCTCGCGTTGTGGCTGACCATCCTCTGCCCGCTGCTTTATGCGCTGGCGGTCTTTCTCGCTCCGGGGCATCGCCGGCGAACGCTGATGACGATCGGCTTCGCCGCGCTGTTCGCGGGGTTGATCGTGCTGTTCACGCGCAGGGTTCTCGAGAACCAGATCCCGCTCTCGCTCACCGACGACACGTCGTTGCGACCTGCGATCCGGGCCACGATCGCGATCAGCACGGACCTGCTGAAGGAGGTAGCCACCGGGGTCATGTTCGCCGCGGTCATTCTCGTCATCGCGGCGTGGTTCGCCGGTCCCGGGCGGTTCCCCCGTACCGCGCGGGAGGGGATCGCGCCGTTCCTGCGTGAGCGCCCGGTGGCGACGTATGCCATCACCGTAGGCCTGCTTGCCCTCCTCTTCCTGTGGAACCCGATTCCGGCGACCGGCACGCCAGCCGGCATCCTCACGTTCACCGTGCTCGCACTGATCGGCACCGAGGTGCTGAGGCGCCAGACGTTCGTGGAGTTTCCCGAGGCCCGCTCGGGCGCCGCCAGGCAGGCCATGAGCGCCCGTTGGGCGAGCATGAGAAATCGACCCCCGCGGGCGCAAGCAGCGCCCGCCGGAGCTCAGCCCACGACCGCCGAGCAGCTGAAGCAGCTCGCTGAGCTGCGCGACAGCGGCGAGCTCACTCCGGAGGAGTACGGCGCCGCGAAGGCGCAGTTACTACACCAGTAGGACCGACTGAGCTCAGAGCCCGGTCTGCGCGGCGATCCGGCCAGAGTTGACCGCGTTCACCAGCGCCTGATAGTCGCGGTCGTTCTGGTCTGCGTACGCCCTCGAGAAGTCGAGGATCGCGCGGTCGAACGCGTTGCCGTTGCCGAGGTAGGCCGCGATCGCGATCCGATCGCCGCTGCGCGCGTGCGCGCGGGCCAGCGTCCAGCCGCACAGTCTGCCGTACACCGCCATGCCTTCCGGGACCATCTGCTCGATCTCCGCCGAGCCCTTCCAGTCCTTGAGCTGGCGGCCGTAGAAGTCGCGCCCGACTCCGTCGAGGCCGGCCTTCACGTGCACCCAGCCGAGGAAGATGTCGCTCGTGGCCTGCATCAGTCGCTGACCGTTCACCACCCGCTGGCCATGGTTGCGGAACTGGCTCTTGCCGGCGTACTCCTCGAGCACCGAGGCCTCGGCCTCCTTCATCTGCAGGAACAGAGGATCGGTGCCGTCGCGGCCGAACAGCAGGCCGATCCACGCGCGCGTTCCGACGCTTCCCACTCCGACCACTTTCCGCGCGAAGTCGCTGAGATGGAACTGTTCGAGGAGCACCCGCCGGTCGTGATCGAGCGACTGACGGTAGACCCTCAGCAGCCCGCGCAGCCATTCGAGCATCTGCTCCTGCTCGGGGCCGGGAATCAGCACGCGCAGCGGCACGATCAGCGGCGACTCGTCGACGATCTCCGCCGTGCCGTTCGCCTGCTGCGTCAGCTTCGAGAAGGCGGACATGCTGTCGCGCGTCCGGGCTTTCGCGAGCGCCTTCTCGGTTCGCTTGACCATCCTGGCCTTGAACTGCGCCCGATACTGCGCGACGAGTGGCTCGATCTCCAGCCGTGCGTACCACACCTCCAGGTTGGACATGCCGGCGAACTCGCGCAGTGCGTTGCGATATCCGGCGACCGTCTCGAGCACGATCCGGTCCTGGTCCTTGACGTCGTAGCCGTTGTCCCGCGCCGCGATCAGCATGCTGGCCGCAAGGCGCTTGACGTCCCACTCCCATGGCCCCGGGAGCGTCTCGTCGAAGTCGTTGATGTCGAATACGAGCCGTCTCTCGGGAGAAGCGAAGACTCCGAAGTTCGACAGATGCGCATCGCCGCAGCACTGCGCGTTCAGGCCCGAGCGGGGCGTCCCGGCGAGATCCGACGCCATGATCTTGGCGGCCCCGCGATAGAACGTGAACGGCGACACGAGCATCCGGCCGTAGCGGATGGGAACCAGTTCGGGGACGCGCGTCTTCGCCTGGGCCTCGAGCAGGGCGACCGGGTCGGGCCGGTCCGACGGAGCGTCGTACTCGGCGTGGCGGGACCTCGGCACCTCTGCGCGCGCCGCCTTCCCGCGCGCGATCCGTTCGTCAACGGTGAGGTGCACGGCCGGTGCGAGGCGGGTTCTTGTCCGTGGAACTGTCGTAGTCATGACCGTCGATCGTGACATCCTCGTTGCCGCATCCATCACCCGATGCGGATGAAATGGATGGCTGCCCGAGGGCGGATTATCCCGTCACCATGGAGCCCAGCCAGACAACCGGTGCGACGTTGGTCTCGGCACCGGACTCCTACGGCGAGGAGATGACGTGGAACCCGCAGGCGCCGCGCTATCGGCTTGTGCACGTGCTGTTGTCGTGGCTGGTGGCGGCCGTGGCGGTATTCATCGCCGCGGCGATCATTCCCCATGTCAGCGTAGGCAGCTTCGCGGATGCGCTGGCCACCGCCGTGCTGATCGCGGCGTTGAACGCAGCCCTCCCGCCGCTGGTCGCCGCGCTGCGTCTGCCGTTCACGCTCGCCCTGGGCTTCGTGCTCGTGCTCGTGCTCGACGCTCTCATGCTCCTCCTGGCGTCGCACATCAGTACGCGGACGATCAGGGTCGACTCGTTCGGCTGGGCACTGCTGGCGTCGCTGGTGATCGCCGCGTCGATGCTCGTGCTCGATGTGATCTTCGGCGTCAACGACGACGACACTTACTCGCTCCGCGTGATCCGCAGGATCGCGCGTCGCCAGGGCGGGATGGCGCGAACGGATGCTCCGGGAATCATCTTTCTGGAGATCGACGGGCTCGCGCGACCGGTTCTTCAGCGGGCGATACGCGACGGCAACGTGCCGCAGATGGCCGCGTGGGTCGAGGCTGGCACGCACCACCTGGACGAGTGGGAGCCCGATCTGAGCTCGCAGACGGGCGCCAGCCAGGCCGGCATCCTGCTCGGCTCCAACGATGACATCCCGGCCTTCCGATGGGTCGAGAAGGCCACCGGAAAGGTGATGAGCTGCTCCTCGCCTGAGGACTGCGCCGAGATCGAGCGCCGTCTCGCCCACGGCCGCGGGCTGCTCATGCACGACGGCGCCAGCCGGGGGAATCTGTTCTCGGGCGAGGCCGACGCCATGATCCTGACCGTCAGCCACATGAGCGCCGAGAAGCACGCCAACCCGGGCTACCGCGCGTTCCTGGCCAACGGCTTCAACGTGACCCGGGTCCTGGTGCTGTTCTTCTGGGAAGCGCTGCTCGAAAAGCTGGCCGCGATCCAACAGCGCCGGCGGCGGGTATGGCCCCGCGGTTACCGCGGCGGAAAGTATCCATTCCTACGCGCCTCGCTGTGCGTCGGCGTTCGGGACCTGATCGTGTTCGGTGTGCTCACCGACATGATGCGCGGCCGCCCCGTCGTGTACGCCACCTTCTCGAGCTACGACGAGGTGGCCCACCATTCCGGCCTCGAGCGGCCGGACACGCTCGAGGCGCTGCGCAAGCTCGATCAGCAGTTCGGTCGCATCGATCGGGCTCGTCGTTATGCGCCGCGGCCCTACAAGCTCGTGGTCCTATCCGACCACGGGCAGACCCAGGGTGCCACGTTCAAGCAACGCAATGGCTACGACCTCCAAGCGTTCGTGGAGCGCTCGCTGGACGCGGGCAAGGTCGCACGCGTGGGCACGGGCGATGAGAACGATGTCGCCGTGCGGCACGCCGTCGCCGAGGCGACCGGCCGAACCGGCGCAGCCCGGATCGACCCGGCCCCCGATGCGACCCCGCCCGCCGGCGATCGCGAAGCGATCGTGCTCGCGTCGGGCAACCTCGGCCTCATCTATCTCATGGAGGAGCCGCGGCGCCTCTTCCTGGAGGAGATCGAGGCGCGTCACCCGCGTCTGCTGGGGGCCCTGCGCAGCCACCCCCATATCGGCTTCCTGCTCGTCCGCTCCCGCGATCGCGGGGCTGTCGTGTTGGGCGCCCGTGGAGCGCGATACCTCAATGAGGACCGGGTCGAGGGCTCCGACCCGCTCGCTCGGTTTCCGGCCCGGGCAGCGGCTCATCTTCGCCGGACGGACGGCTTCGAGCACGTCGCCGACATCATGGTCAACAGCTTCTATGACCCTGACCTCGAGCAAGGGTGCGCATTCGAGGAGCTGATCTCCTTCCACGGCGGCCTCGGCGGCCCGCAGACGCAGCCGTTCATCCTGCACCCCGTCGAGCTCCCCATGCCCGGTCGGCCGATCGTCGGGGCGGCAGCCGTTCACGATCTGCTGATGGGCTGGCGGCGGTCGCTGCAGGAGCCCGCGTCAGGTGACGCGCGCATGGGGGCTGCCACGGGTGCGGTGGTGTGACACCGGGACGCTCTCCATCGCCGGCGGCTGATCGCGTGGGTGACCCGCGTACCACCGGGCGTAGCGCTGAGCCAGCGGAGCGGCGGTGACTCCGTGCGCGAACACAGACAAACCGATAGTCAGATAAGCGGCACGCACGATTGTCGCCGCCCCCGCCAAGTGCTGCTCCTGGACGGCGATGACGGCGAACACGATCGACGCGAGCCCGCGCGGTCCGAACCACCCGAGGAACGTAACGGTCTGCCACTTGGCGTCGCTACCCACCATCGCCAGCGCGACCGGCAGCATGCGAACCACCGTCAGGCTGAGCACCGCGTAAAGCGCCATCGCCCACGTCAGATGCTGCAGCGTTGGCCCGAGCAGCACCGCGCCGAACATCAACAGCGTCACTCCACCCAGCAGCCCTCCGATCTCCTCGTTGAGGCGAGACCCCGCTTCCGACTCGCGCGCGACGAGCGTCCCGAAGATCGCTCCGGCGAGGAAGGCCGCGATGAACCCGGAGCCGCCGAGCGCCGTCGCCACGCCATAGGCGAGGCCTGCACCAGCGACGGGGATGATCTGAAGCCAGGGCCCGGCGATCGAGTTCCGGCGAGAGCCCTCGGAGACCACCCACGCTGCCGCGAGGCCCGCCGCGGCGCCGCCGAGGATTCCGTAGCCGATCTCCTCGAGCACGATGCTGACCGCGTGGTGGGTGGTCGCCGCGTGGCCTTCGACGTCGGCGGCGGCGAGCGCGATCAGCAGCAGGGGAACACAGATGCCGTCGTTGAGTCCGCTCTCGACGTTGAGCCCCTGCCGGATGCGTGACGGCAGCCGGGGTTCGGTCACGACCGCCTGTCCGAGCGCTGCGTCGGTCGGCGCCAGCAGCACGCCCAGGACGACCACCTCGGGCAGGTTCAGCTCGCCGAAGAGCGCAGCCGCCAGCAGGGCCCCGGCCACAATCGTGAGCGGCAGTCCGACCGCGAGCAGACGGAGCGGTACCGCGTATTCGCGACGGAGCAGGCGCAGCTTGATTCGCGAGGCGTCCGCGAACAGCACCACGGCCAGCGTGGCCTCGGCCAGTGCCCGAACGGTCGCGCTGCTCGGTGCAGGGGCGACCTCGTCCGCGAGGAGCGGCCCCACGATCAAACCGATCAGGACGAACACCATCGCCGGCGTGACCGAGGTGTCGGTCAACCGGCGCGACACGCCGGCGGTCGCGAGCAGCGACGCCGCGACGATCGCTAGCTCCCACTTCATGGGCTCGCACCGTACTTCCGGTTGTGAGTCAAGCGATCACGTTCAGGTGGGTGTTTGAACGATGCCGTCGATCCGGCTCCCTGGCGTGCGCGCGCTCGCGACCTACGAGAGGTCGTGGCTGCGGCGCGATGTGGTGGCCGGCATTGTCCTGACCACGCTGCTGGTTCCGCAAGGGATGGCCTACGCCGAGTTGGCCGGACTGCCGGCGATCACCGGCCTGTACACGACGATCCTGTGCCTGCTCGGGTACGCGGTTTTCGGTCCGTCGCGAATCCTGGTACTCGGACCGGACTCCTCGCTGGGCCCGATGATCGCGGCGACGATCCTGCCGATTCTCGGCTCCGGCGGCAGCCCCGAACGGGCGATCGCGCTCGCGTCGATGCTCGGGCTGATCGTCGGAGCGATCATGATTGCGGCCGGGATCGCCAAGCTCGGCTTCGTGGCCGACCTGCTCTCGAAACCGACACAGATCGGCTACATGAATGGTCTGGCGCTGACCATCCTCATCGGACAGCTGCCCAAGCTGTTCGGCTTCTCCACCGACGCCAACGGCCTGATCGACGAGGCGCGGGCTTTCGTGCACGGACTCGGGTCGGGCGAGGCCGTGGGCGCTGCGGTGGCGATCGGGCTGGTCAGCCTTGCCCTGATCTTCGCCCTCGAGCGGTGGCTGCCGAGGGTCCCGGGCGTGCTGGTCGCCGTCGTGGTGGCGATTGGAGCGTCGGCGGTGTTCGATCTGGCCCACCACGGCGTCTCGCTCGTGGGAACGCTGCCCAAGGGGTTTCCGCCGCTCACCGTGCCCAGCCCCGTGTCCGACCTGCCGCTGCTGGTGGCCGGCGGGCTCGGAATTGCCCTGGTCGCGTTGACCGACACGATCTCCACGGCCTCGTCGTTCGCTGCTCGCACCGGGCAGGAGATTGACGGGAACGGCGAGATGATCGGGATCGGCGCCGCCAACGTCGCGGCCGGCTTCTTCCAGGGGTTCCCGGTCAGCACGAGCGGGTCGCGGACCGCGGTCGCCGAGCAGGCCGGGGCCAAGACGCAGCTCACGGGCGTAGTCGGCGCCGCGCTGATCGTGCTGATGCTGGTGCTCGCGCCAGGTCTCCTGAAGAACCTCCCAAACCCCACCCTCGCGGCGGTGGTGATCGCCGCGTCGCTGTCGCTGGCCGACCTGCCGGGAACGGCACGGCTGTGGCAGCAGCGCCGCGTCGAGTTCCTTCTGTCGATCACCGCGTTCCTCGGCGTGGCCCTGCTCGGCGTCCTCGAAGGCATCGCGGTCGCCGTGGCCCTCTCGATCCTCAACGTGTTCCGGCGCGCCTGGTGGCCGTATCAGACCACGCTCGGTCGGGTGCCTCATCTGCCGGGCCAACACGACCGCCAACTGCATCCAGATGCCGAGGAGCTTCCGGGCCTCATCATCTTCCGCTTCGATGCGCCGCTGTTCTTCGCCAACGCCCGGACCTTCCGCGATGAGATCCGCCGCCTCGCCGCCGGCAAGCCGGCTCCACGGTGGATCCTGATCGCCGCCGAGCCGATCACCGACGTCGACACGACGGCTGCGGACATGCTCGCCGAGCTCGACGAGGAGCTGAACGCCGCCGGCATATCGCTCGTCTTCGCGGAGCTGAAGGAGCCGGTGCGGACCAAGCTCGAGCGCTATGAGCTGATCGGCCCGCTCAACCCCGTCCATTTCTTCCCGACCCTCGACGCCGCGGTGCAGAAGTTCCGCGAGCAGACCGGCGCCGACTGGACCGCACCGGCCCAAGCGCCGGTCGTCACCCCTTAGGTGAACCCGCCGCCGGAGGCCGCGTTCCGGATCAAGCATGAGGAGCCGGAACGCGGCCTTCACGTCAGGGTGATCACGCCCCCAGGATGAGCGCCTTCTGCCGCGCGAACTCCTCGTCGGTGAGGATGCCCTGTTCGTGCAGCTTGCCCAGCTCCTGCAGGCGGCTGACATCGTCGGAGCTGACGCCGCCCGACGCGGGCGCAGCCTGAGCGGGAGGCGCCGCGGCCATCGACTGCTGACCTTCGTAATACGCCTGATCCTGTGCCTCCGCTTGGGAGCGCTCGGCGTGCTTGCCCAGGGCGTAGGCACCGCCGCCGACCGCGGCCGCTCGGAGCAGTGGGCGTCGTCTCATGAACGGCATCGCGGCCTCCTAGCCTTCGTCGTCGACGTCGAGTCCCAGCGCCACCATGATCTCCGGCGCCGCGGCGATGACTCTTGGACCGCCCACCTGAGGCGCGACCGCTACCAGCACGCCGAGGATGTCCTCTGGGGTGACCCCGACGGCGAGCGCGTTGCCGAGCTGCCAAGCGTAGGATGCGGGCGGAGCGTCCAGGGCGATCAGGGAGGCGATCTTGACCAGCGCGAACGTCCGCTCGTCGAGTCCGCTGGCCTCACGATCGCCTTCACGCAGCGCGACGGCCCGCTCGAGGATGTCGGGCTTGCCGGCGGACAGGTCGGACAACGTCTGATGTGTCGTCGCTCCAACTACAGGCATGGTGATCTCCTTCTCCGGTTGTGATTGCAGCCGCTGGTCAAGAGACGGGAACCGCCGGCTGGAGGGCGTCCTGCAGTCGCTTCGTATCCTCCTCGGACAGCGAGGTCTTGATTACGGTGCCGCCGTACTGCTGCAGGGCGGCGATCGCCTTATCCGGCGTGACCTGCTCGACGACCATGAACAGCGCCGAGGTCCCCGGCTTCAGGTAATCGCGCACCTGCTGCTGGAAGGCCTTGTCGATTCCCTTCTCGCCGAAGTGACCGAACAAGGCGCCCATCCCAGCGCCCACCGCCAGCCCGGCGAACGGGATGAAGAACAGCAACCCGAACAGCAACCCCCAGAAACCGCCCCACCAGGCGCCGGCACCGGCAGACGCGCCGCCATGCGAGGTGTGCACGTGGTATTTGCCCTCCAGGTCGCGCGAGATCGCAGCTACCTGGTCGGCCTGGATGATCAGCTCGGACTCGAGCTGCGCAACCGTCTGCCTGGCCTGCTCAGCCGTGCCCTGGTCCGGATAGCCGATCGCAACAAGCGTTGCCATGTTCAGCGTCTCCCTTCGATGGTGGTGACCCGGTGCCAGCGACGCGATCCTGCCCCGGAACCGAGTCGGACGTGTGACTCACGCCCATATCAAGCATTCGCCACCCTGCTTTCGGGGTCATCACCCGAATGGGGTGAGCGATCCTCCTTAGACTTCGACCGGGGGCGCGCCGTGCACCACGAACGTGGCCAGTGACTCGATCGCCTGCCACGGCCGGTCGGGCTCGAGAGCCGATGGTGACGCGCCGGGGTGATGAGGAGCGATTCGCACTCGTAGTGCTCCCGGCCGGATCCTGAAGCGCAGGGGCGCCTGGAGGTGGGCCGCCTCGCCGTCGATCCCCGCGGCCACAGAGGACTCGGCGTCGATCTCGAAGGTCGCCGTGGTCCACTGCTGCATGTTCAGCTTGCGCGACGCCCCGCCGTTCGCATCGACGGTGATGGGAGCCAGCACGGTGATTCCGAGTTCGCCCCGATCGAGCCGTGGGCGCGTGCCCGATCCGAGCGCACGCCCAAGCCGGTAGGCATTGTTGGACACGAGGATCGCCACCGCCGACTCCTCCCCGCGCGCGCTGCGCCAGCGCAGCTTCGGTAGCGCCGCGTCCGGACCGAGTGCGTCGGGAACCGTGTCCAGAAGCGTGTGCAGCTTTGCCTCGCGGTAGCCGGGGCGCTGGACGGCGTCGGCGTACAGCCCGAGCGAGACGTTGTTCACGAACACCCGGCCGTTCACCTCAGCGAGGTCCACCCGCCGCTCGCCACCGTCCACCAGGGCATCGAGGGCGCCGACCACGTCGTCGCGATCGACGCCGAGATCGAGCGCGAAGTGGTTGCGCGTCCCGGAGGGTATGCACGCATAGGGCAGGTCCAACTCGGCGGCGACCATCGCCACGATGGCCTGAGAGCCGTCACCGCCGGCCATCGCCAGCGCGTCGGCGCCACGGCTGACGGCATCGCGCACCAGCGTCTCGAGATCATCGTCGCGCTTTAACTCAATCGGCTCGATCCCTCGCCGGCGAGCCTCGTCGGACAGCCTGAACCGCTGCGCCTTGCCACCTCCCGACAGCGGGTTGTAGAACAGAACCGGGTGACTCGGCCGAGATGCCTGCGGCAGATCGGCGTGGACCTGGAAGGCCTGGCGCGCCGCGGCGAGCCCACCGGCGATCGCGGCCAGCACGAGCAGATCCCACGCGACGCGACCCTCCACGATGATGAGCGCGATCGCCGTGCAAATCAGCAGCAGCGCTGCGCCCGCTCCGGCAGCGCGCGCCAGGCCGCGCCGGCGTAGGCCGTACCACGCCGCGCATGCGGCCGCGATCCCGCAGGCCAGCACGGTCAGCCCGTTGGGGAAGTTCGCCACCGCGATAGCGATAGCCACGCCGACGGCCACGAGCGTCAGCACGAGCGTGAGCGCCGCCCAGAGCCGGGGGCCCATCATCGGGCCGCCCAGGTTGCGCGCGCCGCGTAGGTGTAGCCCCGTGCGCCCACGGCTGGATGCTCGGTGCCCATTGCCGGCTCGGCATCACCTGATCGGGGTGAGGCAGGCCCGGGACCGGCGGGGTGCGGACCTTCCCGCAAACGCAGGGGCACACCATTGTTGGCTCCCCTGGGCGGTGGGATCTTGGCGAGGATACGACGGGCCGAGTGTGGCCTGCTACGAAATAACAACGGGAGGTCGTCTTGTCCGTACACGCAAGCCCTCAGAGGCCCACTGCCCGCGACTACGACGCGATCGGCGCGGGCGCGGACGATCGTGGTTATGGCTGGGTGACGTTCGCCGGCGTGCTTCTGCTGATCATTGGAAGCATCAACTTCATCGAGGGTCTGGCCGCGATCAGCAACGCGCACTTCTTCGTCCACAACACGAACTACGTGGCAGGCTCGCTCAACACCTGGGGATGGGTCGTCCTGTGCATCGGCGTCCTCCAGTTCGCGGTCGGTCTTGGCGTGCTCGCCAGGAATCCGCGTATGCGCTGGCTCGGCGTGCTCATCTTGGCGGTGAACGCAATCGTGCAGCTGCTGATGATGCCCGCCTACCCCTTCTGGTCCCTGGCGATCTTCGCCGCGGACATCCTCGCTCTCTACGGTCTGATCGCCTACGGGAAGGGAATCGAAGAAGCCTGAACCAGCTACGGCGCTCTCCTCAGCCCCGGCCCGGTGCACTGCGCCGGGCCGGTCTGCGCGTGGGGAACACTTGCCGGCGCGTTTGGCGAGCTGGCGCTCAAGGCGTCCTGGGCCCCGACCGATACGTGATTTGACGGCGGCGCCTGACGGCGGCGCCTTAGCGTTTTTTGGTCCCCGCAACGCTGGGTACATTCGCCGACATGCCCGAGCTGCTCGAAGATCCGCCCCCGCTGGCCGGCAGCCGGTTCCGGTCGGCTGTGCGGGCGCGGCTCGTGCTGATCGTGGCGCTGGTGACGGCGCTCTCGAGCATGGCCGTGTGCGCAGCCGCGATCCTCGCCCCGGCCCCGGCCCCGGTCGTGCCGCTGGTGGTCGCGGTCTGCGTCGGCGCTCCGCTGTTCGCGGCCTGGGAAGCTCCGGAAGCGCTCGCCTGGGTGCGCGCCGAGCGCTCGCACCGCAGCGCGCTGGCCAAGCTCCGCCGCACACTCGAGCAGCTGCCCGAGGTCGAGCATCCGCTGGGTGACTGATCCGCCGACCGCCGGCGCCCTCAACTGTTCCCTTGCCTAGGACTGCGGCGCACTCGGCCCAGCGCCGGCGCTCGGGCCCGCTCCCGGGCCGCGCTGGTCGGCCGGGGGCGTGGGCCCCTGGTGACCACCACGCCGGCCGAGAGAGAAGACCCCGGCCAACAACGCGACTGCCCCGACCCCGATCAACGTCCAGCCCCACCAGGGCAGCCCGCTACTGGACCCAGACGCGCTCGTCGAGGTCGCCGGGGTCACCGTCACGCTCGTGGTGTTGTTGTGCGTTGTCTTGTTAGTCGTGTTGTTGGTCGTGCCGGGTGCCGCAGGCGCGGTCCGCGTACTCGTCACGGTCGTGGTCTGCGCCGGGGTGGTGGTGGTCGTCGTCTCGGTGCTCGTCGACTCGGTGCTCGTCGAGTCGGTGCTCGTCGTGTCAGCCCAGGCCGTGCCGCCAGCTATGGCTCCCACCGCCACACCCGCGATCAGGACGCTCACCATCCGGAGCGCGGACCTTCGAACCGCGGCGCTGGCAGCCCGCCGTCGAACCGCGTGCACACCGATCACGCGCCGAGCCTCCCACCGATCGATGCGCCGAACAACCCGGCGAACATGCGTCGGTCATGCGGGTGTGCACCCCTCCGGGGGGCGCACATGCATCCCACACACCAGCCCACGCCATTGCCTGCGCGAAGAACGCTGCCAGAGTCGGACGCACATCAGTGACACCGAGCTGGGCACAGGCGTCGCGGTGAGGACCGCACAAGCGACCATCGACATTACCTCGGACGAGACGGGCTGGGCCGCGCTCTTCTGGGAGGCGTTCCGGCGCTCGAAGAACGCGATGATCCTGCTCGACGCCGAGCGGCGGTACGTCGATGTCAACCGGGCTTATCTCGCGCTTCTGGGCTACCCAAAGGAGAGGTTGATCGGCCGGCCGGTGTACGAACTGGTCGCCGACGGTCCGCTGATGTCCGCTGAGGAATGGCGGGCGTTGCTGCGGCGCGGAGAGTTCACTGGCGCGGCGGAGCTCGTCAGCGCCGGCGGCGGGCGCGTTCCGGTGGAGTTTGCCGGGCATCCCGAGATCGTGACCGGCCGGCAGCTGGTCCTGTTCGTCGCCATGGCCACGACCCGTCCCGCGCGTAGCAAGTCGGGGGAGATCACCTTCCCGGGCGAACGTCCTGCGCTCTCGCGCCGGGAGGTCGACGTGATCCGCCTCCTGGCTGACGGTCTCACGGGGCCCGAGGTGGCCGAGGAGCTGCAGCTCGCTCACAACACCGTCCGGACCCACGTGCGCAACGCGATGGGCAAATCGGGAGCGCGCTCACGGGCGCAGCTGGTCGCGCTGGCGCTGGCAGAAGGGTTGTATTTGAACTAAACGTGAACTGAACGCCGTAAATACCGCAATCGCGCTATGGACAGGTGCCCGCGGTGCCGGGATCATCGTGGGGTGAGGTGGGGTGGAGGAGTGGACGCGGCGCAGCCCGGTGTTTCCGCAAGCACGCGGGATATTCGGCCGCGCGGTGCCCGAGTGGTGATCGTCGACGATTCGCTCGCGTGTCGGGGAGTGATTCGCGAGCTGCTCGCGCGCCGTGGTTACGACATCGTGGGCGAAGCCGGCTGCGCGGCGGCCGCGATCGAACTCATCGACCGGCTGTCTCCCGATGCCGTGCTCCTCGACGTCCATCTGCCGGACGGAAACGGCTTCCAGCTCGCCGCGCAACTGGGCGAGCGGCTGCCTCGCTTGGCGATCCTCCTCACCTCGATCGACTTCAAGAGCGGCTTCTACGCGCTCGCCGACGTGAGTGGAGCGCGCGGTTTTGTACCCAAGAGCCAGCTGGCGCAGGTGCAGTTCGAGTTGTTCTGGTCGGACTGCGCTTAAGTCTGAACGCTAGCCGGCAGCACCGCCCAGGCTGCCGGTGATGGCTTCGATCGCCGCTTCTTCCGCGGGGCTGACATCCGTCCCATGCTCGCGGTGCGCCGCGGCAACTCGTCTGGCCAGTGTCAGCACGAAACGCCGGTAGTCCTCGACCTCATCCGGCGCCGCCTTCTGCTCCAATACCCCGACCGCTTCCTGGAGGTGCTGCAAACCATGCTGCTCGATCTCCTCGAAGGATCCGTAGCGCGTGTGGTCAACCTCCGGCTTGGCGGCGACGATCTCGTCCAGCAGCTCGCTCGCACCATGCTCCTGGCGCGCCTCCGCGTACGCCTTGCCAATCGCGAACGTCTCGCGAAAGGTGCCCCCGCGCGCGGCCGTCATCACGATCATGCCCGCGCTCGGCGGCCCTTCGAGCACCGTCTTCCACTCCTCTTCGGTGAAGTCCGCCTTGGTTGTCATCGAATGTCCCTCCCGGTGCGTATTCGGAGCGTGGCGCTGGGCGCGGTCAGCTGCACTTCGAGCTGGTGGCGTTCGTGAACGTCTGGACGGAGGTGACAAAGTCGGAGGCCTGCTTGGCAACGGTCGCGATCTGCGAGGCCGATGGACTCGTCGACAGTCCCTTGACCGTGCTCGTCAACGAGTCGAGCGACGATTTGATCGCAGTGGTCTCGTTGGGAAAATCGCTCTTGGCCGAGCTGACCAGCGACGTGGCGGACGTCTGGATCTTCTGGAGCTGCGCCTCGAGTCCGCTCAGTCCGCTGCTCGCAGTCAGGCTGGTCAGCCCTTTGATTGAGTTCTCCAGGTTGGTCCGATCTGAGCAGTACGCCGGCTTGCTGCTGCCACACCCCGTGATAGCCAGACACGCCATCGCCACAATGGCGAAACCGAGCATGCTTCGCCGGATGGTGCGCTGAGTACCCGTGGCCCGCTCGAACCGCATGATCCCTCTACTGTCCGAGCAGGCCGGCATCGAGAGCACGAGCAACCGCCTCCGACCTCGACGCGGCGCCCAGCTTCCGGTACACCGCGTGGGCCTGCGTCTTGACCGTGTTGGCGGATACTCCCAGCTGCGCGGCGATCTCGCGGAACGATCGGTGGCTGGGGAGGAAACGGAGGATCCTGAGCTCCGCGATCGTCAGCGACGACGGCCCTGCAAGGCTGGTCTCGGCCATCTCGTCCATGTAGGACCAGGCCTCGTCGAACCACTGCTGGAAGATCACCGCGCCCTGTGTCCTGCGCGCCAGACGCGACGCCTCCGCCAGCAACGTGCGCGCCCCGCTGATGTCGGCGAGCCGGAGCGAGGCGTGCGCGAGCAAGATGCGCGCCTCCGCCCCATACCACGGTATGAAGTCGCCCAGGGCGGCCAGCAGATCGGTGCCGCGACGCAGATCGTGCTTGGCCTCGTCCGCGCGACCCTCGTGGGCGCGCACCGCGGCCGACGCGGCGAAGGCGAGCGCGCTGACGGGGTAGCTCTCCAGACCGCGCTCCTGAATGACGTTGCCGGCGCGATCGGTCAGGTCGGCCGCCGCTTCCCAATCCCGCTGCTCGATCGCGATCATGGCCGCCTGCGCGAGACACATCGACATGACGCTTGGCGCCGCGGCCGCGCTCAGCTCGGCGGCTTCGGCCAGGAGCCGCTCCCCCGCAACCCGGTCGCCGCCCAGGTGCAGCGCTGTCCCGTGCAGGAAAAGGTAGATCGGGCGCCGGGCGCTGTCGGGGGACTCGAGCGCGCACGCCACCTCAGCGGCCTCGGCCATGCCTGCGATCCCCGCCGGAGCGACCATCGCCTCGATGCCCGCCAGGCCCGCGGTCAGTGACCCGCTTGCCGGCGGGGGCGAGCCACGGTCCACGGCCGCGGCCACCGCGACTGCGCAATGACGAGCTTCCGCCGCGTCGCCCGCGGCGAGGAAGCTGTAGGCCGCCGAGAGGGCCAGTGGCGGATACCCGGCCAGTTCGGCGCGCGAGAACTGGCCCAGCCACGCCTGGACCATTTCGTTGCGTCCCTGCGTCACATACCCGACGATGCCCGCCCACAGCAGGTCTCCGGTGAGAACCGGGTCGCGAGCGTAGACCGCGTGTGCGATCGCCCGATCTGTTTCGCCCCGCTGCCCATACCACGCGCTCGCGCGGGTGTGCAGCGCGTGCGCCATATCCGGGTCGTCTCGACGCAGCCGTGCCCTGAGCGCGTCTCTGACCAGGGCGTGCCAGCGAAACCGTTCCCGAGCCGGGTCGAGCGGCCGGAGAAGGGAGGTGGCCTCGGCCAGCTCAGCCAGTCGCACGGCCGATCGCTTCTCGTCGAGGACGGCGTCGCACAACGGTCCCGACAGCGCGTCGAGCACGGACGTTCTGATCGCGAAGCCCAGCAGCTCGGCGGGCCAGCCGGCAAACACCTCGTCGCGTAGGTACTCCGCGAGCCGATAGTCGTCGCCGCGAAGCGCCATCACGGCGGTGCACGGGTCTGGCTGTTCGCGTACCGACAGAGCGGCCAGATATAGGGCGGCGGGCCAGCCCTCGGTTCGCCGGACCAGCGTTTGCACCGAACTGAAGTCGAGCTCGAGGCCGGTCTGTCGCATCAGCATCGATGCTTCGGCTGGACTCATCGCCAGGTCCTCGACCCGTATTTCCACGAGCATGCGCTTCGCTCGCAGGCGACCAAGTGCCAGCGCGGGCTCGCTGGGCGAGGCCAGCGCCAGCGAGCAGCCATCGGGCAGCTCTCGCATGATCTCCTCGACCAGCGTGCGTAAGCCCCGGGGCGGGACCAGGTGGGCGTCGTCAAGTACCAGCACGAACCGGGAACCATGGCTTTCCAGTGATTGCATCGTCGCTCGCGCCGAGGACCGCGTGGCCGCCAGGTCCGCGTCGTCGTCCCCAAGACCGGCGGCGGACAGGCGCACGAAACGCCGCGGGTCGCGAGCCGCCCACTCGTCGAGCAGGGTCGATTTCCCATACCCGGGAGGCGCGATGACCGCGACGAGACGCCTCGTCGAGGCTCCCATCAGAGCGCGGACCAAGGCGCCGCGACTGATGAAACCCTCACGGACTGGCCGTTCCCGCGCCGGGCTCTCGGGCCTCGAGGCGGGTCGGGTCGTCGGCGTTTTCGGCTTGGAGTGCCGGCGGGGGATCTGGGCCGTTGCAGCGGGGGTCATCTCGGTTTCAATCGGCAGGCCGGGCGGGCGCTGCCATGAGAAGTTCTCCCCCAGACGGAGGTCGCGGACAAGCAGGCGCGCTTCCGTGTTCGGAAAGGTGTGCACCACGCCTGAGGTTCGCGAATCACGACCTGGTGAACGGGTCCGCACGACCATAAGCGGCGGCTTCACCCGGTTGGGAGGATGCGGATCGCGCCCGTGTCACTACCGTCGTCCCCGTGGACGAAGTCGAGCGCCTGCTCCGCCGGTTGGCCCTAAATGACGAGGAATCGGTCGGAATGGTGCTCGCCGGCGGGTTTGATCCGGCCGCCGGCGCTGCCCTGCGTCCGAAGGTCGACCTCCTCGTGCGCCTTGGTGCGCTACTGGCCCTCGGTGCGGCAACGAGCTCGCTGCGAGCGACGGTCGACCGCGCGATCGAGGCGGGGGCCACCGAAGCGGAGATCGTCGGCGTGCTCATTTCCGTGGCGCCGGCGGTCGGGCTGGCGCGCGTGGTCTCGAGTGCCCCCCAACTGGCCTTGGCAATCGGCTACGACATCGAAGGAGATGAGTGAGCAAGTGACAACGGGAATCGAGTTCCCGGACGAGAACGCGGCCGACGCGACCAGAGGGTGGTGGCTCTTCGTCGTGCTCGGCGTCGCCAGCCTCGTGGCCGGCGTGATCATCGTCCTTCAGCCGAGCAAGAGCCTCGCCACGCTCGCCGTCGTGGCCGGGATCTTCCTGTTGCTCGATGGCATCATCGAGCTGGTCGAGTCCTTGGGGCACTCGGTCGAGAACCGAGGTCTCGCGGCAATCATCGGCGTCCTCGGGATCGTGATCGGGATCCTCCTGATTCGACACCCGACCCATGCCGTCACCGCCATCGGGCTCCTGATCGGAATCTGGCTGATCGCCGCGGGGGTCCTTCGCCTGCTGCGCTCACTCGCGCTCGGCGCACTGCGGTTCTGGGGAATCGTGATCGCGCTGCTCGAGATCGCGGTTGGCATCGCAATCGTTTCGGAGCCGCACATCGGCTACGTCACGCTCGCCGTCATCCTCGGCATCTGGCTGATCATCAACGGCGTCGGAATGACCGCGCTGGGGTTCGCGATCCGCCGGATGGGGGCCGAGCTCGCTGCCGGCCCCCGCTAGGCCCGCGTCGCCGCGATAGATCAGGACGGAGACACGGTCGGACGGGCGGCGATTACCCCGGCGGTGAGGTCCGAGATCATCGCGCCGAGCAGGGCTCCACCCAGCACGTCGCCTGGGTAGTGGACCCCGGTGTGCACGCGCGAGTAGCCGACCACCGCCGCCAGGGCGTGCAACGGCACTCCAGCGATCGGCAGGACCCGCCCCACGCCGCTGGCAAACGCCGCTGCAGCAGCCGTGTGCCCGGAGGGGAAGGAACGTGACCTCGGCATCCGGACGTGGCGATCCGGTGGAACCTCCTCAGTGGCCCGATCTGGCCGGTGCCGCCGTCCGAGCGGCTTGACCACGAGGTTGACGACGGTGGCGGTGGCGGCCACCGAGGCCAGTCCGGACAGCGCGGCCTGCCGTCCGCGCGCGCCGCCGCCGAGCGCGAGTATCGCGCCGGCGGCAATCGACAGCTTCGAATAGTCGGCCGCGCGCGAGAGCCCACGCATCGCGCGGTCGAGCCGCGGCGTGTCGGTGCCGGCAATGGCTGCATACACGGCCCGGTCGACCTGCTCGACCTCGGCCAGCCAGGCACCTCTGGAGCGCGTGCCCGCGTCGGCCGTGTCCGGCTCGGACGCGGTGCTCATGAATCGGCGCTCGCGCGCCGCGGTCGGAGGTTGCTGACGATCAGCGAAACGATCGTGACCAGGTAGATCTGGCCGATCAGCGCCTCTGACACCGACAGCGTGTGACCCAGGTTCGTCGTCGC
>Ga0335073_10002399_pt1 | contig 25574 bp, 22 predicted proteins | sample Lox_Sample_22_FD_207093 | JGI IMG/M metagenome (GOLD analysis project Ga0335073, IMG submission 207093) | Soil microbial communities from Loxahatchee National Wildlife Refuge, Florida, United States - Lox_Sample_2.2 | ecosystem: Environmental > Terrestrial > Soil > Wetlands | place: USA... | reverse complement strand
CGGCGGTGGGCAAGCACTTCGTGCCGCAGGGGCGCGCCTGTAGGAATGTTCCGACAACGGGGACGCCTTCAGCCTCGGCCGCTCCCGGCGCGTCAAAAGGCCGAGCAAGAACAGCCGATCGATCATCTGACTCACGCCAGGAAGGGACATTCGCATGCGCTCGGCCGCCCTGGCGCGAATGACGAACATCACTCTGATCACCTGATTGCGGATTGGAGCGAGCCTGACGATGTACTTCCATCGATATAATGAACGGGCAACGTGTCAAACCCACCGGATCGCCAGCATGAACAAGAACGCCAGACTCGGGATGACGCTTTGGCTGCTGCTCCTTTGCCTGCCAGGCTCGGCCGCGCCGAGCGACAAGCCGACCATCATCGTATTCGCGGCGGCCTCCTTGACCAATGCATTGCAACAAGTCGGCGATGATTTCTCCAAGGATTCCTCCAGCGCCGCGAAGTTCTCCTTCGCCGCCAGCTCCGCTCTGGCCCGCCAGATCGAGAGCGGTGCGCCGGCGGACGTGTTCTTCTCGGCGGATCTGCGATGGATGGATTATCTGCAGGCTCGCAAGCTCATCCAGGTCGCCACTCGGCGCGCCGTGCTCGGCAATCACCTGGTGTTGGTGGCGCCGGTCAACAGCAGGATCACCTTGCACATCGCGCCGCGGTTTCCGCTTCTCGCGGCACTGCGCGGCGGCCGCCTCGCGATCGGCGATCCAGATGGCGTGCCGGCGGGCCGCTATGCGCACGAGGCGCTCGATGAGCTTGGCGTGTGGAGTGCCGTGGCGAACCATCTGGCGCGTGCCGAGAGCGTGCGCTCGGCACTGGCTTTGGTGGATCGGGGCGAGGCGCCGCTCGGCATCGTTTATCAGACCGATGCGTTGATCGACAACGATGTACGCGTAGTTGACGTATTCCCCGACGCCACCCACGCCCCTATCACCTATCCGATTGCCCTGGTGAGCGGGGCCCACCCGGATGCCGCGCAGTTCCTGCACTACGTCGAGAGCCCGGCCGCCGCCGCCGTTTTCAAGCGCTATGGCTTCGTGCCCTTGCATTAGCGTGCATATTCAACGACTTGCCGCGCGGCGCAAATGACCTTCCCGGCAGCAACTCGAATCGCACGCCGGCGATCCCATGAGCGCGCGCGATCCGATGAGCGCGCGAAACATTGCCCTAACCGAAACCGACACTTAAGTATTATAGATCCGCTTCCTTGCACGGCGCAGCGTTGGGCTGTGAGTCCGCATTCCTGCCCAATTCGATCGCCGAGCCATGAACGACCCCGCAATCCTCGTATCCGTAGTCGATGACGATGAGTCGGTGCGAGAGTCATTGCCTGATCTTCTGCGGGAGTTCGGCTTGGCCTCCGAGGTGTTTGCGACGCCGGGCGATTTCCTTCGATCTGCCTTCGTCGACAAGACCTCCTGTCTGATCCTGGACATCGCTATGCCGGGCATGTCGGGGCCCGAGATGCGCCGTGAACTGTTGAGGCAGGGCCGTGACATTCCGACCATTTTCATAACGGCTCATGCGGACTATGCATCGCGATCCGACATGTACGAAGGGGCCGTCGAATGCATCATCAAGCCGTTCAGCGACACGACCCTGCTCGAGGCGCTGAAAAGAGCGCTAAAGCTGCCGTAGCACCTCTTGCCTGGGGAGACTCTTCATGCGCTTAATAGATGCGACGAATTGCTTCCCGAGGGTACCTGCAATGCCGCCGACTGCACCTATGGTCGTCGTTGTTGACGATGATATCTCCGTTCGAGAATCCCTGGAGCTCTTGATTCAAAACCAGGGATGGCAACCTGCGCTGTTCGAATCGGCACAGGCGTTTCTGGAGCGACTGCCAAGCGTGGTCCCGAGCTGCTTGATCCTGGACGTCAATCTTCCGGATCTCAGCGGTCTCGATATACAGCAGCGCATAGGCAATGAGAAATCCTCGACGCCGATCATATTCATAACGGGCTACGGCGATATCCCGACGTCGGTCCGGGCGATGAAAGCTGGCGCGGCTGAATTCTTGACCAAGCCGCTCGATGACGAAATCATGATCGGAGCGATTCGCGAGGCGGTTCTTCGCAGCCAGGCGAATCTGAAGCGGGAAGGAGCTCAGCGGCAATTACAGGAGCGGTTCGCCTCGCTGACCAAGCGTGAGCGCGAGGTCATGAGCCTGGTCGTGAGGGGACTGATGAACAAACAGGTCGGCTTCGAGCTGGATATCAGTGAGATCACCGTCAAGGCGCATCGCGGCAGGGTCATGGAGAAGATGCAGGCCATGACCTTCGTCGACCTGGTGAATATGGCTGGGAAGCTTGGAATCAGCACGGGCCGGGAGACCTAGCGCATGGCGGCCGCATCGGTCACGGCGCCGCAGGCGCGGGCGCCCCCGCACCAATCGCTTGGCGGCATGCCGGGTGGCCTCGCTTACTTTCCTCGGGACACCTGCGAGGTGGTTTCATGACCGAAGGTGGGTGACTTCGAGTATGACGGCGGCACTTCCCACATGCGCGCCGCATACCATACGGCCCAGGAGACGACGAACAGCGACATGACCCACACCCACACCGGAATCGCCGAGCGCGCTTCGGCGCGGCGCGGGTCGAACGCGTCATCGGCGCTGAACGCGTCCACCGTGAAGTGCACCGTGCCGCTGTGTATCGAATGAGGCCGCAAGCCCGAGACGCTGATTCCCGGTCCGTTTTGCACCACGAAGGCGATTTCCTCCACCCCCTCCCGCCCGTTCTGGCCTTGTGCACGGATTACCATCCGATGCGCGCCATCGGTCAAGCTCAGTGTGTCGAGCGCGATGTCGGCCGGGAGCTCTCGGTCGATGATGGGTTGCGCGTTGTCATCCAGATAGATCCTGACGTGCGAAGGCGCAGCCCCGCCTGAGCGTTCAGCGGTCATGGCGAAGCACCAGGCGTTTCGGGTGGCCGGGGTCTGCCTCGCCTGGGCGAAGCAGCATCCAGAACATCGCCACGAAGCAGGCCGCAGTGATTGCGCCTGCGATCACGATGATGAGAGCGTTGCCCCACAACGGACCTGTCAGATGATGATGCACTGGAACCTCCGCCTCTTGCCATTTCCACCACGTCTATCTTGGCTTTGCCCGCTCGGCGGCGACTTGCCCCGCGATTATGGACGTTCCGTGGTTGCCCCACGAGCTGCGCTCGTAATCGATGATGGCGGCGACATCGGCGTCGCTGAGCCTGGCGGCAAACGAAGGCATGACGCCGCCGTAGACCACGCCGCCGACTCGGGTCGCCTGCAGGCCGCGCAACACCACATGAATGTGCTCGGTCGCATCGCCGTCGTTCACGACATCATTGCCCTTGAGCGGCGGAAACGCGCCTGCCAGGCCTTCGCCATTCGCCTGGTGGCAGGCGGAGCAGTTCGAGGTGTACAAGCTTGCCCCTTTGGCCGCATCGTAGCCGCCGGCGGCGGCACCGGCGGCGGCACCGGCGGACGGCCTCGAGCTCGAGCCCGGCGCGGCAGTGGTCGTGCCGGCCGCCCCGCCCTCGCCCCCGCTCCCTGACCACGCGGGCTGTTTCAACGCCGCCAGATACGCGATCAACGCCTCGGCCTCGTGGGTTGGGACCACGACCCCGCGAGTCGGCGCGAAAGCGCTCGGCAGGGGAACCGCAGTCATGCCGGCCGGCGCATGGTCCACCACCTCGAACAGCCAGCTGAAGGAAGGCATGATCGATTCCGGTACCACCGCTCTCGGCTCATACAGATGGATGTACTGCCACACGGAGCTCGGCTGGCGTGTGCCTATATTGGTAAGATCGGGACCGGTGCGCTCGGACCCGAGCAGCTCCGGAGTCTGGTACGTGAAATCGCTCGCGGCCGACGGCCGCCCAAACACCCTGTCCTCGTCCAGCGGCCTCACTTGCTGCGTGTGACAGTAACCGCAGCCGTTCGCCACATACACCTCGCGCCCCTGCGCCTCGAGCGCGGTGAGCGGCTCGACGCCCGCCCCCGCGGGAACCCTCGACAGCTCGATGCCGGGCAGAACCCCCATCATGAACGCAAGACCCGCATAGACCAAGGTCGATCCGCCGACGATCATCACGAGCTTGTTCATGCCGCTGCCTCGTCGGCTCTCAGCGCCTGCAGCGGCAATGTCACTGCCTCCGTCCCGTAGCACATGCGCCAGACGTTCCAGGCGAACACGATGTGGCTCAGGAACATGAGCAAGCCGCCCACGCCGCGCCATACGTAATAGCTCTGCATGTCGATCACCGACTGGATGAAAGGCAGTCCGTGCATCCAATCGAGTCCTTGGATCGTGCCGCCGATCGATAGCGAGGTGACATAGATGAAGCAGCCGACCAGCGCCATCCAGAAGTGCAGCGCCATGCCCAGCGTGCTGGCGCGCTTACCCGTCGCCAGCGGCAGCAGCCCGTAGATGCCGCCCCAGATCGCGAATGCAATGATGCCGTACATCGTGAGGTGAGAATGACCGACCGTGAAATTGGTCAAGTGCCACACCTGCTGCAGCGATCGGAATGCCTCCAACGTCCCCTGCGTGGAGCCGATCAGGTAGCTCATCACTCCGACGAAGATGAACATCAGGGGATAGGAGTGAATCAAATCGCGCGTGCGTCCGCGCATGGTGAGAAGAAAATTGCTGCTGCCGCCCCACACCGGCACCAGCATTGCCACGCTGAACACGATGGCGACGGTCTGCAGCCACCAAGGCAGCGGACTGAACTCGAAATGATGCGCGCCGATGATGGGGTAGAACAGCAGATTCGTCCAGAACGCGAAGACTCCGAGGGCGTAGGAGTAAATTGGCCGGTTCAGCAGTTTCGGCAGGGTGTAGTAGATCACCCCGAGCGCAAGCGGCGTGAACCACATGCCGACGGCGTTGTGCATGTAGAACCCCGAGACCGCGACCTGGCCCAGTCCATACTGGTACTGAGGGACGATGGCTACGACCGCGATGATGCAGGTCCAGAGCGTGCCGCCGAGGATGTACCAGTTGGCCAGGTAGATGTCCTTGCTGGCGCGACGTGCAACCGTGGCGATGAGGTTGCAGCCGGTCACCATGAGCGCAGCCAGAAAGATCAACCGGATCTGCCACGGCCATTCGCGGTACTCGAGGTCGCCGTCGTTGTAGCCCAGGTCCAGGGCGATCGTGCCCGCGAGGGCCGCCACATTGAAGAGCGCGAGGCCGATCCACGCCAGCCCGGCGCTGTAGAGCCTCGCGCCGCTGCTGCGCGCGGCAACGTAATACCCCAATCCGACCAGGGCGATGCTCGCGAATCCGTAGAACGTCGCGTTCGTATGGATGGGACGCAGTCGTCCGAACGTCAGCCATGCGCCGGAGCCGAATTCCGGCGCCCCGAACTTGAAGGCCATCAATATACCCACTCCGGTGGCAAACAGCAGCCAGAGCGTGGCGCAGACCGTATAGGCGCAGAACACCGAGATCAGGGCGCGGTCCTCTTTGACTTCCATTTGCATGCAGCATTCCCTCGAGGCTCCGACCATCCGCGGGGCCAACGTTAATGCAGGGATGATCAGGGCGGCTATTGGACATTGGTATCGCCTGGCAGGCGTGGCGCAGCGGCGCACCGACCACAAAGTGCTATTGCCGCCGCGAGCTAAAGCACCATTTATGTGACGTGTCGAAGCGCCCCAACGACGCAACCGGCAAGGCCGCGAGATGCAGCATCTGGATAACATTCTGGTTTTCGTGAAAGTCGCGGAATTTGAGAGCATCAGCAAGGCCGCACGGGCCTTGGACATGCCCGTTTCCACGGTGAGTCGCCGGCTCTCGGTGCTGGAGTCCGACCTCGGTGTTTCGCTCGTACGGCGAACCACACGAAGCGTGATCCTCACCTCGCAGGGCCGGGACTACTTCAACCAGTGCACGGAGCCGCTGATGCGGCTTCAGGAAGCGGAACAGGTTCTCACCCAAACCCAGAGAAAGCCGGAGGGAACGCTGGCGATCTCGGTTCCGATGATTCTCAGCCAGGGTCCATTCATGGATTTTCTTTCGCGACTCTCCAAAGAGCACTCGCGAATCCGCATTGATCTGTACATCACCAATGCCTACTTGAATCTTGTGGCGGAAAACATCGACGTCGCGATCCGCTTCGGCCATCTGACGGATTCCAGCGTCGTGGCCGCCAAGCTCGGCAAGAGCGTACGCTATGTCGTTGCCACGGCGGGCTACCTGGAAGGCCGCAGATTGCCCACCGAGCCGGAGGAACTGAAGGCCTACGACTGCGTTATGTTCAATGCCAGGAACCATGAGACCGACTGGGATTTGATCTGCGGGCGTAAGAAAGTGCGCGTTCACGTGACGGGAAACGTCTCGAGCCGCGACTGCCAATCCGCGGCCGCGTTTGTACTGCGCGGACATGGTATCGGCCTGCTCGAGACCGGCTACTGCGATCAAGCTCTCGCTCGCGGTGATCTGGTGCGCCTGCTGCCGCGATGGACATCGGCGGAGATCCCGGTTTTCGCCGTGTATCCGACCCGCAAGTTTCTTCCTCCTAGAGTAACCGCCTTCCTCAAGGCCCTTGCCACGTGGAAGAGCCCGCTATGGGGCCCCGGATGAGACGGACCCCGACGCCGATTTTCCGCAGAGACGACCGCACTCTGCCATTTTTGAGAAATAGATTCCGATTTCTCGGCCTCCCAAACATGGGCGCCGGCACAATAATGGCGGCATGCGGCAGCGTGCTTTGATATCGGTGGTGGATGATGATCTCTCGTCACGAGAGTCGCTCCCCGACCTGCTGCAGCTGCTCGGATTCGCCGCCGCGCCATTTGCTTGCGCGGAGGATTTTCTTGCGTCCGACGTGCTCGCCGATACTTGGTGCCTGATACTGGACGTGTCGATGCCGGGCATGTCGGGACCGGAGCTGCAGCGCGAATTGGGCCGCCGTGCCGTGAAGATCCCGATCATCTTCATCACGGCCCACTGCGACCAAGATCTTCGTGCGGATCTCATTGCTCGAGGTGCCGTTGAGTGCCTGTTCAAGCCCTTCAGCGAGCACGATCTGCGCGCAGCGCTCGATTGCGTGCTTGGCACGGCCTGAGACTCCGCAAAACCGCCGCGCCCGCACGCAGCACCGCCGGGCGGCCGCCGCTCGCGCTGCGTGCGCATCGACCGCCTTGATCCAAGGCGGCAACCGACACCAATGTCCAATAGACCGGATCCTCATGCATCTGATTTGATCGCTGCGTGACTTGATTGAGCAGAGATCGATGATCCAGCCGCGCGCGAGGCGCCCGGCGCTCTCGATCGAAAGGGATTACTCGAGACCAAGGAAGAGGGGGTGGGCACCGCCGCGATGGCATCACCCACTGTATGAAGTCCGGCCCAGCCTGATCGAGTTGTGGATGTCAGATGCAGCAGCGAGGTTTCAGTGAGTAGGGTCCTGTCAGTTTCTCAAAACCCGGCGAGCGCCAAGCTGGTGCGCACGATGCCGCTCCTGATGGGTTTGCTTCTTGGCGGATGCATCTCCGCGCACTACGCGGCCCCGCAGGAGCGCGCACTCGACAATCCAGCGGATCTGGGATTGTCGGGAGCGCCCGCTCCGGTGGCCGGCGCCGAATGGTGGGCCGCCTATCAGGACCCGCAGCTCGACCGCCTGCTGCACAGCGCCCTCGCCGGCAGCCCGACGCTCGCGCAATCCCTCGCACGGCTGCGCGGAGCCCAGGCCGAGGCTGCAGCGGTTCACGCTGATTCGTTGCCCTTGGTCACCTACGACGCCGCCGAGTCCCGCGAACGGTTCAGCGCCCACGCTCCGATTCCGTCGCCCTATGGCGGCACGCCCCGGTGGGACGGCGACCAAGGGTTCAATCTCTCCTGGGACCTCGACTTTTGGGGCCGTCAGGCCGCACTCGTGAGGCAGGCCCGCAATCAGGCCGAGGCCGCAGCACTCGACTCGGCCGGTGCGAGACTTGCGATTGCCGGAGCCGTCGTCCGCTCATACCTCGAGCTTGATCGAGCCTATGCACTTGCTGACGTTGATGAGCGTACGGAGCAACAACGGCTGCAGATACTTTCGATCACGCAACGGCGGTTGAAGGCCGGACTCGATACCACGGTCGAGCTGCGCCAAGCACAAGGCGCCGTCGCGGACGCCCGCGTCGATCTGACACAAATTCGCGGCGAACGGGACCGGGACGTGCATCTGCTCGCGGCGCTGACCGGACAGGGTGCCACGGCTTACGAGCAGATCGAGCGTCCGCGACTGCGGGCGGACACGGTATTTGCGCTACCCGCGTCCTTGCCGTTCGATTTGCTGGCCCGGCGCCCGGACGTGCTCGCCGCACATTCGCGCATCATCGGTGCGCGTGCCGGCCTGGCCGCGGCGAAAGCTGCTTTCTACCCGGATATCGATCTGCTTGCCTTTGCGGGCACGGAGGCCATTGGATTCGACGCGCTGTTTCGCGGCAGCGCCCGCACCTTTGGTGTGGGACCCGCGCTGCACTTGCCGATCTTCGATGCGGGCAAGCTCAGAGCGAACTACCGCGGCAGGGCTGCCGACGTGGACCTCGCCGTGACAACCTACAACCAGACGGTCCTGGAAGCTGTCCAGCAGACCGCCGACCAGATCAGCAACATCGTCGCGCTCGATGCCGGTCTTCGGCAGCAACAGCAGTCGCTGGACGCAGCCGAGGATGCCTTTCGCCTCGCCACCGACCGCTACAAGGCGGGTCTCACGACCTACCTATCGGTGTTGGCAACGGAGACCGAGGTCCTCGCGGCCCGGCGCCAACGCGTCGATCTTTTGTCGGCGCGAGACATCGCCCGGGTGACGCTGCTGATCGACGTCGGCGGAGACTTCCATTCCGATTCCGTCATGTTGAGTGCGACGGCGTCCCGTTGATCGATCGTGTCCTTGGAGAATTCTCAGATGAATGACTCACCCAGCAGCCCCGATGCACCGCCCGCCGCACCGCCCGCCGCACCGCCCGCCGCACCGGCTGGAGCCCCGCCCGTTGCCGCCGCACCGGCTGCCGCCCCGCCGCCTGCTGCGCAGTCGCCGGCGGCCCCACCGGCCGCGGGCAATCGGCGCCGCAATCTCAAGATTCTTGCCGGCATAGTTGCCATCTGCGCCGTGGGTTACGGCAGCTACTGGTACTGGTACGCGCGCCACTTCGAAAGCACGGATGATTGTTACGTGGACGGCGACGTCGTTCAGGTCACCGCCGAGGTTCCCGGCACGGTCATTCAACTGCACGCTGATGACACGCAGTTTGTCGCTCGAGGTCAGCAGCTGCTGGAGTTGGACCCGGCTGACGCCGAGGTGGCGGTGAGCGATGCCGAGGCCAATCTGGCCCGCGCCGTCAGGGCGGTCCGCGCGCTGTTTGCGCAGGCTGATCAGTTACGAGCAGAAATTCGCGATCGCGAGGTCGAGCTCCAGCAGGCCGAGCAGGATCATGCGCGTCGCATGGGATTGCTCAGCGAGGGTGCCGTATCGAGCGAGGAATTCCAGCATACCGAGGACAGGGTCACGGAATTGCGCGCTGCGCTCAGGGCCGCCCAAGAGCAGCTGAACGAGACGACGGCGCGAATCGATGGGACCACCATTCCCACCCACCCTGAAGTGCTGGCCGCGATCGCGGCCGTCCGCGACGCCTCGCTGGCGTTGCGGCGCACGCGCATCACCGCGCCCGTCTCCGGGGTCGTCGCGCAACGATCGGTTCAGGTGGGCGAGCGAGTTGCCGCGGGCACGCCGCTCATGGGCATCGTTCCCTTGGATACCGTCTGGGTGGATGCGAACTTCAAGGAAGTTCAGCTGGGCGACATGCGGGTCGGCCAGCCGGTCACGCTGCGCGCCGACATATACGGTGGATCAGTGGTATATCACGGAAAGGTGGTGGGTCTGTCCGCGGGCAGCGGTACTGCTTTCGCGCTTTTGCCGGCGCAGAATGCTTCCGGCAACTGGATCAAGATCGTTCAGCGCCTGCCGGTGCGCATCGCGCTCGATCCGGGCGAATTGCATGCGCATCCGCTGCGCATCGGGCTGTCCGTCACGGCCCGTGTCGACATTCGCAACACCTCGGGTCCGCTGGTTTCCCGGCAGGTGAGGCAGATTCCGATTCCGTCACAGGCGAGTCTCGCCAACGACCCGCAGGAAGACGCCCGTATCGCCCGGATCATCAAAGACAATCTGGAATTTGCGAAAGGCGCGCCTAAAATCGCCGCGAATCTCGCCCGCTAGCGATGGACGCCGCCGTGCCACAGGCTGCTTCCTCGGCGGGCATCCCGCGAGGTGTCACGCTTCTTGCGCTGGCACTGGCGACGTTCATGCAAGTGCTGGACACGACCATTGCGAACGTCTCGATACCCACCATTGCGGGCAACCTCGGCGTCTCCTCCGATCAGGGCACCTGGATCATCACCTCCTTCGCCGTGGCCAACGGCGTATCGGTGCCGCTGACGGGATGGTTGATGCGCCGATTTGGAGTCGTGCGCACCTTCGTGGTATCGGTCGCGCTGTTCACCGTCGCATCATTCCTATGCGGCATTTCCACGAGCATGACCGAGCTGATCTTCTTTCGGGTGCTGCAAGGCGGCGTTTCCGGGCCCATCATCCCGGGTTCACAAGCGCTGCTGCTGACTCTGTTCCCCGAGAATCGCAAGGGAACGGCGCTCGCGATCTGGTCGATGACCACGCTCGTGGCGCCGATCTGCGGCCCGATTCTCGGCGGCTACATCTCCGACAACTACGCCTGGGGCTGGATCTTCCTCATCAACATACCCGTGGGCATATTCAGTGTCCTGGTGTGCTGGCGCTCGCTCCCAACACGCGAGCGCGCGGCGCACGGACTGAAGATCGACGGAGTCGGACTGGCTTTGCTGGTGGTGTGGGTCGGTTCCCTGCAGGTCGTGCTCGATCAGGGGAAGGACCTGGACTGGTTCAATTCCAACGTCATTGTCGGCCTTGCCATCGTCACCGTCGTGTGCCTCGCGGCGTGGATCATCTGGGAACTGTCCGATGAGAACCCGATCGTCGATCTTTCTCTTTTCAAGTACCCGAGCTTCACGCTCGGTACCGTGGCGCTGTGCCTGGCGTATGGTCTGTTTTTCGGCAACGTCGTGCTGATGCCGCTGTGGCTGCAGAGCAACCTCAACTACACGGCGACCTGGGCCGGAATCGTGACGGCGCCGAGCGGCATCACGGCGCTGCTGGTGGCACCGTTCGTCGGCAAGTACATCGGACGCTTCGATCCCAGGTTGTTCGCGACGGTCTCCTTCGCGATCTTCGCGCTCTCTTATTTCATGCGGGCCGCGTATCCGCCGGACGCGAGCTTCTGGGTGTTCGCCGTACCGACGCTGGTGCAGGGTTTTGCCATGGGCACGTTCTTCATCGCGCTGCTGACCATCACGTTCGACCGCCTGCCCGCGGACAAGCTCCCCGCCGCCTCGGGGCTCAACAACTTCTTGCGCATCACCGCGAGCGGCTTCGCCACCTCTCTGACCACCACCTACTGGGACCGGCGTGAGGCCCTTCATCAAACGCGGCTGGTCGAGTCGTTGACGGCTTTCAGCCCGGCATTTCGTGAGGGCGTCCACAACATCATGAGCTTCGGACTGAGCGTTCGCTCGGCTGACGCCGCCGTGATAAAGGAAGTGGTCAATCAGGCTTATTTGCTCTCGTCCCTGGACCTGTTCTATCTGTTCGGCTGGACGGTGCTGCTGCTCATTCCCATCTGCTGGATCGCGCGCCGGCCGGCCGGTGGGGGCGCCGTTGCCGGCGGTGAATAGGGCAGCTCGCAGTCCATCGAACGTATTCGTCAAGACGCATGAGGGAGGCTCATCCGATTTTGCTCGAAGCGTCGGCGGCGCAGGGCATGTAGAAACCGAAGGTCGCGCCCGGTCCGTCGTTGGGCATCGCCCACAGCCGTCCCTTGTGACCCTCGATGATCGAGCGGCTGATCGCCAGTCCGATACCGAGGCCATGTGCCTTGGTGGTATGGAACGCTTCGAACAGCTTTTCGATGCCGCCTGGATCGAGGCCGACGCCGGAGTCGCGAACGAGCAGTTCGACGCCTTCGCTCCCCTTGATCTGCGTCTGCACCCGCAGCGTTCTCGGCCGATCCTCGATGCCGGCCATGGCATCGGCCGCATTCAGCAGCAGGTTCAGGATGACCTGCTGCAGTTGCACGCGATCCCCGCTGATGGGCGGCAGAGGCTCGGTGAAGTCCGTCTGCAAGTCCGAGCGGCCGCGTCGTAGCTCGGCCGCAGACATGGCAATCACTTCGCGCGCCGCATCGTTCAGGTCGACCATCTCCAGGGTCGGGGCCTTCTTTGCGAACATCGCTCGCAGACGCTTGATCACCTCGGTGGCACGATGGGCGTCCCGGATCGTGCGCCGCACCGTTTCGGCGGCCCCCGCGACGTTGGGTGGGTCGGCCGCCAGCATCCGCGCGCAGGTATTGGCGTTGGTCAAGATGCCCGAGATGGGCTGGCTCACCTCGTGCGTGATGGAAGCGGTCATCGCGCTGAGCGTTGCCATCCGCGCCACATGCGTCAACTCCAGCCGCGCCTGATTGAGCGCCTCGTCGGCCCGGGTACGGTCGATCGCGATACCCGCGATCTTTGCGAACCGGTCCATGAGATCTTGCTCTTGTGCCGTCGGAATCGCGGGCTCGTGCCGATGGATCGCGATGATCCCGGAGGCTTCGGCTGAACCGGACACGATGGGCATCGACCAGCAGGAGGCATAGCCATGGGTCTTCATCACCGCCTGCCAGGCCGACCCTTGCCACCTCGAGTCATCCGCCAGGTCCGCGGTGATTATCGGCGCCTTCGCGATGAACGCCATCGAATACGGGTCGCATCCGCCGCGGTCGATGCTCCTGCCGTCGAGGAAGCCCTTGAAGGCATCCGCCGGGCCGGCTCCGGCGCCGGCCTCGAAGTGCTTCCTGTCGGCTGCAACGAGCAGGATATGGCAGAAGCAGCCGTTGCACAGCTCCTCCACGCGACGGCTGAGCGCGCCCAGAACCTCTCCCAGGGCTTCGCCTCGCGCCACCCGCTCGAGCAGCTTCACTTCGGCCGCCAGCAGGTCCTCCGCCCGTTTCAGATCGTCGACGTCGATTTGGAACGTCACATAGCGCACGACGTTGCCCTGGGCGTCACGGACCGGAACGCACCGCGCGCGCGTCCACCGATAGGCGCCGTGTGGATAGAGCATGCGAACTTGCAAGTCCATCATCTCGCCGGTCGTCAGTAGAGCCGTAACAGCGTTGTGGTCCTTCTCGTGGTCGTCCGCGTGGATGATCCCAGACGCAGTCCACCGCTCGAGCTGCTCGCGGGTCATATTGAAGTCCTTGAGGGACTGCAGGTTGGTGAACTCCAAAACGCCGGCCTTGTTCAGGAACCCCGCCTGCCAGGGCAGCATGTCGAACAAGCGACGCAGGCGTCCATCGGTCGTGGGACTCTCGTCCGCGTTCAATCCGAGCCAGCACCAACGACCGCGGCCGCCGACATCCTCCATGAAGGAGGGGCGGAACACGAACCAGCGGTATTCTCCGTCGAAGCGGCGCAATCGTCCGTCGATCTCCCGGGCGATGCCGGACTGCTGGATGACGCTCCAACCTTCCAGGAATGAGGTCAGATCGTCCGGGTGGATGGCGCTGCGCCAGCCATGATCGAGCGCCGCATCGGGCGCGAGACCGGTGTATTCGCACCAGTGACGATTGACGAAATCGCTCCGGCCGTCGCCTTGCGTCGTCCAGACCAGTGCAGGGAGCGCATTCACGATCCTGTCGAAGTGGACCCGCATCGCCTTGTTGCCCGGAGACTCGTCCATCAATAGTGCACGGACGCACTCAGCCCGAAAAGCCTTGGATCATTGTAGAATGCGCCCACGATGTAGGGCGACGCGGCGACGCCCCCCAGCACCGTGGCATTGAATGCATTGTTGATCCAAGCGGCGATGCTCCAGCGATCTCCTCGCGGCGCATACTGAATGTAGAGGTTCACGAGGTTGTAGGCCTTTTGCTGCAGCTCATCGCCTGCATCGAAGAAAAAGCCGCTATTGTGATAAAAGGTCGCCGTGGTGGAGATGTTGCCGGGGCTGATGGGAAGCAGCCACTTGAGCTGCGCCGTGGAAGTGAGAAGTGGTGAGCGCTCCTCACGATTTCCGGAGGCGTTCACCGATTTCGTGTAGTCCGGGTAGGCCAGTTCGCCATTCACGATGTTGTCGACCGCCGCGTTCGGAAAGCTCTCATACCGGGCATCCAGATACTCCATACCGATGCTGGCCGTCAAATTCCGGACGATGGGCACGGCGAGATCCAGATCGGCGCCCTTGTTGATGCTGGTTGCGGCATTTTGCGCGGTATCGATGCCGCCGGTGGCCGGGTCTTCGGTGGCGACTTGCATGTTGCTGTAGTTGTAGTAAAAGACGGCCCAATCCAGGCGTCCGTGATTCAAGAATGGCAAGTCGTGCTTGCCTCCGACCTCATAGGCCTTGATATTTTCGGGTGCCAGCGGACCGGGGGCGTTCGGGCTCAGAAGATTATAGGAACCGGCCTTGAAAGCCGTCGAATAGCTTGCATACAGCAACTGACCTGGGTTTTCCCATTCAAGCGTCGCCTTTGGTTTGGTGGTGGTCCAGCTCTTCGAAGTATCCACCGCGGGAGTGATCAAACTGGTCGTATAATCCGTAAGCCCCGTCAATTTCCGCTGCTCATAGCTGGTTCGAAAGCCGGCGATCAGCTTGAACCCATGAGGCAACTCGTAACCCGCCTGACCATACGCCGCGTAGGAGCTGATGCGGGTTCTCCCGTCCAGCACGGCGACATTCGCCGGTTCCATGATGGGAACGTTTGCCCAGACATTCACAGGTCCGTCGAAGGCATTCGCCTTGAGGAAATAAAGCCCCCCTATCCATTGCAGCGGCGATGAGCCGGGCGATGCCCATTGCAGCTCCTGCGTGAATTGCTGCTCGCCCGCGTAAGCCTGATAAGCATAGAGCGGCAGCGATGTACCGTCTCCGTCCGAGCTGGATATCATGTAATCATCACGAAAACCGGTGATGGCCGTGAAATCCGCCCAGCTCATATGGCCGTGCACGGTCAGATTGATGCCGGAATCGGTGGCCGTGCGCTGCGGAGGCGGATCCAGATCCGTATAGGTATCGTATGGACGGAAGGCAGGACCCACACCGGGCGGCAGCGGCAGCTGGCTGCCCACCAATCCCGTGTACACGGCGTCGGAGGAGTCGTTCTTGCGTACGTAATCCCCGCCAAACAGCACGTCCCAGCTGTCATTGATCTGGTACTTGATCTTGCCCCGCACCCCGAATTGGTCGAGATTGTCGAGGTGCCCCCCATCGTTGAGCACGTCGACGAATCCGTTGTGGATGGTGTAGACGCCCGCGAAGTTCGCGCTCAGACCATCGGCGAGGCCGCCGGTGACATAGGTCGTTGCCTTGGCGTACCCCAGATTCCCGGCGCTCACGCTCGCGTCCGCCGAGAATGCCTGTTGCGGGTCGCGCGTGATGATGTTTATGGCACCTCCCGTGGTATTGCGGCCATACAGGGTGCCCTGCGGGCCTTTCAGCACTTCGATGCGCGATATGTCGCCGAATTGCTGCAATAAGCCGGACGTGAATGGCAGATAGACACCATCGAGATAGAATCCGACCGGCGAATCCTGTCCCGGAGTGATCAGATCGCTACCGACGCCGCGGATATACGGCTGCGCAAAACCGTTGGTGTTGCCGAAAACCAAACCCGGCGTCGCCCATTCGAGCTGCTGGGTGGAGTCGACTCCCGTTTGAATCAGGTCCTGATTCGTCAGAACCGTCATCACGATCGGTACCGTGTCGGCGTTCTCGGCCCGCTTTTGCGCCGTCACGATGATCTCCTGCAGGCTCGAGGCGTCGGAGTCCGCGGTTTGCGCCACCGACGCATCTATCCCGGCCGATACCATGAGCCAGGCGACGGCCGCTTCGAGCAGGAATTTACCCATCACATTTTCCCCTGTTGTTGGACGGCCTCGCAACGCACCCATCGCATCCATGGCGCGAATCGAAAATGGCCCCTGGTGTTCGTGCTCACGACCGCCCGCGCAGGCGTTGCACCGCCTCGCTCACGGCCGCGAGGAGGTCTTGCCCATCGAACGGCTTCATCAATAGCAGGCAATTTCCGGCGCTGCCCGGGGGCGGCCGCTCACCGATGGCGTGGTGTCCCGTGATGAGGATGACGGGCAACTCCGGCCTTGCCGCGCGGGCCCGTCGCAGCAGTTCAAAACCATCGATCCGCGGCAAATCGATGTCCGAAATGAGGCAGTCGAGTTCCGCGAGCTGACCGCTCTCGAGCAGAGTCTCGGCCGCGGCAAACAAGCGCACGGTGTAGCCTGCCGATTCCAGAAGATTCTCGAGAGACCAGAGCATTCTCTGATCGTCATCGACAATTGCAGCGATGATTGCGGAAGACGGGTCAATCATGGACTCCAGCCCCATGAGCACGGCCGAGATGAACTGTGCCGGAATGACCCCGCGGAGTATCTAATGGAAAAGCATGATAGCCGGCCGCGCTACCGGCGCCACATGCGCGCTACCGGCGCCACATGCACTAATGGGGCTTTTGCGCCGAAAGCTTCAGCTTGTCTGCCATCCGCGCGAGCTCTGGCAGAGAATCCGCACCCATTTTGCGCATGACCTGGGCGCGATGCACTTTGACCGTGATTTCACTGATGCCCAGGTCGCCGGCGATCTTCTTGTTCAACCGGCCCATCACGACGCAGCTCATGACTTCGCGCTCGCGAGACGTCAGCGTCTCGAATCGCTCCGACAGCGCCCTGAGCTCCCTGTCATTCTCGCACCGCTCGCGGTCACGGGCCAGGCCGAGATGGATGGCATCCAGCAAATCTTGATCTCTGAATGGCTTGGTCAGGAACTCGATCGCTCCGCCTTTCATGGCCTGGACGGACATGGGAATGTCCGCATGCCCCGTGATGAAAATGACCGGGAGCCGGATGTTTGTCGCGGCAAGCTCGCGCTGCAGGTCGAGGCCGCTTCGCCCCGGCAATCTCACATCGAGCACCAGGCAAGCCGGCCCCTCGGGGCGCGGGCAGCCGAGGAATTCCGGCACGGATGAGAGCGCCGTCACCCCCAGGCCCACTGATCGAAGCAAGCTCACGAGCGATTCGCGGATCTGCGGGTCGTCATCCACGATGAAGACCATACCGTGCACCTCGGGGATCGGCGTTTGCATCATGCGCAACTTCTTGGCGTTCGGAGCCCCGCCTGCGCCTCACGCGCCAACCGGCGAGGTGGCCATTATATACGAAGGTATAACCCCTCCCATGCTTTGCGCCAATCTGCCCTCCGCGAAGGGGCAATGCGTCAACATGGCCGCAGAGTGCTAGGGTCGCGAGGTCGGAGTACAAGCGAGAGACCGGTGGTGTCGCAATACTTCATCTCTGTTGTCGATGACGATGAGTCCTTTCGTGAGGCGATGACCAGTCTCATGAGATCGCTTGGATTCGAAGTCGAGGCGTTCTCGTCCGCGGAGCAGTTCCTGGCATCCCCTCGCCTCGGAAGTACATCCTGCTTGATTGCAGACGTGCACATGCCAACGATGGGTGGTGTCGAGCTGCATCGGCAATTGGTCGCGTCCGGTCTTACCATACCGGTAATCTTAATTACCGCGTATCCCGATGACAATGTTCGGGCTCGTGCTCTTGCCGCCGGAGTCATTTGCTACCTCAGCAAGACGTTCGATGATGAGGCGCTGCTCGGGTTCGTCCGCTCCGCGCTGGTGCAGGGGGATCACGGAGTCGCTGATGATCGTATTGGTGTAAAACGCTAGAATGGGGCATGAGCCCCGCGTCGGACACCGGACCGGACAACAGCCTGGAAGCGCTCTGGGAGAGGGTCTCCCGCTCTGCGCAGGGCGACATAGTCTCCGACCACTTGATCGACGCGCTCATGCGCGCGGCAATCGAGTACGCCGGCGCCGGGCGAGGTCTGCTGATTCTTGCACGGCGCGATGAATACTGGATCGAGGCGGAGGCGACCGCCGGCGGCGGCACAGTGTCGGTCGATCTGCGGACCGCAAAGTTGATGGCGACGGACCTGCCTCAATCCGTGCTGCACTACGCCGTCCACACCAAGGAGAGCGTGCTCCTGCTCGACACGGCGCAGGTGAACCTGTTCTGTGCGGATGAATACATTCGCGCGCATCGACCGCAATCGATTCTTTGCCTGCCCCTGCTCAGGCAGACCGGACTCATTGGCCTCATCTACCTCGAAAACACTCCATCCCCCGGCGCGCTGACGCCGGCCCGTATCGCGGTCATCAAGCTGCTGGCTGCGGAAGCGGCGATGTCGCTCGAGAACCTCCACCTCTCCAGCGATCTGCGGGAGCGAGACACGAAAACACGACGGATCATCGACAGCGCCCTGGACGCCGTCCTGAGCATCGATGAGCGCGGAAGGATCACGGAGTGGAACGCGCAGGCCGAGACGATGTTCGGCTGGAGACGTGACGAGGCCACCGGTCGAATCCTTTCGGAACTGATCATACCGCCGCAATACCGCGACGCACACGACAAAGGCATGAAGCGCTTTTTTTGCACCGGAGAGGGACCGTTGCTCAATCGGCGAATCGAGCTGAGCGCGCTTCGCCGGGACGGTACCGAATTCCCGGTGGAGGTATCGATCGCCCCCTATCAGATCGATGGCAACTGGGAATTCAGCGGCTTCGTTCGGGACGTGACCGAGAAGAAAAGTGCCGAAGCATCCGCGCTGCGCCATCGAGAGATGGAGATGGAGCTGGCGCACGCGAACCGCGTTGCAACCATGGGGCAACTTTCGGCGTCGATAGCGCATGAGGTGAACCAACCGATAGGGGCGGCGGTCACGAATGCGCATGCTGCGGTGCGCTGGCTGGCCGCAACGCCACCCAATATCGATGAGGTGCACCAGGCGCTGTGCCGCATCGTGACCAATGGCAATCGCGCCACCGAAGTCATCAGCCGAATCCGTGCCTTCATCAAGAAGGCGCCTCCGCTGAAAGACCGCTTGGAGATCAACGACGCGGTTCTGGAGGTAGTCGCTCTGACGCGAAGCGAAGCGAAGAAAAACGAGGTCGTGGTGGAGCTGCAACTCGCCGACGGCCTGCCGAGCGTCCAAGCGGACCGTATCCAGCTGCAACAAGTCATCCTCAATTTGATCATCAACGCCATGGACGCGATGACCGCATCAAGCACCGGATCGCGCCGGCTGCTGATCAGCAGCGCCAAGTCCGAGTCGAACGAAGTGTGCGTCGAGTTCCGGGACTCCGGCCCGGGCTTCCCCGATACCGGCCCCGAACGAATATTTCAGGCCTTCTATACGACCAAGCCTGCCGGCTTGGGAATGGGTCTATCGATCTGTCGCTCGATCATCGAGGCACATGGCGGACAATTGCAGGCCGCGGCGGGACAGCCCACGGGCGCCGTCTTCACCTTCACCTTGCCCGTCCAAGCAGGCACCTAGACCAACGGAAAACATCCCATGCACCAAGGGGTAACCTCTGTGCATCCAAGGATCAATGGTCTCGGGCGCGACACTCCTACTAGTGTATCTGTGCGAGGAATCCCCTCGCTACGAGCGGAGTCCTTTCAATGGACCCGGATGAGGCGAACCAAACGTTTCCAGGAGGGGTAACACGTGATCGAGTCAACTGCTCTTGATGTTCCGCCGCCGGCGGCGGCAATTGCAGATACGTTGGCCCCTTTGGATTCGATCGTGGTGACGGAGAAGTTGCTTGGACGTGCGCCGCGTCCTCGCGATCATGAGACGGAGAACTGCGCGCTAACCGCACTCGTTCAGGCGCTGGCCGACTCTCCCCGCAGCATCCTGCAAACGCTCGCCGACAAGGTGCTCGCCGTGCTGCAGGCCCACTCCGCCGGCCTGAGCCTGGTGACGAAGGACGAAACGAGGTTCTACTGGGCCGCGATTGCGGGTGCTTGGCGGCCGCACGTCGGCGGCGGAACGCCGCGCCATTCCTCGCCCTGTGGGGACGTGCTGCAGCGGAACGCCCCGATCCTGTTCAGCCACTGGGAGCGACGCTATCCGTATTTGAGCGCAGCGGTGCCTCTTGCCGAAGAAGGTCTTCTCGTTCCCTTTCACGTACACGGCAAAGCGGTTGGTACGATTTGGGCAATCGCCCACGACGCCCGCCGCAGATTCGACGCGGAAGACCTCAGGCTCCTCGAAAGCATGGGTCGTTTCGCGTCGGCTGCCTATCAGGCCGTGGAGTCCATTGACCGACTCGAGTCGGAGGCGGCGGCGCGAGAACACGCGGAGATGGGTTTGCATGAGCTGACTCGCGGCCTCGCCGCTCAGGTTCACGCCAGGACTCAGGAGCTGCGAAGGAGCGAGACGTTTCTCGCCGAGGCTCAGCGCCTGAGCCGGATCGGCAGCTTCTCGTGGCGGGTGGCAACGGACGAAATCACCTGGTCTGCCGAGCTGTATCGCATTTTCGCGCTCGATCCGGGGATTCCCCCGACGCCGGCCATGATACGTGCTCGAGTCCATCCGGATGACGTCGCCTCCTTGCAGGACACCCTCGCCCGGGCGCGAGTCGCGGCGATGGACCTGCAGAGCGAGGCTCGGCTGCGGATGCCCGACGGCTCCGTCAAGTACCTGCATCTGACCGCCAGGGGAAGCCGAAACGCACATGGCTCGCTCGAGTACATCGGTGTGGTACAGGACATGACGGAGCGCCGTGTCTCGGAAGAAGCGCTTGCCGGCGCGCGCTCGGAGCTGGCGCGCGCCGCCAGGCTTGCCACCGTGGCGGAGCTTTCGGCGGCCATTGCGCACGAAGTGAATCAGCCGCTGGGCGCCGTCGCCGCCAACGGTGCCGCATGTCATCGCTGGCTTTCGAGCGATCCTCCCAATCTCGAACGGGCAAAGCTCAGCGCGGAGCGGATGGTCCGGGATGCGACCTGTGCATGCGCGGTCGTGAATCGGGTCCGCGCGTTGTTCAAGCATTCCGCGCCCGACTCGATCCCCATGAATCTCAACGAATCGATCGAGGCAGCGCGCCAGCTCATGCTCGATGAGGCCGCAGGACACGGTGTGAGCATCGAGACGCATCTGGAACGAGATTTGCCGCTCATAGGGGGCGACCGTCTGCAAATACAACAGGTCATGGTCAATCTGATCCGCAATGGCGTCGAGGCGATGCAGGACACGGCCGAGGCGCCCAAGCTGCTGTCGATCCGTTCAAAACGTGAGGGAAGCGGCCGCGTTCGAGTGGAGGTTCGCGATCGGGGCGCGGGATTGCAGAACCCCGATATGGCCTTCAGGCCATTCTTCACGACCAAGAAGACCGGCATGGGAATGGGGCTCGCGGTCTCCCGCTCGATCATCGAAGCCCATCAGGGCAGATTGTGGGTCACACGGAACGAAGAGCGGGGGGCAACCTTCAGCTTCACCCTGCCCGCTCTGGCGGCGGCACCGCAATGACCCCGACCGATCAAGTCGTTTTCATCGTTGACGATGATTATCGGATCCGCGAGGCGCTCCAAGATCTCCTCGCCGCCGCCGGTCTGCGCGCGGTGGCGTTGGCATCGGCCGGCGAATATCTCGCGTGCTCGAAACCGGATGGAGCCGCCTGTCTCATCCTCGACGTCGAGCTTCCCGACATCAACGGCCTGGATCTGCAGCAGCAGATCGGCGGCGGCGATCATCCGCCGATCATCTTTGTCTCGGGCCACGCTAACGTTCCCTCCACAGTGCGCGCCATGAAGGCCGGAGCGATGGACTTCCTGACCAAACCCTTCGACGATCAGGAGCTGTTGGGCCTGGTGCGCACCGCTCTCGCTCAGGACCGCGAGCGGCGTCTCAGGCAGGCTGATCTGGGTCGTCTACAGCGGCGCTTTCAGTCGCTCACACCGCGCGAGCACGAGGTGCTGCCGCTGGTGGTAAGCGGGCTTCTCAACAAGCAGGCCGCTGCACACCTCGGCATCAGCGAGGTCACATTGCAGATCCATCGCGCCAATGTCATGCGCAAAATGGCGGCCGATTCGCTTGCCGACCTCGTAAGAATGGCCGACTGCCTGCATGTACCACTATCGCCGCAAAGCCGCCGCGTCTAGAACGTGACGCTTCGCGCCTGCTGTGCATCATGAAATGGGCGCCGCTCGATGAACCGCGCCGGGTGCCGCTCGGGGGGGCGCGCCGGCGGCTCCGGGGGCAATCGCGCGAGGCCCAGCTTTTCACCTGCGTATAGCAGCTCCGCCAGAGTTCGGGCCTGCATCTTGCGCATCACGTTTCCCCGGTGCGCCTTCACCGTCACCTCCGAGATCCCGAGCTCCGCACCGATCTGCTTGTTCAGGCGCCCACTGATCACCAAAGCCATGACTTCCCGCTCACGCTGGCTGAGAGCTGCGTAGCGGCTTTCGAAGACTCGGGCCTGCGCCTCGACGACCAATGCGCCGCGGCTGCGCCCGATGGCCTGGCGGATGGCATTCAACAGGGCCTCCTCCGCGAACCCCTTCGAGAAGAAGTCGAACGCCCCGCCCTTCATGGCCCGCACCGCCTCCGAGACCTCGCCACACCCCGTGACGAAGATGATTTGCAGCTCGGCCCGATCGAGCACGAGCTTCTGCAGCTCGAGACCACTCATGTCTGGCAGGTGAACGTCCAGTACCAGGCAGCTGGGTACCGCAGCTCGCGGGTGGGCGAGGAACCCTGCTGCCGAGGCGAACACCTCCGGCCGCCAGCCCGCGCCTCGAATCAGCCGTTCCAGCGACCCGCGCATCGAGCCATCCGCGTGGACCACGAATACCAGCGGGCACAAGTGGGAAGGTGCCTTTGCAGACTCCTGCGACTTGCTCACTACCATGCTCATCGCTACTCCTCCGAGGCGCCGCCAGGCTCGCCAACCTCGCACTGCAACCTCTGACTGCGGCCGACGCGAGCTGCATCGACGGAAGTGCACCATAGTCCTGAACGTCACCGCCGCATATCATGTCTTTCCCTTACACGGCCCCGCCGGCGCGCAGCTCGTACTAGTTCGACGTATCGATTGCATTGATGACCCTCGCAACCCCGTCGGTCTTCGCCGCAACGCTTGCGGCCATCGACCGTTGAAGTCGGGAATCCACGAGGCCCGTCAGGTAAACGACGTGATTACTGGTGGATACTTGAATGTGGTTCGGCGGGCCCAGGTCGGCGTGCGACGAGAGGGCCGCATTGACCGCTGCGGTGGTCTCTTCATCTGGTGTGCATCCCGATCCGGTACATGCAACTTGCGTCGCGCATCCGCTCATCGCGGCGACGAGAATGAATGTTCCAAGTGAGTAGATCGATCGCGTGCTTTTCATGGACTCTGCTCCTTTGACTGAAGTGATGAACTCGGCGAAATGCCCTCTTTTCCTCGAATCGGCCTCGCTCGATGCCCCGACGTGAAGGCCGAGAGGCGGGACGAAGCGAGATTTGCTCCGATGCACGAGCTGAGTTAACCAGTTGCATCGCCGCTTTTGGAGCGACCAAAGTATTGGTCGATACCAAGGTATGGGACTCGCGATCACGACGATTTGGCGTCGCGCGCCATGCGCATGCCGCGTCGCCCGTGACACCCATACCTTGGCACGATGGATCAGCCTTGCTGAATCTGATCTAATGATCGGCGGGCGTTGCTGGCCTTGCCCGGGATCCCCGCGGCAGACTCATGAGCACGCCCGCGATCGACGGTTGAAGAGGAACGGCACCATGTCTCACACGCCACAGACCATCCTCGGCGCTCATCGGCACACTGACCATCAACCGGATGAGGGGGGCTTGCGCGTCATTCACTCCGAAGACATCGTCTGGAGACCCTTCCCCGCGTTTCCGCCGGCCGCGCGGCTCGCCGTCCTGGTGGGCGACCCGACCAGGCCCGGACCCTATTTGATTCGGGTCAAGTTGCCTGCGGGCACCAGGATGTTGCCGCATAGTCATCCGGAGGACCGCATCTACACGGTGATCTCCGGCGTCTTCTATATCGGACTGGGAGAGGAGTTCGATGAAAGCAAGCTCAGCGCGAACGCGCCGGGCACCGTGCTGGTGCTGCCCGGCGGCCAACCTCATTTCCACTGGGCCAAATCCGGCGAATACGTCACGCAGGTCAGCGCGATCGGACCTCTCGGTCTCGCCTACGTCGACCAGCTCGACGATCCCCGGAACCACGGGGACGGCCGCCCCTTAAGGCCCCCTGGCGGCCCTCGAGCTCGGGGGTGAGGAGGCGGTCCTCCTGGCTTGCGAACAGGAGTGGCATCGCGGTCAATACCATGGTGCAATGGTTTCGGCCACGCGCCATCTGCTGTAGTGGGTACGCAATCAATCGAGGAGCTTAGTCATGCGTTCGAGCCCGTTCGATTCCGCGGTTGCCGGCAGGAGCGTACTGATCACTGAAACGGGCATGGAGCCTCTCCAGCTGCTAGGTCGGGTCGGCAGCACCTCCTTCGTGGTCGCCGACGCGCGCCGACCTTATTGCCCTGAAAGCCTCAATCCGTATGAGCTCATGGGCGCCGCGCTCGGTTCCTGCACCGCGATGATTCTGCGTCTTCATGCCGATCTGATGGGTATAGCCATCGGTCGCATCCAGGTGAGTGTGTCGCATCACTCCGGCTATCCGGAAACCATGGCGCTCTTCGAGCGCACGATCATTCTGGAGGGCTCCATCAGCGCCGACGACAAGCTCCGGCTGATGGAGGCCGCGCAACGCGGCCCGGTGGATCTGAGCCTGCGGGGTGGTGCCGAGATACGTACGACCATATGCACTGAAGATTGCCTCGCCGCTCCTCCGGCGACGTCCGACTATCTGAGCGACATCACTCAGGCGGTTGCCGGGACGCAGGCGACCTTCTCCCACGCCGACTGAGAACTCGGCGCCACGGTGCCAGTGCCCCACGGCGCCAGTGCCCCACGGCGGCACGGCGGCATGGCGGCAGGGCGCCGATACCATGGTCCAATGGAGTCGTCTCTGCACTCGTGGTGTAGTAGGAGCCGCTCATTCCCGCCGAATCAATCGGGGCGCGGCGAGTGGGGCTGTTCTTCAACCATCCGCAGGTCATTCTGGAGGAACCATGAGTATCATCGACGACGCGCTCAAAGCGAATCGCCATTATGTGAGCAGGCACGATCCAAAGCTGGCACAGCGTCCCGCTCCGAAAATTGCAGTCGTCACTTGCATGGATCCTCGCCTCTCGAACCTGCCGGAGATCTTGGGGCTGCCGCACTCCGACATCGACGTGATCCGCACCGGCGGACCGGCGGTAACCGAAGATGTGCTCGGAGAGCTCGTCGTTTCCACCCGCGTCCTGGGGACCAAGGAGATCATGCTGCTCAACCACACCGGCTGCGGATTTACCACGTTCACGGACGATGAGCTGAACGCGAAGCTCGCTGCCGAGACCGGCGACTCCTCGCCCGGCCCGATGCGCTTCTTCGCTTACCGAGACCCTGAGCAGAACACTCGCGAGCAGATCGCCATGGTCAGGTCGCACCCGTGGATTGCGAAGGAGATTCCCGTGCGGGGCTTTGTGTTCGACATGAAGACGGGTCTGTTGAGCGAAGTCGAGGCGCTGCCGAAGCAAGCCAC
>Ga0335073_10002398_pt1 | contig 25592 bp, 21 predicted proteins | sample Lox_Sample_22_FD_207093 | JGI IMG/M metagenome (GOLD analysis project Ga0335073, IMG submission 207093) | Soil microbial communities from Loxahatchee National Wildlife Refuge, Florida, United States - Lox_Sample_2.2 | ecosystem: Environmental > Terrestrial > Soil > Wetlands | place: USA... | reverse complement strand
CGCGTAGCCGACTCGTGTGGCTACGGCGTGCCGCTGATGAGCTATCAGGGGCGCCGGCCCCACATGGATCTTTGGGCGGCCAAGAAGGTGCGCGTAGGCGGTCCCGACGCGCTGCTCGAGTACCAGCGCGAGAAGAACTCGCTGAGCATCGACGGTCTGCCGGCGGTCGATTCCCCGACACTCGTGCCTGAATAGGGTGGCCGGCGTGCTCCCGGTGTTCGACGGGCATAACGACGCCCTGACCAAGGACGGCCACGAGCGCCTCGCCGAGGGGCGGCCGGACGGCCACCTCGACCTTCCGCGGATGCGCGCCGGCGGCGTGCGGGGCGCGATCTTCGCCGTGTTCGTCGAGTCGGCCGGCGGCGCACGCGAGAAGCTGGTGGAACGCGACGACGGGGTGCTCGAGTTCGAACCGGCGCCGCCCCTCGAGCACGCTGAGGCGGCCGCCCTGGCCGGGGCGGCGGCGGGCCGGCTGCTCGCCCTCGAGCGCTCGGGCGCGGTGCGGATCGCCCGCGCGGTGGCCGATCTGGACCGCTCCCGCGACGACGACGGAGCGCCGGTCGCCGTGCTGCACCTGGAGGGTGCCGAGCCGATCGACCCGGGGCTCGAGTCGCTCGAGCTGTGGTACGGGGCGGGGCTGCGCTCGCTCGGCCCGGTGTGGAGCCGCTCGAACGCGTTCGCCCACGGCGTGCCGTTCATCTCGCCCTCGACGCCGGATACCGGGCCCGGTCTGACCGACGCGGGCCGGGCGCTGGCGCGACGGTGCGCGGAGCTCGGGGTCCTGATCGACGTCAGCCATCTCAACGAGGCCGGCTTCTGGGACCTGGCGGGACTCGAGCTCGGGCCGATCGTGGCCTCACATTCGGGCGTGCACGCTCTGTGTCCGACCTCGCGGAACCTGACCGATCGCCAGCTCGACGCGATCGGAGCGTCGGGCGGGATGGTCGGAATCGTCTTCGCTTGCCCGTTCCTGCGCCGCGACTTCGCCGACGATCCGGACACCCCGATCGAGCTGATCGCCCAGCACGCGCGCTACGTGGCCGACCGGATCGGAGTCGAGCACGTCGGGCTCGGCTCCGACTACGACGGGGCCACGATCCCGGCCGGGCTGGGCGATGTCGCGGGTACACCGCGGCTGCTGCAGGCGCTGGCCGCGGCAGGGTTCGACGAGCGCGAGCTGTCGATGATCGCCTGGGGGAACTGGCGCCGGGTGCTCGGCGCGTGGTGGCGGTCCTAATTGGCCTCCGCGCCTCCGCTGCTGATCGGGAACGCGTAGAAGACGCCCAGCGCGGCGCAGATTACGATCGTCGCGTACGGCGAGACCAGGGCAACGACGGTCGCGATCGCGTAGGGGAACACGCCGGCGACGCTGCGGAAGAGGATCTGGCGCCGGCGGTCGAGCGGCAGTTCTCGCTTGAGCTTGGGGTGCTTGACGAGCAGGATGCGCGCATTCAGGGCGGCGAACAGCAGACCCATGACGAGAAACGAGCCGCTGTAGATCGCCGCCGCCAGGTGCTGTCCGCTTGAGTGCCTGAGGTAGGCGGCCATCAGCTTGGTCGCGAACGGCAGGACGGCAATGCTCATCAGCAGAAGCAGATTCAGGAACAGGATCGCGTGGTCGGCCTCCCGCAGGCGACCGATCATCACGTGATGGTTGATCCAGATGATCCCGATGGTGAGGAACGAGACGACGTAGGCGGCATAGACCGGCCACTGGTGCGCGAGCCCATGCGCCAGGCTCTCTCCCGGGGCCAACGGCGGCAGGTCGACGTTCAGCACCAGCAGTGTGATCGCCACCGCCATCACGCCGTCGGAGAAGGCCTCAAGCCGACCGGTGCTCACGGGGCGGAATTCGGCGGGGTGGGCGCGGATCCTGTCGGCCTAAAAATGTCGTAACAAGCACGCTAAACCTAACAATCCCTACTCAAGTTTTTCGACGAATAGCCGATTCCCACCGTGAATGGCAAACAACTCACCTCGCCCGTACAGCCGGACTCGTCTGATCGTGTTCGCGATCGTCGGGATCGTCTTGCCGGTCCTGATCGCCGCCGATACAGATCGCTCGAGTCACCATCCGGTGTTCTACGTGGGCGCGGGCGTCGCGTGCGCGGCGGCGGTCGTCGGCGCGCTGGTGCCGCGCCGGAGCAGGGTGGTCTTCTGCGTCGCCGCGTTCGGCCAGCTGCCTGCGCTGACGCTGATGCAGGCCTACAGCGGCGGCGCCGGATCGAGCTACGCGGTCCTGGTGATCATGGCGATGCTGTGGTTCGGGCTGGTCGCCGGCGACATCGAGATGCTGGTCGGCATCCTCGTGTTCGCGGCGTGCTGCGTGCTGCCGATGGTGTTGATCGGGGCACCGGCGTACCCGCTCAGCTGGGGCCACGCCGCGCTGCTGGTTCTGGTCGGAATGATGATCGCGCTGTCGCTGCGTGCGGTGACGCGCGAGCTGGCGACACTCGCCCAACGCTTCGCGCAGGAGGCCGTCGTCGATGACCTGACCGGTCTGCTCAACCGCCGGGGCTGGCGCTACACCGCCCCGCGCGAGCTGGCCCGGGCGGCACGCAGCGGAAATCCGATCACGCTGGTAACGCTCGACCTCGACAACTTCAAGGAGCTCAACGACGAGCTCGGCCACGCCGAAGGCGACCGCGCGCTGTCGGACACGGCCGAGCGGATCCGGGCCACCCTGCGCGCCGGCGACGTTGTCGCGCGACTCGGCGGCGACGAGTTTGTCGCCCTGCTGACCAACTCGACGCTCACCGGCTCGCTGACCGCGATCGACCGGCTGCGCATTTCGACGCCCCAGCGCGAGGCATTCTCGGCCGGGGTCGCGGTGTGGGATCGCAAGGAGGATCTGGGCGCGCTACTGCATCGTTCCGACCTGGCGCTGTACGCCGCGAAGGAGGCCGGGGCCGGGCGCACCGAGGTGGCGCCCACACAGCTCGAATCCGTGCCGGCGCTCGAGCCGGATGACGACGAGTTCGACGAGCGGATGGCCGCGGGCGCTTAATCGCCTCTTCGTAAGTCCATATCCGGCTCTTCGTGACCTCCGAAGGGGCTCTTAGCGCGAGTCCCTTCAGTGGAGGTCATGAGATTTCGAACTGTCGTTACCACTGTCACCGCGGCCGCCGCGCTCACGGGCTTGGGTGCCGCGTCTGCCTCCGCTGCGACGGTTTCGCCGCAGGAGGAGGTAAGTCAGAACTGGGCCGGCTATGTCGCCGGCGGATCATCGTCGGGCACGCAGTTCTCCAGCGTGTCCGGCAGCTGGGTGCAGCCCACCGTGAATTGCAGCGCCAGCTCCGGCCAGAGCTATTCCGCTTACTGGGTCGGCATCGGCGGCTCGAGCGATCAGTCGAGCGCGCTCGAGCAGACCGGAACGCAGGGCGACTGCACGGCCAACGGGGGCACCGAGTACTACGCCTGGTATGAGCTGGTGCCATCGGCGCCGGTGCAGCTCGGCCTCGCCATCCACCCCGGGGACCACATCTCCGCCAAGGTGAGCGTGAACGGGTCGAACGTGACCGTGTGGCTGTCTGATCAGACCACCGGGCAGTCGACGACCAAGAACCTTCAGATGAGCGACCCCGACACGTCGAGTGCCGAGTGGATCGCGGAGGCCCCCTCGCAGTGCTCCGGCGGCGGCGACGCGACGACCGGCGAGTGCCAGCCGCTCCCGCTGGCCGACTTCGGCACCGTGCAGTTCAGCGGCGCCTCGGCAACGGCGGACGGTCACACCGGTACGATCTCGGACTCCCAGTGGGGCGCTTCGCCAATCGCGCTCGGCTCGAGCGGGGCCGACTTTGCCAGCCTGGGCTCGAGCGATTCGACCGCCGGGGCGACGCCCTCGTCGCTGTCCTCGGACGGCTCGGCGTTCTCGGTCACCTGGCAGCAGAACGCCAGCACTGACGTCTCCTCAGGGTCGGGTGGCTCGTCCGGTGGCTCGGGCGATGGCGGCTACGGCAATGGCGGCTACGGCGACGGCGGCTACCCGGGCGGCTACGGCGGCTACGGCGGCTACGGATATGGCGGCGGAGGCTATGGCTACGGTGGCGGTGGCTACGGCGGCGGCTACGGCGGCGGTGGCTATGGCGGCTACGGCGACGGCTACGGGTCCGGCGGCTACTACAGCTACGGACTGTTCTGATCGCTATGCGACGCCACGCTCGAGACGCTGATCGCTTCTGGCGGCAAGTGCGACGCGGTATGCGGCGGCTAGGCGGTCAAGTGCCGCCTCCCAGCTGCGACCGCGCACACCGGCCAGCGCACCGCGTCGGACGCGGTCATGCAGCCTCGGCGCTGTGGTCAGTGAGATCACCGCGTCGGCCAGCGCACTGAGAACCGGCGCGGTCAGCAGCCCGGTCTCGCCGTGATCAATCAGGCATGAGGGGCCTCCCCGGTCGACCGCGACCACCGGGAGGCCACTCGCCTGTGCTTCCAGGATCACCTGCCCGAAGGTCTCGGTCGCGCTTGCGAACAGGAAGACGTCTGCGCTGGCGTACACGCGGGCCAGTTCGTTTCCGGACAGCCAGCCGAGGAAGGTGGCGCGGTCGCCGAGGCGCTCGCGCAACAGTTCCTCCTCAGGACCCCCGCCCGCCAGCACCAGGTGCAGTCGCGAATCGCGGCGGTGGGCCTCCAGGAACGCATCCGCCAGCAGCTCGACGCCCTTCTCCTTGCTCAACCGGCCGGCGTAGAGAACGTTGACCCGGTCCCTGGGCAGCAAGGTGTCATCACGGTGGGCCGGGTCGAAGCGCTGCAGATCGACGCCGCGGTCCCATCGGCGGATTCGCTCGGGCTCGATTCCCAGCTCGGCCAGCCGCGCGTCGCTCGCCGGGCTGGGCGAGAGGACTACGTCGCAGGCGCCGTAGAAGGCGCGCAGGCCGAAGTTGGCGAGCGCCTCGAGGCCGGGCTGCCCGGTGCGCAGCGCGGTGTAGGCGCCGAGCTCGGTGTGGTAGCTGCCGACTCGCGGCAGCTCGAGCACGCGGCCAAGGAGCCAGGCCCCGATGCCGGCCGGGCCGGGCGAGCAAACGTGGACGATGTCGTAGCGGCCCTCGGCGAGCGCATCGACGATCGCGGGGACCGTGGGGACACCGATCTGGAGGCCGGGGTAGAACGGGATGTCGATCTCGGCCACGGCGGCGAGGCGCCGGTCGACCTCGCAGTCGGTGCCGATCACTTCGACGTCGAACCCGCGCACGCCGCGGGCGCGGATCTGCTCGATCGTGTGCGTGACGCCGTGCATCGAGCCGATGCCGTCGACGATCAGGGCCACCCGCGGGCGATCGCCGTCGCTGCGGGTCAGCTTGGCCTTCTCGCGCCCCAGGAACGACGCCGCGGCGGAGTAGGGGATGGCCGGCAGGCACGCGTCGAATAGGTTCAGCGCGCTCTTCGCGAGGTCCGGCGTCTGGGTCTCGATGCTCTTTATCGTCTCGCGCACCACGGCGGCGAGCTTGCGCTCGTGGACGCGGCGGGCGCGGCGGTCGAGGTCGGCGTGGGTCAGCTCGCCGTCCTGCAGTTGCTGGAGCAGCTTGTGCTCATCGACGTCGAGCTGCATCGAGACCAGCCAGGCCCGCAATAGGGCAAGCGCATCGTCGGCCGCGAGGTCCGTCGCGGCGCTCCCGTGCCGGGCATCGCCTTCGCACATGACCCGCTCGACGATCTGGAGCACTCTTGCCGGGTCGGGACGGGCCGGCGCTTGCGACCCGTCTTGGTCGAGTGACCGAATGGCGAGTGCCATCGCCGCGTGTGCCCACTTGGCGGCGCTGCCCTGCTGCCCGTGTGCGGCGGCTCGCCCGGCGCGGATGTGGGCGAGGAACTCCCGCGGGGTGTAGGCGCGCGGCGTCTCGGTGAACGTGCGGCCGACGTCGATTCCGGCGTGGTCATCGGACCCTCCGATGGCGGTTCCCCCATGGGTCTCGATGTACACGAACGCCGGAAGATTGAGTTCCTTGGCGCGTGAGCCGTTGCGCGTCTCCCAGATTGGGAACAGCTCGGCCAGGCGCCGGCGGTGACGCGCCGTGAGCGGCGCGGCGACGGCGTAGAAGGGGTGAGCGAGCGCCGCGGTGATGTCGTGCTCGCGCAGGTATGCCGCGCAGGTTTCGACGTCATCGGCGTGGGCCTGGAGCCATTCGTGATGTTCGGGCCTGATGCCGTAGCAGAGCACGTGCACGGCCTGCGGCTCGCCTTTGAAGGAAGCGGTCAGCTCCTCGGAGATGAAGGTGTCGGGCAGGTGGGCAAGCGCCAGGGCGCCGTCGATCGTGTCGTGGTCGGTGATCGTGACGAAGTCCATCTCCCGGGCCTTGGCCAGCTCGTAGACCTCGAGCGGGTCGGTGGCGCACTCTGGAATCTGGAGCGAGCGCTGGACTCCCAGCTTGGAAATCTGAGAGGCCGTGGAGTGCACATGCAGGTCGGCGCGACTCATTTCGTTCATGGGGTCAGGATCACCCTGCAAAGAAAGGGGTTAGTGAAGAACGAGGTCATGTCCTGTGACGTTCCTGTAAACGACGGCATGGGTTGGGCGGTGCATCGGAGAACCTTCGCCCTGTGTCCTTGGCCCCCGGTCCGCGCGATGGGGACGGCGATCTCGTCGTCCTGGGCTCGGGCGCGCTGCGGGTCGAGATCGCGCTGCTGCCGTTCGAGGTGACGGTCTGGCGAGGCGAGCGGCGGCTGGTGCGCTCGCTCGGCGCCTGGGTGGCCGATGGGACGGTGCACGACCACTTCATTCAGCTGACCGAGGGGGTGGTGGCGCACGAGGAACTCGCGCCCGTCGAGCGCGCGCTGTCCGCTGTGGTTCGGCGGCGTGCGGCCGACCGAGTGTCGCTCTCGGTTGGCCTTTCAGGTGGCCGGCGGGCGCGGCTGGAGGTGCGGATTTTCGATGGTGCTCGTGTGGCGTTGACAGTTTTGCCCGAGGGCGAGCCGTTGCGCGTCGCTCTCGATTGGCGCCGGCGCTCCGACGAGCGATTCGTCGGGCTGGGGGCGCGTCACGGGACCCAGTTCGATCAGGGCGGACGGGCGGTGCAGCTGGGGGCGGACCGCCGTTACACCGGGCCGGATTGCCCGGCTGAGCTGCTGGCCGGCGGTGGGATCCCGCAGGGCGACTACGCGCCCGTTCCGTGGCTGATCTCGAGCCGCGGCTACGGGGTCTGGGTGCGATGCGACGGGAACGGGGTCAGGTTCGACATGTCGGGCGAACGCGTTTCGGTCTCGACCCGGTTCCTCTCCGGGCCGTTGTCGGTCGAGCTGCTGTGTTCTTCGACCCCGGCCGCGCGCTTGCGTACGTTCTGCCGTCTGACCGGGTTCCCCGCGCTGTTGCCCGAATGGGGATATGGGTTCTGGAAGAGTCGCGACGTCTACGAGGACCAGGACGACGTCATCGAGGACTACGAGGGCATGCGGGAGCACGACATCCCGCTGGACGCGATCGTGTTCGACTCGCCGTGGGAGACGCAATACAACACCTGGGAGATCAACCCCTACCAGTTCCCCGACGGCGTGGAGTTGATCCGGCGGATGCGTGCGGACAGCGTTCGGACGGTGGTGTGGGTGACCCCGTGGGTCAACCTGGACTCGCGGGACGGGCAGATCCCGCCACAGCCCGAGTCCGAACGCCTGCACCGCGAGCCGGCGCCGAACTACGCCCCCGGCGCCGCCGGCGGTCATTTCGTGCGGGGCAATGACGGCGAGCCGTTCGTGACCCAGTGGTGGATGGGCACGGGGTCGCCCGTCGACTTCACCAGCCCGGCCGCCGAGGAGTGGTGGCGATCGCAGGCCCGGGAGCTCTTGTCGCTGGGGGTGGAGGGGATCAAGGCCGACGACGGCGAGGGGTACTACCTGCCGGATGACGTGCGCTTTGCCGATGGACGGACCGGGGCCGAGGGTGCGTGGGCACTCGGGGGTCTTTACCGGCAGTCCATGCAACGGGCTCTGGATGAGGTCCACCCGGGACAGGGCGTGGTCTTCGGTCGCAGCGGCTGGAGCGGTGAGCAGTCCGTCGGGCTGACGTGGGCGGGCGACCAGGCGTCGGACTTCTGGTCGCTGCGGGTGCTCGTGGTCGCGACCCTTTCGGCCGCGTGCAGCGGTATCTCTAACTGGTCACACGACATCGGCGGTTACCTCGGCCATCGCTTGGTCGAGCGCTGCCCGCCCGAGCTGCTGGTGCGCTGGGTCCAGTTCGGCTGCTTCACGCCACTCATGCACGCGCACGGGCGGATGCCGCAGGAGCCGTGGCGGTACTCGGACCGGGTTCTGGAGCTGTATCGGGCGTACGTGTTGCTGCACGAGCAGTTGGTGCCGTACGTGCGGGCGGCAGCGTTGACCGCGTCGCTGACCGGGCTGCCTGTGGTCCGGCCGCTGTGCCTGATCGATCCGGGAGATCCGCGAGGGTGGACGATCACCGACGCCTACGGCTACGGGCCGGCGCTGTGGGTGGCGCCGGTGGTCGAGGACGAGGCGCGTGAGCGCGAGGTGGCGCTGCCGCACGGGGAGTGGATCGAAACGTGGTCGGGCCGGCGGGTGGCCGGCGGCGGCGAGGTGGTCGTGGAGGCGGGGCTGGAGCGGATTCCGGTCTGGGTGCGGGCGGGGTCGATCGTGGTCACGTATCCGGCTTGGATGGTGGCGCGCGGTTTGGGGGAGGGGGGTGAAGGTGGGCGGCCGCTGGTCGCGACGCTGTGGGGTGTCCCGCGTCTGGGCAGTACCGCTGTCCGGCTGGCGGACGGGACACGGATCGGGTGGCGGCGGGGTCGCTGGACGGTGTCGGGGGCGACTGATCGGGACGTCGAGTTCCGCGAGATCGCCGCGGAGTGAGCGGCCGTCGCCCGCGGGGGTTGCGGGTGCTCTGTACTGCCGCGCGTCAGGGAACGCCGATGCGCGTCAGGGCGAGCGCGCCGGCCTGCGCGCCGAGTGCGGCCGCATCGGCGATCGAGTCGCCGCGACCCAACCCGAGCGTGAACGCGGCCGCGAACGAGTCGCCGCAACCGTAGGAGTCGTGCGGCTGCCCCGGGAGCGGCGCCGATTCCCAGCGGCCCTCGGACTCGCCCCACCAGCGCCCCCCGTGGGCGCCCTCGGTCGCCACCAGCAGCCGGGTGTGCGCCGCGACGCGCTTGGCCCAGCTCGCCTCGTCGTGGTCGCTCTCACTGAACACGAGCGCGTCGATACGGACGCCCGCCGCCTCGAGCACGCCCCTCGCGCGCGGCGTGGCGACCACCGTCTTGGCTCGACGTGCGTGGCGCAGCGCGCCCGCATCGCCGGCCGTGAAGTACACCGACGCGACGTGGCCGAGCACCGCCCAGTCGAGCTGGTCGTCGGCCTGCGGCTCCAGGCGCTGGCCGACCGTGACGATCGTGCGCTCACCGTTTTCGAGCAGGGTGGTGGCGCGCCGGGTCGGCTGTTTACGCCAGGCCACGTGCATCAGCACGCCGCGGTCCTCGAGCCCGGACACCGCCGCGTGGCCGTTCGTGTCGTCGCCGAGCGCGGTGAAGAAGTCGACCTCGGCCCCGAGCTCGGCGAGCATGCCCGCCGCCACACCGCCGCCCCCGCCTGCGCGCAGGAACCCCTCCTCGGCGGGCGTTATCTGTCCCCGGCGCGGGAAGTGCGGCAGCGAGAGGAAGTCCACCCATTCCACGTGTCCCACGACGGCGACCCGAGTCACGGTGCATTAGTGTGACGGTCATGGACGAGGGTTTGCCAATCGCCTACGAGGTCCTGGAGCGCGGGATCCCGGTGTACGCGTCAGGTGGCGAGCAGGTCGGCACGGTAGACCACGTGGTTGCGGCCCCCGAGGAGGACATCTTCCACGGGATCGTGATGAGCGGCGACGGCGGGCAGCGCTTCGTCGAGGCCGACCAGATCGCCTCGCTGCATGAGCGCGGGGTCGACCTGCGAATCGACGCCGCGGCCGCTGGCGCCCTGGCCCCGCCGCACGGTGCCGCGCCAGCGTGGCGCGAGGTCGAGCCGGGGGTCAAGCCGAGCGCATGGCGCCGGCTCCTCGACCTGGTCGAGGGCAAGGACCCGCGCGCCAGGGGCTGGAAAGAGGAAGACTGAGGCCGGCGGTTTGCGGCTCAATAGCGTCTGCGGGATAGCAAGCCGGCGTCCGTGAGCCAGCTCCGCAGCTGCTCGGGCGACTCGAACCGAACCGCCTGCATCTCTGCACGGCGAGCCGCCTCCACGTTGACCGCGGAGTCGTCGATGAAGAGGGTGGTCGCGGCCTCCAGTCCGAAGCGGTCGAGCAGCAACTCGAACACCCGGATGTCGGGCTTCGCCACTCCCTCGAAGCCGGAGACCACGGTGCCGTCGAACCAGCCCATGAACGGGTAGCGCCCGACCCGGCCCGGGTAGGTCCAGGTTTCCATGTTGGTCAGCGCGTAGCAGGGGACGGATTGCTCCTTCAGCGCGCGGAGGATTTCCACCGTCTCCTCGATCGGCCCCCCGAGCATCTCCTCGCTGCGCCGTGCCCAGGCCCAGATCATCTCCTCGTGTTCGGGGTGCTCGGCGACCAGCGGCGGGCAGGTCTCCTCGGGGGGAATGCCGAGGTCGTGAGCGTGGTGCCACTCCATCGTGCACACGTCCGCCAGGAATCGCTCCATCGCCTCTTCGTCGCCGTCGAACAACTTGCGGTAGAGGTATCGAGGGTTCCAGTCGAGCAGCACCCCGCCGAGGTCGAACACGACCGCGTTGGTTTCTCGGGGCGGCACGCGCCCAGTGAAGCAGGCGCCCTGATGGCCGCCGACGCGGTGCGGTTGAGTTTCCTGCGAATAGTTCGCAGAAAAGTCAACGGGACCGGCTGGTTCAGCGACGCACGCGCTTCCCCTCGTACGCGTCGGCGAGCAGCTCGCTGAGGAGCTCCGGATCGGTGGCGCTCAGCGTGACCCGGACGGCGCTCAGGCGCTTGCCCCACCAGACCTCCGCGCACACCTTGGGGTGCGATTGCACGGCGGTGAGGATCCCGGGCTCGTCGACCATCACGTTCATGTGGTCCGCGTCCCACAGCGTGGCGAAGATGCGACCGCCGATTCGAAAGGAGGGCCGGCCGTGATGGTCCCGCTCGGTGGCATCGGGCAGGGAGAGTGCGATCCGGCGGGCCCGCTCGGTGGTCACGAGCCGCCCGGGCCGTCTGTGTCGGCGCCGATGTCGGGGATGCCGAAAAAACGTCCCTCCGGCTTTCGACCCACGGGTCAATCGTACCGGCGGTTATGCTCGCAGCCATGCATCTCGCCGAGCTGACCCCGCCCGAACAGCGGGTGCTCGGGTGTTTGATCGAGAAGCGCTGGACGACCCCGGATCAGTATCCGCTGTCGCTGAACGGTCTGCGGCTCGCGTGCAACCAGTCGACCAACCGCGACCCGGTCACCGCGTACGACGAGGCGACGGTACGGGAGGCCGCCCAGCGGCTGTGCCTGTACGGCCTGGCGCGGCTGGCCAGCGGGCACGGCAGCCGGGCGGTCAAGTACCGCCACCTGGCCGAGGAGGCGCTCGACGTGGACCGCGAGCAGCTGGCGGTGCTCGCCGTGCTCCTGCTCCGCGGCCCGCAGACGCCGGGCGAGCTCAAGGCGCGGACCGAGCGGATGGCGCCGCTCGCGTCGCTGGACGATGTCGAGCGGGTGCTCGGGGTGCTGAGCGAGCGCGGGTACGCGAGGCGCATCGGGCGCCGGCCGGGCCAGAAGGAAGACCGCTTCGAGCATCTGCTCGGTGGAGCGGGGACGGGGACGGGCACCGGGACGGGGACGGGCGACGCGGAGGCGGCGGTCCCTGCGCCGCCGGCTGCGCCCTCGACTGCACCCGCGCAAACGCCCTGGCAAACGCCCGCGCCAACGCCCTGGCAAACGCCCGCGCCAACGCCCTCGCAAAGGCCCTCGCAAGCGCCCTCCCAAACGCCCGCGCAAGCGCCCGTGGCAGTGGCTCCAGCGCCGGTTGCCCCGCCACCGCCGTCTGACGGCAACGGTGATCTCCTGGAGCGCGTGGCCGCGCTCGAGGAAGAGGTCGCGTCGCTGCGGGCCGAGCTCGACGAGCTGCGCGCGCTCTACGGATAGAGCAGGCCGCTCTCCCGTCGCATCACGAACTCCGCCCGGCGCTCGAGGAAGTCGCCGACGATCGCCGCGAACGCCTCCGGGCGGTCGGCGAAGATCACGTGCGCGGCGTCGTAAACGATGACGAGGTGGCACTGCGGGAGGAGCTCTCGGTAGATCCGGCCGAGCTCCGGCGGGGTCAGCCGGTCCTCGGTACCGAACAGCACGAGCGTGGGGACCTCGAGCGTTCGCATCGCCGCCTCCAACTCGGGCTCGCGGGGCGGCCCGATCAGCCGGGCGACCAATGCCCGCTGCTTGGCGTCGATCTCGGGCGCAAGCGATCCCACGTCGGTCTGCCGCTCGGGATGGGCGTACAGGATCGACGCCATCTCCTCGGGGCGCGGGTAGCGAGCGGGGTTCTCGCGGATGGCCGCCGGCGAGGACAGGACGAGTGCCTCGAGGCGCTCGGGACTCTGCAAGGCCAGCCACAGCGCGAGCTTGCCGCCGAAGGACTGGCCCCACAGTCTGAAGCGCTCGATTCCGATCGCGTCGACGGCGTGAAGCATCGTGCCGGCGAGCTCGGGTAGCGAGGCTGTCCGCTCGTTCACCGGTGACTCTCCGAATCCGGGCGCCTCGAACACGATCACACGGTGGGTCTCGGCGAGCACGTCGTGCGCGCGGCTCAGCCGGAGCCCGCCGGCGCCGTGCAAAGAGACCAGCGGCGGCCCCTCGCCGGCCTCCAGATAGCGGATCTCAAAGCCATCGGCGCCCACCGAGTGCTCGACGAACACCGCTACAACTCCCGCATTCGGGGGAGCACCTCGGTCCCGAACAGCTCGAGGCTGCGGCGGGCCTGGTCCGGGACGGGGGCGATGAAGATCAGCTCGACGATCCCGACCCCGAGCTCGCGCCGGAGCCGGTCCACCTGCCCCAGCACGGTCTCCGGCGAGCCGAGCATGAGCTGCGCGGTCTCGATCCGCTCGTCGATGTCCCCGCCACCGTACAGACGCGAGCGCTGGCGCGGCGTGTCGCGCCCGTAGTACCCGGCCCGCGCCGCCGCCTCGTCCGCAGCCGGGTTCGCCCGGCTCAGCCCGAGACTGCTCGTGTGTCCGGGGGAAACGGCCATCTGCGCCATGTTCTCCCGGGCCTGGGCATCGGACTCGGCTACGAGGACCGCGATCCGGTACAGCAGCTGCTCGGGCGCCGGCTCCCAACCGTGCGTGCCCGCGGCCTCCCGGTAGACGCGAACGGACTCCCGCGCGCGATCCAGCGTGGTCACGGCGAGTCCGCCGCTGATCCGCTTGGCCGCCGCGAACTCGGCCGCCTCCGGACTCGAGATCGACATGAAGATCGGGGGATGGGGCTCCTGGACCGGGCGGGGCCAGATCGAGATCGTGCGGTACTCGTAGTAGCGCCCCAGCCAGCCGAACGGCTGTGGTTCGGTCCACGCGCGCACGATCAGCTCGAGCGCCTCCATGAACCGTTCGCGGGACTCGGCCGGGTTGACCCCGTAGGTGGCGTATTCGTTCGAGGTGCCGCGCAGCATGCCGGCGATCAGGCGACCGCCGGTCAGCGTGTCGAGCATCGCGAACTCTTCGGCCACCCGGACCGGGTTCTGGATGGGGACGTTCGCGCCGAGCAGTGCGATCTTCGCGCGCTTGACCCGCTGCGCGACCGCGGCCGCCATGACCATCGGGTTGGGCGTCAGCGAGGCGGGCGAATAATGGTGCTCGGCCACCGTCACCCAATCGAAGCCCAGTTGATCGGCCAACTCGAACTGGGCGAGCGCGCGCTCCATCGACGCCTGGGCCGCCTCCGTCGAGTAGCCGTTGGCCGGCGCGGGCCAGCCTTGCCCGGTTCGAGGCCCCGCATACGGCACGATCGAGAACACCGCTGCCTTGATCCTCCGAGTATCGAGCAAGGGGCGGTGCAATGACGTCCGGACAGGTTTCAGCGCCGGACTCCGGGGAAAGGGCTCACGCGGACGGCCGGTCCCTGGAGGTAGGAGGTAGTGCATGCGTCGTTTGCTCGTAGTTCTCGCTCTGGGCGCTTCCCTGGCGCTCTCGATTGCCGGAGTCGCACAGGCCGCGCCGGCTGCTAACGCAGGCGCGTTCACGCTTACGGCGAACAGCCCCGGCGGGAGCTACGCACCGACGTTCACGGGCAACGGCATGCTCGGCGTACGCGTTCCGCCCTCGGGGCAGGGCTACGCGGCCGGCACCGTCCCGGCTCAGTCCGAGCTGGCCGGCTTCTATGCCTGGCCCAGCGGCAGCCCGACGGTGTCGCAAAACGTCCAGCAACGGGCGAATATCCCGACCTGGTCGACGCTGACCTTCTCGGACGGCGGCCAGCAGTTCACCGTGCCCGGGCCGGGTGTGTCGAACTGGCGTCAATCGCTGGATCTGCACACGGGTGTCGTCACGACCAATGCGACCTGGACCGCTCCGGACGGGCACGTCACCGACCTCACCTACCAGGTCCTGACCGACCGGGCCAGCCAGTATGTCGGTCTGGTCCGTATGCAGTTCACGCCGCAGTGGTCAGGCACGGCGACGGTCACCGACGCGATCGACGGCACTGCCGACACGACCAATAACCCGTTACTGACCAGTCAGGTCTCGAAAGGCTGGAACACGGCCGCGAACCAGGACTGGGTCACGGTCCAGACGGTCGGGACGAATATCCAGGCGACGCTGGCCAGCCAGCTTCAGACGAGCCCGAACATCGTTGCCACGAATACTCCGACGGACCAGACCACGGACCAGAGCGTCGGCCAGCAGCTCTCGATCCCGGTGACGGCCGGCCAGACCTACACGGTCACCAAGTACGTGGGCGTCGAGAGCTCCCAGGACGCGACTGACACGGTCAGCGCCGCCCAGGGTCAGGCCACGGCGGCTGCAAACACGGGCTGGACCTCGTTGCTGGCGGCCAACGATGCGGCGTGGGCGGCGCTGTGGCACGGATGGATCGAGGTGCTGGGCAACCGGACGCTGGCCACCGACGTCAACGCGAGCGAGTTTTACCTCTGGTCGAGCACGCGGGACGGAGTGGACTGGAGCGTCTCGCCCGCCGGGCTCTCTTCCAACGGATACGACGGACACATCTTCTGGGACGCCGAGACATGGATGTATCCCACGCTGCTGGCCCAGCATCCGGATCTGGCGGCCGGGATGGACGCCTACCGATTCCAGCGACTGTCCCAGGCCGAGCAGCACGCCGCCGCGACCGGCTATGCCGGAGCTCGCTTCCCGTGGGAGAGCGCGCTGGACGGGACCGAGCAGATCCCCCCGCCACCGTCGATCAACAGCGAGGGGCTGTACGAGCAGCACATCACGGCCGACATTGCACTCGCGCAGTGGCAGTACTACCTGGTCACCGGCAACCGCGGATGGCTGGCGACGCAGGGCTGGCCCGTGCTGTCGGGCGCCGCGACGTTCTGGGCCTCACGGGCCACGCTCGGTAGTGACGGTCACTACCACATCGACGGTGTCACCGGACCCGACGAGGAGAACCCGGACGTAAACGACGAGGTCTACACCAACGTCGGCGCGATGCGCACGCTCCAGGACGCGGTGCAGGCCGCTCATGTGCTGGGCATGACGCCGCCGGCCAGCTGGTCACGGATCGCCGCCGGGTTGGTCGTGCCCGTGAACCGAGGGCTGAATATGCACCCCGAGTTCGCTGGATACGGCGGGCAGCTGGTCAAGCAGGCCGACGTGACGATGCTCCAGTACCCGTGGGGTTACACGATGCCCAGCAAGCTCGCCCAGGGTGACATCAACTACTACGTGCCGCGCTCCGATCCGGGTGGCCCGTCGATGGATGACGCGATCAACCTGATCGACACCGCGGCCCTTGGAACCCCGGGATGCTCCGCCTACGTGTACACCGAGCGCAGCTACCAGCCATTCATCCGTGACGTCTTCCACCAGTTCTCGGAGACCCGCACGGGCGGTGCGTTCACGTTCATGACCGGGATCGGCGGCTTCCTGCAGGAGTTCCTCTACGGCTACTCGGGGATGCGCTGGAACTCGAGCAACGTCGGACTCGATCCGACGCTGAACAGCCAGATCGGCGGGATCGTGCTGCACGCGGTGCAGTGGCGCGGGCGGACGTTCCAGATCGCGATTGGCCAGCAGCGCACCACGGTGACGCTGGTGAGCGGCGCGCCGCTGCCGGTCTCCACGCCGGGTGGCCTGCGCGTCGTGCGCCGCGGCCATCCGCTGAAGCTGGCCACCCGCCGGCCCGATCTGACCACCACCAGCGACCTGGTCCGGTGCGGCCATGTGACGGCCACCAGCTCGCAGCCGGGCGCGCCGGCGCTCGCCGCCGTCGACGGCAGCCCCGCCACCGACTGGCAGCCGGCAACCGTGCACGCGTCACTGACCGCGCGCCTGCATCCGCTGGCCGGGCCGATCGGCACCATCACGCTGCGCTGGGGCCGTCAGTGGCCCGCGGTGCCCGGCCCGAACATCCCGCCACCCCCTGGGCCCGTCGTGGTGCTCCGGCCGGCGAGCTACTCGGTCCAGGTGTCGGGCAACGGACACGGGTGGCGAACGGTGGCGCTGGTGCACGGCCGGCCCGGCGTGCTCGACACCGTGCATCTCAAGCACGGTGTCAAGGCCCGATTCGTCCGGATCCGGGTCACCGCGGCCAGCTCGACCAAGCTCCCGATGCTCGAGGAGCTCACGGTCACGAGCTAGCCATGCACCCGCCGGCTACGGGATGCCGATCTCGGAGTTGTCGCCGACCAGGAAGCGGTAGGCGCGAGGTTGGTGCAGGTCGCGGCCGACCTTGACGTTGCGCCCGAGCAGTGAGGACTCGATCCTGCCGTCGAGGCCGGTCACGGCTGAGCCGGCGAGCAGGATCGAATGCTCCACCTCGGCGCCCGAGATCTCGCAGCACTCGCCGATCGCGCTGTAGGGCCCGACGTAGCAGTCGCGCAGGCGGGCGCCGGCGCCGATGATCGCGGGACCACGGACGGAGGAGCGCTCGAGCCGGGCGCCGGCCTCGATCACCACGCGTCCTTCGACCTGGGATTCGATCAGCTCGCCATCGAGGCGGGTCTGGATCGTGTCGAGCACGAGCCGGTTGGCGGCAAGCATGTCCTCGAGGCGGCCCGTGTCCTTCCACCACCCCTTGACGATGTGGGGCTCGACGCGGTGACCCTCATCGACCAGGCGCTGGATCGCGTCGGTGATCTCGAGCTCACCGCGGGCCGACGGTTCGATCGCCTTGGCGGCCGCGTGCACGCGCGGGCTGAACATGTAGACACCGACGAGCGCCAGGTCGGTGCGGGGCTCGGCGGGCTTCTCGACGAGCCGCAGCACCCGGTTGCCCTCGAGCTCGGCCACGCCGTAGTTCTCGGGGTCGGGAACCTGGGTGAGCAGGATCAGGGCATCCGGCTCGTCCGCGGTGAACGCCGTCACCAGTTCGGTGATTCCGCCCTGCAGCAGGTTGTCGCCGAGATACATGACGAACGGTGAGTCGGCCAGGAACGCCTCGGCGGTCAACACCGCATGGGCCAGCCCGGCCGGGGCATCCTGGAGGATGTAGGTCAGCTGCACGCCGAATCGCGAGCCGTCGCCGGCCGCCTGCCGGACCTCGTTCCCCGTCTCGGGGGCGATGATGATCCCGACCTGCTCGATCCCCGCCCGCGCCATCGCCTCGATCCCGTAGAACAGCACGGGCTTGTTGGCTACCGGCACCAGCTGCTTGGCGCTCGTGTACGTGATCGGTCGCAGCCGGGTGCCCCTTCCCCCGGACAGAATCAGACCCTTCAACGGCTGCATGGGCGCGGAGCGTAGCGGTGCGGGACGCGCGCCGGTCGTCACCGGGAGCAGCGCGGATCAGCTAGCCGGCCGCGACGGGCCCGGCGGCGCGGATCGCCTCGGCGGCCTCTTGCACCGCGGCGCGCGCCTCCTCGGGCTCGAGCACGACGGCGTCTCCGGCCTCCTTGAGCACGTCGCGCACCAGGTAGCGCATGCTCGCGAATCCGCGCTCCACGATCACGGCGCCGTCCTCGAGCTCCTCGGTCACCGCGCGCTCCTCGCGCGCCCACCGCGCCCGTTCGGGCGAGATCCACACGCGGGCCCGGCGCGCGGACGGCACCTCGCCGGTCCGGGGCCACCCGTCGACGTCGGCAGCCGGGTCGACGTCGGGACGCGGCTCGAAGGACTCGTCGGTGACGATCGCGGACTTGAAGCGATCGAGGCGGAAGTGGCGGACGTCGCCACGCGAGGGGTCATAGCTGGCCACGTACCAGCCCTCGCGTCCGTTCATGAGCGCGTAGGGCTCGACGGTGCGGGTCGAGAACTCGTCCTCGTTGGCCTTGTAGTACTCGAATGAGAGCAGCTTGTGCTGGGAGATCGCGGTTGACACGACCGCCGCGATCTCGGCGTCGTCGCCGCCGGGCGAGGCGATCTGGAGGCCCTCGTGGACGGGGTCCTCTCCGAGCGCGGCTACCACCTTCTCGCGCACGGAGGTGAGCGAACCCTCGGGGATGTGCTCCCCGATCAGATCGATCGCAGCAACCAGGGCCTTCGCCTCCACGGGAAGCAGCCGCGCCGGCCGGGCGAACGCGTCGCCATAGGGCTCGGGCTCGATCTCGATCTTCCCGTCCGGGGTGAGCTCCGCATACAGCACGTACGTGCCGGCGCCGAAGTTGACGAGGTTCAGCACCGAAATGTCCTCGCGGAGCTCCTGCTCGGAGACCTTCAGGTTGCGGTAGAGCTCACGAGCATCGACGGTGCTGCCGGCGCGGCCGGCGTCGATCAGGATGCTGGCCAGGGTCACGAGGCGGGCAAATCGCTCGGGCCGGATGGCGCCGTCCGGATGGTGGCCGTTGCCCGTATCGGCGATGTCCGCTGCCGGCTGCCCCGCGTCCGAGGGCGGGACGGCGGCGGCGGTCTGGACCTCACCGGAGTGGCGGTCGATCAGCAGCTCGAGCCGGTCGCGGAGCTCCTCGGCGAGGACCGGAGGGCCGAGGATCCGGGCGTGCTCGCCCAGGCCGAGGACCCAGGCGATCAGCTGCCGGGCGTTGGCGTAGGGGGTAACGAGCACCCGGTCGCCGTCGTCCTCGGCGGGGCGCATCTCGCCGTAGCGGCCAAAGTGACGCTCGATCTGCCAGGCGATGCGCCGGCCGATCCACACCTCGGCGGTGCCGACGGCGTCGCCGAACTGCCAGTCGATCCGATTGGCGTAGGCGCGGGGATCGAAGTCGGCGGGACGCTGGAAGTCGTGCTCGGCCTTGGTCGCGTAGCCGACCTTGCCGCGGATCCGCGACAGGCGGAACACGCGGAGCGCCTTGCGCTCGTGCGAATGGCCGATCAGATAGAACTGGCCGCTCGGCTGGTAGAGCAGGTGGAAGGGATCGACCCTGCGCGTCCCCCACTCGCCGCGCTCCATCGTGTAGTACTCGAACACGATCGTCTTGCGGCGGAAGATCGCGGTCTCGATCTTGGCCAGGCGCTGGCTCAGCTCGTGGCCGCCGGCGGCGCCGGTGATGCCGAGCGCGACCGTGTGCTGCTCGGGTGATCCCAGCGGGCTGGGCCGCCCCCACGAGAGCTGCTGGAGGGCGATCCGCAGCGGCTCGGCGTAGGCGAACTCGCCGTCGAGCAGCTGGAGCGCGGTGTGCAAGGCCGCCAGCTCCTTGTCGGTGAACTCGATCGGGGGCAGGTGGAAGTTCTCGGGCGCCAGCGAGTACGTCTCCTGCTCGACCAGGCCGTCCACCGGCTTTTCGACCGACAGGACGATCCGCAGCGCCTCGAGCTCGGAGCGATCGGCATAGAACCGGCGCGCGAACGCGTCCTCGTTCATCGCGCTGTACCCCTCGACGTCCCGCCGGATCTCCTGCGCGGTCACGGGCCGCCGTTCCGCCATCAAGTATGAGATCAGCGACAGCTGACGGATCAGCTTTTCCGTGTCCTTGGCCATCCCTGGCCCAACTGTAGTTGGGCGGGGCGGGATGCGGCTCCGGGCGCCGGAGCCGTGACGCTATTTGCGCTGTTTTGCCGCCGATCCGTATCGGAGCGTGAAAAGGGTGTTGCTGGGCCGCCTACGGCGGCGTCCATGGGAAATCCGGCGCCGGCCGTTTTGAGAGCCCGAACCCGCGTGCGCGGATTTCCTTCAGGGAATTCGGCTCGATCAGGTGACGGACGAGAGTCGCTTCCGAAACCGAATTCCCCGGGGCCGGTTACGCCCGGCGTCCGTGCCGGGCGTCGTGATCGCGACCCCACCGCCGGGCACGGACGCTCGGCGGAACGGCCCCATGGACGTCGAGCAGAGCGAGACCCCTACGCAGCCTGGCGGTCCGCGTCGCCGCGGGGGCCGAAGTACGCGCCGCCGCCGAGCACCTTGTCGTAGGGCGACCACTGGGCCCCGGCCGGCAGCTCCTTCTCGAGCCGATCGAAGCTCCCGAGCCGCCCGCCGAGGTTGTCGATCATGTGCACCAGGGTTGCCTCGCGCGTGCACGGAACGACCGGGCTGCCGTGCTCCAGCGCGCCATGGTGGCTCAAGATGATGTGCAGGACGGCCTGGGCCAGCTCGTCCGGGAAGGCGTCGAGCCGCTCGATCGTCCGGCGGACGCGGTAGTAGCCGAGCGAGATCTCGCCCTGCAGCCGGCCGTCATCGGACATGACGATCCCGCCCTCGTCGAGCTCGTAGGCCTCGAGCTTGCCGATGTCGTGCAGCAGCGCGCCGGTGACCGCCACATCCCGATCGATGCCCGGGAACGTGGCCGAGATCGCGCTGACCGCCTGGGCGACGCTGAGCGAGTGCTCGAGCAGGCCGTGCCGGTAGGCGTGGTGGTAGCGCTTGCCGGCGGGCGCGTCCCGGTAATCGGGCCAGGTAGCCGAGCCATCGGCGAAGACGGCGTTCAGCAGCCGCCGGAGGTGGGGGTTGTGGACGGTGGCGAGCAGCTCTTGCAGGTCGCTTTCCATCTGCCTGAGGTCGTGGGCGGGCCCGTCGTGGAGATCGCGCTGGGCGTACTCGCCGTCCCGGGGTGCTCGCAAGGTGCGTACCGCCAGCTGCGCGCCCGAAAGCGTGCCGGTGACGAACACGACCTCACCCGGCCGGCATAGCTCCCCGGATCGCGCGGTGACGACCGCGGTGACGCTTCCGGTCCGGTCGCCGAGGACCAGCCTGAGGCGCTTGCCGCCGTCTTCCCGCTCGACCGCGCGCACCATCAGTGCCTGGGCGACCTCGCATCCGTCCGCAAATTCCCGGACTCGCATGGTGAGACGAAGATAAAGTGGCGCGCGGACAGCACTATGGCGCAAACTGCGATTGTCACGGGAGGCACGGGCGGGCTGGGCGCCGCGGTTGTGGAGCGGCTGCTCGATGACGGCTGGCGCGTGGTCGTGCCGTGGATCGTTGAGAGCGAGCTCGAGCGCGTCCCCCGGCGCGATGGGCTGGAGCTCATCCAGGCCGATCTGTTCGACGAGGCCGCCGTGGCGGGCGTCGTCGAGTCGGGGGCGGGGGATGCCTCGGCTCCCCTGCGCGGTGTGGTCAACCTGGTCGGCGGCTTCGCCGCGGGCGCGCGAGTGCACGAGACGCCGATCGAGGAGTTCGAACGGCAGTTCCGGCTCAATCTCAGGCCCACCTACCTGGTCGTTGCCGCTGCGGTCCCCCATCTGATCGACGCGGGCGCGGGTTCGATCGTGTGCGTCGGTACCCGGGCCGCGCTCCAGCCATTCAGCGGCGCCGCCGGCTATGTGTCGTCGAAGGCTGCGGTCATCGCGTTCGCCCAGGCCGTGGCGGTGGAGTACAAGAACGACGGGATCCGCTGCAACTCGATCCTCCCCAGCGTGATCGACACGCCCGGTAACCGCGCGTCGATGCCCAAGGCCGACTTTGCCAAGTGGGTCAAGCCGGCTGAGATCGCGGGCGTGATCGCCTTTCTGCTGGGCGATGATTCGCGGCCGACGAGCGGCGCCGCGGTGCCGGTCTACGGCCGCGCCTGAAATTCCGGCTGCAAAAGAAGGGAAAAGCCGCTCGGCTTGGTAGGGTCGCCGCTTGCTTCGATCGGGACGCGCTCTGTCTGCAGGCGCCCTGGTCGCCCTTGCCGTGGCGATCTGCGGCCCTGGCACCAGCCAAGGTGATCTGGCCGGCCGCTACGCGGCTGGCCAGCACCGGGCTACCCAGCTCCAGCAGTCGATCCAGTCCGACAGCAAGCTGATCCAGAGCTATGAGGGGAGGATCGGCAACCTCGAGGCAGAGCTGACCGTGATCGAGCGAAGCGTCGCCACGCAGGAGAGCCTGCTCAACCAGGTCAACGTCGAGCTGGCCGCAGCGCGGGCGCGGCTGCTCTCCTTGGAGCAGCAGTACGCGCGGGGGCGGCGCGTACTCGCGGCTCAGCTCGTGGCCGACTACGAGTCTCCCCAGCCGACGCTGGTCGACGTGGTCCTTCGGGCGCGTGGGTTCCAAGACCTGCTGAATGGGCTGAGCCAGCTCAATGCGGTTGCGAAGGCGAACGCGGACACCGTCCGGCTGATCAACACGACCCGGCTGGCGATGGCGGCCGAGACCCGGCGGCTGGTTGGAATCCAGGCCCGCCGCAAGCGGGCGACAGCGGCGGTGCTGGTCGAACGCGACGAGGTCGCACAGCTGCGGCTGTCGATCGTCGACCGTGAGCTCGCGGTATCTCGGGACCGAAGCCAGAAGCGAGGTCAGCTGAGCACCCTGCGGCGCGCACTGGCCCGGGAGTCGGCAACGCTGCAGCAGGAGGCAGAGCGGGCTCAGGCGGCGTCGTTCGCGATCGGGGCGCCGCCGCCCGGCGGCTGCATCGACACCCCGTTCGTGGCGCACGGCGGCGAGTTCGGCTTCTTCCCGGCGGCGGGCACGAATTACACCGTCAACGAGGAGCCGGTCATCGCCGCGCGCCTGGACGCGCTGGGGAAGGCGCTCAAGCTCCACCTGATCGGGATCTCCGGCTACCGGACCCCGCAACACTCGGTCGAGGTCGGTGGATACGCCAACGATCCGCACACGAAGGGCGAGGCCTCAGACACGCCCGGCGTGGAGGGCGTGCCCGAGGCGACGCTCGAGCAGTTCTGCCTCACGCGACCGTTTCCGGGGGCGCGCGAGGCAGATCACATCCAGGAGCTCGGCTCGCCGATCTAGTGCGACGCGATCGATTGCTGCGGCCCGCTATTCGTCGAACTGGCCTGCGTACAGGGCGAACACGGCGCCCTGCGGATCCTGGAGCACGCCGATCTGACCCATCCCGATGTCGGTGGCAGGAACAAGGGCGGTCGCGCCGGCCTCGGTGGCGTCGGCCATGCCGTCCTCGATGTTGTCGGTCCCGAAGTACACGAGCCAGTACGTCGGCTCGTTCTCCATCGCCCCACGCAGGCCGCCGTTGCTGTTGCCATCGGCGGTCTGAATGACCATGTAGGGCATCGCCATGCCCTCGTAGGTCTCGTACTTCCACCCGAACAGCTCGCCGTAGAACTCGGCGGAGGCGTTGATGTCGGGCGTGGCAAGCTCGTTCCAGGAAAGCGCGCCCGCGGCGTTGACGACCGAGGCGCCGATGTGCAGCTTGGGCTCCCAGACCATGAAGTAGGCGCCCTGCGGATCCTGGATCACGGCCATGCGGCCGACGTCCATGACATCGAAGGCCGGCGCGTGCACGGTGGCGCCGAGCTTCTGAGCACGGTCGGCCGCGTCGTCGGCGCTATCCACCGTCACGTAGGAATTCCAAAGCGGCGGCACCCCGGCGTCGCGTTGCTGCTCGGGCTGGGGCCCGATCCCGGCGGCGGGCTTGCCGGCGATCTGCATCATCGAGTAGACGGCACCGTCGCCGACCGGATTGTCGACGGCCTCCCAGCCGAACAGCTGGCCGTAGAACTGCTTGGCAGCATCCTGGTCGGGCGTCGAGAGGTCGGCCCAGGAGAAGGTGCCCACGGAGTATTTGGTTCGTTCGCTCATGGATGGCCACGCTACCCGCTCGCGGTCAGCGCGTGTGTGAGGAAGCTGCTAATCGCGGACAGGATCGGTCCGCATGACGTCAGGCCGACTAGCGGGCATCAAACGGTGCGAGCAGCGCCTGCATTCCGGCGCCGTCGAGCTGCGCCCCGAGCGCACACAGCAGCGCGATCCGCGCGGCAGCCGCCGACAGGAACGGCACGCAGATCGCGCCGCTGGCACGCAGGTCACGCTCCGCGCCCTCGAACCCGTACGTGGAGAACAGCATCGAGGAGCGGTCGGGCCGGCACGTGATCAGGACGGGCACGCGCTCGGCGGCGCGGCGAAGCTCACCCAGTACCACCGGAGAGAGATGGCCGGCGCCGAAGGCGACCAGCACGACGCCGTCGTTGCTCTCGGCCGCGTGACGCAGCAGCGCGCCGTCGTCGCCGAGGGCGGTGCTCACGATGCTGACCCGGTGCTCGAGACTGCTGACCTCGATCGGGTTGGGGTGGCGCGGGGTCGCGTGGAGCCAGACCCGGCCCCCGACGACCCGCCCGAGTGGCCCGGCGGTCGGTGAACCGAACGCGCCGGGGCCGGTGCTGTCGATCTTTCGCACGGTGGTGGCGGCGTGGACCTCGCCGCCGAACACCACCGTCACACCGAGTCCGGCGCCGGCGGGCGAGCGCGCCAGCATGATCGCGTCGAGCAGGTTCGCGGGACCGTCGGCGCCGGGTGCACTGCCGGGCCGGTTGGCGCCGGTGAGAACAATTGGGGCCCCCCCACCCTCGCCGCCGTAGGTCAGCGCGCACACCATGGCCACCTCTTCCATCGTGTCGGTCCCGGTCGTCACCACCACGCCCTCGCCGCTGGAGGCCGCCTTGGCGGCGCGGCGGGCGAGTGTCAGGGCATCGGGGAGGGTGAGGTGGGCGCTTGGCAGCGCGAGCACGGTCTCGGCGTGGAGGTCAAAGCCCGCCACCTGGGGCAGCTGCCGAACGAGCTCGGATGCGTCGAGGGCATGCACGGCCTGCTCGCCACGCATCGCGATCGTCCCGCCGGCGGCGAGGACGCGCACCGGCCGCGGGGTGGCGTCGTCGGGGCGTGAAGGCATCGCGGCATCATGCCGCACTACCCTTCGACCGGTGCGATTCGCGATCACCGGCGCGGCCGGGATGCTCGGACAGGATCTGATCGCGGCCGCGAGCGCCGCCGGTCACGAGGTGGTGGGGTTCTCGCGCGGGGAGCTGGATATCACCGACGCCGACGCCGTGACGACGGCGGTGCGCTCGGCGCGGCCGGACGTGGTTGTCAACTGCGCCGCCTGGACCGACGTCGATGGTGCCGAGCGCGATGAGGCAGGCGCGGCGGCGGTCAACGGCGCCGGGGCCGGCAACGTCGCCCGCGCGGCGGCGGCGCGTGGCGCGTGGACCATCCACGTCTCCAGCGACTATGTGTTCGACGGGGCCAAGCGCTTGCCGTACCTGGAGTCAGATGACGTCGGGCCGCTCTCCGGGTACGGCCGCTCAAAGCTGGCCGGGGAGCGGGCGGTGGCGAACGCGGCCCCCGGGCGGCACACGGTCGTGCGCTCCTCGTGGCTGTTCGGCACCGGCGGCTCGTGCTTTCCAGCCACCATCCTGCGCCTGGCGGGCGAGCGCGAGGAGCTGAAGGTGGTCGACGATCAGGTCGGCTGTCCCA
>Ga0335073_10002397_pt1 | contig 25592 bp, 22 predicted proteins | sample Lox_Sample_22_FD_207093 | JGI IMG/M metagenome (GOLD analysis project Ga0335073, IMG submission 207093) | Soil microbial communities from Loxahatchee National Wildlife Refuge, Florida, United States - Lox_Sample_2.2 | ecosystem: Environmental > Terrestrial > Soil > Wetlands | place: USA... | reverse complement strand
CGCCCGCCCGTGGCCATGGGCCGGACCAGAGTCCGGGCCGGCGACGTTTGTGGCCCTTACTCCCACCGGAAGAAGCGGACGGCGAGCGCGACGCCGATGACCGCCCAGACGGCCAGGGTGAGCACGTCCCTGGCCGGGAAGACAATCGCGTTCGCGAGTACGTTGCGCAGGCCCGTGGACAGCGCGCCGGTAGGCAGCAGTTCGAGCAGCGGGCGGGCCCCGGCCGGGAACTTGGTGAGCGGGAACACGACGCCGCCGATGCCGAGCAGGACGACGTAGATGAGGTTGGCCGCGGCCAGCGTCGCTTCGGCGCGCAACGTGCCCGCCAGCAGCAGCGCGAATCCGCTGAACGCGGCGGTGCCGAGCAGCACGAGCAGCGGCACGACGACGATGGCGGCCGGGCTGGCGTCGGGGGACCAGCCGAGCGCGAGCGCGACGAGCAGGATGATGACGGCTTGGAGCAGTTCGACGCCGATGACCGTGGCGGTCTTCGCGGCGATCAGGCCCGCGCGGGACAAGGGCGTCGCGCCGAGCCGCTTGAGTACGCCGTACCGGCGCTCGAACCCGGTGGCGATCGCCTGGCTGGTGAACGCCGTCGACATGACCGCGAGGGCGATCACGCCAGGCGTGAGGAAGTCGATCCTGGTGTACCCGCCGCCGAAGCTGATGAGCGGCTCCAAGCTGAACGCGGCGAGCAGCAGCAGCGGGATGACAAGCGTGAGCGTGAGCTGCTCGCCGTTGCGCAGCAGCTGCCTGGTCTCCTGAGCGGCCTGCGCGGCGACCATCCGGCGCAGCGAGGCGGCGCCAGGCGCGGGGGACCAAGTCCCCCGCACGGCGGCCTCGGCGGCGATCGGCTGGGATGTCAAGCGCGCAGCTCCTTTCCTGTTAGCTCGAGGAAGACGTCCTCGAGCGTGCGTGACTCGATCTGGACGCTGCTCGGCAGCACGCCGCGGTCGGCGCACCAGGCGGTGACCGCGGCGAGCAGGGCCGGCTGGACGCTCCCGCCGGGTACCTCGATCAGGTAGTGGCCGGCCGGGGACTCCTTGGCGGCACTGCCGGCCGGCAGCGCGGCGAGCAGGCTGTCGATGTCAAGGCCGGCCTCGGCGCGGAACCTGAGCTGCCCGGCGGACCCGGTGAGGTGAGCGGGGGTGCCGTCGGCGACCGCCCGGCCGTGGTCGATGATGACCACGTGGTCGGCCAGCCGCTCGGCCTCCTCCATGAAGTGCGTGGTGAGGATCACGCTGACCCCGTCGTTCTTCAGCGCGCTGACCAGGTCCCAGGTCGCGTGCCGTGCCTGCGGGTCCATGCCCGCGGTCGGCTCGTCGAGGAAGACCAGCTCAGGGCGGCCGAGGACGGCGGCGGCAAGGGAGAGCCGCTGCTGCTGCCCGCCAGAAAGCCGTTTATAGGGAATCTTCGCGTGACTTGTCAGGCCCACGATGTCAAGGAGCCACGCCGTGTCGTGTGGTTTCACATGGAACCGGCTGAGCGTCCTGAGGTACTCGCCGGCCGGGACCGCGGGCGGGATTCCGCCGGACTGGAGCATCACCCCGAGCCGGGGCTTGAGCCGGGCAGCGTCCCTGGCCGGATCGAGGCCGAGCACGCGCACCGTGCCCGCGTCGGCGCTGCGGTAGCCCTCGCAGACCTCAACGGTGGTGGTCTTGCCGGCACCGTTCGGCCCCAGGATCGCGGTCACCTCGCCGCGGCGCGCGGTGAGGCTCAGCCCGTCGACGGCGACCGCCGGCCCGTACCGCTTGACCATGCCGGAGATCTCGACGGCGGCTGGATTGCTCACGCACGCAGTCTAAGGGCCACGGCCAGTTCGCGCGCGGCACGGGTCCGACATTCTGTAGTAGTTCAGCCCGGCCGGCGTGCCCCGGACGGGGAGATAACAGCAACAGGCGCCGCGCGCTCGGTAACCACCGTCCGCGCTCGGCATCCGCTAACGATGTTGCTGGCAGCCGGTCCGGTCCGCGATGGCCTTGCGGGCCTTCTTGAGGTGCCCGTGCTTCAGGTGCCTGCCCTCCGCGGGCCAGTCCGGGCCCTCCGGCCACTGGGCCACCACCCGGGGCGCCGCCGCGTGCGGGTTACGGGCCCGGGCGAGGAACCGCTCGAACCGGGTCGCGCCCGGTAGCTCCACCCGGGCCGACTTAAGCCGGGCGTGGCAGGGGCCTGCCGCACCTGCCCGTTCCTGGTCGTCGTGGTCTTGATCGTGTCCAGGGGCGGCGCCCGGGCCGGTGCTGATCTCCAGCCAGGACAGCTGCTGGGCGCGCAGGTAGACCGGGGGCATGCCGTAGATCGTGTCGATCGCCTCGACGACCGAGGTGCACGATCCCGTGTTGCCGTAGAAGCCCCTGCCGTGCGCGTGCAGTTCCGGGTGGTGGGTGTGCCCGGACAGGTAGCCGAGGTAGCCCTCGGCGATGAACTCGTCGGCCCGCTCGCGGGCGGCGGAGTTCTGGCCGTAACCGCGCTGCGACAGGGCCAGGGCGCTGATGGATGTCCATGCGCGGCGCGAGACGATCGCGATGACAAGCGCGAGGATGGCGATGTCGACGAGCGCGCCGTAGCCCAGGATCTCACCGTCGTGCAGCCAGTGACTGGCGTCCGGGTGCCGGTCGCTGACCCGCCCCACCTCCGGCAGCACCAGGGCGAACAGCACGATCGGCGCGAGGATCACCCACCACAGGTGCCGGACGAGCTTGCGGTATACGAGCCGGGAGGCGAGGAACGACGGGAAATCCGCGGGGTCCGCCATCTCGTGCGCGCCAGTGAGCCAGTCCTTGCCGATCCACTCGATCTTGGGGATGACCTCGCGCACGATGTGGTGGCCCAGGGGGGTGTCCAGCGGGTTGCGCGCGTCCTGAAAGCAGTTGTACGGGTCAATCTGGTGGCCGTGCTCGACCCTGATCCTCTCCCCGCCCGGCAGCACCAGGTCGGCGGCGAGGCAGAGCCTGGCGCCTGTCGCCTCGCGGACCGCGGTCGCAGCCTTGAGATCCCAGGCGAGGTCTCCGTCGTGGTTGCCGACCGTGTAGATGACCTGGCCGCCCCGTTCGGTCACCTTGGCCAGCGCCCGGCACAGGTCGTCGTGCGCGTCGAGCACGTCGGACGCGGCGCGGCCGGGGTGGGCGAGCATCTCCACGATGTCGCCGGCGAGAACCACGGTCAGCGGCGCGGTCTCGGCAACGATCCTGCGGGCGAGTACCTCGCAGCTGCGCCCGGACACCGTCGTGCGCTCGGGCGGGAGATGCAGGTCACTGATCGCGATCACCTTGCCGCCAGGCACGACGGCTACCTCAAGCTGATCGGTGACATCAGGCAGCACCGGCGAAGCCATGCTATCCAGTCCTTCCCCCGGGGGGTATCCGTGACGGCCCGGGGCGTCGAGTTCCATGAGGTCCTGTGAAGACAAGCCCACAAACAGTAGCGCTCTTCCCTGAGCGAGACGTATGTGATCACTGAATGGTTCGCCGGCCTCCCGGCACCGCCAGTTGGGTCAGCTACCACGAAGCCGACGATAGTAACCTGGCCCCCGTGAGCGGCCTCATCTACCACATCGCCACCCGCGCGGACTGGGAGCGGGCGCGCGCCGACGGCGAGTACACGCGGTCCTCGGTGGACAAGACCTTGGCGGAGGAGGGCTTCATCCACGCGTCCCAGGCCTCGCAGGTGGCCCGGACGGCGAACAGATTCTACCGGGACATCCGCGGCGACCTGGTGCTGCTCGTCATCGACCCGGGACTGCTGCGCGCCGAGGTCCGCTACGAGCAGGTGCCGGGCGCGGACTTGCCGTTCCCGCACATCTACGGGCCGCTGAACGTCGACGCGGTGGTCGCCGCCCGGCCCTTCGCCGCCGGGCCCGACGGCACGTTCGCCTTCACCCAAGGGTCGTGACCGGTCCGTGGACGCCCGGTCTCGGCCGCGGCTCCCGGCCGCCGTTCTGTCACGCAGTTCAGGCATATGCCATCAGCATGACACGCCGGCGTGCACGACACGTAAACGCTCGCATACCGTGCGGGTAATCCCGCATACCGTGAGGGTAAATCCGGCCATAGGCGGACCGGGCTAGTGCGGCCGGCGGCCCGCGTCTACCCCTGGCACCCGCCTCGCGGAGTCCGGGTGGCCGCCTCGGTACCAGGGATCGGTGCAGCGCCGCTGCCTCACCCGAGACGGGTCAGGGGGGCCGGCGTCACCGTCGGGACCATGGTCCCCGGCCCGTGATCCAGCTTCACCGGGGATCATCCGGCGGCGGGTCGGCGGTGGCACGCACGACGCAGCGGAAACCCAGGTGCGCGGTGGAGGTGTCCACCGCCTCGCCCTGGCGCGCGGCCGGGCGGTAGCGCAGGCAGTAGTTGGGGGCGCACAGGTGGGAGCCGCCCTTGATGACGCGGCGCGGGATGTGGGCGCCCGGCTGGCCGGGCACCAGGCTGTCTTCCAGCGACGTCACCCGCGGGTTACGCGGCACGCAGCATGCGTGCGCGGCGCGCTGTGCGACGAAGTAGTCGCTTGTCCATTCCCAGACGTTGCCCGCCATGTCGTAAAGACCGTAGCCGTTCGGCGGGTAGCTCTGCACCGGGGACGTTCCCCGCTTGCCCGGCGGCTTGAGGTTCTGCCACGGGAACTCGCCCTGCCAGGTGTTGGCCATCGTCTTGTCCCCGGGGGCCGGGTCGTCACCCCAGGTGAACACCGCGCCCTCCAGGCCGCCGCGCGCGGCGAACTCCCACTCGGCCTCGGTCGGCAGTTCCTTGCCCGCCCACGCGGCGTAGGCGTCGGCATCCTCCGCGGCCACGTGGGTGACGGGGTGCCGTTCCCGGCCGTGCAGCGTGCTGCCGGGGCCCGCCGGGTGACGCCAGTTCGCGCCGGGGGTGTAGCGCCACCACTCCGTGACGTCCCGCAGGTCGGCCGGCCCGCTGGTTGGGAAGAAGACCAGCGAGCCGGGGCTCAGCAGCGCCGGGTCCGCGTCTGGGTACTTGGCAGGCTCGAGCGGCCGCTCGGCGACCGTGACGTACCCGGTCGCCCCCGCGAACCGGCGGAACTCGGCGACGGTCACCGGGTGCTCGTCGATCCAGAAGCCGTCGACCTCAACCCGGCGGACCGGCCGCTCCTCGGGATAGAAGTCAGCCGAGCCCATCAGGAAGCCGCCGCCGGGAATCCAGGTCATCTTCCTCGTCAGCGCCTTGTTCGCGGCGGACTGGAGCGCGACCCCGCCGCGCGTCGGCCGCGCGGCGGGCAGGATGTCGCTCACCGCCTACTCGCGCATCAGCATGAGGGCGGCCTCGCGCTCGAGATCGTGGTAGGGCTCGCCGCTGACGTCGATCGCGACTCGGTCGATGACGCCGCCCGTGAACCGGTAGGGCGGCTGTCCCGGGTAGTCCTCGGTGATCGGTTCGCCGGGGTCCTGACCCACGCACAGGCCGGAGCCGGCGATCGCGAAGGCACCGAGCTGCGTCTTGATCCTGGCCTCGCCGACCTTGCGGTCCCCGTGGTAGATGGACAGGATTCCCGTCGTGTGGTCGGGTTCCTGGCGGTCCTTGTCGAATGAGGCGGAGAGGATCAGCTTGTCCCCCGTCGGGATGTCCTCGGATCCGACGACCTTCTGTTCCTCGCTGCCGAGGAAGTTGTTGACGTAGTGCAGCCTGTTGTCCTTCACGTAGAGGGCGTGGCCGCCGAACCGCGTGCCCATGGCGAACAGCACCCCCTCGGCACCCGGCCCGGGAATGTCCACAACCGCCCCGATCACGAACGAACGGTTCCGGGTGCTCACCGCTTGCCATTCGGGGACCGGGGCAGTGCCCGGGAAGTACACGTACCGTGACCGCGGTGCCGTGAGCTGGGGACGCGGAGTGGTGAGGATCTCGACCGGGGACCGGTCGTCCAGTGGGAACGCCCCGTTCGCGCCGGCCTCGGAGAACCAGATGCTCACCAGCTCCCGCAGCTTGTCCGGGTGCTCCGCGGCGAGGTCGTGCACCTCAGCCCGGTCGACGTCGGTGTGGTAAAGCTCCCACTGGTCGTCGTAGAAGTGACCCCACCCGGCGATGCACGGGTGCGTGGTGACGGCCTTCCAGCCCTCGTGCCAGATGCCGCGGGAACCGAGCATCGAGTAGAACTGCGTGTGCCTCGCCGAGCGGGCCCTGGCGTCGTCGAAGCTGTACCGCATGCTGACGCCGTCCAGCTGGCTCTGCGTGTGGCCCTTGATCGTCTCCGGCACCTGGACGTCAAGCGCGTCGAGGATCGTCGGCACGATGTCGACGGCGTGATGGTACTGGTCCCTGATGGCGCCGCGGGACTTCATGCCCTTCGGCCAGGAGATGACGCACGGGTCGGCGGTGCCCCCGTTGAACTCGTACCGCTTCCACATCTTGAACGGCGTGTTGAACGCCATCGCCCACCCGTTCGGGTAGTGGTTGTAGGTCTTCGGGCTGCCGAGGTCGTCGAGCTTGGCGAGGTTCTCCGCGAGGTCGTCCGCGACGCCGTTGGCGAACTTCATCTCGTTGACGGAGCCGTTGGGGCCGCCCTCACCGCTCGCGCCGTTGTCGGAGACGACGATGACGAGCGTGTTGTCCCGCTGGCCGGTGTCCTCCAGGTAGTCGAGCAGCCGGCCGATGTGGTGGTCGGCGTGGGCGAGGAACCCCGCGTATACCTCGGCCATGCGGGCGAACAGGCGCTTCTCGTCGTCGTTGAGCGAGTCCCATGGCCGGGTGTAGTCGAGCTCGGGGAACGGCAGGCCGTCGGGGCCGGTCCGGCTCTGCGGCGTGCCGATCGGGTTCAGCGGCGGAAGCTCGGTTCCCCGCGGGACGATGCCCATGTCCTGCTGCCTGGCCAGGGTCTGTTCCCGGATCGCCTCATAACCCATGTCGAACCGGCCGCGGAAGCGCTCGATCCAGTCCTTCGGTGCCTGATGCGGCGCATGGCAGGCGCCGGGCGCGTAATAGAGGAAGAACGGCTTGTCCGGTGCGACCGCCTTAGCGTCCATGATGAACTCGAGCGCCTTGTCGGTGATGTCATCGGTCAGGTGGTACCCGTCGGCGGGCGACCGCGGCTGGCTGACCGGGTGGTTGTCGTAGACCAGGTCCGGATACCACTGGTTGGTCTCCGCGCCGAGGAACCCGTAGCAGCGCTCGAAGCCCCGGCCGCTCGGCCAGTTGCGGCGGGTCGACGCCAGGTTCATCTCGTCGGTCGGGCACAGGTGCCATTTGCCGACCATGTAGGTGTTCCAGCCGCGTTCGGTCAGGATCTCGGAAATCATGCCGTTCTCCGGCGGAATCGTCCCGCTGCCGTTCGGGAAGCCGATGGCTGCCTCGGTGATGCAGGCCATGCTGTTGCGGGTGTGATTGCGGCCGGTGAGCAGGCAGGACCTGGTGGGGGAGCAAAGCGCGGTGGTATGCCACTGCGTGTAGCGCACCCCCTGGCTGGCGATGCGGTCGATGTTCGGCGTCTCGACCGGGCCGCCGTAGCAGCTCATCGCGGAGAAGCCCACGTCGTCGAGGACGATGTACACCACGTTGGGCGCGGCGTACGGCGCCACCGGCGGCTCGAACGGCACCCAGTCCGGCTCCGAGTCCCGGATGTCGACATTGATGGTGCCCTTGAATGGTCTCGCCATCATGACTCCTCGCGTCCCGAGCATCGCTTTCCTGATTGGTAGCTGGCATGACGGATCGTCATCCGCCTGTCCGCCGCACGCGTCACCCCCCGCGGGTGAACCAGCGGAACCGGCAGGCGGTCGGCGAGTCGTGGTCCGGGCAGCGGGACCCGCCATTCGTTCCGCGGAGACCTGGCCTTTGTCCGGTCGGCGGCGCAGCGGGCCTACCAGTGCCGCGGCGTCAGCAGCGCCCAGATCACGAAGGCGCTGAGCGCGATCACCACGATCGCCCAGACCGGGTAGTACGGGAGCCACAAGAAGTTCGCCAGGATGGCGAACGAGGCGAGCACCACGCCGGTGATCCGCGCCCACGTTTTGTCCGCGAACAGCGCGGCGCCCGCCACGAACACCAGGACGCCCAGGATGATCTGCAGGGTGCCCCAGCCGGTGGCCGAGAGGTTGAAGGTGTAGTTCGGCAGGACCACGAAGAACGTGCCCCTGATGATGTTGGCCAGCCCCTCGAAGAAGCTGAGCACACCGGAGACCATCATGAACACGGCCGCCAGGATGGTCAGCCCAATTACGGCGCCGCTCGGCTCGCGGTCCACGGCTGCCACGTCGTCGTATCCGGGGGCCGGCCGAGGAACGTAGCCGCGCTGCGCGCCCGCCGGCGCGGAGCCCTGCGAGGAGCCTGGCGCGGCGGTCGCTCCGGCGGACGCGGCACCAGCGCGGGGCTGCTGGGCTGGCTGGTCAGGCATGTCGGTCATGGCAGAGCCTTTCTCGCTTCAAGGGCCCCTCCGCACGGAGGGGGCTTTCGGCGATGGTGTCCAGAACACCGGGTGGCTGGCGCCACCCGTTCCGGGTGATGCCCCTGCTACATGGCCGTAATTTTTGCTTACTGAGTGTGTCGAACTGACTACTCATTTGCCGGAGTGGGTAAGGATCGGCCTGGCGAGGTGGGGGGAAAGTAGTGACACGAATGACGGAGCTTGCGTCCGTTTCCGGCGACGGCGCGGTGACCGCGGAGCCCGCGCTCCTAGACGGCAAGTTCCGCGTGCCGGCGACGGGGCCCGAGGTGGTGCACAGGGAACGCCTCACGGCGCTGATCGAGCAGGCCACCGAGCGACCGGTGACGGTGATCACGGCACCGCCCGGCGCCGGCAAGACCGTCGCGTGCGCCGGGTGGGCGGCCGCGCGTGCCAGGTTCCGGCGGATCGCCTGGCTGAGCCTGGACGAGGGGGACGGGGACCCCGCTCGCTTCTGGGCCTGCATGACCGCTGCCCTGGCGGCCGGCGGTACGTCGCTTGGCGCGCCCCTGGTACCGCGCAGCCGCGAAGCCCGCGATGACCTGCCGGCCGACGTGGTCGTCGCGGTGCGCAGGCTCTCGGGTTCGGTCGTGCTCGTCATCGACGACGTGCACAAGCTCGCGGAAAGCGACGTCCTGCCCGGGCTAGCCCTGTTCATCCAGCACGCCCCGGCCACACTGCGGCTCGTCCTGTGCGGGCGGTCGGTGCCAGGGTTGCACCTGGCGAAGATGCGGCTGAGCGGTTGCCTCTCCGAGGTTCGCGGCTCCGACCTGGCCTGCACCGAACAGGAGGCCAAGGTTTACTTCAACGCTCTGGGGCTGGCCGCGGGCCCCGCGAAAAGCCGTTCGCTGATGCGCGAGACGGAAGGCTGGATGGCGGGACCCCGGCTGGCCGCCCTCGTCGCGGCCAGAGACGGTGACCTTAACGTCGAGTCCGTCGCCGCCGACTCCATCGTCGCCGACTACATGCGGGACGAGGTCCTTGACCGGCAGGCGCCGGGGATCCGGCAGTTCTTGCGGCGCACGAGCATCGTCGACCGCTTGACAGCGGCCTTCGCCGAGTGGCTGGCCTGCGAATCAGGCGGAGCGCGCATCCTCGACCGGCTTGACCGCGAGAACAGCTTCGTCTCCCGGGACTGCGAGGGCAAGTACCGCTACCACCCGTTCCTCCGGCAGGTACTGCTCGGCGAACTGCGCCGCGAGATGCCAGCGGAGGTCCCGGTCCTGTTCGCCCGGGCGGCGCGCTGGGCCGTCGACGAGGGCGACGTCATCGAGGCGTTGCGCTGCGTGGCGGAGGCGGCCGAGTGGGACGAGGCGTCGCGCGTGCTGACCGAGGCGGGACTGGCGGGAGCGCTGCCGGACCGGGCGGCGGAACTCGAGTCGGCACTTGGCCGGCTTCCCGCGGAAAGGCGCGCGGAGCCCGCCGTCGCGGCGGCGCTGGCCATGGTGCGGCTGTGCCGCGGTGACCCGGAGTCGGCCGGGGCCTACCTCAGCCTGGCCGCCCTGGCGCTGGACGAGAGCGCACCCGACCCGCTGGTGATCGAGCTGTGGCTGGCCATGCTGCGGCTGATCAGGCAGCCCGATGCCGCCTCCATCGCGTTCTGCTGGTCGCTCGCGGAAAAGGCGCGGGCAACGGCGGGCCAGCGGTCGGAGCACCAGGCCGCCGGGCTGCTGTGGCTGGCGCTCGGCACGGTGCTGCTGCGCCGCTGGCAGGTCGCGGACTCCGCGAGCGCGCTGACCGCCGCCCTTCACCAGCTGACGGCAGCGGGAACCCGCTCCCTGGCGATGCGGGCCCGTGGCTGGCTGGCCCTGTCGGCAGCGCTCTGCGGCGACCTCGCCACGGCAGCTGAACTGTCAAGCGGGCTGCGTGACACGGTACCGCCCGATCCGGCTGCGGTGTGCCTTGCGACGGTCGCCGCGGCGCAGGTCGCCATCGAGCGGGACGACCTGCTGCTCGCGCTCCAGTTGCTTGACGACGCCGATCCGGCGGTGATCAGTCCGCTGCCCGGGGAGCCGGACGTCGCGGTGCTGCTCGCGCTGGCCAGGGCACGCGCCGCGCTCGCCGAAGGGGACGTGGAGCGCACCTGCGACCTGGCGAGGCTGGCACGCGAGAAGTACGAGAAGGTCGGCCCGGTGCTCCGCGTGCTCGACTTCGACGCCGGGCTCCGGGGCGGCGACCTCAGCCTCGCCGCCGCCGCGCTCGAGCCCCTGGCCAGCGAGGACGAACCTGAGGGAAGGCGAGAGCGCCCGGACCACGCGGCCGCGCGGGCCAGGCTGCTGCTCGCGGGCGGCGAACCGGCGGCGGCGCTGCGCCTGGCGCTCACCGTGGCGCGCGAGGACAGGGACGGCGCCTGCGGCGGCGTGCGGCCGAGCCTCAGGGACCGGGTCACGGCGCTGCTCACCGCTGCCGTCGCCGCTCGGCGCACGGGAACCGATGACGCGGCGGCGAAGCTGCTTGAGGAGGCGCTGGCCGCCGCGGAGCCGCATGACATGTACCGGCCGTTCCTTGACGGCGGGGGAGCGGTGCACTCGGCGATCGTGCTCCTCATCTCGCCGTCAAGCCCGGCGGCGGGATTCGCCGCCCGCGTCCATGAGCGTTTTGTCCGCCAGCCGTCGTCCCGCACCGCGGGGAGCCCGCCCGCGGGCCACGAGGCGCCCGACCTCACCACGAGTGAACTGGCCGTGCTCCGCCTGCTGCGGTCCTACCTGAGCAACCAGGAAATCGCGGACACTCTCTTCCTGTCCGTCAACACGGTCAAGACGCACCTGCGGTCCGTGTACCACAAGCTGGGCGTGTCCTCGCGCCGCGAGGCCGTCGAGCGCGGCGTCCGGCTGCAGATCCTGTGACCGTCACCGGCCCCGCGGTGCCACCGGGTCGCGGCCTTATGTTCACCCGTCACGGGTGTGGAGCCGGGTCGGGAACCGGCAGATCCTAAATCCCAACGGGGAATGCCGGCTCCGGCTGCCCCGGGGCCCGCGATCCCGTCGTCGCGGAACCCGCCCCGCCGGTTCCGGACCCGAGCGGGCCATGGGGACTGAGGACCATGGGCACTAAGGAGGGGCCGAGTGCTCGCTGAGTCCGCGGGATTCGCGCTGCTCGCCGCCGTCTCGCCGACGTCGATGCTAGTCATCGCGGCCTTGCTCGGCTCAGCGAACCCGCGGAAGACGGCGGTTGCCTATGTGGCCGGAGCCGTCCTGATGACCGTGCTCATGGCGGTCGTGCTCCTGTTCGTCCTGCGCGCCACCGGTCTCAACCAGCCGCACGAGCAGCAACAGCGGTACGCGCTGCGGTTCAGCCTCGGCGTCGTGTCGCTGGCGGCCGCCTTCGCCCTAGCCAGGCACCCTCGCCGCCCGCCGGTGGCCGCCCCCGCGGCCGCCGAGGGCAAGACCAGGCGGCCCAACCTGGTCAGCAGGCTGACCGCGAACCCGGGGCCGCGGACCGCCTTCCTGCTCGGCCTGCTGCTCTTCCTCCCGTCGACCACGTTCATCGCGGCGGTCCAGGTCATCGCCACGGCCAACGCGAGCGTCGCGGCCACCACGGCGGCGGTGATCATCGTCGTCGCGCTCACCGCGCTGTCCGTCTGGCTCCCGCTGATCACCTACTTCGTCGCGCCCGACGCGACCACGCGCGCCCTCGCGACCGCTAACGAGTGGCTGCGCGTGCGCGGCCGTACGCTGGTCATCGGCGCCCTGTGGGTAGCCGGGATCGCGCTCGTCGTCGACGGAGCGCTCGGCCTGTGGTAGGCGCCGCCCGGGGGGCGTGATTTACGTCACGTCGGTGTGGCGTAAAACTTGCCACGGGTGTCTCATTTACGGCACACTGATGTTGTGAAAAGCTCAGGGCTGGTCCAGGGGGCCACGCAGACGGGAGAGACGGCCGGCACGCGCGGCCACGTCGCCCGCCTGATCCTTGAGCTGGGCCCGTGCACCGCGGCCACCCTGGGCGGACGCCTGGGTCTGACCCCCGCCGCCATCCGGCGGCACCTGGACAACCTCCTCGCCGAGGGCATGATCGAGACGCGCACCGCCCGGACCTACGGGAACCGGGGACGTGGCCGCCCCGCGAAGGTCTTCGTCATCACCGACGCCGGACGCAGCGCCTTCGAGCACGCCTACGACGACCTGGCGACCAGCGCGCTGCGGTTCGTCGAGCGCACCTTCGGCCCGGCGGCGGTCGCCGAGTTCGCCAGGCAGCAGGTCGCGGAGACCGAGCGGCGTTACTCGCCGGTGGTGGCACAGGCCGCTGACCTGCGGACGCGGGTGCAGGCCCTGGCGGACGCGCTGTCGGCGGACGGGTACGCCGCCGCCGCGGGCCCGGCGCCCGCGATCGCCGCGACGGCAGGCACCGCAACGGCGGGCACCGCAACTGCAGGCACCGCCAAAGACAGGGCGGAAGCTGGTATCGCCAGGGGCGCGAATATTGTTGGCAACGGTGAGCAGATATGCCAGCACCACTGCCCGGTCGCGCACGTAGCGGCCGAGTTCCCGCAGCTTTGCGAGGCGGAGACGGAGGCGTTCGGGCGGCTGCTCGGCACCCCGGTCCGGCGGCTCGCGACCATCGCGCACGGTGACGGCATCTGCACGACGCACGTCACGTGCACGGAACGCACGGAACGGATTACCCACGCAACGAGTCCGGAGGGCTCTGACATATGACGACCACCGCGAATGACCAGCTCGAAGGGCTGGGCACGTACAAGTTCGGCTGGGCCGACTCTGACGTGGCCGGCGCGTCCGCCAGGCGCGGGCTCTCCGAAGAGGTGGTCCGCGACATCTCCGCCCGCAAGAACGAGCCGGAGTGGATGCTGGAGAACCGGCTCAAGGGGCTGAAGTACTTCGGCCGCAAGCCCATGCCGAACTGGGGCTCGGACCTCTCGGGCATCGACTTCGACAACATCAAGTACTTCGTCCGGTCGACGGAGAAGCAGGCGGAGTCGTGGGATGACCTCCCGTCCGACATCAAGAACACCTACGACAAGCTCGGCATCCCCGAGGCGGAGAAGCAGCGCCTCATCGCCGGCGTCGCGGCCCAGTACGAGTCCGAGGTCGTCTACCACAAGATCCGCGAGGACCTCGAGGAGAAGGGTGTCATCTTCCTCGACACCGACACCGCCCTCAAGGAGCACCCGGACCTGTTCAAGGAGTACTACGGCTCGGTGATCCCGGCGGGCGACAACAAGTTCGCCGCGCTGAACACCGCCGTGTGGTCCGGCGGCAGCTTCATCTACGTGCCGAAGGGCGTGCACGTCGAGATCCCGCTGCAGGCCTACTTCCGGATCAACACCGAGAACATGGGCCAGTTCGAGCGCACGCTGATCATCGTCGACGAGGGCGCGTACGTGCACTACGTCGAGGGCTGCACCGCGCCGATCTACAAGTCTGACTCGCTGCACTCCGCGGTCGTCGAGATCATCGTCAAGAAGGACGCCCGCTGCCGGTACACGACCATCCAGAACTGGTCGAACAACGTCTACAACCTCGTCACCAAGCGCGCGGTCGCCTACCAGGGCGCGACGATGGAGTGGATCGACGGCAACATCGGCTCCAAGGTCACGATGAAGTACCCGGCCGTCTACCTGATGGGCGAGCACGCTAAGGGCGAGACGCTGTCGGTCGCGTTCGCGGGCGCGGGCCAGCACCAGGACGCGGGCGCCAAGATGGTGCACTGCGCGCCGAACACGTCGTCCACGATCGTGTCCAAGTCCGTCGCCCGCGGCGGCGGCCGCACCTCCTACCGCGGCCTGATCAACGTGCAGGAAGGCGCCACGCACTCCAAGTCCACGGTCAAGTGCGACGCGCTGCTTGTCGACACGATCAGCCGCTCCGACACCTACCCCTACAACGACATCCGCGAGGACGACGTCGAGATGGGCCACGAGGCCACGGTCTCGAAGATCTCCGCGGACCAGCTGTTCTACCTGATGTCCCGCGGCCTGACCGAGGACGAGGCGATGGCGATGATCGTCCGCGGCTTCGTCGAGCCGATCGCCCGCGAGCTGCCCATGGAGTACGCGCTCGAGCTCAACCGGCTGATCGAGCTGCAGATGGAAGGAGCAGTCGGCTGATGTCGGGCCTGTCAGGGGCGGTCGAGACCGCCCCGGTCTCTGATCTGCATGCCTTCGCGTCGGCCGACCCGGCGGACTTCGCGGTCCCCGGCGGCCGCGAGGAGGAGTGGCGGTTCACCCCGCTGCGCCGCCTGCGCGGCCTGGAGAAGGACGCGGCCTTCACCGGCGCGGTGAGCGTGGAGGTCGAGGCCGCCCCCGAACTGGTGGTGGAGACCGAGGATCTGACAGAACGGAAGCGGCTTACCGCATCCGGCGGATTCCTCCCGACGGACCGGGTCAGCGCCCGGGCGTACGCCGCCGCCGAACGGGCGACCGTGCTCACCGTGCCGAAGGACACGGTGGCGTCCGCGCCGACGTACGTGCGCGTGACCGGCACGGGCGCGTCGGCCGCTAGTTCCGGCCATCTCGTCATTGACGTGCAGCCCTACGGGCGGGCCACCGTGGTCATCGACCAGCGCGGCTCGGCGACCTACGCGGACAACGTGGAGATCCACGTCGGGGACGGCGGGGACCTTACCGTCGTGGCGCTCGCCGACTGGGCCGACGACACGGTCCAGGTTGCCCACCACGTCGCGACCCTTGACCGGGACGCGCACCTCGCGCACTACGCGGTGACCCTCGGGGGGAACCTGGTCCGGCTCTCGCCGAGCGTCAGGTACGCGGGTCCCGGCGGCGACGCCGAGCTGTACGGCATCGTGTTCGCCGACGCCGGGCAGCACCTGGAGCACCGGCTGTTCGTCGATCACGACACGCCGAAATGCCGCAGCCGCGTCGGCTACAAGGTCGCGCTGTCCGGCGACGAGGCGCACACGGTCTGGATCGGCGACGTGCTCATCCGGCCCGAGGCCACCGGTACCGACACCTACGAGTACAACAGGAACCTGGTGCTCACCGACGGGGCGCACGCCGACTCGGTGCCCAACCTGGAAATCCTCACCGGCGAGATCGTCGGTGCCGGGCACGCGTCGGCGAGCGGCAGGCTCGACGACGAGCAGACGTTCTACCTGCAGGCCCGCGGCATCCCCTTCGAGGAGGCGCGCCGGCTGGTGATCCGCGGGTTCTTCGGCCAGCTGATCGCGAAGATCGGCGTGCCGGACCTGGAGGAGCGGATCACGGCGGCGATCGAGTCGGAGCTGTCATGAGCGGATCCGGATCGGCACCATTCGTTCGGGCCTGCGCCGTTTCTGATGTGCCGGAGGGCGGCGTGATCAGTGTCGTGCTTGGCGGCGACGAGATCGCGATCGTGAAGACCGAGGGAGAGGTCTTCGCGATCAGAGACTGGTGCTCGCACGCCGCGGTCCCGCTGTCCGAGGGCGAGGTCGACGGCTACACCATCGAGTGCTGGCTGCACGGGTCGTGCTTCGACCTGCGCACCGGCAAGCCGACCGCGATGCCCGCGACCGTCCCTGTGCCGGTTTACCCAGTGAAGATCGAGGGCGACGACGTCCTCGTCGCTATAGATCAGGAGTCCTAGTGTCCACCCTTGAGATCCGCGACCTGCACGTCGCCGTCAGCGAGGCCGACGGCAGCCTGCGGGAGATCCTGCGCGGCGTGAACCTCACGATCCGCGACGGGGAAACCCACGCCATCATGGGACCGAACGGCTCCGGCAAGTCCACCCTCGCCTACGCCCTGGCGGGTCACCCCAAGTACATCGTGACCTCAGGCTCGGTGACCCTGGACGGCGAGGACGTGCTGTCCATGTCGGTGGACGCCCGCGCCCGGGCCGGCCTGTTCCTCGCCATGCAGTACCCGGTTGAGGTGCCCGGCGTGTCGGTGTCGAACTTCCTGCGCACCGCGGTGACCGCGACGCGCGGTGAGGCGCCGAAGCTGCGCGAGTTCATGAAGGAAATGCGCGGCGCCATGAACGACCTGGCGATCGACCCGAAGTTCGCCGAGCGGTCGCTGAACGAAGGCTTCTCCGGCGGCGAGAAGAAGCGCCACGAGATCCTCCAGCTTGAACTGCTCGACCCGAAGATCGCGGTGCTCGACGAGACCGACTCCGGGCTCGACGTGGACGCGCTCAAGATCGTGTCCGAGGGCATCAACCGGTTCCGCGCCAAGCCGGATCACGGCGTACTGCTCATCACCCACTACACCCGGATCCTGCGCTACGTCCGGCCGGACTTCGTGCACGTCTTCGTGGCCGGGCGGATCGTCGAAGAGGGCGGGCCGGAGCTCGCGGAAGTGCTGGAGAACGAGGGCTACGAGAGGTTCACGGGAGCGGGCGCATCAGCATGAACGTTAGTTCGCCGCTGGACGTTGAGGCGATCAGGAAGGATTTCCCGATCCTTTCCAGGACCGTGCGCAACGACAAGCCGCTGATCTACCTGGACTCCGGGGCGACGTCACAGCACCCGGTCCAGGTCCTGGACGCCGAGCGGGATTACTACGAGCGGCACAACGCCGCCGCCCACCGCGGCACGCACCTCCTCGGAGAAGAGGCAACCGAGATCTACGAGGGAACCCGCGCGAAGATGGCGTCCTTCCTCGGTGCCGCCTCACCCGGCGAGATCGTGTTCACCAAGTCGGCGACCGAGGGGATCAACCTGGTCGCGTTCGGGCTCGCCTGGTCGCTCCGGCCCGGCGACGAGATCCTGATCTCGGAGATCGAGCACCACGCCAACCTGGTGCCGTGGCAGCAGCTCGCGCTGCGCACCGGGGCGACGCTGAAGTGGTTCAGGGAGCTGCCGGACGGCCGCCTGGATGTCGATGAGTCTCTGGTCACCGAGCGGACGAAGATCGTCGCGGTGACCGGGCAGTCGAACGTCACCGGCGTGATCCCGCCGCTGCGGGAGATCGGCGAGCTGGCCCACTCGGTCGGCGCGCTTTACCTGGTGGACGGTGCCCAGCTGGTGCCGCACCACCCGGTCGACGTCGCTTCGCTCGGCGCGGACTTCCTCGCGTTCTCCGGGCACAAGATGCTCGGCCCCCTCGGCCTCGGCGTGCTGTACGGCAAGTACGCGGCGCTCGACGCGCTGCCGCCCTTCCTCACCGGCGGGTCGATGATCGAGGTCGTCCGGATGGAGCAGACCACGTTCCTCCCGCCGCCCGCGAAGTTCGAGCCGGGCGTCCCGCCGGTCGCGCAGGCCGCGGGACTCGGCGCGGCGCTTGACTACCTGACCGCGCTCGGCATGGACAACGTGGCCGCGCACGAGCGGGAGCTGACCGCGCACGCGCTTGAGGCGCTGCAGGCGATCGACGGCGTTCGGATCCTCGGGCCGGAGACCACCGAGATGCGCGGCGGCACGGTCGCGTTCGAGGTGGCGGGCGTGCACGCGCACGACGTCGGCCAGGTGCTCGACGAACTGGGCATCGCGATCAGGACCGGCCACCACTGCGCGTGGCCGCTGCACCGCACCCTCGGCTGCCAGGCCTCCAACCGGGCCAGCTTCTACCTGTACAACACGCACGCCGAGATCGACGCCCTGGCGGACGGGATCCGGTACGCGCAGAAGTTCTTCCGCATCGTCTGACGACCGGAACAGCAGCCGGCCGCCTCGCGTTGGAGAGAAGCGTTATGAAGCTTGAGGACATGTACCAGGAGATCATCCTGGACCACTACAGGAACCCGCACCACAAGGGCCTGCGGGATCCTTTTGACGGTGAGGATTACCAGGTCAACCCGACCTGCGGGGACGAAGTGAAGCTGCGGGTCTCGCTGAAGGACGTGGACGGCGAGCCGGTCGTCGAGGACGTCTCCTACGAATCCCTCGGCTGCTCAATCAGCCAGGCCAGCGCGTCGGTGATGGCCGACCTGGTGATCGGCAAGCCGGTCGGCGACGCGATGAAGATCGGCGACGCGTTTCTCGAGCTGATGCATTCCAAGGGACAGCTTGAGCCCGACGAGGACGTCTTGGAGGACGCGGTGGCGTTCGCCGGCGTGTCCAAGTACCCGGCGCGGGTCAAGTGCGCGCTGCTCGGCTGGAAGGCCTGGCAGGCCGCGACCGCCAAGGCCCTGGCCAACTCCGACAACCACCAAGAGACCGGGAGACAGGCATGACCGAGAACGCGGCGGTTCCCGGGCTGACCGACGAAGAGGTCAAGCGGAAGACCGAGGACATCCTTGAGGCACTGCGCGACGTCGTCGATCCCGAACTCGGCATCAACGTCGTCGACCTTGGCCTGATCTACGGCGTGCTCCTGGACGGCCCTGACCGCGCCACCCTGGACATGACCCTGACCAGCGCGGCGTGTCCGCTCACCGACGTGATCGAGGAGCAGGCAGCCGAGGCGCTCAAGGACACGGTCGAGGACTTCTCGATCAACTGGGTGTGGATGCCGCCGTGGGGTCCGGAGAACATCACGGAAGACGGACGCGAGCAGCTTCGGGCGCTGGGCTTCAACATCTGACTGGCTTGGCTGCCGGACCTTCTCCTTCGGGGCCGCGCCATTTACTCCCTCGTGTAGAAGGGGCGGGTGTTGGTGGCGATCCAGGAGTCGATCGCGTCCTGCGCCGCGAGCGACCCGCGGTTGTCGCCGGGGGAGCGCTGGCTGGGGAACGGGGCTTTCGTGAGGGAGGTGCCCGGGGCTTCTGCGCCGGGTTCGCCGGGGAAGGTCAGGTCGACGGGGAACGGGACGCGCAGCGGGACCGCCGCCACCGCGCGGTCGATCGCTCCGGCGACGGCCGTCCGGGCCTCCTCGCTCTCGGGGTCCTCGAGGACGACGGAGATCACCAGGCCTTCGCCCTGTCCGGGGACCGACAGCCAGGCGCGGGAGGCCTGGCGGGCGTCGCGGAGCGCGCCCAGCATCGCCCGCGTTTCCGCGAGCAGTGCCGTCGGCTCGGCGGGCGGGTGCCCGATGAGAAACCGGATCCCGGTTCCCGGCACTTGATGCTCGGCGGCGAATGCGCCGCGCGGTGTGACGTCGGCCAGCGCGAGGATCGCGGGCGCGGTCAGCCTGGCCAGGTACGGCACGCACTCCGGGTAGATCGGCAGGCCGGGGACGCTGTCGGGATTGATGGCGAGACCAACGCCGAAGGGCATTCGTCGCGCCAGCCCGATCGCGGGCACCACGATGTGCGGCACCACCCGGGGGTCGCCGGCCCGCTGCCACGACCGGCCGGCCCCGCCGGTGCCCGCGGGTTCCCCCGTCACGGCGTCGGGCGCGGCCTCGGCCGCGCTTGCCCACACGGTGAGGCGCTGCACCGAGGTGAAGCAGGGCACGAAGTCGTCGCCCTGGTAGCCGATGAGCGGAAGCCGCACCGCGGCTCCGTCGGTGAACGGACGGCGTTCCGGCGGCAGCACCACCCACAGCCGGCTTGCGGCGAGTTCGGCCAGCAGGCTGGGCAGTTCACCGGGGTTCCTGGCGACCGCGGCGAGGGTGCGCTCGATCACCTCGCACGAGGAGTATCCTCCGTCCCGGGCGTCCGGCGGGCCGCCCCAGGCGACGGCCCCGGGCCGGATGATCGTGCTCCCGCCGGTCAACGCCTGCGGGGGCACAATGTCACTGAACGCCTGCGCGGGGGTGATCGCGATGACGTTGCGGTCTTTGCCGCCGGGCGGGCCTTCGAAGGGTGCGGGGGGTTGTTGTCCCCCCGGAAGAGGACTGCCCGGACCGTCGCCTGGATCGATCGGGAGCATGGAGTCGTCCTTGTTGGATCTTGTGAACTTATGGCGTGCTTATGTGCCTATAGCGTGCGAATCAGTTGACTAGCACTGTCGGTAATCAGGATAGGGCAGCGTGTAGTGATGCGTGAACCGAACAACGTCGCAGGTGGGAGCGCTAAATGGCATGACATTTCGGCTGAGCGGTTCCCTGGCTGGATCGCCTCTTTTGCCGTCCGGCACGGCGTTCCGGCGTCCGCCGGTCAGGAAAGCCCGCCCGAAAAGTCCCTTATCGCCACCGTGAATTCACTCTCTGTGACGTTCGTCGCACCGGACGGCGCGGTGGCCGAATGCCATCCGCCGTTCCCTGAGTCGATGGCGCCGCTGGAAGGGACCGCCGGCCCGGCGGACCTCGTCGCGGCGATCGCCGCGCATGCCACCACGCCAAGGACCGTCGGCGTTCTCCTCGTCCGCCTCGGCGGGTACGCGGCCGGCGTGTTCACCGGCTACCCGGCCGCACTCAAAGACGCCAAGGCCGGGTCACGCCCGGTGCACGGCCGCAGCGCGGCGGGCGGCTGGTCGCAGCACCGGTTCGCGCGGCGGCGGGAGAAGCAGGCCAGCGAGGCGCTGGCGGCGGCCGCCGGCGCGGCGGTGATGATATTCGGCCGCGGACCTCGGCTGGACGCGGTCGTTCTCGGCGGTGACAAGCGGGCCGTGGCGGAACTGCGGGACGACCCGCGGCTCGCCCCTTACCTCGCACTCGCGACCGGGCGGTTCCTGACCGTGCCGGACCCGAGGCGCGCGGTCCTCGAGGGCACGCCGAAGCTGTTTCTCGCCGTGAAGATCCGGCTTACCGAGCCGGCCGCGTAAGCGCCGGGGGCGCCGCGGAGAATAACCATAACCGGGCCGTGGCGGCGATCCGGTATTCTCAGTAATCATGATCGTCGCCAGTGGCATAGAGCTGCGTGCTGGTGCCCGGCTCCTGCTGGCGGACGCGTCCTTTCAGGTCGCTGAGGGGGACCGTATCGGCCTCGTGGGCCGGAACGGCGCAGGCAAGACCACCCTCGCCAAGGTGCTTTCGGGTACCGCGCTGCCCGCAGCGGGTACCGTCCGGAGTTCCGGCACCGTCGGCTACCTTCCGCAGGACCCGAGAACCGGGGACCTGGACATCCTCGCGCTCGACCGCATCCTGTCCGCACGGGGCCTCGATGAGGTGCTGAGCCAGATGCGCAGGGCCGAGGCGCTGATGTCGGACCCGGACCCGGCGAAGGCGGAGAAAGCGATCCGCCGCTACGGCGCGCTGAGCGACCGGCTCGCGGTCCTCGGCGGGTATGCGGCCGAGTCTGAGGCGGCCGCCATGGCCGCCTCACTCGGACTGCCCGACCGGGTGCTCCGGCAGCCCTTGCACACGCTGTCCGGCGGCCAGCGCAGGCGCGTCGAACTCACCAGGATCCTGTTCTCCGACGCGCAGACGCTGCTGCTCGACGAGCCGACCAACCACCTGGACGCCGACTCGATCACCTGGCTGCGCGATCACCTGAAGAACTACCGCGGCGGGCTCCTGATCATCAGCCACGACGTGGACCTGGTGGAGGAGGTCGTCAACAAGGTCTTCTACCTGGACGCCAACCGCTCCGTGCTCGACATCTACAACGTCGGCTGGAAGGCCTACCTCGCCCAGCGCGAGGCCGACGAGCGCCGCCGCAAGCGGGAGCGGGCCAACGCCGAGCGGCAAGCCTCCGCACTGTCGCTGCAGGCCGCCAAGCTGGGCGCCAAGGCGACCAAGGCCAAGGCCGCGCAGAACATGCAGCGCCGCGCCGACCGGCTGCTTGAGGGCCTGGAGAGCGAGCGGCAGGCCGACCGCGTCGCCCGGCTGCGGTTCCCCGAGCCCGCCCCGTGCGGCAGGACGCCGCTGACCGCGACCGGGCTGTCGAAGTCCTACGGGTCGCTCGAGGTGTTCACCGACGTAGACCTGGCCATCGACCGGGGCAGCCGGGTTGTCGTACTCGGCCTCAACGGCGCGGGCAAGACCACGCTGCTGCGGCTGCTGGCCGGCGTGGAAAAGCCCGACACCGGAATGGTCGCACCCGGGCACGGGCTTAGGCTCGGCTATTATGCGCAGGAGCACGAGACACTCGATACTGAGCGGTCGCTCATCGAGAACATGCGCACGGCCGCGCCTGAACTCACCGACACCGAGCAGCGGAAAGTCCTCGGCTCCTTTCTCTTCTCCGGGGACGACGTCGATAAGCCGGTCGGCGTTCTTTCGGGCGGCGAGAAGACGCGTCTGGCACTGGCCCTGCTTGTTGTGTCTGGGGCTAATGTGCTGCTGCTCGACGAGCCGACCAACAACCTGGATCCCGCGAGCCGCGAGGAGATCCTGGCGGCCCTTGCGGCCTACCGTGGCGCCATAGTGCTCGTTACCCACGACGAGGGCGCGGTGGACGCGCTTTCTCCGCAGCGCGTGATTGTGCTGCCCGAGGGAACCGAAGACACCTGGTCGGCTGATTTCGCCGACCTGGTCGCTCTCGCCTGACGTCCGCGACTCATTTCGTGGCCGTTAGGCAACGGAACTATCCCCGTCGATGCGGGTGGTCAACGACGCCCTGATAGGTGATCATTGCGGTAGGGGAAGTAACGCAATGAGTGCTATGCCTTACGGGAGGTAAAGGTGCCCGATACGTCGACGATCAGGAAAGGCACTCGGGTAACTGGGGAGGACCGCGACAAGCTGGCGACCGACCTGAAGGCCCGCTACGACGCCGGCGAGTCCATCAGGTCCCTGGCGACCGCGACCGGGCGGTCGTACGGGTTCGTCCACCGCATCCTCACCGAGACGGGGGTGGCCCTGCGCGGCAGAGGCGGTGCCACCCGCAGGTAGGCGCCGCACATCAAGCGGAGGCGAGCGGGACGCCGCCGCTGGCACGAGGGGACAGCTGTTCGCCTGGTGAAAAACCATGGCATGGCCGCATCCCTCGCGAACTACCATCGTGTAAATGATGGCGCACGGCCCAGGATTCATGATGGCCCGCGGGTTCCGCATGGATCCTTCTGTCACCAAGCAGAAGCTCAAGCCTGGAACGATCAGGCGGATCGCCGGCTACGCACGGCCGTACCGCTGGAAGCTGGCGGTCTACCTGTTCGCCACGGCCGTAGACGCCGTGATCACAGTGGTCAACCCCCTGCTGCTGCGCGAACTGATCGACAACGGCATCATCGCCAAGGACGAGGCCGTCGTCACCGTCGTCGCCCTGACCGTCGCCGGGGTCACGCTGTTCGATGCGCTCCTTAACGTGGTGAACCGCTACTACTCCTCGCGGATCGGGGAAGGCCTCATCTACGACCTGCGCACCCAGGTCTTCGACCACGTGCAGCGGCAGCCTCTCGCCTTCTTCACCAGGGCGCAGACAGGCAGCCTGGTCAGCCGCCTGGACGGCGACGTAGTCGGTGCGCAGCAGGCGATTGTGGGCGTGCTGTCCAGCGTCCTGTCGAACGTCCTGTCGCTGATCGTCATCCTGGTCACCCTGTTCTACCTGTCCTGGGTGGTCAGCCTGATCGGGCTGGTGATGATCCCGCTGTTCATCCTGCCCGCCCGCAAGCTCGGCCGCAGGCTGCAGCGCCTGTCGCGCGAGGCCATGCAGCTCAACGCCGAGATGGGCACCACGATGACCGAGCGGTTCAACGTGGCAGGCGCGATGCTCGCCAAGCTCTACGGCCGCCCCCGCGAGGAGTCGGAACTGTTCGCCGCCAAGGCCCACAAGGTCCGCGAGATCGGCGTCACCCGCGACATGTACGGGTCGGTCTTCATGATTGCGATCACCCTGCTCACCGGGCTGTTCACTGCCGTCGTGTACGGCGTCGGCGGCAGCCTCGTGGTCAAGGGCGCCTTCGAGTTCGGCACGCTCGTCGCGCTCGCCCAGCTGCTCACCCGGGTATACGGGCCGATCGGGCAGCTGTCCAACGTCCAGGTCCAGGTCATGACCGCCCTGGTCAGCTTCGACCGGGTCTTCGAGGTACTCGACCTGGAGCCGCTGATCAAGGAGAAGCCGAACGCCGAGGTCCTGCCCGCCCGCGACGCCGCGGGAACCGCGCCGGCCATCGAGTTCGACCGGGTTTCGTTCCGCTACCCGACCGCGCAGGAGGTGTCCCTGGCGTCCCTTGAGTCGATCGCGCTGAAGCGGCCCGAGCGGACCGATGCCGCCGCGGGCGTGCTGCACGAGGTGTCGTTCACCGCCCCCGCCGGGCAGCTCACCGCGCTCGTCGGCCCGTCCGGCGCCGGCAAGACGACCATCACTCAGCTGGTCTCCCGCATGTACGACCCCAATGACGGCACGGTGCTCATCGGCGGCCATGACATCCGTGACGTCACCCTCGACTCGCTGCACGATGTCGTCGGCGTCGTCACCCAGGACTCGCATCTGTTCCACGACACGATCAGGGCCAACCTCCTTTACGCCCGGCCATCCGCGACCGAGCGCGAGCTGGTCGAGGCCTGCCAGGCGGCGCAGATCTGGGACCTGGTGGCGGTGCTCCCCGACGGCCTTGACACGATCGTCGGCGACCGCGGCTACCGGCTGTCCGGCGGCGAGAAGCAGCGCGTCGCCCTCGCTCGCCTGCTGCTGAAGGCGCCGTCCATCGTCGTCCTCGACGAGGCGACCGCGCACCTGGACTCCGAATCCGAGCTCGCCGTCCAGCAGGCCCTGTCCGTCGCCCTGGCGGGCCGGACGTCGCTGGTCATCGCCCACCGCCTGTCCACGGTACGCGAAGCCGACCAGATCCTGGTGATCGAATCCGGCCAGGTCGCCGAGACCGGCACGCACGAGGAACTGCTTGCCGCGGGCGGGCTGTACGCCGACCTGTACCTAACCCAGTTCAAGCACCAGGAGAGCCGGGAGGACCGGGAGGAGCTCCCGGCACCGGACGGCCCCGCGTTCGCCGCCGACCAGCCGTCCTTCGGCGGCTGGCCGAACGGGCGGGGCAGGCGCCGGCCTTACTGAACTGTCTTCGTCTCGCCCTCGCCCCCGGGATCTGACCAACCGGGAGCACCCGGATGAAAAGCGTTCACTTGTAGCCCAGTCTGCGGAGTTCCTCGCTGGCGACCTTCTCGATGTCGGCGAGCTGGCCGTAGGTCAGGGTGCGGCGCCACTCGTTCTGCTCGGGCTTGGCGCGCCTGGCGGGCAGGGTGACCGGGGCGGCGATCGTGGATCCGGTGAACCCGGTGAGGACCGCCGCGGCTGCGCCGGGGTCACGCGCCATGTCCTCGTAGCGGAGTGTCTTCAGCTGGTCCTCAGGCAGCGCCCGGCGCAGCCGGGCGGCGATCCTGATCGCGCCCCGCCAGCGCAGCGCGCACTTGCCGGCGTCCGACAGGGACGGGAAGGTGAGCCGGTCGGCCTCGTCCTCCACGCCGTAGAACGGATTCGGGAACTCGGTATCGATGTTGACCACGCTCGGCCGGAACCAGGACATCGCGACCTGGTCCGTCAGCATCGCCGCCACGCTGTCCCTGCCGTCCCGTACCACCTGGACGATCAGTGCGTCTGGGAACGCCGTGACCAGGGCCTCGGCGCAGTACGTCAGGTCCGGGCTGGCGTCGCCGTACC
>Ga0335073_10002396_pt1 | contig 25598 bp, 25 predicted proteins | sample Lox_Sample_22_FD_207093 | JGI IMG/M metagenome (GOLD analysis project Ga0335073, IMG submission 207093) | Soil microbial communities from Loxahatchee National Wildlife Refuge, Florida, United States - Lox_Sample_2.2 | ecosystem: Environmental > Terrestrial > Soil > Wetlands | place: USA... | reverse complement strand
CGTTTGCTGAGGGTTACAACGGCGTGGTCTGGAACCAGCCGGCCAAGACAGTCAGCGCGGGCGCGAAGAACAGCGCCGGCATGACGCTGGTTGGCGAGAACTTCGCCCCTGGATGGGACAACACCCTCGGCGGCACCATCTTCCAGCAGGAGTACACCGCCCACAAGCAGATCAACGCCACCATCGAGGCCAATGACGGTCTCTCCAATGCGGTGATCACTGACCTCAAGGCGGACGGGGTCAAGCCCTACCATGTCCCGACCACCGGGCAGGACGCCACGGCACAGGGCATGGCCTGGATCCTCGAGGGCTACCAGTGCGGCTCGGTGTACAAGGCCGTCTACAAGGAGGCGCAGGACGCCGTGTCCTTGGCCACGATCCTGCTGGCCGGCGACAAGCCGCCTGCGGCTCTGCTGAACGGGAAGACCACCGACCCGGCCGACAGCAGCATCACCGAGCCGGCGTCCCTGCTGACTCCGGTGTGGGTCACCAAGGCCAACATGGAGTCGACAGTGGTCAGCGACGGCTTCGACACGGCGTCGGACATCTGCACAATCGCGGGTGCGAGCGTCTGCGCCGCAGCCGGGATCCATTGATCAACTGAGATCAACTGATCTAGCGAACCTCGACGGGTTCTGATCGACCGCCGTTCCCACCGGGTTGGCGGACCCTCCAGCAGGACGGGTCCGCCAGCCCGGGGCCCAACGCGAAAGGCGGAAGGGAGGAGCGCTGTTATGCTCACCGGCTGCCGGGATACCGGAGCGGCGGCCGCCAAGATCGGCAAGGCTACTGACAGGTCTAAAGGTGACTGAGACGAACGACGGCCCGGACGGCGCGAGCCGCGGCGGGGACGGGGCGGAACCCCTGCTGAAGCTACGGGGCATCGACAAGCATTTCGGGCCGGTGCAGGCGCTCTACGGGGTGAACCTGGATCTGCCCGCGGGCCAGGTGACGGGCCTCTGCGGCGATAATGGCGCAGGCAAATCGGTGCTTACCCGCTGCATCGCCGGCGTGCATCAGCCGGATCATGGACAGATCTACTTCGAGGGGCGACCGGTTCACATTCGGACCGCCAGGGACGCCGCTGCGCTGGGGATCGAGACCGTCTACCAGGATCTGGCGCTGGCCGACAACCTCGACATCGTCCAGAACATGTTCCTCGGCCGGGAGCCTCTGCGCCACTGGCTGCTCGACGAGGACTCGATGGAGAAGCAGGCAGCCGAGACCCTGAGCACACTGCGGGTGACCACGGTGCGCTCGATCCGGCAGCCAGTGGCCTCGCTCTCGGGCGGTCAGCGGCAGGCGGTGGCGGTGGCCAAGGCGGTGATGTGGAACTCCAAGGTGGTACTGCTGGACGAGCCCACCGCTGCCCTCGGGGTGGTGCAGACCCGGATGGTGCTGGACCTGGTCAAGCGGCTCCGGGATCACGGGCTCGCGGTGATGGTGATCTCCCACAACCTGAACGACGTCTTCGAGGTCGCGGACCGGATCGCGGTGCTATACCTGGGGCGGATGGTCGCCGAAGGGCCGGCGGCGGACTTCGATCGGCAGAGCGTGGTGGAGTACATGACGACGGGTAGCCACAGCGGCCGACCTTTCGAGCCCGCGGCATCCGCCAGTGGCGAGGGCTGAGCTGATGGCCTGGATCAGGATGTGCCGATGACCGCGGACTCCGGCGAGGCTTCGACCGGGACGGCGAACGCCGGGTCGGCGGTGGACCTCACCTCTGCCCCTGCGGCCGCAGCGGCCGATGTCCCAGCTGCGCTCGTCGCTCAGTCGATGCGCCAGTACCTCCGGGCCTGGTGGCAGCAGGTCCGCAGCGGCAACAGCGGCGTCTTGCCCGTGATCCTGGCCATGGTGCTGGTCGCGGTCGTTTTCGAGATTGTCACCCCCGAGCACGCGTTCCTGCGGCCGAGCAACCTCGTCTATGTATTCGGGCTGAGCACCGTGTACATGGTGCTGGCGATGGCCGAGACACTAGTCCTCCTCCTCGGCGAGATCGACCTCTCGGTCGGCGCGGTCGCGCTCATCGGCGGGGTGATCGCCTTCAAGCTGGTCCAGCAACCTGGGCCGGGCTGGCCGTGGTGGGCAGCGATCATCGCCGCCGTGGCTATCTGCGGCCTCTTCGGCGCCCTCCAGGGGACGCTGATCGCGCTGCTCAAGATCCCATCCTTCGTCGTGAGCCTAGGCGGGTTCCTGCTCTTCTCGGGCATCCTCATCGTCGTCCTCGGCGGGGCCGACGGCAACGTGAGCGTCAGCTCTTCGGCACCCAATCAGCGCGTCATCTATGACCTGGTCCAGGGGCTAATCGTGCCCGCTGCCAGCTGGGTGGCCCTGGCAGTGGTGGTCGTGGCAGCCGGCGTGGCCATCTGGCTACGCGCGGCCGCGCGGCGACGGCAAGGCCTTGTGGCTCCCCCGGTCAGCCTGACGGTCATCAGAATCGCCCTGGTGGCGCTCGTGGGGGCAGCTGTTGTGACGATCTGCACGGTCAACCGCGGAACCTTCTTGGTGAAGGTGGAGGGTGTTCCGTGGGTGGTCCCGATCGTCCTGGTCGTCCTTGGCGGCTGGACCGTCCTGCTCCAGCGGACCCGATTCGGCCGCTACGTGTATGCCATCGGCGGCAATCCCGAAGCGGCCCGCCGCGCGGGCGTCCGTCTCGCGACGATCCGCATCTGGTGCTTCGCGTTGTGCTCGGCGAGCGCCGCCCTGGGCGGAATCCTGCTCGGATCCTTTTTCTTCGGTGAGTACAGCACCAACACGGCAGACCCCGGCCAGCTCGTCCTTTACACAGTCGCCGCGGCCGTTATCGGCGGAGTCAGCCTGTTCGGCGGCCGGGGTAAGGCAATCCACGGTGTGCTCGGCGGTCTTCTCATCGGCGGTATTGCCTACGGCGTGTCCCTGCTGAACCTGGGTACTCTGGCCACGCCGCTGGAATACATCGTGCCGGGCGGCGTGCTTCTCGGCGCGGTGCTGGTTGACGTGCTGTCACGGCGCGGGACAGGGAGCGTGACCCGTGTCTGACGTGATCGACCCGACCGCCGCTCCCGCGGCCGCCGCGGCCGAGGTCCCCCCCGAACTTGTCGCCCGGTCCCTGAGCCAGTACCTCCGGGCGTGGTGGCTCCGGGTCCGCGGCGGTGACAGCGGCGTCCTGCCCGTGGTTCTGGCCATAGTCGTGGTCGCTGTCAGCTTCCAGGTCGCCAACTCGACGTTCCTGTCGGCGCAGAACCTGGTCAACCTCTTCGAGCAGAGCACCATTTACATGCTGCTGGCGATGGCTGAGATCTTCGCCCTGCTCCTCGGCGAGATCGACCTCTCGGTCGGCCTGGTGATGGCGATCTCTAGCGTTGTGGTTGCCGAGCTCGTGCAGCCGAGCGGCGCGGATTGGCCCTGGTGGGCGGCGATCATCGTGGCGTTGCTTGCTTGCGCTGCCGTTGGCGCCATCCAGGGAACGCTCGTGGCCCGGCTCAAGATGCCGTCGTTCATCGTCACTCTCGGCGGGCTGCTGATCCTGGAGGGTGTCGGAATCATCGTCCTCAACGGATCGCTCGTCAGCATCGGCAACTCCCGGTTCACCAACGAGGCCTTCCTCTACAACATTTTCTATGGGCACTTCAGCCCGGTGGTCGGCTGGATCCTGCTGGCCGTGCTGGTGGGAGCCGTTGGCGCGGGGCTCTGGTTGCGGGACGCCAGCAAGAGCCGCCACGGTCTGGAGACTCCGCCGCGCAGCCTCACGGCGATGAAGATCGGGGTCATTGCGCTGGCGGGCATCGCGATCGTCGCCATTGCCAATGTCAACCGAGCCCACTCGGGGACGATCGAGGGGGTCCCCTTCATCATTCCGATCGTCCTCGTCGTGCTCGCTGCCTGGACGCTCCTGCTGCAGCGAACCCGCTTCGGCCGCTACGTCTACGCTATCGGCGGAAACCCCGAGGCTGCGCGGCGAGCCGGAGTGAGCCTACCCGCCGTCCGGATCTGGGGCTTCGTCCTCGCTTCCCTGACCTCCGGGATCGCGGGCGTGCTGTTCCTCTCGTGGCAGGTCGAGGTAACCACCAACATCATCAAGACCGCCAACAGCTACGTGCTGCTGGCGGTAGCCGCGGCGGTCATCGGTGGCACCAGCCTCTTCGGCGGCCGGGGCAAGACGATCCACGGCGTACTGGGTGGCCTCGTCATCGGTGGCATCTACAACGGCCTCTACCTGCTGGGCGTGCAGAGCCAGTGGATTGACGTCGTGGTCGCCGGAGTGCTACTGGCGGCGGCGGCCGTCGATGTCCTTTCGCGCCGGGGCGCGCCGCGCCAGGCGTGACGCGGACCGGTGCTGTAGGCCACAGCTGCCGCAGGCGACAACGGAATACCTGACATGGCACACTAGTTCTCGGAAGTACGTGCTCCGGGGTCGGTGAAACTCCGAACCGGCGGTGATAGTCCGCGACCCGGCCGAAGCTATCGGCTGGCTGACCCGGTGAAATTCCGGGACCGACGGTAAAAGTCCGGATGGGAGGCAGCACGTGCGTGGTGACGGCCGGCCTGCTTGGCGCAGGTCCGGCAGTTAGCCGCCGTTGCGCAGCTAGCGCACCCCCGGAGCCCGACTGCAGGGCGAGGCGCCATCTGGTCGATGGCTCCGGAGGAGGACGCGGTGTTTACCGGGATAGTAGAAGAACTCGGTGAGGTCGTCGGCATACAGCAGGACGGCGACTCGGCCCGCCTGACGGTACGCGGGCCGCTGGTCACCGGTGACGCGGCCAGTGGCGACTCCATCGCGATCAACGGCGTATGCCTGACGGTCACGCAGGCGCAGGACGATGTCTTCAGCGCGGACGTGATGGGCGAAACGCTCAGCCGGTCAAGCCTGGGCGCCCTGAGTACCGGTGCCGTGGTCAATCTAGAGCGGCCGCTGCGGCCAGATAGCCGTCTCGGCGGTCACATCGTCCAGGGTCATGTCGACGGCACCGGCGCCGTGCTGGCTCGCCGGCCGGCCGGCAACTGGGAAGTGGTCCGGATATCGATTCCGCCGTCCCTGGCTCGTTACCTGGTGGAGAAGGGATCGGTAGCCGTCGACGGCATCAGCCTGACGGTATCGGCGCTCGGTGAGTCTGGCGGCGAGCACTGGTTCGAGGTGAGCCTGATCCCGACGACACTGGAGCGAACCACGCTCGGCGGCAAGCAGCCGGGCGCGGTCGTGAACCTCGAGGTCGACATGATCGCCAAGTACGTCGAGCGCCTGCTCGCCGGGAGGACACAGTGAATCGCCAGGACGCTCCGGTGCCGGCGGCTGACAATCAGCTGGACGATGTGGAGCGCGCGATCGCCGATATCGCGGCCGGCCGGCCGGTAGTCGTCATTGACGACGCCGACCGGGAGAACGAGGGCGACATCATCTTCGCCGCCAGCAAGGCGACTCCCGAGCTGCTCACCTTCATGATCCGCTACACCAGCGGCGTGATCTGCGTGCCCATGCCGGGGGAGATGCTCGACCGGCTTCAGCTGCCGCTGATGACGGCTCAGAATTCCGAGCGGATGCGCACCGCGTACACCATCAGCGTGGACGCGCGCGACGGTGTGACGACCGGGATCTCTGCTGCCGACAGGGCCAGGACGATTCGCACGCTGGCCGACTCGGCGACCGAGCCGTACGAGATCGTCCGGCCGGGCCATGTCTTCCCGCTGCGGTATGTGCCTGGCGGCGTGCTGCGCCGGCGCGGGCACACCGAGGCCGCCGTCGACCTGGCCAGGCTTGCCGGGCTGACCCCGGCAGGCGTGCTGGCCGAGATCGTCAACGACGACGGAACCATGGCCAGGCTGCCCGAGCTGCGGAGGTTCGCCGATGACCACAGCCTGGCACTGATCTCGATCGAGCAGCTGATCTCCTATCGCCGCCAGCACGAGCGAGTGGTGAGCCGGGTCGTCGAGACGCGGCTGCCGAATCAGTTCGGTGAGTGGCGCGCCATCGGCTATCTGAACTCGGTCGATGGCACCGAGAACCTGGCACTGGTGCTTGGCGATCTCACCGCGGACGGCCCGGACGTCCTGGTGCGGATGCACTCGGAGTGCCTGACCGGGGATGTGTTCGGATCCCGCCGGTGCGACTGCGGCGCTCAGCTCGACGCGGCCATGGCGGCAATTGCCGCGGAGGGCCGGGGCGTGGTGCTCTACCTGCGCGGCCATGAAGGCCGGGGGATCGGGCTGCTGTCCAAGCTGCGCGCGTATCAGCTGCAGGACGGCGGCGTGGACACCGTGGACGCCAACACCGAGCTCGGGCTTCCGGTCGACGCGCGGGAGTACTCGACCGGCGCCCAGATGCTGACCGACCTGGGCGTGCTGTCGCTGCGGCTGCTGACTAACAATCCGGCCAAGGTCAACGGGCTCGCCGGATTCGGCTTGACGGTGACCGGCCGGGTCGGGCTGCCGTCCGCGCCGACGCCGCATAACCTGCGCTACCTCACTGCGAAGCGGGACCGGCTCGGTCACCAGATCGAGAACCTGCCGGGCGGCGCTGCGGATCTTGGTGCAGCAGACCTCAGGGCGGCAGCGGACTCGCCTGCGTCAGCAGCGGGTTCGCGGTGAGCGGAGCGGGTCGTCCGGACGGGCAGGTGATCGACGCGGCAGGGCTGAGCATCGCGATCGCGGCCACCCGCTGGCACGCGGAGATCACCGATCAGCTGGTTGACCGCGCGGTCGCCGCGGCCCGCGCCTGCGGGATTCCTGACCCGCGCGTTGTGCGCGTGCCCGGCGCGGTGGAACTGCCGGTAGTCGCGGCCGAGCTAGCCTGCAGCCACGACGCGGTGGCCTGTCTTGGCGCGGTGATCCGCGGCGGCACGCCGCATTTCGACTACGTGTGCGACGCGGTGACCTATGGCCTGGCTCGGGTAGCCCTCGACACCAGGACGCCGGTCGGCAACGGCGTACTGACCTGCGACACGCTCGATCAGGCCCTGGCTCGCAGCGGTGCGCAAGACAGCGCGGAGGACAAGGGCTGGGATGCGGTCATTGCCGCGCTGGAAACGGCCCTCGTGCTGCGCTCGCTGCGCCCTACATCGACTTAGCATCGGAAACCGCCCCCGCGAACCAGGTATATGCACTCAAAACCGTCGCCGAGGAGGGCGGTTTCGGATGCTAAGTCGCCTGGCGCGGTCAGGTCGGGGCGACGCGGTAGTGGTAGCCGTGGTGCTCGGCGAAGCCAAGCTGCCGGTAGAGCGCCCTGGCGCCGGCATTGCCGTCCGTGACCTGCAGGTAGATCCCGCCAGCGCCGCGGCCCGCGGCAAGCGCTGCGAGCGCCGTCGTGACGGTGGCGCCAAGGCCCTGCCGGCGAAACCGCGCGTCCACCTCGATAGCGGTCAGGCCTGCCCAGTCACCGGCATGCGCCACCCGGCCGATAGCGATGGTCTCGCCGTCTGCCCGGACCGACCCGAATGCCTGCCAGGGCGCTGAGGTCAGCAGCTTGATCGCCACCGGCGGCAACGGCTGGCCGCGATAGTGGTACCGGGCCAGCCAGGCCGCGTCGGGCTCAGTGTCGATCTCCACGTCCGCCGCGCCGTCCCGGCTCGCTCGCGCGGCGATAGCCTGAGCGCCAGCCGTCATGACGACGGCGGCGTCGGCGCGGACGATCCAGCCCAGGCCGGATAGCTCGCGGTCCAGCGGGCTGGCCGATGGCTGGCCTGCCGGGTACGGCACCGCGACCATCGCCGGGAGACCTCGCTGCTGGTACCAGGCACGGACCTTGCCGATCGCTGCTGGCAGCGGCAAACCCGGATCTCCGGCCGCGAGCGCGCTGTTGGCCCGGCCGGTAAACCCGTCGGCGGCACGCAGCAGCCAGTCGCCAAGCCGGTCTTCCTCGGTGGCCCGCCAGCCGTCAGCGGCGGCGTGTTCAAGATCCTCGATGGAGATCGTCATCCGGGCAAGCGTGCCAGGATTATCCGGCCGGCGCACTCGGTTACACCGGCTAGCGGGCGCATCCGATGGCCCGGAAAGCGCATCTGCGGACAGGACTGGCCCATGACGACGTTGTCTGAAGCTGAGGCGATTGGCAGCCGCGACAAGTTCCTGGCGGTGATCTCGACCGCCCGCGCGGACGGGAGTATCCAGTCCTCGCTGGTCAACGCCGGCCTGCTGGCGGACCCCGACACCGGGCAGCAAGTCGTGGGGTTCGTTACCTACGGCCCGGCGAAGCTCGCCAACCTCCGGGCCAGGCCGCAGGTCACCGTTACCTTCCGGGCGGGCTGGCAGTGGGCGGCAATCGAGGGCAGCGCCCGGATCATCGGCCCGGACGACCCGGCGCCGGGTGTTGATGCCGAGCGTCTGCGGCTGCTGCGCCGGGAGGTATTCACCGCGGCGGGCGGTACTCACGAGGACTGGGCCGAGTATGACCGCGTGATGGCGGCCGAGCGGCGGGCTGTCGTGCTGGTCACTCCGACACGGGTTTACAGCAACCGGACCTAACCCGATCTAGCTCCGGGATCGGGCATCTCGGGCGAGCAGCCGCGCCCGGCGGGGTCCGCCTACGCTAAAGGAAGATCGCAGCTGCGGTAGTTGTTCTGCTGGAGTGCGCGGCTGCGACCACGGCCCGCAGACATGACTGAGGTGACCAGCAAGTGCGCGACATTCTTGATCCCATCACTGCGTGGTGGGAGGCGAACGACACGTTCGGGCTGGCGACCGTCGTCCGCACGTTCAGCAGCGCACCGCGGGAGCCGGGCGCGGCGATGGCGGTTTCCGCGGGTGGCGAGGTTGTCGGCAGCGTCTCCGGCGGCTGCGTCGAAGGCGCCGTCTACGAGCTCGCGACGGAGGTCACCGCGAGCGGGAAGCCGGTGCTGCAGCGCTACGGGATCAGCGACGACGACGCGTTCTCGGTCGGTCTGACCTGCGGTGGCATCATCGATATCTTCGTTGAGCCGGCCAGCAGGGAGCGTTTCGCCTATCTGGGGGAGATTGCCGAGGATGTCCGCGAGGGCGTCCCGGTGGCTGTCGCGACCGTGATCGAGGGGCCGGGCATTGTCGGCGCGCGCCGGATCATCTGGGAAGGCGAGCGCACGGCTGGCACGCTCGGCGCCGGGGACCGGCTCGACGCGGCGGTCGACGACGACGCGCGCGGCATGCTGGCCCAGGGCCTGACCGCCGTCCGCCGCTACGGTCCGGATGGCGAGCGCCGGAGGGACGAGCTGGCGATCTTCGTGCAGTCGTTCGCTCCCGCGCCGCGGATGCTGGTCTTCGGTGCGATTGATTTCGCCGCCGCAGTGGCCAGGGCCGGCAAGTTCCTCGGTTACCGGGTTACCGTGTGCGACGCGCGCCCGGTGTTCGCGACCGCATCGCGATTCCCGGATGCCGACGAGGTCATCACCGACTGGCCGCACCGGTACTTGTCCGGCACCACAACCGACGAGCGCACGGTGATTTGCGTCCTTACCCACGATCCGAAGTTCGACGTGCCGTTGCTCGAGGTTGCGCTGCGGCGGCCGGCCGCTTACATCGGCGCGATGGGCAGCAGGCGCACTCACGACGACCGGCTCGCGCGGCTGCGCGAGGCTGGTCTCACCGAGGCCGATCTGGCCAGGCTCCGCTCGCCGATCGGGCTCGACCTCGGGGCCAGGACGCCTGAGGAGACGGCGATCGCCATCGCTGCTGAGCTCATCCAGCTGCGCTGGGGCGGAAGCGGGCAGCCGCTGACCGCGACAACCGGCCGCATTCATCACGGAACCGTGCCAGGGGACCGGCAATCTCCGGCAGAGCTAGCGGTGGCCGCAGAGGTATCAGGCGAACGGACGGCATAAGTTGCCGGCGCAGCCCGTGGCGGGCGTACTGCTTGCGGCTGGCAGCGGCAGCAGGCTCGGCCGTCCTAAGGCGTTGGTCGTCGTCGGCGGCCAGACGCTGGCGCGCCGGGGTGTCGGGCTGTTGCGTGACGGCGGCGCTGACCCGGTGATCGTCGTGACCGGTGCAACCGGACCGGACACGGACATCGATGACGGTGTGATCACCGTCCACAACCCGGACTGGCGCACCGGCATGGGCTCGTCGCTTGCGGCCGGTCTTCGCGCTGTGCCGGCACAGTGTGTTGCGGCTGTGCTCGCGCTGGCCGATCAGCCGCTGATCGGGCCCCAATCGGTGCGCAGGCTGATCTCCGCGCACGCGGCGGGGGTGAGTGTGGCCGTCGCGTGTTATGACGGTCAGCCGCGCAACCCGGTGCTGATCAGCCGCGAGCACTGGCCGGAGGTGATCGCCCTGGCAGCCGGCGACGTCGGCGCCCGCCCGTTCCTGCGGGCGCACCGCGATCTGGTCACCGAGGTCGAGTGCGGCGACACCGGCCAGCCTGACGATGTGGACTCGCCTGAAGACCTCGCGCGGGTCGAGGCGCTGCTGGCCCGGACTACCTCGTTTCCTACCTGATCTTTTTTGCCTGGATTCCCCACTGCTGCGTGGCGCTTGCGCCGGGCTCGATCGTCAGCAGGTCGATGCCGGTCACGAACGCGTTGGGCGGGCAGGTCATCGGCTCGATTGCGAGGGCCCGGCGGCGCGCGTCCGCGCTGAGCGGGTCCCCGGTGAACACTTGCAACCAGCGGTATCCGGGCCCGGCCCAGAGCGCGACCTCGGCATCTGGCCCGGTCAGGCGGACCCGGGCTGTGCCGTCGCCGCCGGTGTACAGGCCGGTGAACGCGGTGTCCAGGGACGTGCTTCCGATCGGGCGGCGCTCACGGAAGTCGTACTCGGAGCCTGCCACCTCCTGCAGGCGGCCGGCCGGAATGCCCCGGTCGTCAGTGGGCTGCCAGCGGGCGGCAGGCAGTTGCAGCTGCCAGCTGTCGACGGTGCCGGTTCCGGCGAGCAGATAGGGATGCGAGCCCGTGCCGAACGGAGCCGGGCGGCTGCCAGCGTTGCGCGCGGTTACCGTCACCTCGAGCCCCGTCTCCTCGGTGAGCTGGTACCGCGCACTCAGCTCCAGGCAGAACGGGTAGCCAGGCCGACCCAGCAGCTGCAGCCCGAGCTCGACGTGATCGGCTTTCCGCTCGACGAGGCGCCAGCTGGCGAACCGGGTCAGGCCGTGGATGGCATTGCCCCGCGCGGGCTCGGATAGGTCGAGCTGATAACTCCGGCCCCCGAACGTGTACTGCCCGTGGTCGATCCGGTTCGGCCACGGTGCGAGCAGCTGGCCGGCACCCGCAGGCGGCACGTCGTCCGCGTCGTACTGCCTGATCACCGGTTGACTGCTGACGTGCAGGGACCGCAGCCCCGCGCCCAGCTCGGTGACGGTGGCCTGGTAGTCGCCAGCAGCGATGTCGTACTGCGCGCCGGTGAGCGGAAGGGTCGACTCTGGCATGAGACCAACTCTGGCATCAGCGGGCGGAGCCCAGACGATGACCCGCCCGAACGGCAGCTACTGGCTGGCGTAACCCCCGGACGGAAATGCCGGCGGGGCTGCTTGGGGAGCGGGGGACCTTCAGCCCCGCCAGCACATTGAACCCTAGCTGTCGCAGCTGTGCATAGGTGCGAAGTTCAGGAACCCCGCAGCTAGTTCCAGGCAAGCCAGCGGGGCGTCGGCCTGGAAGGCTCAAAGGCGGCGCGGGCCCGCGTGGCGAGGGCCGCGCGTCAGGCCAGTCGGCTGGCCGGCACGCGCGCGAGCGAGCCGTTGCGGACCGCTTCGGAGGCGAGCAGGCCGAACAGGTAGAAGCACGCCGACTCTTCGGTGCTGAAGACCTGAAGCTCGTGCCTGGCGCCGCCGGCGAAGTGGAACACCTCGAACCCGACGTCTGTTTGCAGCAAGCACAGCGCCCCGTCGACTTCCTCGCCGACCGAGTAGCTGTCAGCCGGGATCCCGGCGAGGCTGGCAAGATCAGCGAACAGCCGCTCGGTCGCGAGCCGGGGACGCGTCGTCCGGCGCTGGCGGGCTGCTGGCGCGGGCGCCGGTGCCGGTGCCGGCGGCCGCGCCGGAGCAGTGGGGCTGGCGCTCAGCTGCTGGCCCGGTGGTGACTGCTCGCCCGTAGGTGGCTGCAGGCTCGCGGGTGGTGCCTGGCCTGCGGGCGCGGCGGCGGCGGCCCGCTGAGCAGCAGTTTGCCGGGGGCGGCGAGCCGCAGTGGCAGCCCGGAGCGCCGCCGCCTCGAGCGGCAGCGGCGCCTCAGCCGGGATCGGCAGGGCCACGCCCGTGGTGTCGTCGGGCAGCGGCTTCGGGCGGTACGGCGCGGGCCCGCCGCGGTCCACGCCGCGGTCCACGCCGGCAGCCGGCGCCAGGGTCGGGACAGGGGCATGGGCATGGGCATGGGCGGGGGCCGGGGCCGGGGCCGCCGCCGGGGCAGGAGCCGCGAAGGTCGGGATGGTGTACGCGGCTGAGTCCGGTCGCCGCTCCACCGGGTAAACCGGCCCGCTCGGCCACTCCTGGCCGGCCTGGTTCGCCGTGCCGGGCGGAGGCGGTAGCTGCCCGGACCCGTTGGCCCAGCTGCCGGTGCTCGCGTACTGAGTGCGTTCCTCGATGATCTCGCCTACCTCGGACCTGGGCACGACCAGCTCGAACACACCGCGGTCGACCTGCCAGTAGCCGAGTTCAGCGGCCTTGTAGCCGTTGTGCCCGAGGTAGCCGATGTGCAGCCGGTCGCCAAGATCGTCAAGCACCATGCACTGCTCACCGCGGAACACCCCAACCGGCCTGGATTCCCAGACGGCCTGCACGTCGGCGATGCGCAGCTGCTTTCGCCAGTGCCCGGTGGCCGGCTCGAAGCCGAGCTGTTCGGGCGGCGGGCACGCGGCAAAAAGGACGATATCGTCATCGTTCGGACCGATTCCCGCCTCAAATGGCGAGCCACGGTAGGTCGCCATCAGCCGGTAGCGCACAGTTCGGACCCTTCTGCCGGACGGAGCCACACCTGACCGTCATAACGAGCAATGAATTCAGACCGGTCAATCCCGATCCGGTGGATCTCGGCGCCCACCGGGACGGGGATCGGGTCGGTGAAAAACTCGGCAATTAGCTGCCCGTCGTTTCCGGCAAAGTCGCTGCCTGCGAAGCCATTGCCAGCGAACGGCGGCTCAAGCACCCAGTCGCCGCCATGCTCAGGGGAATACGGCACTTTGTACGACTCCGTGCCGACCGCTCGCCACCGGAGCATGTAGATCTCGTCCGAGTCCGGGCTGAAGTCCGACCCTTGATAGCCAAGCCCGAACAATCGATATACATCTTTAGGACCGGAAACGCGCGCATCTGTCACCCGGTGAACAAAGCCAGAGATAACTGACCGGCGGCCGGTCAGATAGGGCTCGACCATGCGCGGCGGGATTGCCTTGTGGAGGAGCGTGCCAGGCGCAACCGCCCTTGCCCCGTGGCTGACCTGGCTCACCCTGTCCCCTGTGCTCTGACCTGCTGTGCTTCGGTCTACTGTGGCATGACTTCCGGGCAAATTCACGGCACTTGCATTATCGCAAGACACGTCCGGGACTAAGCCCGGCAGCGCGACGATCGGCGCCCCGGATTTAGCGGCCGGGACACTACAGTGAGCCTCAGGATGGTTGAGCTGCCAGGTGTTGAGCTGAGTGGCGGTGACGCGCGTTACCGCGATGATCACGGGGGCGCCGATCCGGCTGTCGCGGCGGCGATGGCCGCCTATGCGGCCGGGACGGGCGGGGAGCACGCCGTCCTGGTCGCCCTGGCCGGCAGCCGGCTGCTGGTCCCCGTGGTGGCTGTGCTCGCAGACGAGCCGGGCATACGGTCAGAGGCGGCCGCTGGCGATGGCTGCGGCCATGGCGGCGCCGGCGGACGTGATGGCACCGGTGCCCGCCCCCCCGCTGGCGCTCGCGGCCTGCTGGTCCAGGGCGAGAAGGCCAGCGAGATGGCGATGCCGTCGATCATCGGACGTGACGGTCGCCCGGCACTTCCCGCGTTCACCTGCGTCGATGCAGTCCGGCGCTGGCAGCCTGCCGCCCGGCCAGTGCCAGTGCCCGCTGCCGGGGTCTGGCAGTCGGCTGTTCAAGAGTCTTGCGCGGTCGTGATTGACCTGGCGGGCCCGGTTCCGCTGGCCATCGAAGGTGTCAGGCTGGCTGCTATGGCCGCCGGCCTGAAGCCGCCAGCCATGCACGAGGATCCAGACGTCTGGCACCAGGTGGCGGCCGCCGCCGCCGAGGTCGCGCCTGGCATCCGGATCCGCCTGAGCGCCGCGCCAGCCGACATGGACTTCACCCTGGAGCTGGCTCCGCCCGCCGGAGCCATCCGGCCAGTGCCCGAGTATGCGGCTGGCCAGATTGCCGAGGCTGCGACCGCCCGGCTGGCCGGCCGGGTCCGCGCTGGCATTGCGGTGATCGTGCAGCCGCCCGGTTAACGGGGTGCCTGGCGGATGCACCGGACGAGAACGATGCACCACCTGGGAAACTCGTGCGGGGCGCTCCGGGTACTACGATCACGAGCTGTGCGGCCAGTCACCGACGTTGCCGACGAGCTCTATGCGCTGACCCCGGCCGAATTCACCGCAGCGCGTGATGAGCGTGCCCGCGAGGCCCGCTCGGCTGGCCAGCGGGACGATGCGACCGCGATTAAGAAGCTGGCCCGGCCGACCAGTAGCGCCTGGCTTGTCAATCAGCTGTCACGCCAAGCTCCCGAGCAGCTCAGGCGTCTGGTCGAAGTCGCCGGGGAGCTGGAAGAGGCGCAGCGAACGCTGGCGGGCGACCGGCTGCGCGAGCTCTCTGGCCAGCGCAGGCAGGTCATCAATGACTTGCTGCCGCAAGCGGCGGACATCGCGAACCGGGCAGGCCAGCCGGCCAGCGCAGCCGTCATGGGCGAGGTGCGGGCAACGCTCGAAGCCGCGCTCGCTGATGCAGCCGCCAGGGACGCGGTGCAATCCGGGCGGCTGACGAAGCCACTCGCCTATGCCGGGCTCGGTGAAGTGGATCTGACCGCGGCGCTCTCGCTGGCCGATAGCGAGAAGCTGCCGGGCAGCGACCGGGCGCTGGCCGCCGCTGGAAAGCCCGGCCGCGCGCCCAAGCCCGGAAGCTCAGTGCATGCGGCCGAGCCGGGTCCGGCGGCTTCAGCTGCTCCGTCGGCCGCGGAAAAGGTGGATGCGGCCGAAAGCGAGGTGGCGGCGGCTTCTCAAGCGGTTCAGGCCGCCGAACGACAGCTTGGTGGCGTTGCCGAACAGCGGCAGTTCCTGCGCCGCAGGATCGAGCACCTCGAGCGGGAGCTTTCCGAGGCGAAACGGGAGGATGCTCAGTTGGCGCGCGACGGGCAGGAAGCTGAGCGGGAGCGCGACGCTGCGGCCCGCGAGCTGCAGGCGGCGGAGCGGCGGCTCGGTCAGGCGCGGCGGGGTGCGGCGAAGCGCCGCTAGCAGCGTGAGCGGGGACCCAGCTAGCCAGACCGCGGAGGTGGCCCATCATGGCTGGTGGAGAGTCAGTGAGCTGAAGATCACCTGCCGGCCGCGGGCTGCGGTAAGCCGGTTAGCCCGACCTCCGCGGCTAGATGATCTTCATGGGTGTGAATCTAGTGCGGCAATAGCAGCAGTAGATCCGCACCCATGGCCGACTGATCGGGGGCTAGGCGTCCAGCTGGCGCTGGGCCTGTGCCAGAACGCGCGTCACGTCCCGCCCGAACCGTGCATCGCACGGGTGGTTCGGATTGCCGGACCTGATGTTCGCTACCAGGTCGGTCAGCGCCGCCCGCAGCGCTGGCACCGGGTCGCCGGACAGCGGGGGGATAGCCGACCGGCCGCGCGATCCCCAGACCTGCAGGCCGAAGCCGCCAGCCAGCTCAGGAGCATTCAGGGTGACCGTCGCCGTGCTGGTCGCCCCGCCCTTGTGGTGCAGCACGAGATGGGTGAGGTCGCCGCGGCCGGCGTCCGCGGTGACAGTCTCCACCGGGCCGAGGACGGCCCACAGCAGCGAGACCACGTGCGGGCCGAGATCCCACAGGCCGCCGTGGGTGCGCCGCCAGGGCGTGTTGAACGGGCTCGACTCGCTCTGCGCGGTCCCGAGCCAGAGCGCGCTGCCGCCTTGCCAGCCTCCCGTTGCCGCGACTTCGGCCAGCCATGCCCGTCCGTCCGGCTGGAACCGCGAGATGAAAAACACGATCGACGCGACCGCGGCCTGGTCGACAGCCTGCACCAGCGCGTCCGCTGCTGCATCGGTGAGCGCAAGCGGCTTCTCGAGCAGCAAGTGCTTTCCGGCCCGGGCCGCGCGCAGGGCCAGTTCGCTCTGCGCGTCCGGTGCTACCGCGAAGGCCACCGCGTCCACTTCGGCGAGGAACGCGTCGAAGTCGAGGTGCGCGGTTATCCCGAACTCGGCTGCGAGGCCAGCGGCCGCCTCGGAGTTGCGGCCCCAGACGGCGGCAAACTTGATGTCCGGAACTGAGGCAAGCGCACGGGCATGCGCGACCCTGGCCCAGTAGCCGGTGCCTACCAGGCCGAACGTCAGCGGGCGGCTGGCCGGCTGGGCCTCCGCAGACGTCGCGCGAGCGGGAGCGGTCCTGGCGGGAGCGGTTCTCGCGAGAGCGGGGTCCTCGGTCACCCGACAAACCATGCCAGAAGTTTTGCCAGCCGCAAACTACGGCCTGCTGCTGCCAGGCGGATTGGCAGGCAGGTCGCTACCGCTCCGACCGTCGCACTGACGGGCTGCGCCGGCCGCCTTGGCGCCTCGAGTATGAGTAGCCCGTCCACAGCAGCGCGCAGATCAGCGTGGCCGGGATACCCGCGACGCCCATGAGCAGGACGGCAACCGGGAAGAGCAGACCGTTGACACTGGTCGGGTTGTTGCCGCCGGAGTAGCCGCCAACGATCAGGTAGACGAAAACCAGGAAGATGAGGACGACCGCCAGCGAGGCAAGCGCGGACAGCACCAGCAGGATCCTGCTGAGCCACGACAGGCCCGACCAGCGGGCCGCGTAGCCCGCCAGCCGCCGTCCCCCGTCACGACCCCTGCCCATCGAGGGTCATTATCGCCCGCGACGACTAGTCCCGGCCAGGTCTGAACGATGGGGTGTCAGTCTGTCCTGGCTATTCTCGTAGCGTCGGCGAGCAGCAGCGGCAGGCGGTGTCGCTCGCGACAATCGCCGTGCGGATAAACAACGGGCGGGAGACAGCATGAGCACGCCGGGCCTGGCCGCGGTTGCCAGCAATGCCGCTGGCGCAGCCGCGGCCGACGAAGCGGTCGCGACAGCGGGGGCTGCGGCCCGGTCCGCCGCGCGTGCGCTCCGCACTGCGTCAGCCGACATCCTGGACGGCGCGCTGCTGGCGATGGCTGACCGGCTGGGCGAGCAAGCCGCGGACATCATCGCGGCCAACGAGCAGGACGTCGCGGCAGCGAAAGCCGACGGCATGGCAGACGCGCTCGTGGACCGGCTGCGCTTGGATGCCGGCCGCGTCGAGGCGATGGCGGATCAGTTGCGGGTGCTGGCAGCGATCCCGGCGCAGGCCGCTAAGTCGAAGATCCGCGACCTCCCGGACGGGCTCGAGCTGCAGGAACGGCGGCGTCCGGTTGGCGTCATCGGAGCGAACTTCGAAGCGCGCCCTGGCGTCGTCGTCGATATCGCCTCGCAGCTGATCAAGTCGCGTAACGCCGGCGTGCTTCGCACCGGATCTAGCGCTGTCGGATCGGCTGGCGCGCTGATCGACAACGTAGTCGGGCCGGCCATGACAGCTGCGGGGCTGCCGGCTGCGGCGATTCAGCTGGTGCGCGTTCCCGGCCGGGAGAGCGCGATCGCGCTGGTGCGCCGGCGCGATCTCATCCCGCTTGTCATCTTGCGTGGCAGTGGTGACAGCACACGCGAGCTGGCGCGCGAGGCGGCGCTGCACGGTGTACGCACGCTCGCGCACGCTGACGGCGGGGCGGTGATCTACGTCGACCAGTCGGCCGGCGCCGCTCTCGCGCTGAACCTCATCGAGCGGAGCCTCGACCGGCTCGGCGTGTGCAACCGGCTGAATCTGCTGCTGGTGCAGCGCGCAATCTGGGACGACCTCGTTCCTCAGGTGACAGCGCTGGCTGACCGGATCGGTATCGCGGTGTCGTTGCCGCCGCACCGGCATGCACTGGGTCACGAATGGGCGCTCGACTCCGGTTCTGAGGCCACGATCACTGTGGCGCCCGCCGAGAGCGCCGCGGATGCGGCCGAGATCGCCAACCGTGAGACGTCGGGGCTCGCTGCCTCGGTCGTGGCGTCGGATCCTGCTGCTGCCGAGCAGTTCCTGGACAGCTATTCCGGTACGGGAGCGTTCTGGAATTCGACACCACGGCTGCTCGACGGATTCAAGCTGCTCTCGCTACCGGAGACCGGGATCAACATCGACGTCGTTCCCGGCCCGCGCGGGCCGGTGACGTTCCGCGATCTGTACCTGCGGCAGTACACGGTGGTTCCGGCCGGCTCGGAGCCGGCTCTCGGCAACGACTAGCCGGGGAACACGACCAGCGACTCGCGGTGCACCGCATGGATGCCGCGCACCACCCGGCGCGCTGCCGGGTCGGCGGGCACCTGACCGTCCAGGAATCCCCGGTCCAGGAGAAACGAGGTAGCCACGGCCGGCTGCGCCAGCAACAGCGAGTCGGCAAGTTCAGCTATCCGCTCCGGGGAGAACCCGGCGAGTTGCGCACGCGCCTCCTGGCTGGCGCGTGACGTGCTGTGCGCGAGTTCGCGGCTATCGCAGTAGACGTCCGGATCAAGCAGGGCGGCCGGGCCTGTGGTTCCCGGTGCCGTGGTTTCCGGTGCCGTGGTTTCCGGTGCGGCGGTTTCCCGCGGCGCGATGCCGGCAGCTGCGCTGGCGTACTTCAGGCGCAGCATGATCGAGATCACGCAAGCGACTTCCTGCGGAGATAGCGCGCGCAGCAGTCGCAGGATCGCGCTCGGCAGCGCGACCGAGCCCCGACCTAGCAGCCGTTCCGGGTGGCGGACATCCAGCAGTTCCACAACGGCGCCCGCTGCGAAATCACCATCGACGCGCTTTACTCCGGACAGGAAAAGCGTGCTGCCGCTGCGCAGGCTCTCCTCGGCTTCCCTGTTGATGTAGACCGAGCCCGCGGAGTAGGCCATCCCGCCGATCCACCGCCTGGCCGGCTCCAGCGCCGGGCCGGCTGCCCGCACCACAGTGCCCATCCGGGCGCGCGGATTGAGGCTGCGTGCGACGACATCAGGCTCGCGGGCTGAGCCGATCGTGCATTCGACACCGCAGCATGCGGCCCGCGCAGCCGCGCTGAGCTTCGAGCCCATGCCGCCACGGCCGGTGCCGCTTACGGCAACCCGGACCGCCCGCGCCTCAGCGGGCGTAAGCCGGCCGATGCGCTCGGTGAGTGAGGCGTCCCGGTACGCGGCGCGCACGTCAGTGAGGAACAGCAGCCGCGGCGCTTCCGCGGCGACCGCGATCGCGACCGCGACCTGGTCGTTGTCGAGGGCGGACAGCGGATCGGTCGCGTCGTTGCCGTTGACGACGGGCAGCAAGCCGCGGCCGACCGCCTCCCGCAGTACCTGGCCGAGGTCGCCCATGGCGCGCGCGGACGCGAGGTCGCTGCGGGAGACGAGGATCTGGCAGACTTCGACGCCGACCGCGCTGGCCAGCTGCCGGTACAGCGCCATGAGCGCAGGCTGGCCTACTGCCGCAGGCAGCGCGGTTGAGGTCGGCTGCGGTCCGTCAGCTGCGCTGGTTACGCCGTCATATCCGCGCAGCACGTCCGTCAGCGACTGGACCAGCCGTCCGTTGCCGTCGGCGGCGACGGGGATGGCGGGCGCCGTCATGGTGGCGGGCCCGGTCGCTGCCGGGCCGGCTGAGCTGGCTGAGGCTCCCGCGCTGACAGCCGCCGCGCCGATGGCCGAGCGCACCGAGCTGACCAGTGATTGCAGCGCCGGAACCGCCCCTGCGGTCGGGCCCTCGAACGCGAGGAGCCTCCGGCCAAGCCGGGCGGCACCCGAAGTGACCAGGATGATCTCGTGCCCCGCCCGCTGGGCCGCGGCGATCTGGCTGACCAGCCCCGCGATGACGTCGAGGGCGAGCCCGTCGCGGCTGGCGATGGAACTGGAGCCGAGCTTGATTACCTGTCTGGTCACGGATAACTCACGGGCTGCTAACTCACGGGGCTGGGCACGCTGCGACGGATACCGCGAGACAATGACATCTCCCGCAAATGATCATCTCTGACGCTATCACGGTCCGCTGGCGTCCAGCTGAGCGCGGACGCCTCAACGCGGACGGGTGAAGGAGGCCGTCGCGATGCCGAGGATCGGCATAGTCATCCGCGATGTCTACCGGCGCCCAGGCGCCGACGCGCTGCCTGCTCATCTTGAGGACCGGTACGGAATCAAGGTCGATAAAGTGACCAAGCTTGCGCCGGGCGTGTACCGGGTGCACCGCCTGGACGGGCCTTCCTGGGTCGCGCGGGCACACCTGACGGCCCGGCCGGCCGAGCGGGCGGCGGCTGACGCCGAGGTGCTGCGCCTGCTGGAGCGGCGCGGAGTGCGGGCGGAACGGTGCGCGCATCCCGAACCGGTGTCTGAGCTGGACGGCCGGGCGATCATGGTCACGAAGTTCGTGTCAGGCCGCCGCTGGCCGGCCACCCCAGCCTCCTATCACGCGCTCGGGCTGCTCCTCGGCCAGATCCACTGCCTGGTCACCGAGGCCGGCCCGAGCCAGCGGCCCGCGGGGTCGCTGCACCACCTGCCTGACTACGAGGGCCTGCCCGGGCAGGACCTTGCCGCGGCGAGGGCCATGCTGGCCGACCTGGACGGGCGGGTGCCCGCCGAGCGCCAGCAGGTCTACGAATCGCTGCAGCAGCTCATGGCCCGGGCTGATGACTGCACCGGGCTGCCCGAAACATTCGTCCATCCCGACCCGGCGCGGGTCAACGCGATCTCCTCCGCAGCCGGGCCGCTGCTAGTGGACTGGACCGGCGCCGGGCGGGGCCCGCGGCTAGCTTCACTCGCTGTGCTGCTGCATAGCGCCGGACCTGCGGGCGCGGCCGACGTGATACGCGGCTACGACGAGTACCAGGAACTGACGGCGCAGGAGCTTGACCGGCTCGAAGGAGTCCTGTGGATCAGGCCGCTCTGGCTGGCGGCGTGGCAGCTCTGGCTGGCCGTCGTGTCAGCCAAGGTGAATCGTGCGCATGTGCCGGACGGGAGGCAGATAGCCACGCTTGCCGCGAGTGCGCGGGCCGCGGTGCCTCTCAACTAGGGAAGCAGTAATCCAAACGTTTCACCCAGGCCGAGTTCATAGCCGGGTACCGGCGTGACGAGAGTGAGCTGAGTAGTCCGGGCGCTCTGAGCGATCGGGGTTAGCTGACTGGTCCGGGCGACCTTGCACAGGAACGTGGTGCGGGCGATCGGGGCGATCCGGGCCATCCGGGCGAGCAAAGCGACGCCACCGCCGCCTGCGCCGCAGCGTGATACCGCCGGCGACCGCGGCCGCGCCGGCCAGGGTCAGCCCGCCAGCGGCCAGCCAGGTGCCGGCCGACGAGCCGGGCGCCCGGTCGCGGAGCTGGGCGCTAGCGGCCGCCCCGTACCCCGGGATCAGCACGGTCGCTGTTGCCGATGTGCCGTCTGAGCAGCCGATGCTGGCGTGATAGGTGCCAGCCCGGATGTTGCCCGGCATGATCACCGAGACCGTGAAGTGACCCGCCGCCAGGCTCGGCTGCATCGGAATCTGCGCGGCCAGCCCGAGTGCCCGGCCGAACAGCGTGGCCGCAGTCGCGCTGCTGCTGGCGCAGGAAACCGCGAACGTGACCCGGCCGCGGGGGATCGCCGTCGACGGAACAGCCGATGCGAGAGTCGTGGCGCCGGGCGGATTCGCGACCGCCGCCAGCGCTGTCCCGGCGCCAGCCGCCAGCGTGGCGGAGCTTCCCGCAACTACCGCGACCGTGCCGAGACTTCCTATCACTGAAACGGCAAACCGCCGCATTAGCCGCATTAAGATTCCCCCCCGAAGACCTCTCGCGCCTACGGCAAAACGCACCTGCCGCTAGGACGGCGGCAGGTGCAGGCAGGCGCAAGGCATGCGTAAGGATGTTGCAAGGCTGACGATTCCCCGGAATTCCTAGGCCGGGATACCCGGCAGCGGGACGGGCAAAACGACGCGCCCCGCCAGCGAGCCAGGGGGCGGGGCGCCGGGCACCGGAACGGCGGCATGCCGTACATGGCAGTATCGGCAGCATGCTGCGGTGGCTAACAGCTGGAGAGTCGCACGGCCGCGCCCTGGTCGCAGTGTGCGAGGGCGTGCCATCGGGAGTCGAGGTGACAACCGGGGACGTCGCGCTCGCGCTGGCCCGGCGCCGCGCCGGGTACGGCCGCGGCGCGCGGATGAAGTTCGAGCAGGACGAGGTGGAGTTCACCGGCGGTGTCCGGCACGGACTCACGCTCGGCAGTCCGGTGGCGATCAGGATCGGCAACACCGAGTGGCCGAAATGGGAGACCGTGATGTCACCCGATCCGGTCGACCCGGACATTCTCGCCGCGCAGGCCCGCAACGCGCCGCTGACCAGGCCACGGCCAGGGCACGCAGACCTGGCCGGGATGCAGAAGTACGGTCAGGATGACGCGCGGGCGATCCTGGAGCGGGCGAGCGCCAGGGAAACGGCGGCGCGCGTCGCCCTCGGCGAGATAGCCAGGCGGCTGATCCGTCAGGTTCTGGGTGCCGAGATCGTCAGTCACGTGGTCGCGCTCGGTTCGGTCGAGGCGCCGCAGGAGCATCTGCCGGGCCCGCAGGACCAGGCCCGGATCGATGCCGACCCGGTACGCTGCCTGGACGCGGAAGCCAGCGCCGCGATGCAGGCCGAAATCGACTCAGCACACCGTGACGGCGATACGCTCGGCGGAATCGTAGAAGTCATCGCCTACGGGCTGCCGCCGGGCCTGGGCAGTCACGTGCACTGGGACCGGCGGCTGGACGGCAGGCTGTCCGGCGCGCTGATGAGCATCCAGGCCATCAAAGGCGTCGAAGTGGGCGACGGGTTCACGACCGCCGGGCGGCGCGGGTCGCTGGCCCACGACGAGATCGAGGGCACCGATACGGGCATCCGGCGGCTTACCAACAGGGCGGGCGGGGTCGAGGGCGGAATGAGCACCGGCGAGCCGATCAGGCTGCGGGCGGCGATGAAGCCGATTTCCACCGTGCCGCGTGCGCTGAGCACCGTGGACGTCCGGACCGGCGAGGCAGCCAAGGCGATCAACCAGCGCAGTGACGTGACTGCGGTGCCCGCCGCCGGCGTAGTCGCGGAGGCGATGACCGCGCTCATACTCGCCGACGCGATGCTGGAGAAGTTCGGCGGCGACAGCGTGACCGAGACCGCGCGAAACGCCGAGGCCTACCTGAAGGCGATGGTGATCCGGTGACGGCCAACGGCCAGCCTGGCACTGCCCCGCCACCGCCGGTAATCCTGATCGGAGCGCCAGGCGCGGGCAAGACGACGGTCGGCACGAAGCTAGCTGCCCGGCTCGGTGTGTCCTTCACCGACACCGACGCGGTTGTCGAGGCGGCCGCCGGGAAACCGGTGAGCGACATTTTCGTCTCCGACGGCGAGCCGGAATTCCGGCGGCTAGAGCGCGTCGCAGTCACCGCAGCGCTTTCTGGAACCACCAGGGAGGAAACGCCCGCTAGCGGCGTAGTCGGGCTTGGCGGCGGCGCGGTCATGGACGAGCGGACTCAGGCGCAGCTGGCCGGGCGCGCGGTGGTCTACCTGCAGACTGAGTTCGCTGAGCTGGCCAAGCGGGTCGGACTTGACCGGGCCAGGCCGCTGCTGATCGGCACGAACCCTCGCGCCCAGCTGAAGTCGCTGCTCGAGGCAAGGCTTCCGGTTTACGGCCGGCTCGCCTGGCTTACCGTGAGCACAGATGGCAGAGAACCGGATGACATAGCCGCGGAGATCGCCGGGATGGTCACAGGCGTGGTAGCCAGCGGCGGGGGACCAGGCGCCAGTGACGGTGTCAACTGTGAACCCGGCGATGGCCGGTGACCGCAACACGGATCGTGGTCGGCGGCCAGGGGGGCTATGAAGTGGCGGTCGGCACCGGCGTGCTGGCCGAGCTGCCGTCCCTGGTCGGTCCCGCTGCCAGGACCGTGGTCGTCATCCACTCAGCACACCTGGCCACTATCGCCGCCGGAGTGTGCCGGGCACTAGCCAGGGCCGGGTACACCGTGCAGCCCGAGCCGGTACCGGACGGCGAGGCAGCCAAGGAGATCACCGTCGCGGCCCGGCTCTGGTCGAGGCTCGCGGCCGCCGGGCTCGGCCGCACCGACGCGATCGTGGGAGTCGGCGGCGGGGCGGTCACCGACCTGGCCGGGTTCGTGGCAGCGACGTGGCTCCGCGGCGTCCGGGTCGTGCTCGTCCCGACCTCGCTGCTCGGCATGACTGACGCTGCCATCGGCGGCAAGACAGCGATCAACACTCTGGACGGCAAGAACCTGGTCGGCGCGTTCTACCCGCCGGCCGGCGTGCTGGCCGACACCTCCGTGCTGGCTACGTTGCCGGCTGCTGAGTACGTGAGCGGGCTGGCGGAAGTGATCAAGGCGGGTTTCATCGCCGACCCGGCGATCCTGGACCTGATCGAGTCCGACCCGGCTAGCGCCGCGCGGCCCGGCGGACCACACGAGCGCGAGCTGATCGAGCGCGCAGTGCGGGTGAAAGCCGAGGTGGTGTCGACCGACCTGCGCGAGTCCGGGCTGCGGGAGATCCTCAACTACGGTCACACGCTGGGGCATGCGATCGAGCGATCCGAAGACTTCCAGATGCGGCATGGCGACGCAGTGTCCATCGGCATGTGCTTCGCAGCCGCGGTTTCCCGGCTGGCCGGACGGCTGGAGCCGGCTACCGCGCAACGCCACCGGTCAGTGCTGACCGCCGTGGGGCTGCCGGTGCGCTACCGGTCCGGCGCATGGCCGGCGCTGCGCGCCGCGATGGCGATGGACAAGAAGGCCAGAGCGGGAAAGCTCCGGCTGGTGGTACTGGACGGACTGGCCAAGCCCGGCATGATGGCCGATCCGCCGGAGGAACTGCTCGAGCTGGCGTACGCGGAAGTGTCCTGAGTTGGGGGTGTCCTAGGTTGGCGGCAGTCCTCGTGCTGAACGGTCCGAATCTGGGCATGCTCGGAGCACGCGAGCCGGAGATCTACGGGTCGGCGACGCTATCCGACATCCAGGCTGCGTGCGCGGCGCTCGGCGCGGACCTCGGGCTTGAGATCGACCTGCGGCAGACCGACGACGAGGCCGAGCTGATCGGCTGGGTGCACGAGGCGTTCGAGCGGCGACTGCCGGTGGTCATCAACCCGGCCGCGTTCACGCACTACTCGTACGCGCTGCGAGACGCGCTGGCGATGCGCACCGCGCCGCTCGTGGAGGTGCACTTGTCCAACCCGGCAGCGCGCGAGTCGTTCCGGCATAACTCGGTCGTGTCACCGGTCGCGGACGGCACTATCGCTGGTTTTGGCGTGCACTCCTACGAGCTCGCGCTCCGCGCGATCGCGGGCATGCTCGGGTCGGCGGCCAGCTACCGGTGATGCACTGCCTGCGTCGCGGCGCTCAGCAGACCGGTCGCCGGATACAACGCCGATACTTGCTTGCCGCCGATCGATACGTCGACGAACATGCAGGTCGTCGGATCGACCACGACTCGCGGCCGGTTACCGGCCGGGATGAAGACGACCTGGTAGTCGTTCCGCCCTGCTCCGAGAAATTCGCCCG
>Ga0335073_10002395_pt1 | contig 25598 bp, 20 predicted proteins | sample Lox_Sample_22_FD_207093 | JGI IMG/M metagenome (GOLD analysis project Ga0335073, IMG submission 207093) | Soil microbial communities from Loxahatchee National Wildlife Refuge, Florida, United States - Lox_Sample_2.2 | ecosystem: Environmental > Terrestrial > Soil > Wetlands | place: USA... | reverse complement strand
GGCCACCGGAATAACGCGAAATTCCAGTCTCCACTCACCTTCCGTGCCCTATCTTGTCGACTTTTTTCTGTCGACAAGGTGGGAAAGCACGAACCTCGTTAAGCCGCTGGCGTCGCCCCTCACTATCCTCACTTCGAACCCAGACTTCACCGAACCTTAACATCGCCCGCTTCATCGCCCCGATACGATGGGCACGAGCCCGTCGCGACCAACAAACAGACGGAAAAACAACTCGCAGCACAAGGCTCACTTCAAATACGCATGCACCAGGTCGATCAGGTCTTCGGCCAGCTCGGGAGCAATCTGCTCCTTCGCCCCGTCGACCAGGTGGAATCGAATGTGCGTCTCGAGGACCTCCGCCATCAGCCCGTTGACGCCGCCGCGCACCGCAGCCAGCAACATCAACTGCCCGCCGCAGTCTTCGTCTGCCGTCAGCGAGCGCTCCACCGCATCCAGTTGTCCCCGAACCTTTCTCAGCCGTTGCAGCAGCTTCACCTTCTCCCGTTCCTGGTGCGACATTTTCATGGCTCCTTCACTTGACAGTACCTACCCGGGGTATAGTATTAACCCAGTCGGGGTATAGCTCTCGCCCCTTTATTGTATGCCCATCCGGTTTTCCAACCCGAGTTGCAGCGCCCTCGCCGCAAGGATTCTTGTGCTGGCGGTTGCTGCTCTCTATAACGCGGCTTGTCTTGCGAACCTCGCGGCCCAGGCGCCGGCCGCCCTGCCCAACGCGCCAACGCCGTTCCTGTCGAACACAGATACCCCGCCTGTCCTGCAGCATCCCCAGTTCACTCTCGCCGCTGTGCCCCTGGCGGCCGAGACCGCCGTAGGCGGCCAGCCCCAGGACCCGCCCATTCTCTCCATGGCGCCCCACTCCGAAGACGGCCCCTATTGGATCTCCGGCCAGGCCAACAGCATCCTGCAGGCCCATGGACATTTTCATTCGCCCTACGAAGGCCCTAACAGCCTGCGGGACATGATCGAATACAAAGCCTCCGAGGTCGCAACCCTCTACCTCGGCTATCAGTTGCGCCCCAACACCCGCTTCAATACCGACCTGATCGTCGATTTCGAGAACGCTGGTGGGCGCGGCATCTCTCAGGCGTTGGGCCTCGCTGGCGAAACCAACCTTGACGTTGTGCGCAACCCCACCCTGAGCACCGCGCCTTATCTCTCGCGCGGCGAGATTCACCAGATCATCGGCCTCACAGATGAGATGGTGGACCAGGAGCGCGGTCCATTCACCCTGGCCTCTCGCGTTCCCGCCCGCCGGTTCGAAATCCGCATCGGCAAGATGAGCTTGCCAGACACCTTCGACATCAACTCCGTCGGCACCGACAGCCACCTCCAGTTCACTAACTGGACCATCGACAATAACGGCGCGTGGGACTACGGCGCCGACACGCGCGGCTACACCGTGGGCGGCATTCTGGAATACGACGACCGCGTTTGGTCGGCGCGCTACGGCATCGCCGCTATGCCGACGGTAGCCAACGGCATCGATCTGGACTGGGCCTTGAGTCGCGCCAACGATCAGAACTGGGAGTTCGAACTGCGCAGAGGCCTTTTCGCTCCTCTGCTGAATCCAAAACGCGAAGGCGCAATCCGCATCCTCAGCTATGTGAATCACGCCCACATGGGCGACTATCGCCAGTCTGTCCAGCAGTTTCTCTCCGGCCAGATCGCCACGCCGGACATCACGCAGTCCGAGCGCTTCGGGGCCGTGAAATATGGGTTTGGCTTCAACACCGAGCAGGCGGTGACCGACAACCTGCGGCTTTTCGCCCGCGTGGGCTGGAACGAGGATCAGCATGAATCCTTCGCCTACACTGAAGTGGGCCAGACCGTCTCCTTCGGCGGCGATTACTACGGCCAGCTCTGGCGCCGCCCGATTGACAAGGTGGGCATCGCCTTTGTCTCCAACGCCATTAAGCGCGATCATCAAAACTACCTTCACTACGGCGGCCTGGGCTTCCTGTTGGGCGACGGCGGCCTGACCTATGCACGCGAAGACATCGTCGAGTGCTACTACAACGCGCATCTCTGGCGCGGCCTCTTCGGCATGCTCGGCGGATCGTACATCGCTCATCCCGGCTACAACCGCGATCGCGGGCCGGTCTTCGTGCCCGCTGCCCGTGTGCACGTCGATTTTTGAAAGGCAGCGCCGCATCGCCCGGTTGGCAATCCCATGCGCCTCAATCCCCGCGATAAGCTTTCATCAAAGCGACACGCCGCTGTTGCAATCTACTAAGTGGAGGCTTAATCAGCAATGGAATCGCAGGCATCGCCGTCACGCACTGCCTCAAGCCCCATCCGCTGGAGGAGTGCGCTGCGACAGTGCGCCTGGCTTGTCTTTCTGTCCTTTCTCCACCATGGGGCCGCACAAGCATCAGGAAACCTGAGCAGCATTCACACCATTCAGATTGCTTCCCTGGGTGATGGCAGCAGCGCAACGGCCCTGCGCGCCAGGATCATCGATCGTCTGAAAAAGAGTAAGAGGCTGGATGTGGTCGACAGTCCAGTAACAGCCGATGTGGTCCTGCGCGGAACCTCGAATGTCTGGGCCACCGGCACCTTCTCGCTCCATCCCCGCTCAAAGAGCGCTAGCCAGACCGTCTATCAGGGATATCTTTCCATCGAGCTGGTTAACCCGTCCCGCCAGACGCTTTGGTCCTATCTGGTAACGCCCAGTCGTTTCCATGCCAGGAGCATCGAAAACGACCTCGCCGATCAGGCGGCCGTGCATCTTCTCGCAGCCATCCACGATGGCGCGGCCGACTCCGCCGCTCCAGCCGATACCCAATCCGGATCGCACGTCGCTCTGCATGGGGCAGGCGCAACGTTCCCTGCACCTATTTATCTAAAGTGGTTTCAGTCTTCGGGCATGTCTGTAACCTACGACGCAGTGGGCTCCGAAGTCGGCATTCAGCAACTGGCGGAGGGTAAGGTTGACTTCGCCGCCTCGGACATGCCGCTCACCATGCAAAGCACTTCGGCGCCACTGCAAGTCACACGTTTTCCCACGGTGCTGGGCGGCGTGGTGCCCATCTACAACCTGCCTTCCTTCAGCCACACCCTGAACTTCACGCCGCAGGTGCTGGCCGGTATCTACTCAGGCGCGATCCGCAAGTGGAACGACCCGCAGATTCGCGAAGCCAACCACGGGGCGCGCCTGCCCGACGCGGCCATCGCGGTCATCCACCGCTCCGACGGCAGCGGCACCACCTACGTGTGGACCAGCTACCTTTCGCAGGTCAGCCCGGATTGGAAGACCTCGGTGGGCGCCGGCGCGCACGTTGCATGGCCGGTAGGCACGGGCGCGGTCGGCAATGAAGGCGTAGCGGAATTGGTCGAGAAGACGCCCTACGCCATCGGCTACGTCGAGCTGATTTACGCGATCCAGCACGAACTCAACTATGCGGCTGTGCGCAACCCAGCCGGTCAGTTCATCAAAGCGGATCTGAGCAGCATTACCGCAGCCGCGGCAGGTGCAAAGGCAGCCTCGGGCAACGGTTATCGCGTCTCAATCCTCGATGCGCACAGCAAGGATGCGTACCCCATCAGCACTTTCACCTGGATTCTTGTACCCAAAGACGGGCTCAGCCTCGAGAAAAGATCCGCCCTCACTGCATTCCTGAACTGGGCCCTGACCTCGGGCCAGAAACAATGCGCCTCGCTCGGCTACGCGCCGCTGCCTCACGAGATCGTGGCCAGTGAACTCCAGGAAGTGAAGGCGCTCGAAGGGCAGGGAACAGGGAATCGATAACGGCGCGTCTTCAGGCAGTGTCTGATGAATCCCTGTCGAAGGGTTCTGTAACAGCGTGTCAGGAGAAGTTTTGTAACAGGCACGAGTTCACTCGTGCCAAAACTTGCCCATCTTCAACACGCGGCTTTAGCCGCCGAGGAATCCCCGCACAACTTCTTCCCGTGAATGTTACTTTTTCAGCAAGCTGTTTAGCCATGCCGAGGATGCTATTAGCACGACCGGGCCTTAGCCCCTGGGGAATTCATTCGTGAAAGCTATTTTCCCGCCGGCTGGCCCTGCGGCGTCTCCGGCAACGCGTAGATCACCTCACCGGGCCGGGCGTAATGCAGCTTTTCCCGGGCCTCGTGCTCAATGGTGTTGGGGTCGGACTTGAGCCGCTGGATCTGCTGCTGCATCTGCGCATTTTCCTCCTGCAGCTGCTGGATTTCTTTCTGCAGCGTCCGGTCCTCGTTGCGCTCGTGCTGCCAGACTGAAAGTCCATGCTTGCCGTGGATCACGTGCCAGGTCACCATCAGCGCCAGCATCACCGCAATCGCCGTCCCGGCAGGGCGCCACATTCGCTGCGCCCAGGCGAAGGCGCGCTCCGGCATGGGCTCAGGTTGCCGCTTCCCTCGCGCCACGGAATGGACCTTCTCATCTGCCACACAATCCCATTTCTTGAGCCGTACCAACCCTCAACACATCACAAATTACGGGTGCCCCACCTTCGCCGATGCGCGTTTCTTGCGCATCGGTTAAGGTGGGAAAACACGAACTGCAACCCTCCGAGAAAAGAGTGCCCCGGAGCCTGCCCTGAGCCGGTCGAAGAGTCCGAATTTTCGGACCTGGGAAAGCACGAACCCAACTTACATCACGGTTGCAGCACAAACTTTTCCGCCGCCGTCCTCAGCGCTTCCATATCTTGCTCACTGCGCGCCTCGGTGTAAGCCCGCACCACAGGCTCCGTCCCCGACAGCCGGTAGCAAACCCACGAGCCGTCCGCGAGAATCAGCTTCAATCCGTCCGTCCGAACGACGCTGGTCACTTTGCGTCCACTCAGCTCCGTCGGATCAGCCTTCAACTTCTCAGTGAACCGGGCTTTCACCTCCGGGGTCAAGCGGAAGTTCTCACGAATCGGATAGAAGGAACCAACCTTGCCAAACAGCTCCTTCAACTGCACACCCAGGCTTTTGCCCCGCGTCGCCACCATCTCGGCCATCAGCAGCCCGGCGATGATGCCGTCCTTCTCCGGCACATGCCCGCGAATCGTCAGCCCCGCCGACTCTTCGCCGCCGATGGCGATCTTGTCCTCATCGATCAGCGCGCCAATGTACTTGAATCCCACCGGCGTTTCGTACAGCTGCACCTTATGATGCTCAGCCAGCGCATTGATCAGGTTTGTAGTCGCCACGCTCTTGGCTACGCCGTTCTTCCATCCGCGCGTCTCCACCAGATAGTCGAACAGCAGCGCGATCACGTAATTCGGCTGGATAAACGCCCCGTCTCCATCTACAATGCCGAACCGGTCCGCGTCGCCGTCAGTCGCAATTCCGATCGCCGCGCCAATCTCCTTCATCTTCTTCCTGGCATCGGCCAGCAGATGATCATCCGGCTCGGGTGCATGCCCGCCAAACAGCACATCGCGGTAGTCGTGCACAGTTTCCACCGTCACGCCCGCCTCGCGCAGCAGGTCGGAAGAATACCCGCGCCCCGCGCCCCAGAAGGGGTCGTAGACCACTTTGATCTCGGACTTGGCGATCGCCTTCAGATCCACCAGCTCCGCCAGCCGTTTCAAAAATGCCGGCTTCACATCGGCCGTCTCGAATCCCTCCGCCGGCGGCTGTGCCTTCGGAATCGCTCCGTTGCCGGACTGGAGGCTCGCAATCGCCGCCTCGATCTGCTTCGTCACCTCCGGCAGAGCCGGCGCGCCATCCGGCGTCGAGTACTTGATCCCGTTATACTCCGGCGGATTGTGTGACGCGGTGAAGTTGATCGACCCGTCCGTTTTGAGCGTGCGCACAGCATGGGAGATCGCCGGCGTAGGCGCCGCCTCGGGAATCACAATCGGCGTCACCCCCGCGCCGGCCAGCACCGCCGCCGCTTCCGCCACAAAGCTCTCGCCCAAAAACCGCGGATCGCGGCCGACGAGTACTCTGTGTTGCCCGGGCAAAGACTTCACGTAAGCCGCAATTCCGGCCACCGCCAGGCGGATGTTCGCCACCGTAAACTCGTCGGCCACAATCGCCCGCCACCCCGAAGTGCCAAACTTGATCGCAACGCTCATCTGGTTTTTCGTCTCCGCTCCGCCTGCCTGCTATGTGATGCAAGGCGCAAGGATCATACTGCAACACCGGCACCAGATCGGCAAGCGAGCGGCTCGGTCCGGGCACGGACGACCAAATTGCCATACCCCGCGAGCGCTCTTCGAGATACAGTGGTTCATAACAACTGATTGCCTGGGAAGAGAACCTTATGCCGGAGCCCCACCTTTCAGCTCGCATCGTCCTCACCACCACCTCGAACGCCGACGAAGCTGCTCTGATCGCGCGCACCCTGGTGGAGGAGCGCCTGGCCGCCTGCGCGTCGCTCATCCCCGCCGTTGAGTCGGTCTACCACTGGGAAGGCCAGATTGAGACGTCGACGGAGGCCCTGCTCCTGCTCAAAACCGGCCCCGAGCAACTTGCGGCCTTGGAGAGCCGCCTGCGCGAACTGCACAGCTACCAGGTCCCCGAGTTCCTCGTGCTCGACGTCGAATCAGGCAGCCATCCCTATCTGGAATGGCTGCATGCCAGCCTGCGCAAGCCCGCCGTCCTGGCTCCCGCCCCAGCCCGATCCGGGCCGGCTTAACTTCCGTCGCAGCGGGGCCACTCTGATATTCTTGGGTGGTCCGGGCTGCTATGCGGTGGTTGATGATCGGGTTTCTGATATCGCTTGGGGCGTTGCTGCTGGCAGCCGCAGGCATGGCGCGTCACATTCTGCTCCATCACCGCGCCAGGCTCCACCGCGCGCCCACTGCCCACGAAACTGATCTGGAACACTGAATTTCCGTCTCTTACAGAAGAAGCCGCGAGGTCTCTATGAACAAACAGCTTTCCATGCCGCTGTCGCGCCCCGTTGTCTTGGCGGAAGTATCCAATCGGCCGGCCCTGGGTCTGCCTGCGGCCGGCATCATCGTGGCAGGCAGCGCATTCGCCGCTCTGTGCGCCCACATCTCCGTACCCCTGTTCTTTACGCCGGTGCCGCTCACGGTGCAGCCGTTTGCTGTGCTGCTTCTAGGGCTTCTGCTCAGCCCGCGCATGGCGAGCGCTACGTTCGTCGCGTATCTGTTGGAAGGCGCAGCCGGTTTGCCTGTCTTTGCACCGGGACCGGCCCCTTTCGGCCTCGCCCATCTCTTCGGGCCCACCGGCGGGTATCTGCTGGCCTATCCCCTGGCCGCAGCCCTGATTTCTTATCTCTGGCGCCGCACCGGCCGCAGTTTTGTGGCTGCGGTTCTCGCCGCCGCTGCCGGGGACGCCGTCATTCTCGCCTGCGGCGCCGCATGGCTCGCGGTCCTGACTCACGCTTCACTCATGCACGTTGCCGCCCTCGCCGTGCTGCCCTTCCTGCCGGGTGAAGCACTCAAGGTCGCAGCGGCTGCAGGATTCGCCCGTGGCGCAACACGCCTCCGCCGGTCCAAGAGCGCCGCGGGGGCCGGGCGGTAACGCCGTGGTCCTCAAACGCACTACCCAAAGAGGAAAGTCGTTTCCTCCATGCCCCGGACGCGCATCCAACCATTGTCCCGTTGTCCGTTGAAAGGATTGTTTGCCTGTGAGCCCTTCCCAAGCTGCGCCCCCCGTGACCGACGCCGTAAGAGAGATCTCCATCGCCCATAGCCCTGATTCTGACGACGCCTTCATGTTTTATGGATTGGCGACTAACAAGGTCCGCGTCCCCGGCTACCGGTTCACGCACACGCTGATGGACATCGAGACCCTGAATCGCCGCGCCCGCGAAGAGGCCTTCTACGACGTCACCGCGATCAGCTTCCACGCCTATCCCTACTTGCAGGACAACTACACCCTGATGGGCTGTGGAGGCAGCGTCGGCGAGGGTTACGGCCCCATGATCGTTTCCAGCCGGCCGCTTACGCCCGGCGACCTCGGCCGGGTCAAGGTCGCCGTGCCCGGTACGCTCACCACTGCCTACCTCGCGCTCAAGATCTTCAATCCGGAGGTCCAAACCGAGGTCGTTCCCTTCGACCAGATCATCCCCGCCATTCTGGCTGGAAAATACGATGCTGGCCTCATCATCCATGAAGGTCAGCTCACCTACACCTCCAGCGGTCTTTACAAAGTGATCGATCTCGGCATCTGGTGGCGCGAAACCACCGGCCTCGTGCTGCCGCTGGGCGGCAACGCCATCCGCCGCTCGCTGGGAGCGGAGTCGCACAGGATCATCTCCAAGGCGCTGCGCGACTCCATCCAGCACGCGCTCGATTACCGCGAGCAGGCCCTCGAATACGCCATGCAGTTCGCCCGCGACCTCGATTCCGGCCTTGCCAATCGCTTCGTCAGCATGTACGTGAACGAGCGCACTCTCGACTATGGAGCCGACGGCCGCAAGGCCATCCGCAAATTGCTCGAGATGGGCCACGACCGTGGCATCATCGCCATCGCCCCGCAAGTCGATTTCGTAGATTAGGACAGTTCCAAGGGTAGGATTGAACTACAGACCAGTGCCAATAACTGACACTCAAGTCAGTCACTATCTCCTAAGCTAATGCACTGTCATCCTGAGCGAAGGCCGCCTGGCGGCCGCAGCCGAAGGATCTGCGGCTTGTCACGCTTGGCTTGATTCTTCGGAGAGTTACAAATTCCTTCCACGATGACTGTCGCCTTTTGCAACGGCTCCGCGCCCTCCTCAATTCCAATTTAAGTTTTTCTAATTTCGGCCGATGCCTCCAATATGGAGAACCATCGGGAGCTAGCCGACGCGCAATCTGCTGACACGGAATTCGATTGGCTCACTGGCGTCTACAATCGTCCAACCCTGCTCGCCATGCTCTTTCGCGAAACCGACCGTGCGCAGCGGCTGAATACCGCAATGTCATTGCTTTTGGTGGACATCGACGACTTCAGCCATTGGAACAAGCGCCTCGGCCCCACCGCTTGTGACCAGCTGCTCTGGCTTGTTGTGGCCCGCATTACCCGCCTGCTGCGCAGCTACGATCTCATGGGGCGGAGCGGCTGCGATGAGTTCCTCATCTCCCTGCCGGGCTGCAAACCGGAGAACGCCGTTCTGCTCGCCGAGCGGTTGCGCCTCGACGTCTTCAGTGTGCCTTTCCATGTCGCCGGCGCATCCATCCGCCTCTCCGCGTGCTTCGGTATCGCCGCCAGTCAAGGCCGCTCGCCGCTGGTGGTTCTGCGCGAAGCCGAAGAGGCATTGCAACAGGCCAGACGCATCGGACCCGAGTCGATCCAGATCTTCGACCAGCCGGAGAGCCCGGCCCACACGCCGGTCACAATCTTCTTGCCCAGCGGAGGCGATGAGTACCTTGGCAGCTAGAATGATTCCTGAGTTGCTGTGTCCGGAAATCGACACCTTCAAGTCGACGCGACCAACAGGGAGTCGGCGACCTGGCAAGGTCCGCGCAAGGATACATCGACTCAGGAATCGCAGTAGCCGCTATCGGGTAGGGATTCTCTCATTCGCTATGTCCAGAAATTCTTGAAAGACGTCGTTGGAGAGCAGTCGCCCCCGCGCCGTCAGCAGCACCGTCGCACCGTCGAAGCGTACCAGCCCATCCTCCGCAAGCCGTTCAACCACAGGCAGCGCCGCCTCCACCGCCTCTCGCCCGAACTCCCTCTCCAGCGCCGCAACATTCACACCCGAATTCAGCCGCAGTCCCAGAAACCACGCTTCTTCCTGCTGCTGCTCCGGCGAGAGCCACGTGGTCTCCGCCGGCTGCGGCCCGGCGAGATACGCCGCCAGGTCGTCGGTAGTCTTCGAGCGCAGCACATCGCGCATTCCGTTCGGCAAAGGCTCCGTCGCACGCAGCATCGAAGACGCATCCAGCCCAACCCCCAGATACGGCCGCCGCTCCCAATAGCGCAGATTGTGCCGCGACAAGAATCCCCGCCGGCTGAAATTCGAGATCTCGTACTGCCCAAGCCCAACCTCGCCGAGGCATTCAATGGCCCGCTCGTACATCTGCGCCATTGCCTCATCGGAAGGCACCAGGCCCGCGTGATACCGCGCTCCCCCCGCCAGAAGCTCGCGTCCCAGCCGCGAATCCTCGTCGACCTCCAGCATGTAAACGCTCGCGTGCGGCACGCCGGATTCGGCCAGGGCCATTAACGATTCCTCCCACGACGCGAAGGTCTGCCCCGCCAGCCCGGCGATCAGATCCACATTCAGGTTCGTGATTCCCGCCCGGCGCAACCGGCGCAGGTCATTCTCGACAATCGCCCGGCCGTGCAGCCGCCCGCTCGACTGTGCCTCGCGGTCCACAAACGACTGCACGCCCAGGCTCACGCGGTTCACGCCGACCGCAGCCATCGTCTCCACCGCCGGGTCCGCGATTTGCCCCGGCGCACACTCCATCGTGATCTCCGCACCCGGCTCAACATCGAACGCGTCGCGAACGCCCGCAAATAACCTGACCATCAGCTCCGGCGCAAGCAGGCTGGGCGTTCCGCCACCCAGATACACGGTATCGAGGCGCCGGGGCAGCAGCACGCCCATTCCGGCAGCCCATTCAGCGGCTCCGTACAGATCTTCGATCAGCCGGTCCACATATCGTTCATGCTGGCTGGCCGGATAAACCCCTGAAGCGAAGTTGCAATAGGTACACTTCGACCGGCAGAAGGGAATTGAAACGTACAATCCGAGCGCGTCTTCGGTCCTGCCGGCCATCACAACAATTGTTTCACGTCCGCACCGCGCCATAGCTCGGTGGCAACTATCCACCCACTCCGTGCAATCATGGAAAGGAGGAGATCCGGCTTGAAGGCGTGGCCTCTATTGGGCGTGTTTCTGATCCAGGTTATCTTGCTTCTTGCCCACTGGTTTGTTTTTCATAGCTGGATAGTCTTCTGGCCCGGCCTCAGCCCGGTGGCCCAGCTGGAGCTCCGCGCCGCCCTCTTCGTACTCGCCTTCAGCTTTGTGGGAGCCGCGCTGCTCAGCTTCCGGTTTTCCAATGGCGTAATTGCGTTCACCTACCGGATCGCTTCCGTCTGGCTGGGTTTCCTGAACTTCCTCTTTCTGGGCGCCTGCCTGAGCTGGGTCACCTGGTATACGGTCCTGGTCCTTCGCGATCCGCCCGGGCCCTCTCTGCGCTCGATCATCGCCACAGCATTTTTCGTTCTGGCGCTGCTGGCCGGCCTCTTCGGCCTCTTCAACGCCCTCTGGATCCGTGTCCGCCGCATCCCCATTCGCCTGCCTCATCTGCCGGAATCCTGGCGCGGTCGCAAAGCCGTGCTCATGAGCGATCTGCACCTGGGCAGCATCAACGGCATTCGTTTTTGCCGTCGCATCGTCGCGCTGGCGGCGCGCCTGCAGCCCGATGTGGTCTTCATCCCCGGGGACGTCTTCGATGGCTCCAAAGCCGACCTCGACCGTCTGCTTTCTCCTTTCAAAGATCTCGCTCCACCCCACGGCATCTTCTTTTCCACCGGCAACCACGAGGAGTTCCACGATCCCACCGACTACATAGAAGCCATCACCCGCGCCGGAATCCGCGTGCTCGCCGGCGAACGGGTCGTCCTGGACGGCCTCCACGTTCTCGGCATCACCTATGGCGAGTCAACCTATCCCATGCGCGTGCGAACCACGCTGGAAGAGCTGCGCCCCGCCCGCGAGTCAGCCAGCATCCTGCTCAATCACGCTCCGGTTCGCCTGCCCATCGTCGAAGAGGCCGGCATCAGCCTGCAGCTCTCCGGCCATACCCATGGCGGCCAGATCTTCCCTTACACCTGGCTCACCCGCCGCATCTTCGGCCGATTCACCTACGGACTGCACCGCTTCGGCGCGCTGCAGGTTTACACCTCTACCGGTATCGGCACCTGGGGTCCGCCCATGCGCATCGGCTCGGCGCCGGAGATCGTTGTCTTCGAATTCGAGTGATCGAGAGCACATCGCAAACCGATCCTTGCGCGTATCTCTAGACATGCAGGCTCGGCCGCTCTGCCCTGGCCTCATCCGTCGTATGGACGCAAAGGCCACGTGACTTCATCGTGCTGGCGGAGCCGCCGTGCCCAGCTTTCATCGCAAGGGAGTGCTACCCTTGAGCGCACAAATCTCCACTTCCGATCATGTCACTGATCCCGCCCGCTCCGTCGTTCACACCGGCCGCTCCGGTTTCGATCTCCTGCTGCATCCCGGCCTGAACAAAGGCACCGCGTTCACTGAAAGAGAGCGCGACCTCTTCTCTCTCCACGGCTTGTTGCCGCCGCATATCGGCACGCTCGAAGATCAGCGCGAGCGCCGCATGCGCGCTCTCGCGAACCAGCCCACGCCGTTCGCCAAATATGCCTTCATGCGCGATCTGCAAGACACCACGGAGACCTTGTTCTACTCGCTCATTGCCCATCATGTCGAAGAGCTGCTTCCTATCGTGTACACGCCCGCCGTCGGTGAAGGCTGCCAGCGCTTCAGCGAAATCTGGCGCAAGCCGCGCGGACTCTTCCTTAGCTATCCCAATAAGCACCGGATCCATCAGATTCTTGCTCATCCCCGTTATGACGACGTGCGTTGCATCGTGGTCAGCGACGGCGAACGCATTCTCGGCCTCGGCGATCAGGGTGCGGGAGGCATGGGAATTCCCATTGGCAAGATGGCGCTTTATACAGCGTTGGGAGGCATTCCTCCGGAACACTGTCTGCCCATCCTTCTCGACGTAGGCACTGACAACGAAACGCTGCTCCACGATCCGATCTATATCGGCTGGCAGCACCACCGGATCCGCGGTCAGGAGTACGACGAGTTCATCGAAGCCTTTGTCGAGGCCGTAGAGCAACGCTGGCCGCACATCCTGCTGCAGTGGGAGGACTTTGCCGGCGTGAATGCGGCACGCCTGCTCGAGCGCTACCGTGAGCGGCTCTGCACCTTCAACGACGACATCCAGGGCACCGCGGCGGTGACCACCGCCACGCTCTTCGCCGCCGTTCACGCAACCGGTATCCCGCTCAGCCAGCAAACCATCGCCATGTACGGCGCCGGGTCGGCAGGCGTGGGTATCATCGACATGCTTATCGCAGCCATGAAAAAGGAAGGCCTGACCGAGGCCGAGGCGCGGAACCGGATCTACGCGTTCAACAGCCATGGTCTGCTGGTAGAAGGCGCCGACGGTATTCGCCCAAGCCAGTTGCCGCTGGTGCGCAAACGCGAAGATTTAGCCGGATGGAACCTCACCAATCCAGGCGCGATTTCGCTTCTCGACTTGGTACGCAACACGAAAATCACGGTTCTGGTCGGCGTCTCCGCGCAAGCGGGCTCGTTTACTGAAGAGATTGTGCGCGAAATGGCGCGCCACACCCAACAACCCGTCATCTTTCCGCTCTCCAATCCCACCTCACGCTCTGAGGCAACGCCTGCCGATCTCTTGCGCTGGACCGACGGACGAGCCCTGGTCGGAACCGGGAGTCCGTTTGCCCCGGTTGAGGTGAACGGGAAGCAGGTGCGCATCTCGCAGATCAACAATTCGTTCATCTTTCCGGGCCTGGCTCTCGGCATTCTCGTCTCGCGCGCCCGGCACGTCACTGACGGGATGATCATGGCTGCTGCCAAATGCCTTGCCGCGCTCTCCCCCGCGCGCGAAGACAAGAGTGCTCCGCTTCTGCCTCCGGTCGCGGACTCGCGCAAGGTGGGCATGCAGGTCGGGGAAGCCGTAGCTCTTCAGGCCGTGGCGGAGGGCGTTGCCGATATTGACGGCAGCGCAACCGTGTCAGAGCGGCTCCGCGCTTACGCCTGGGAGCCAGTCTATCGTACCTACGAACCGCTCACCTGGTAGCTTCCGGCGGCAGATCGCGCTCGGCTCGCTCGCCCAATCTAGCGGTTAGAGCGGTTTCACAGCTGCTGTATCCCGAAGCCACCGCTGCAGAGTGGCATTTTCCTCAAGAAAATGCCACCTTCCGCAGACCCACCAAGGGCACACAAACTGTGGCACCGCTCTAGCGGTTGAATTGATCGAGCGTCTGCGCCGCACGGTCGAGCGCCTGTGCCAGCACGGCCAGTTGCTGTGCGGCGCGGGCTGCATCCTTCGCATCGATCGCCTCATTCACACCAGGAATCACTACCGCCGCGTAGCCGGTGTACTCGCCGGGTGCGTAGATCGTATGCCGGTACCAGGGCCGATTCGGAAGCCCGCTCTCCGTGAGCAGCGCTGTTTCCGTCTCACGCAGAGTGCCATTCAGCCTGGCCAGGTCGCCCGAGGGTGATGCCTCCAGCGCATGAATCCTCTGCGCAGCCTCAGTCAGCCGTGCCGCCGCCGTTTCCGCTGGGGTAAAGTCGAGCGAGTTGAGCCCCGTCTCCCGCGCCTTGGTCTTCGCTGCTTCGAGATAGCCGGAGATCTCGCGCGCGTACGCGACGTAATCATACGGCAGCACATCCGTGTCGGCCATACGCACTGCCTCCAGCCCTAGAACGCGCGCCATCTCCTGCAAATACTCAAAGTGCGGATCGGCATTCTGCGTATACCACGCGAAATCGTCGAAGGTTGAGTGGTACACGCCGTAAGACCCGTCGGAGCCGATATCCGTCGAGGGCACACCCGCGTGCTGCAGAAAAGGCGTGTAATCGGAACCCGAGCCCAGGTCGCCCACATGTACCTGATTCAAATCAAGGCTCGCAGCACCCACAGCCCGGTGCGTCTCATCGTTCGCATGGTAGACTCTCCACTGTTCGAAGACCGTTCCGCCCGCGGGGCTTGGAACGTCGCGTGTGAGATCGCGGATAAACTGCTTGAGCGAGGGAACTGCGGAGGCGGAAAAGTCCGGCCCCGATACCGCAACATCGACATTGAAGTAAGCCACGGCATGGTTCATCTCGGCCGCGTGCTGTTCCACCCACTCGGTCGAGCCGATCAGGCCCTCTTCCTCCGCATCCCAGCTGCAAAACACGATGGTCCGCTTCGGCCGCCAGCCCTCGCGCAGCAGCGCACCCACACCGTGAACCGCTTCCAACATCGCGGCGGTGCCGCTTGAAGGATCCACCGCGCCATAAACCCACGCGTCGCGGTGATTCCCCACGACCACCCAATCATTCGGATACTCCGATCCGGGAATCTTGCCGATCACATCCCAGATCGTCCGGCGCTGATAGTCCTGCTGCGAAACCAGGTGAACAGTCACGCCGCCTGGTCCTAGGTGATAACGGAAAGGCAGCGCGCCCTGCCAGCCCTGCGGCACGCTCGGCCCCTTCAGCGCTTCGAGAATCGGCGCGGCGTCGTGATAGCTGATCGGGATGGAAACGATGTGCGGCTGGTTGCCGTCCGGTGAGACGCGTGCGGAGTCGGGCAGATCCGGCGTAGAGGCAACCCCGGGAGTCTCTGGATCGCCGGGGTACTTGAACAGATACTGCACCGAACCGCGCTGCACCCCGGTCTCCGGCCGCCAAGGGCCTATCGGATAGGGATCGCCCTTGTAGTAACCGTCGTCCTGCGGGTCAGAGTAAATCAGCACCCCGGCAGCGCCGCGCTGTTCGGCGATGTACACCTTCACCCCGCGAAAATTCATCCCATAGCGGCAAATCACAATCTTGCCGTGCAGGTCGATGTGCTGTGCAGCCAGCTCGTTGAAATCTTCAAGCCGCCCGTAGTTGGCATAGATCACCTCGCCGTTCACGTCTCCTGAAGCAGAAGACGAGTTGAACGGCATCACCACGTTCGGGTCATCCTGGTAAGGGTCGTTGTCCACGTGCTCCGGCGTAGGGCCGCTCATCAGCAGCTTGCCTGCCGCATCATGAGCCTCTACCCGCACCACCTTGGGCTGGTTCAGCAGCACGCGGTAGGGAACAATCTCCGTCTCGAGCCCGGCAGCCCGGAACTTCTGCGCCACGTAGTCCACCGTCCTGCGGTCACCCGGCGTCGCCGCCAGATGCGGCTCGGCGGTGAGCGTCTTTAGCTCCTGCCCGGCCAGCCTGGCGTCCGGCACCGTGAGAAATTTCTCCTCAATTTTCGATTCAGCATCGAAGTTGGAATAGCCGAAGACCGCTTGCGTCGCCGCCATAACGGCTGTTTGCGCCTGCAGTGTTCCGGAATCAACGATAAGAAAAACAAGTGAGAAAAGAAGAGAAACAGCAAGACCCCTGCAACGATTCATCGGCTGGACCTCAAAGGTGGGCTGATTGGGATAGACCTGCGTACCGTGGTGTGCCGATGCGCGGCGATAAAGCCTCAGCTTACACTAAGAGAGGAGAACCCTTTCTGAACCTGAAAGAGCAGTTGGAAGAAGAGCCTCAGCGCCCTTCTGCGGCCGAGCCCTACGCAGCCGCCGGAATGGACGAAACCGAGGCCGCGCAGGCGGCTGCCCCGGAGCACGACCGCGAGCTGCCCGCGGTGGTGCGCGCTCTCGGCAACCCGAACTTTCGCCTCTTCTGGAGCGGCAACTTCCTTTCCAACATCGGCACCTGGATGCAGAACGTTGCCCAGGGCTGGCTGGTGCTTGTGCTCACCAACTCCGCCTTCTGGCTCGGTGTAGTCGGCTTCGCGGGCTCCATTCCGTTCCTGTTCTTCTCGCTCTTCGGCGGCGTCGTCGCAGACCGCGTAGATAAACGCCGCCTGCTTCTGGTCACGCAGACGATCATGATGCTCCTCGCCTTTCTGCTCGCCGGGCTGGCCTGGTTCAAAGTCATCACCGTTTGGGAGGTTGCCGCCATCGCCTTCCTGAATGGTGTGGCGATGTCCATCAACGCGCCCAGCTACCAGGCGCTGGTGCCCAAACTCGTCCGGCGCGACGACCTGACCAACGCCATTGCGCTCAACTCGGCGCAGTTCAATATGTCGCGTATCCTGGGTCCGTCGCTGGGCGGATACGCGATGGCTCTCATCGGCATCGCAGGCAACTTCTTCCTCAACGGCGTCAGCTTCCTCGCCGTTTTATGGGCCTTGCTGCGCATCGACTATCCTGCGGAAAAACTCAGCCGGCACGAGAGCATGTGGCGCAGCCTGCACAGCGGCTTTGCCTATCTCCGCGGCGAGCGCCAGATGCGGGTCCTGCTCTGGATGACCGCTGTCGTAAGCTTCCTGGGAATCCCGTTCATCACCTTCGTCCCCTACTTCGCCAAAGATCAGCTCCATGTCGGCGAAAGCGGCCTCGGCTGGCTCATGGCTTGCTCTGGTCTCGGCGCTGTGCTGGGCGCAACCACGGTGGCTGCGCGCGGCGTCATCCGGCACCGGGGCAGGGTATTGACGATCTTTGGCGTGGGCTTCTTTCTCGCCATCATCGGCTTCAGCTACTCGCGTTACTTCGCGCTCTCTGAGTGCCTGGCCTTCTGCGAAGGCTTTAGCGGCATCCTGATGATCTCCTGCTTCAACGTGAGCATCCAGCATCTCTCTTCCGACGAGATGCGCGGCCGCATCATGAGCATCTACACCACCAGCTTTCTGGGGCTGCCGCCGCTGGGCGCGCTGCTGGCCGGCGAACTCTCGCGCTTCATCTCCACCGGCGCCGCGCTCTCCATCATGGCCGCCACAGCCGCCGTCATCTTTATCGGCTTCTACGCCCTCTCCCCGCCGCTCCGCGAGCTGGATTAAGCTGAATTCTTCCGTGCCCCATCTTGTCGACTTTTTTCTGTCGACAAGGTGGGCCAGCACGAACCCACTTCGGTTTCCCCGTCACCCCACCGGCTGTGTGCAATGCGCACACCTTTTCGCCGCCAGCGGAATCTCGCTCAAACACTCCGGGCATGGCTTGGTGGTGGGTGGCGCAGCTGCCTCCGCCGGATGGAGTTTCTTGAGCATGTATTGCATCGGCCATACGATAGCGAAATAAATCGCCGCCGACACCAGCAGAAAATTGATCGCCGCGTTGAGCAACTTGCCGATCCGGATCTCGCCCGGCGGAATATAGTTGGCGGGCAGCGGATGCGGCGGCGGAACGGGATGCAGCACTGGCATGTGGATCACCAGCGAGGAGAAGTCCGGCGCGCCCACCAGCGCCGAGATCATCGGCGTGATCACATCCGCGGTAACGGAGGCGGTAATCGCTCCAAACGCAGCGCCGATAATGACAGCAACCGCCAGGTCCACGACATTGCCACGCAGAATAAAATCGCGAAATCCTTTCAGCATCGCTTCCTCCTGCTTCCATTTCAATTTGAGCTGCCGGACGGGTGATCCCATGCCCGAGCCTGCGCGCTCACGCCCATGCTACACGGAACACATGAACTTGAAATACAGGAAAACCGGCCCGAATGCGGTGCTTATGGAGCCGGCAAACCTCTCACACGAATGCCAGCAGCGCCACGATCACCGTCAGGATGAGCAAATCCGAGTAGAGCAGGATGAGTACGCCGACGTGATACAGGCTCCACTTCCGTCGCAGGCATCGGGCCGTTTCCACCATGCCCCACGCCGCTGCCGCCAGGGGTACATACTGCCAGTGCGAGCTGTGAATGTTTTCGATGCGGGGAAAGCCCGCCAGCATGAGGCTGGCTGCGAAAGCGCCCACCGCCAACAGGATGCCGCGCGCCAGCGATTTTTGCCGCAGGCGAAAGATGGAAACGAGGGGAAGCACAACTTACAACTGTAGAACGGCAGGCTCGGCCATTCGTCTGGCGGATGTAAATTGGATCGTATTGTGAAAGGGCACAACTTTCACAGCCTGCTGAAAAAATGCATTTCGGCAGAAGTTTTGTAACAGGGCACGGCTTCAGTCGTGCCGCAAGTGTGCGCTGGATCTCAGGATTTCGGCCCCTGAGGAATACATTTTGCAGTCGTTTTCAATGATTTCGATTTCTCAAACCCGACTCACCCCGCCACCAGCTCCATCTCACGCAGCGCCTCGGTATACGGCGCCCGCAGCACGCCGCGCTCGGTGATGATCGCGGTAATGTACTTCGCCGGCGTCACATCGAAGGCCGGGTTGCAGATGCCCACCCCATGCGGCGTCAGTTGCTTGCCCGCATGATGCGTAACCTCCACCTGCGGCCGCTCCTCGATCGGAATCGCATCGCCCGTCGCTGTCGCCAGGTCAATCGTCGACCACGGCGCCGCCACGTAAAACGGAATGCCATGTTCCTTGGCGAGAATCGCCACATTATACGTGCCGATCTTGTTGGCCGTATCGCCGTTCGCCGCGATGCGGTCCGCGCCCACCACCACAGCCTGAATCTTGCCCGCGCGCATCAAACTCGCCGCCATGTTATCGCAGATCACCGTCGTCGCAATGCCGTCGGCCATCAGCTCCCACGCCGTGAGCCGCGCGCCCTGTAAAAACGGCCGCGTCTCGTCCGCATACACGTGGATCCGCTTGCCCTGTTCCACGGCCCCGCGAATCACTCCCAGCGCCGTGCCGTAACCGCACGTGGCCAGCGCGCCCGCATTGCAGTGCGTCAGCACGCCGCCTTCTTCGGGCAGCAGCGCACCGCCAAAGGCGCCCATCGTCTTGCACGCCGCGATGTCCTCTTCATACATCGCATGCGCTTCAGCGAGTAGCCTGCGCTTGATCTCGTCCAAAGGCATGCCCGGCCCGGCCAGGGCCGCGAACAGCGCCTTCATCCGGTCGATCGCCCAGAACAGATTCACCGCCGTAGGCCGCGTCCCCGCCAGCCGCGCGCAAATCTTCTCAAATTCGGGCGCGAACTCCTGCGTGGATTTCGCCTTCGTCTTCATTGCTCCAAGCGCAATGCCGTAGGCCGCAGAAACGCCAATCGCCGGCGCGCCGCGCACCACCATGGTGACGATAATCTCCGCCACCTGCTCGTAGGTCGTGGCAAGCACAAAGCTTTCTTCGAGCGGGAGCTTGGTTTGATCGATAAAACGAACGCCGTCTTCAGTCCAGGTAAGCGTAGGAATCATGCCAGTTTTAGTGTAAATGGTAGGGAAGTATCTCAACCCAACCAGGGGCGCCGGACTTTGAGCCATGGGCTGAATTTTCTGAGATGCGGGGCGAACAGAGAACTCGGTGGCGAAACACAGGTTTTTCGTACCGATTGCGGAGGTAACTTCCAGATTGCCGGTTATTCGACCAGAATATTCATCACACGGCAGCGTGCAGTGGGTCACTTACGTGCTTCCACACTAGCGATCCGATTGAGCGCAGGGTTGAGTCTTTCATGCAAGTTTGCCGTTTTCTCGTTCTCTGTGGGCTAGGGTTGGCCGTTAGTTGCGCGTCCATCGATGTTGGTGCGGCGGCCGTCACTCCGCTTGCCATCAAAGCTACCAACGTTACCATGCCATCAGTTACGGCTGTCCAGACCTCCGACGGCGTCACCTCGATCCATTTCGGATCAAGCCAAATCACGGTCACGGGAATACCCGACGATGGTATCTTGACAATCAAATGTAGGTACTCGGGGCCGACCACCAAAGCAAAGATTCCCCAGCAGTGCGGGCCGATTGGGCTGCCAGGTAAACCCGTGACGGCCGGCGAGACGTTCTACGGAGATGTCATCTTTGTTCCCTACGACCAAAGTTACGTTCCCGGCGTCTCACAATTGCGACGCACCCCAGTCGTTTCAGGCCGTCCGGCAGCCGCTGCTTTGGCATTGGCAGGAGCGTGGATGCTTGGCTTGGGCTTCCGACGCAAGACCCTGCACTGGTCCGTACTGACCGTCTTAGCCGTGGTCGCTTTAGCTGGCGCGCTGGAAGCCTCCGCCAATGGAAGAAAAGCCGACCAAATGACGCGGGGAACCTACCAGTACACCATCTCAGCTCATTACGAAGCGAAACCCGATGCGCCGCTAAGACAAAGCGTGAGCACGAATATCACGCTTACTGTAAAGTGACCTACCTTGAACGGTCGCGGGCGTGTGGTCGGCCATTCGGAAGTGTGGCCAGACTAATGCGTGAGAAAGGGCCACCTGATAACTTCGAATCTCAATCCAATCGCCGCCGGGTCAGCAGCGCGCTCCAACCCCAAACCACATCCCGATACAACCTGAATTGCACTTTAAGCCTCTATATAGCTGCTAGAGCGAATTAGAAAATAGCTGTCTCCAATCGAACCACGGTTCAGGCCCGTCCCTCCTCGGGTCGCAACGCCTTCGCTGCAGCGCCCCCTGGATATACCTGTTCTAATCCGCGGTAGTGCACGCCGGCCACCTGCTCGCCCATTTACTCAATAGGAGTGCCCATGTTGTCCAGAAGTAGTGTGCTCGCAGCCGTCCTCTGTGCGGCGGTGTCCGCTGCCGCGTGTGCCGCACAATCCTACACCGATTGGCAAGTCCTTCCTTCGAGCTCCACTCCGGGCCTTTACACCGGCAATGTCTATGCTGTCGATTTAAACAACGACGGCATCCCCGACCTGGTTGTGGATGAATACTCGACTTCTGCCGGCGAACAGCAACCCTATTTCGCAGTGTTTCTCGCCAAGGGCGATGGTACGTTTTGGGGTCCCGCCTGGTACCCATATTCATCCGCATCGATTCCCCCTGGCGACACCGGTCCGGGCGCCATACCGTTTGCATTCGGCGACTTCAATGGCGACGGAAATGTCGACGTCGCGATGCCAGTCGGCAACGACACCATCGCCGTCTATCTCGGCAAAGGCGACGGAACGTTCGCGAGTCCGTGGTACTCGGTGATCAATTTTCCGTCGAACCAATATGTTCTTACCGCCTACGAGTCGATCGCCGCAGCCGATTTCAATCATGACGGCAAACTCGACCTGGCCGTGGTCGCCGTAAACACAGACGAAAGCGGAGAGACGGTCTACGTGCTGCCCGGTCAAGGCAACGGGCTATTCTCCAGCGTCGTTCCCGTTCTTTCCTTTGCGACCTACACCAACGGCAGTGGGGGCGTGCAATCCGTTCTAACGGGCGATTTCGATGGCGACACCAATGCCGACCTTGCCGTGAACCTCAACACCGGCTCAGCGAATGGCAGGGATCTCGGATCAAGCATCGTTCACGTTCTCTACGGAGACGGCAACTTTGGCTTTGCCGATACCACCCCGATCACAGGTGGACAAGTACCGCAACTGCTCGCTGGCGATTTGAACAGCGACGGCAAATCGGATCTGTATTCGATCGGCAGCCTGATGCAGACCTGGTACGGGCAGGGCGACCGCACGTTCGCGGCTTACACCCAGCAATTGCCAGCAGCGTCGTACGCTCACACTTCTCAACCAATGGCGGACTTCAATAATGACGGGCTGAACGACTTTGTAACGATCGCGTCCACGTACACAGATACGTTTGTAACTCTGCTGCTGGCGCAGCCGGAGCCCGGACAGTTTGAAGTGCAGACCTGGAATGTTCCCAATGCTTCCAGGTTCGACTCGGTTCCGGTGGTTGGCGACTTTAACCACGACGGTAAGCCCGATTGGGCATATATCGGCGAAAGCACAGGCACTTACGGCAACATCATTTCTATTCCGTATTCCGGGTTGAACGCCACTGTCGGTCAACTGTGGAGCGATTGCGATTATCCAAGCACGGGGCGCGGGATCAATTTGTGCTCGCCGGCAATTCAGTCGGGAACGAGCGTGAGCTTTAATGCGACCGCGCACTCGTTTGGCGACTTGCGCAAGATCGAGCTCTGGGTCGACGGAACGAAGCTGGGCGAACAATACAACACCTGGGAAGGCAACGCATTTTTCAACTTCAGCTCAAATCTAGCTGCAGGAACGCACCAGGGAACCTACTACGCGGCAGATATGGACAATACATTGCAGAGGTACGATTTCCAATTCACCGTTCCATCGAGCTGCGCGGCGCCGAGCTCGCCGGGCGTGAATATCTGCGGACCGGTGAACGGCGGGACCGTCGGCTCGACCTCAGTGCTGGTGCAGGCGAGCGCAAACATCACGGGCACGCTGGAGCGCATGGAGATCTGGGTTGACTCGACGAAGAAATATACCGAAACGACTTCGCCGACAATCTCGGCTGCGGTAATGGCAAGTCCAGGATCGCACCAGTTCACCGTCTTCGCAGTGAACACCGACGGCACAGTCTGGAGTCAGGCCGTCACCGCGACGATTCAGTAGATCGTGCAAATAATGCCGAACGATTCCCGCCGGCTTCTGAGCGGCTCAGAACGTTAGTCCATATATCGGGCGCGCAGGGGAGCCGGCGAGAGACGACCTTGGCGGGAAATGCCGACCCTCAGCACCAGGTTGCAAATGACTTCCGGATAGCCGGTGACTCGCTCCCAGACTGGGCTTGTAGAATTATTCGGTCGTTTCTCCTGCACAATGCGCTTTCTCCAATCCTCCTCAACCGTGTTGCTTGCCGCATTTGTCTGCGTAGGCTTGTCGTCGGCACAGCCGAATAACTCGCCAAAGGATTTCATCAAGTCGCTCTACCGGCACTACGAGAACGGCAGCGCTGGGATCGACCTTGGGGACCGTAGCGCACGCCGATATTTCACCTCATCACTCTTGGCAATGGTTCAGGCCGATGCAAAGGCTGCAGGACCAGGAAATGTCGGCGCTATCGATGCGGATCCGGTTTGCGCTTGTCAGGATTGGGATGGAATATGGGATTTAGATATCAACGTGAAATCTCAAACGCCTGAATTTGCTCAGGTAGATGTCTCATTTTCGCTTGCGCCGCCGCGCCGCGACCAGAAGAGCGATCCCAGAAGGCTGTCAATCAAGTTGATTCCCGAACATGGTAGATGGAGAATCGACGACGTCATCGACCGCACGGACCCGAAGAATCCCTACGCCCTACGTAAAGCCCTGGTAGATGATATCGAGTTGAATCGTAGAGCAGCAGCACACCCCAAATAGTAGTTATGCGTGGACAACCCCGATCCTGTCCCGGCCCTGTTTCATCTAACCCTGAAAACCTTTTCATAATTTGCTGGACTAACCTGCGCCCCGCTGCGTACAGTGGTTTCCGTAGCCTTCATGCGGAAGCGAAGATCTGCGCCCGCCCCGCGGCGCTCTTGCCCGAGCCTGAGCTGCGACACACGCTAAGGAGCCATCGTGCAACTCACCTCAGTCGACTGGCTGATCATGCTGCTCTACTTCTTCTTTGTGCTGGGCATTGGCTTTGCCCTCAAGCGCTACATGAAGACGAGCAAAGATTTTTTCCAGGCCGGCCGCGCGCTGCCCGCCTGGATCTGCGGCCTGGCCTTTATCAGCGCCAACCTCGGCGCGCAGGAAGTCATCGGCATGGGCGCTTCGGGCGCCAAGTACGGCCTCGAGACCGCGCACTTCTACGGCATCGGCGCCATTCCCGCCATGATCTTCGTGGGCATCTTCATGATGCCCTTTTATTACGGTTCCAAGGCCCGCTCCGTCCCCGAGTTCCTGCGCCTGCGCTTCGATGAAAAAACCCGCGCGCTGAACGCCTGCTCCTTCGCCGTGATGACCGTCTTCAGCTCCGGCATCTCCATGTACGCCATGGCGCGCCTCATTCAGGCATTGCACATCTTCGACCGGCTGTTCAACGCGCTGCACTGGCCGCAGGACTGGATCTTCACCTTCGCCATAGTGCTCTCGGCCGTCATCGTCCTGCTCTACATTTTTCTCGGCGGCCTCACCAGCGCCATTTACAACGAGGTGCTGCAGTTCTTCCTCATCATCGCCGGCTTTTTCCCGCTCGTGCTTCTCGGTCTCAAGAACATCGGCGGCTGGTCCGGCCTCAAAGCCTCATTGCCTGCGGCCTACATGCACGAGTGGAAAGGCGTGATGCATGCCAGCACCAATCCCATGGGCATCGACATCATCGGCATCGGCATGGGCCTCGGGTTCGTACTCGGCGCCGGCTACTGGTGCACCGACTTTCTCGTCATCCAGACTGCCATGGCCTCGCACGACATGGAATCCGCGCGGCGCGTTCCGCTCATCGCCGCCGTTCCCAAAATGCTCTTTCCCTTTCTCGTCATCCTGCCCGGCCTTCTCGCCATCGCCCTGCCCACGCCGCACACCACCGAAGTGGTCCGCAATGAGAACGGCGTGATCTACCACGAGATCAATGTAGTGCCGCAAGAAGTCGCACAGGGCCACGGACTGATTCCCGCCAAGGTCAACCCCGTAACCGGACAGCCCATGCTCGACGCCAGCGGCCATCCGCTGCTCGACTACGATATGGCCACGCCCATGATGCTGCTGCACTACTTTCCCACCGGCCTGCTCGGCCTCGGGCTCACGGCGCTGCTCGCCAGCTTCATGAGCGGCATGGCCGGCAATGTCACCGCCTTCAACACCGTCTTCACTTACGATCTCTACCAGTCCTACATTCACAAAGGCGCCAGCGACAGGCACTACCTCGCCGTAGGCCGATGGGCCACCGTCGGCGGCATCCTGCTCTCCATCGCGACTGCCTACGCAGCTATCAACTTCAACAACATCATGGACACGCTGCAGCTCGTCTTCTCGTTCGTGAACGCGCCGCTCTTCGCCACATTTCTGCTCGGCATGTTCTGGAAGCGCACCACCGGTCACGGCGCCTTCGCGGGACTCATCGCTGGCACCGCAGCCGCCATGTTGCATCACGGCCTCACGCTGCCCATCGAAGCGCACCCCGGCATCCATGGCGGATGGCTCACCGTGCTGCATCACTATCCCAGCGACATGGCGCAGAATTTCTACGGCGCCATCTTCGCCTTCAGCGCCAACTTCATCGTCGCCGTGCTGGTGAGCCTCATGACCAAGCCGCGCCCCGACTCTGAACTCGTCGGCCTCGTGCGCTCGCTCACCAAAATGCCCTCGCATGCGCATCTGCCCTGGTGGAAGCGGCCCGAAGCGCTTGCTATCGGCAT
>Ga0335073_10002394_pt1 | contig 25601 bp, 23 predicted proteins | sample Lox_Sample_22_FD_207093 | JGI IMG/M metagenome (GOLD analysis project Ga0335073, IMG submission 207093) | Soil microbial communities from Loxahatchee National Wildlife Refuge, Florida, United States - Lox_Sample_2.2 | ecosystem: Environmental > Terrestrial > Soil > Wetlands | place: USA... | reverse complement strand
GCTCGGTTACCTCCTGGTGCCCGCGGTTCTCTCGCACCAATGCGGCCGGCCTTGGCTGTCGCCTCTGGCCGGCGGACCGAGTGGTGCGTCCCGCGCGATCCGGTCGCCGCCCGGTTCGCCGTAACCGTCGGCCACTTGAGGCGTCGGGTTTACGGAGGTCCTGGCGGCTGCTGAGTCGTGCGGCATACAGGCACGCGAATTGCGGCCGCCTCCCGTGCCAGCTGACACGTATCGAAGCGACCGGTATACAGACTACTTGACGCGGGGGGCGCGGGGAGCCACGGAGGCCCCCCGCTGGGGAAATGAGGCGCGTCCGTGATGCCGGCCGCGGTCAGGCGCGGGGCGCGGCGGTCAGGCGCGGGGCGCGGGGCGCGGCGGTCAGGCGCGGGGCGCGGGGCGTCAGGCGCTGGGATGAGCCGGGGTCAGGCGCGGGGGTGCGCCTGGCGGTAGCTCGTCTTCAGGCGTTCGGTAGAGACGTGCGTGTAGATCTGGGTGGTGGCCGGGGAGGAGTGCCCGAGGATCTCCTGGACACTGCGCAGGTCCGCGCCTCCTTCGAGCAGGTGGGTGGCGGCCGTGTGGCGGATCGCGTGGGGGCCGGCGTCCCGGACGGCTTGCAGCGAGCCGTCGCTGGCCGCCGTGCCGTCCCCGGCGGCTGTGGCGGCGGCTGCGGCAGCATCGGCGCCCGTGGCCGCGAGGTCGGCGTCCCGCAGGCGCGCGTGCACGATGCGCCTGGCGGTGCGCGGGTCGAGGCGGCCGCCGCGCGCGCCGAGGAAAAGGGCGGTGCCGCTGCGCGCGTTCGCCAGCACAGGCCGCCCGAGCTCCGTCCACCTGGCTACGGCACGCACCGCGGGGACGCCGACGGGAACGACGCGTTCCTTCCTGCCCTTGCCGAGCACGCGGACGGTACGCCGGCCGTCGTCCAGACCCCCGACGTCCAGGTCGCACAGCTCGCTCACCCGGATCGCCGACGCGTACAGCAGCTCGAGCACCGCGGCGTCGCGCATGGCCAGCGCCGCGGCGGTCCGCTGGCCAGCCGCGAAGTCTCGCAGCGCCCGGTCTTCGCAGTCCGCGAGCACCGCGAGAATCTCTTCCCTGCGCAGCACCTGCGGCAGGACTCGGCGCGCCTTCGGCGTGCCGAGCTGCGGCCCGGGGTCGGCGGCGAGCCAGCCCTGGCGGTGCGCGAACGAGGTGAACGCCCGCGCCGCCGCGCCGCGACGCGCCAGCGTCGCCCGCGCGGCCCCGGCCTGGTGCTGGCTGGCCAGCCAGCCGCGCAGGGTTGTCACGTCGAGCGAGCCCGGCTCGCTGACGCCATCGCGTGAGGCGTACTCGAGCAGGGACTGGATATCGCCGTGATAGGCACGGACCGTGTGGCGCGACAAGGCGCGCTCGGCGTCGAGATGCCGGCTGAATTCGGCCAGCGCGGCGCTCAACCCGGCCGGCAGTGCGTGGCTGCGGCCGTCCGCGCCGCCGGTACGCGCGTGTGGCGTAACCATGGGCAAAGTGTGCACCTGAGCCGGCACGTTGGGAACAACCTCGCAAATGTTTTACCGGGCTGTTGCACGGCTCAGATCGCGGCGGGGTTCGCACCCGATCCGCGGCGCGGCAAGACGGGCAAGGCCGGGCAATAGGCCCTCGCGGCGGCACGGCGAGTGCCAGGCACGCGTTGGGCAGGAGCCGAAGCGGGTTCGTCAGGCACGGCGCAGCCGCCAGCCCTGATCGCAGCGTTCGGCGAAGCCCGCGGCCGCGAGCCCGCCGAGGCGGCGGATGACGGTGTCCGGGTCGAGCCCGGCTCGCATGGCGATCTTGACTGAGCCCATTCCGCCGCGCACCGGGAGCGCGTCAAGGACGGCTTTGGCCTCCGGGTCGAGCGCGTCCCTGTCGAGGATCGCGGCCGCCCGCCGGCTGGCGGCAGTTCCGGGAGGGTCTTCGGTTCGGTACGGGGGCACGTGCCCGTCGGCTGCCGCGCCGGGCACCGGCGGGAGCGCTGCCACCGCCCCGAGCGGCGACATGTGCTCGATCACGTCGGCCGCACTCGTGACGAGCATGCCCTGCCAGTCCCTGATGACCGTGTGGCAGCCCGCGGATAGCTCGGAGGTGACCGGGCCGGGCACCGCCATCAGCGGCCGGCCGAGATCGCGGGCGTGCCTGGCGGTGTTCAGCGCACCGCTGCGCTGCCCGGCCTCTACCACGAGGGTGCCCGCGGCCAGCGCGGCGATCGCCCGGTTACGAACGAGGAACCGCAGCCGCGTAACGGTCCGGCCGGGCGGCCACTCGCTGGCGATCACTCCCTGGGCCGCGATCGCGTCGAGCAGGTCCGCGTGGCCGACCGGGTAGGGCACGTCCACGCCGCAGGCCAGGACCGCGACGGTGACGCCGTCCGCGGCGAGCGCGCCCCGGTGCGCGGCCGCGTCGACGCCGTAGGCACCCCCCGAGATCACCGCCCAGCCACGCGCCGCGACCGAGGCCGCGACCTCGGAGGCCATGTAAGAGCCGTACGCGGTCGCCGCCCGCGACCCGACGATCGCCACCGAGCGCAGGCAGCTGAACCGCAGGTCCGCGCTGCCGCGCAACCACAGGGCATAGGGCCTGGCGTCGCCCAGGTCGTCGAGGCGGGCCGGCCATTCGGGGTCGCCGGGGCAGACGAGCCGGATCCCGGCCCGGCAGAATCCGGCAATCTCGTCCGGTGACGGCAGTTCCGCCAGCCGCACCCGCCAGCGCTGCATCGCACGCGTGGCTGCTGCCCGCGCCGCGGCCGCGCCGTGCGCAGCGGCGCCGTCTGTGCCTGGTCCGCTGGCCGCGGCTGAATCGACGTGGTCCTCGCCTTCATCGCGGGTGTCGTGAGCGGCGCTCCCCGTGGCGGCAAAGCCGCCTGCCTCGATTGCCTGGAGCGTGCGCACGGGTCCACGGGTTCGCAGGAGAGCACCCAGCCGCAGGTCGCCTGGTTCGGCGAGGTAGGTCAGCGCGGCACGCGCGTACGACTCGCCGTCCAGCTGGCCGGTCACCGGGACACCCCGAGCCACAGGCCGATGGCGACCTCGACCTCGGCGGGACCTGGCCGCGGTTTCCCGGCTAGGTCGGCTACGCTCCACGCGACGCGCACGATCTTGTCGGCGCCCCGCGCGCTCACCTGGCCTAGCTCCATCGCGCGGTCAAGCGGTCGCATCGCGGCCTGCTCCGGGGGAAACGACCGGCGCAGCTCCGCGCCCGGGATCTCGGCGTTGAGCCGCCAGGAAGTGCCAGCAAGCCGACGTGCCATGCGCTCTCGCGCCGCCGCCACCCGCTGGGCAACGACGGCGCTGGTCTCTGTGAACTTGCGGTCGTAGAGCATCTCGTGCCTGCTCACTGGCTGCAGCTGCACCTTCACGTCGACGCGGTCAAGCAGCGGCCCGGAAAGCCGGCCGAGATACCGCCGCCTGGCCGCCGGGCTGCACCCGCAACCCGCTCCCCCAGACGACGCCTTGGCGCACGGGCACGGATTGGCAGCAAGCACCAGGGTGAACCTGGCCGGGAACCTGGCGCACATCGCGGACCGTGCGATGACCACCTCGCCCGCCTCAAGCGGCTGCCGGAGCGCGTCGAGCACATCGCGCTGGAATTCCGGGGCCTCGTCGAGGAACAGCACTCCCCTGTGGGCAAGCGAGGCGGCCCCGGGCCTGATGATGCCGCTGCCGCCGCCCACGATGGCGGCCTTGCTCGCGGTGTGGTGCGGCGCGCAAAACGGCGGCTCAGTCAGCAGCCCGGCACCCGGCCGCAACGACCCGGCGACCGAATGGATCGAGGTGACCTCAAGCGCGGCGACTGGGTCAAGCCGCGGGAGGATCGTCGGCAGCCGCTCAGCCAGCATGGTCTTGCCCGCGCCTGGCGGGCCGAGCAAGGACAGGTTGTGCCCGCCCGCCGCGCAGATCTCGGCGGCCTTGCGCGCCTCGGACTGGCCAAGGACCTCCGCGAGGTCCCTGTGCCTGGCGGCCGGGGCCAAGACGCTGTCCTGCTGGTCCGGCGGGTCGTCCGGTGGATCGGGGGGCAGCGGCGGCGGGCCGCCGCGCAGCCAGATGGCAACCTCCGCCAGGCTCGCGGCCGTGATCACGCGGACGCTAGGCACCAGTTCGGCCTCGGCGGCGTTCCCGGGAGCCACGACCACCGTCTGGACGCCTCCGGCCGCCGCGGCGACCACCGCAGGCAGTACTCCGGGCACCGGCCGCAGGGACCCGTCAAGGCCGAGTTCGGCGAGAAACATGATCCCCGCGGGGGACGTCAGCGGCAGCACGTCCGCAGCGGCGAGTATGGCGATCGCGATCGCCAGGTCAAAACCGCTTCCGCGCTTGGGCAGGCTCGCCGGGGAGAGACCGATGGTGATCTTGGACTGCGGCCAGGCCTGCCCGCTGTTGACGATCGCCGCGCGGATCCGGTCCCTGGCCTCGCGCAGCGCGGTGTCGGGCAAGCCGACGACGATCGTCGCGGGGAGTCCCTGCGCGATGTCGGCCTCCACCTCGATGAGATGGCCTGCGACACCGACAAGCGCGACCGAGAGCGTGCGGGCGAGAGCCATCGCTAGCCCACCCCGCGGACGTGCTCGATCGTGAACCCGCCCGTGCCCTCGTACAGCAGGCCGACCACGTCGACGCGTATCTGCTCGAACCTGATGCCATGGGCGTTCAGCCAGTAGACCGCCAGCCTGCGCAGCCTACTGCGCTTCACCCGGCCCACGGCCTCCAGCGGCGTGCCGTACCGCGTCCCCGAGCGCGTCTTCACCTCGCAGACGACGAGCGTGTGCCGGTCCACCGCGACGATGTCGATCTCGCCGTCGGCACACCGCCAGTTGCGGTCGAGAATCCGGTAGCCGCAGCCTTCCAGGTAGTTAACCGCTGCCTGCTCCCCATCACGGCCGAGCACGTCTTTGGCGCGCATCGTCATCACCTCCGCAAACGACGATCGCGCGGCGCGGCAATGGCGCGCAGCAGGCAATTGGCGGCTGTGGATAAAACCTTTAGCCAGTTGTCGGCTGTGGACAACGCGCGGCGAAATGTCAGTGGTGCTTGTTCTAATGGCGGGGGGCGCTGTGCGCGAGCTTCCGAGGCGGGCCTCGGGCCGCGGGCCTCGGGCCTCGGGCGGCGGCCGAGGGCGGCCGACCAGGCTGGGCCGACTGCCGCGGGCGGGGGCCGGTTGCCGCAGACTAGGCCAGTGCCGCAGACAGACAGGGGCAGGCTGCCACGAACGGAGGGCCGGCTGCCACGAACGGAGGGCCGGCTGCCACGAACGGAGGGCCGGCTGCCACGAACGGGGGGCCGGCTGCCGCGAACCGCGGCCGGACGTCCCGCGGCGCCCCGGGCCAGGCGCCGCCGGTCGGGACTTGGCTCTGGGGCCCCCAGACATGCTAGATCCAGCTCTGGGGCCCCCAGACATGATAAGAGTTCGCGGTCGGCGCTCCCTGGATCGTCCCGTGAGTAGGCAGGAGTAGCTCGTGTAACAGGCACATCTGCGGCGCCCCGCATCCGAGGGCAAGGTCTGGCTCGGAGTGCGCCAATCGCAGATGTGGGATGGAAAGTGTAGCTATAGGTACTCGGAGTATCCCGCGTCTTTGGGGACGGCGTCTTGGCGCCGGTATTGGAGTCATCCTGTGCCACGTGGCGAATCAGGAACCAGCCTGGTGTGCGGCTGGGGAGGCGGCACGGATCGTTCGGGATAAATGGTGGCGTGCGGGGCGGCGGTGAGGGCACGGGCCCAGCCCGGCCCAGCCCGGCTCGGCCCGCCCCGCCCCGGCCCGGCCCGGCCCGACGCTATTCGCGGCCGCGGCGGATCTGCGGGGCTCTGCCGAACGGCTGGGCCGGGCTGGGGAGCGCCGTCAGCGGCGGGATGTCCAGCGTTATGGTGTCGGCGCCGAGTGTCACCTGGTGGCCGTGGTGGGCGATTGGCATGGGATCGCCCGATATCAGCGAGTAGTGCGCCTTGTCGGAGCGCGCCTGCACGTGCACGACCCGTCCCCTGTAGCGCAGCCGGAACGACAGGCCCACGATCCCCGGGGGCAGCCGGGGCGCGAACGACAGGATGCCGGTGTTGCAGCGCATCCCGCCGAAACCGCCGACGAGCGCTGTCCACGCGCCGGCCAGCGAGGCGATGTGCAGGCCGTCCTTGGTGTTGTGCTCGCGGTCCTGCAGGTCCATGAAGGCGGCTTCGGCGAGGTAGTCGTAGGCCAGGTCCAGGTGGCCGCACTCGGCGGCGAGGACGGCCTGCGTGCACGCGGAAAGCGAGGAGTCGCGGACCGTGAGAGCCTCGTAGTAGGCGAAGTTCCGCGCCTTCTGCTCGGGGGTGAACGCGTCGCCGCGCGCGAGCATGGCGAACACGACATCCGCTTGCTTGACGACCTGCTTGCGATACAGCTGGAAGTACGGGTAGTGCAGCAGCAGCGGGTAGTGGTCTTCTGGAGTGTTCTCGAAGTCCCAGCGCGCGTAGTCGCAGAAGCCGTCGTGCTGCGGGTGCACGCCGAGGCGCTCGTCGAACGGGATGTACATGTTCGCGGCGGCGTCCCGCCACAGCGAGGCCTCCTCCGTCGTCACGCCGAGGTCGCGCGCCTCGTCCGGCAGCTTGGCCGCGGCGTCCGCGGCGCTGGCCAGGTTGGACTGGGCCAGCAGGTTGGTGTACAGGTTGTTGTCCTTGACCGCGCTGTATTCGTCGGGGCCGGTCACGCCCTCGATGCGGAACGTGCCCATGGCGTCGTGCTGGCCGAGCGAGCGCCACAGCCGGGCCGTCTCCACCAGCAGCGGCAGGCCGACTTCGCGCTCGAAGGCGGCGTCTTCTGTCGCGTCCAGGTACATCATCACGGCGTGCGCGATGTCTGCGTTGATGTGGAACGCGGCCGTGCCGGCCGGCCAGTACCCCGAGCACTCCTGGCCGCGGATGGTCCGCCACGGGAAGGCCGCGCCGGATAGGCCGAGTTCGGTGGCGTGTGCCCTGGCGTCGTCGAGGACCAGGTACCGCCAGCGCAGCGCGCTGGCGGCGGCATCCGGCTGGGTGTACGTGAGCACGGGGAGCACGAACATCTCGGTGTCCCAGAACGTGTGCCCGTCGTATCCGGTGCCGGTCAGGCCCTTGGCCGGGATCGGCCGGTATTCGGCACGCGCGCCCGCCTGCAGGATGTGGAACAGCCCGAACCGCACCGCCTGCTGGATCTCCACGTCGCCGTCGACCTCGACGTCCGCGCCTTCCCAGAAGGAGTCCAGGTAGCCCTGCTGCTCGGCGAGCAGGCCGTCCCAGCCGGTCAGCACGGCCGCGGCGAGCGCGCCTGACACCTGGTCGATCAGCGCCGGACGCGACCGCACGCTCGACCATCCGTACCCCAGGTACTTCACCAGGCGCAGTTCCTCGCCCGCGGGGACCTCGGCGGCGATCGTCAGCCGGCCCACGTCCGGGAACGCCTCGGACTGCATCCTCATGTGTTCGGGCCCGGAGACCTGGTGGAGCATCCCGGCCGCCAGGCGCAGCTTGCTGGCCCGCGTCCCGTGCACCAGCACGGCGCGCGGGTGTTCGCCGCCGACCGCCAGGTGCTCCTCGCTGACCAGGGGAGCCGCCAGCATGGCAGCGGCACGCGGGTCGTCCGCGGCCCGCGGCACCTCCTCGTTGGCGACGATCTCAGACTGCACCACCAGGCGGAGTTTCTCGCTGACGGGCTTGACGGTGTAGCTGATCGCGGCGACGGCGCGCTGCGTCAGCGACACCAGGCGCACCGACCGGACCTCGACGGTGTGCCCGGCGGGCGAGGTCCAGGTGACCGACCGGGTCAGCGTGCCCGCCCGCAGGTCGAGGGTTCGCGTGTGGGACTGCACCGTGCCGTAGCGAATGTCGAAGGGCTCGTCGTCGACGAGCAGCCGGATCACCTTGCCGTTGGTGACGTTGATGACCGTCTGGCTGTCCTGCGGGTAGCCGTAGCCGGCTTCGGCGTACGGGAGCGGGCGTTGCTCGTAGAGCGAGTTGAGGTATGTGCCTGGCAGCCCGTGCGGCTCCCCCTCGTCCAGGTTGCCGCGCAGCCCGATGTGCCCGTTGGAGAGGGCGAAGACGGACTCGCTTTGCGCCAGCAAGTCCAGGTCGAGGGAGGATTCGGTCAGGCACCACGGCTCGACGCCGTAGGGCGCGTTAGCGATCATGGCCAGGGGGCTCCTTTACGGCGAGATTCACGGCGAGTCTTATGGCCGCCGGCGCGCGCGGTACCCGGGGGCGGGGCTCACAGCAGGTCCGCCAGGTCCTGCACCACCACGTCGGCGCCATGGGCCCGCAGCGCGCTCGCCTGGCCTACCCTGTCGACCCCCACCACGAATCCGAAACCCCCGCCATGTCCCGCCTCGACCCCCGCCAGCGCATCCTCGAACACGGCCGCCTCGTGAGCGGGCACGCCGAGCATCCGCGCCGCCTCGAGAAACGTGTCGGGCGCCGGCTTGCCCTTCAGCCCGTGCTCGGTGGCCACCTGCGCGTCGACCCGCACGTCGAACAGCCCCTCGATCCCGCCCGCGGCCAGCACCTGGGCGGTGTTCGCGCTCGAGGAGACGATCGCGGTCCGCAGTCCGGCGGCCCGCACGGCGGTGATGTACCGGCGGGAGCCGTCGTAGACCTCCACCCCGTCCCGCTCAAGCACCTCGAGCACCAACTGGTTCTTCCGGTTGCTCAGCCCCCACACGGTGGGGGCGCCCGGCGGGTCCGACGAAGACCCCTCCGGCAGTGTGATGGACCTGGACGCCAGGAACGACCGGGTGCCCTCGAGCCGCGGCTTGCCGTCGACGTACTCGTCGTAGTCGCGGACGGGATCGAACGGGACATAATCCGTCCCGGTCTTGGCCGACCAGTCCCGCAGGAAGCCGTCGAACATCTCTTTCCACGCCGCGTCGTGCACGACCGCGGTCTTGGTGACGACGCCGTCCATGTCGAACAGGCAGGCGGTCACGCCGTCAGGCAGCCCTAGCATGGCACGATCCCGCCGATCCTGATCCCGGTCCCGATGCCGTCCATGCCGCGGCGGCTACCCGGAAAAACCTGGCTTATCCTCCGGAAGTTCGAGGTCACTCTTGGCTAGCTCCTCGATGTTGACGTCCTTGAAGGTAACCACGCGCACATTCTTGACGAACCGGGCGGGCCTGTACATGTCCCACACCCAGGCGTCATGCATCGTGACCTCGAAGAAGACCTCGCCGTTGTCCGCGGCGCGCACCGCCAGATCGACATCGTTGGTGAGGTAGAACCGGCGCTCGGTCTCCACGACGTGGGTGAACAGGCCGACGACGTCGCGGTACTCGCGGTAGAGCTGCAGCTCCATTTCCGCTTCGTACTTCTCAAGATCTTCCGCGCTCATGTCCCCTATTCTCCCTCCACCGGCATGGGCTCGGGCACGCACCGGAACGAGCGGCGGTGCTCGGGACACGGCCCGAGTTCCGCGAGTGCCCGCAGATGCTCGCCGGTTACATACCCCTTGTGGCGGCTGAAGCCATATGCGGGATAACGCTCGCCGAGCTCGCACATCATCCGGTCCCTGGTCACTTTGGCCACGATCGAGGCCGCGGCGACCGACGCGGCCACCTGGTCGCCCTTCCACATGGCCAGCGCCGGGAACCCGAGCCCGCGCACGGGGAACCCGTCGGTCAGCACGTATCCCGGCGTCTTGCGCAGGCCGGCGAACGCCCGCCGCATGCCTTCGACGTTGCACACGTGCAGCCCGTGCCCGTCGATGTCGCCGGCCGGGATCGTCACCACGTGCCAGTCAAGCGCCCGCCGCATGATGTGGTCGTAGGCGTCCTCCCGCGCGGCCGGCGTGAGCAGCTTTGAGTCGGCGAGCTGCGGCATCCGCCTGATCGCCGCGAGGTCCAGGACGACGGCGGCGACGACGAGCGGGCCGGCGCACGCGCCGCGGCCAGCCTCGTCGATGCCCGCGACTGGCGCCAGTCCGGCGCGCGCGAGCACGTTCTCATAGGCGGCGAGGCCAGCGCTGCGCCGCGGCGTGTACCCGGGAACGACCATCTCACTGGCAGCGTACGCCAACCAGGCCCGCGCCGCGCCCTGTGAATCGAGGCGGCCGCGCACGCTTGCGCCCCCGCCAGCGTGTCCGCCGTCACGGCCACCGCCCCGTGTTATCCCGAACGGGTCGTGCCGCCTGTCTTGCCGCCCAGCTTTCGCGGCGGGTAAGCGGCGGCCGCGGGCGCGCCGCGCGCGCAATCTGCGGCGGGCGCTGCGCTGCAGCCAGGTCAGCGGCACCGCGCCCGCGAAGCCGAGCGCGAGCGGCAGCGGAGAGCTGTCCTGGCGCAGCGGCGTGCCGTTGTCGAGCGCCGCGGCCAGGGCCGCGTCCGAGCTGCCCGCCGTCGCGTTCGAGGCGTTCGAGCCGTTCAGCGCGGGCTGCTGGAACGTCGCGGGGATGTTCAGGAAGCCCCACTGGCTTGGCGGCCAGATGATGACGAACGCCCGGCCGAGGACGGCGCTCTCCGGAATGGTCCCGCCGCCCGGGTCGCCCATGTGCCCGCGCGAGTCGTAGGAGACCGCGCGGTGGTCGCCCATCACCCAGAGCCTGCCTGGCGGCACGGTGATGTTGAACGCATCGGCGGATGGCACGTTGCCCGGGTACAGGTACGACTTCTCGCTAAGCGCTACGCCGTTGACCGTGACCTGGCCTTTCGCGTTGCAGCACTTCACGTGGTCACCCGGCAGGCCGATCACGCGCTTGATGTAGATGTCGGAGTCGTGGCTGATGCCGACGATGCCCTCGAGCTCGCCGAAGAACCGGCTGATGATGTTCGAGCTGGGCGGCGTGTTGTTGAAGTCCCACGACCCGTCCCCGTCGAAGACGACGATGTCGCCCCGGTGGATGCCGCGGAAGTCGTAGACGATCTTGTTGACCAGCACACGGTCGCCGACCTCGAGCGTCTTCTCCATCGAGGCGGACGGGATGAAGAAGGCCTGGATCGCGTACGTCTTGATCACGAGCGCCAGCACGAGCGCGACCACGATCAGCACCGGCAGCTCGCGCCAGAAGCTGCGCCGCCGCGGGCGCTTGCCGCCGGGCTGGCCGGCCTGCTGGCCATCCTGCCTATCGTCTTGCTGGCCGTCCTGCTGCGGGCCGCCGCCCTGCTGTTGCCCGGCGCCCTGCTTGACCATGCGGTGCTTGGGACCGCCGCTGTTCGTCCTGGGCGTCCGGAATGCCGCCCCTGGCGGCTGCCCCGGTCCCTGCCCCGGTCCGGAGAGCGCCCGTGGCGGCTGCGCGGGCCCCGAGTCGGGACGGGGACTTCCGGACGGCCCGTGGGTGCCGTTGACCCGGTAGGGGTCGTTGGCGCCGTAAGGGTCGTTGGCGCTGTGGGGGTTGCTGGCGCCGTAAGGGTCGCTGGCGCTATAGGGGGCGTAAGGGTCGTTGGCGCCGTAAAGGTCGTGGGCGCGGCGCGAGTCGTTGGCGCCATAGACGTCATTGGACCCGTAAACATCATTGGACCGGTAAACATCATTGGGTCCGTAGGCGCCGTTGGACCCGTAAGCACCATTGGGCCCATAGGACCCGTTAGGCGCGTCGGAGCCGGCTGACCCGTAGGAACCGTTGGACCCATACGAGCCGTGAGGCGCGTCGGAGCCGGCTGACCCGTAGGAACCGTTGGACCCATACGAGCCGTGAGGCGCGTCGGAGCCGGTTGACCCATAGGTGCCGTTTGACCCGTGGGAGCCGTGAGGAGCGTAGGAGCCGTTAGACCCGTTGGAGCTATTCGGCGTGTAGGAGCCGTTGGACTGGTGCGCGCTGGGCGCGCCGAGGCCAGGCAGCGCCTGAGTGTCGTCCAGCCCGCGCGCGGGCGGCTCGGCTGGATCCCACGGAGGCGACCCGTAGCCTTCCCGCGAGCCGGAACCGCTCATTCGCGCTCCCCCTGTTCCCTCACGCCAGGCCGCACCGTCGTCGCTCATCACGTTGAGCGTATCGCCACTTCAAGTCAAGGAGGACGGCAGCGCTCATCCGGGGGTTGCGCGGCCGGCAACGGTCGGCTAGGTATTTCCTGGTCAGCGGCGACGCCCGCCATGGATCACGGGCGTTCTTCGCCGACATCATGTGCCCCGTGAGCCCCAGCCTGGAGAAGAGGGAAGGATCTGGGATAGAAAACGTAGCTATCGCTACCCAAACTATCCCTCAACTTTGGCACTGGGACGGTCAGGAGCCGTGGCGGGTCCGGCGGCCGCGGTCAGGCCGCCGCCCGCGGTCAGGCCGTAGGCGGTCAGGCCGCCGGCGCCAGGCGACCAAGCCCGCGGCGAGAGCGGCGGAACCGCCGCCGACGACGGGCGCCGCGCTCGCGGCGGCAGCCGCGGCATGCAGGCCTGCCTGCTGGAACGTCGCCGGAATGGGCAGGTCGGTTATCCGCGACGGCGGCCAGATGATAACGAACGCGCGGCCGACGACGGCGCTTTCCGGGATGGTCCCGCCGCCCGGGGAGTCCATCCGGTAGCGGGAGTCGTCCGAATCCGCCCTGTTGTCACCCATCACCCAGAGCCGCCCGGGCGGCACCGTGATAGCGAACCGGATCTGCTCCGTGCCGTTCCCCGGGTAGATGTAGGACGTCTCGCTGAGCGGGACGCCGTTCACCGTTATCTGGCCCGCGGCGTTGCAGCAGGCCACGTGGTCGCCGGGAACGCCGATGACGCGCTTGATGTAGTCGGTTCCCGGGGCGGAGATCCCGACCAGGTTGGACAGTCCGTCCCAGAACCGGACCAGCGGGTTGCCTGGCGCGGGCGGGGCGGGCGGGTCCCACGATCCGGCCCCGCTGAACACCACGACGTCGCCGCGCTCGATCGGGCGGAAATGGTAGACGAGCTTGTTCACCAGCACCCGGTCGCCTGGCACCAGGGTGTTCTCCATGGACCCGGAGGGGATGGAGAACACCTGGACCACGAAGGCCTTGAGCACGATCGTCAGGACGAGCGCCGCGACGACGATGACGGCGAGCTCACGCCAGAAGGGCCGCTTCTTCTTCTGGCGCTTCTTGGCTTCCTCGTTGGCTTTCTCGCCAGGCTCCTGCCCGTCCGCCTGTCCGGCTTCCGGTTCTCCGGTTCCTGGCTGTCCGGTGTCCGGCTGCGCGTCCTTCGCCCGGCCGATCCTAGGATGGCCGATCTTGGGGTGGCCGATCTTGGGCAGCCCATTCCTGGGACTGCTGCCTTTCTCTTCGCCGCCGCCTGGCGGGACATTGCTGGCGGCGGGGAACTGGGCAGCCCAGGCCCAGGCGTCCTGCCTAACCGAACTGCCCTGGTTGTCCGGGGAGTTCGGATCGGCCACGCCTTCTGTATCCGGCCGGCCCGGTTCGGGGGCCATCAGCGCTCAGCCCGGAGGACCCGGTGTTCAGCCAGCGCTGCTTTCCCGGCGCTCCTTGATCCGGGCTGCCTTCCCGCGCAGGTCGCGCAGGTAGTACAGCTTGGCCCGGCGGACGCGGCCGCGGGTCACCGGCTCGATCTTCTCGATCGAGGGGCTGTGCACGGGGAAGGTGCGCTCGACGCCCACGCCGTAGCTCACCTTGCGCACGGTGAACGTCTCGCGCAGGCCACCGCCCTGGCGGCGGATGACGACACCCTGGAACACCTGGATCCGGGAGCGGTTGCCTTCCTTCACCCGGACGTGCACCTTCAGGGTGTCACCGGGACGGAAGTCCGGGACGTCGTCCCGGATCTGGGCCTGCTCAATCTCGGCGATCGCGGTATGCATGGTGGATGTTTCCTCAGTCCTGGTCGGAAGTGCGCGCCAGCGCACCCCGGGTGTAAGCCTGCGTTAGCCAGGGAAACACCCCGGCGAAGTCATCGCCCGAACGGGCAGCGCTCTTCAGTGTGCCATATTTTGGCCGTCAACCGGAAAGCCAGCCTCATCAAGCACCTTCCGGTCCCTCGCGTCCAGCCCGCCAGGCGCCGCGGCGAGGCGGCGGATGAGGTCAGGCCTGGTCGCCGCTGTGCGCCGGAGAGCCTCGTCCCGCTGCCAGCGAGCGATGGCCGCGTGATCGCCGGACACGAGCACGGGCGGCACCTCTTGTCCGCGCCACGACCGCGGCCGCGTGTAGACCGGCCCTTCGAGCAGTCCGCCCATCGCGCCGCCGCCACCACCGAAGGAGTCGTCAGCGACCGAGTACTCATTGCCGAGCACGCCGGGAAGCAAGCGGCAGACGGCCTCTACGATCACAACCACGGCGGCCTCGCCTCCGGCGAGCACGTAGTCGCCGATGCTCACCTCGTCGACGGTCATCCGGGCCCTGGCGTCGGCGACGACCCGGCCGTCGATGCCCTCATACCGGCCGCAGGCGAACACCAGGTGCCGCTCCGCCGCGTAGGCGGCGGCCAGTTCCTGGGTGAACGGCGTTCCGCTCGGCGTGGGCACGACGAGCCTGGCCGGCGCTTCCGCGCCGGCCAGCACCTCGTCGAGGGCCGATCCCCACACGTCCGGTTTCATGACCATGCCGGGACCGCCGCCGAACGGCGTGTCATCGACCGTGTGGTGCACGTCCGTCGCCCACCGCCGCAGGTCGTGCACGCGAAAGTCAATGTCGCCGCGGGCCACGGCCTTCCCGATCAGCGACACTCCCAGCGGCCCGCCCGCGCCGCAGCCCGCCTGTCCCGGGCCGAAGTAGTCCGGGAATATCGTGACGATGTCTACGCGCACGGCCGCCGCTCAGAGAGCTTCTTCGAGGTTGAGCAGGCCCGGTGGCGGGTCGATGACGAGCATGCCCGCGGCGATGTCCACCTCAGTGACGATCGCCTTGACGAACGGCACGAGGATCTCCCCGCCGCTCCCCGCTGACGGACGGACCGCGAGCACGTCCTGGCCGGGGTGCAAGACGTCCGCGACGACGCCGACCACAGTGCCGTCCGCGGTGCGGACGGACAGGCCGATCAGGTCATGATCGCGGAACTCGTCCGGATCGTCCGGCGCCGCGAGCGAGCCGGAATCGACCCTCAGCCAGGTGCCGCGCAGTTCGCCTGCCGCGTCCCTGTCGGTGACGCCGTCGAACCTGACGAGGAGCGTCCCTGAATGCCAGTGCACGGCCGCTACGGTCAGCGGGCCGACGTCCGGGCGGTCGGTGTCCAGCCGGGAGCCCACGGCGAACCTGAGTTCGGGCTCATCGGTCCGGACACCGACGACGACGTCGCCGCGGATCCCGTGCGGACGGCCGATCCTGCCGACGGTGACCTGCATGGACCGTCAGCGAACTTCGCCGGTCTCCAGCAGGTCGATGCGGACGTGCCGGTTCCCGGCCAGGGAGCCGATCACGGTCCGCAGCGCCCGGGCGGTGCGCCCGCCCCTGCCGATGACCTTGCCGAGATCGTCCGGGTGCACGCGCACCTCAAGGACGTTGCCCCGGCGCAGCATCCGGCTGGCCACACGGACGTCGTCGGGGTACGCGACAATGCCCCTGACCAGATGCTCGAGGGCCTCCTCAAGCACGTCAGGCTCCAGTGCCGCCGTCGGCAGCCTCGTCGGCCGCCACGGCCTCCGCGGCCGGCGCCTCGGTGGCGGCGGGAGCCTCTGCAACGGGAGCCTCGGCTACAGGAGCCTCGGTCACGGGAGCCTCGGTCACGGGAGCCTCGGCTACAGGAGCTTCGGTCACGGGAGCTTCGGCAGCCGGTGTCTCGGCGGGCGCCTCGGCGACGACGGCCTTAGCCTCAGCCGGGGCGGCCTCCTTCTTCGGCTGCTCCTTCTTGGGCGCGGCTGACCTGGCCGGCCTGGCCGCGGCCTTGGTCTCCTTCGCCGCGAGGCTTTCCTTCACCAGGGTGTCGTAGCGGTCCTTCTTGGCCGCCTTCGGCTCGGCGGTCTTCAGGGTGCCCTCGGCGCCCGGCAGGCCCTTGAACTTCTGCCAGTCACCGGTGATGGTGAGCAGGTGGCGCACCGGGTCGGTCGGCTGGGCGCCAACCGATAGCCAGTGCTGGACCCGCGCGGAGTCGACCTCGATGACGGACGGATCCGCCTTCGGGTGGTACTTACCGATCTCCTCGATGGCGCGCCCGTCCCGCTTGGTGCGTGAGTCGGCCACGACGATCCGGTAGTACGGTTCCCGGATCTTGCCCAGGCGCTTTAGCTTGATCTTGACAGCCACGGCTGTGCTCTTCTCCCAGCAAGTAGGTACGTGCGTCGGGCACCGCCAGCGGGGAACGGCCGGCTGGGCCGAGGCTCATGGGCCAGGCCGGGCGAACGAGGAGAGGGCGCCGCGCGGCGAGGTTTCGAACTGCCATTGTGCCAGATGCCGTCGCGTTAGGGGTAATCATGCGAGCGCGCGCCGCCCCGCATGACCCGTGCCTGGTCAGATGAAACAGTTACATAACGTGCGTTGACTTCGCCGACCCCCGCTCATAGCGTGTGCCTACGTTTGTTAACAATCGCACGCACAACCGTTCGCAGAGCGGACGGACTGCACAGAGGCGGCCCGGCCCTAGTGGACGCGCCGCAACTGACGACAGTCAGTCACCGGATTCCGGTGGTCTGACAGGCGTCACTGACGGTCACGTTCGATGAGAAGACAGAGTACGGCGCGTGTCCCCAGCCGTAGCTTTATATGTCTGGGTTCACATCTGCATACCGCCGCAACAGGCACGTTCGATCGCGTTTGGGATTGGAGTGATGTTAGCCTCGAGGCGCTCGCGGGCGGACATTACGCTTGCGGGCGACGTTTCGTTACGCTCCGTCACAGATCTCTCTGAGGAGCTGCGGCGGCCGGCGCAGTGGCCAGCGGCGAAACGGCCCATCGCGCGAAGCGGACATCATCCCTGGACGTGGTCACGCGCTGCACCTGGCGCGCACCTGTTAAAGCGCAGCACCCGGCGCACCCGTGAAGGAGATCGCAAGACCATGACTGACCAGACTGCTCATCCTGCCGGGCCGGCTGCGGTGCCGCCGGCGGGTGGTGTTTCCCGGCGCGGGCTGTTCCGCGCGGCTGGTGCCGGCGCGGCCGTGGTGGGGGGCGGCGGCTTGCTGGAGGCGTGCAGCTCGAGTATCAAGGGCGCGTCGTCCAGCACCAGTTCCAGCGCCGCGGCCAGCAGCAGCGCCCCGGCGAGCGCGGGCTCGAGTGCGAGTTCGGCGCCGTCGGCCAAGTCGCTGACGATCGGGTGGATCCACCCGCTGACCGGGTCGCTGGCCGGGTTCGGGTTCCCTGATGACTGGGTGATCTCCCAGATCATGGCGACCCCGCAGTACAAGAACGGGTTCCGGATCGGCGGGTCGGCCTACACGGTCAATATCAAGTCCTATGACACCCAGTCGAGCGTGACGCGGGCCGGGACGCTGGCCCGGCAGGCGATCCAGTCCGACAACGTGGACCTGCTGCTCGCGTCGTCGACGCCGGAGACCGTCAACGCGGTGTCCTCGCAGGCCGAGACGCTGGGCACGCCGCTGGTGTGCGCGAACATCCCGTGGGAGTCCTGGTACATCAACCTGGGCGGCAACCCGCAGAAGCCGACGCTGAAGCCCAAGTACGTGACGATGTACTTCCTGGGCGCCGAGCACCTGGTGGAGTGCTTCATCCCGATGTGGAACCGGATCGGGGACAAGTACGGCAACGACCACATCGTGGCGGCGGCGTTCCCCAACGACTCCGACGGGAACGCGTTCCGGGCGGTGTTCCCGCCGATCGCCAAGGCGGCCGGGTACACCATCGACCTGTCGGCCGCCTACCCCGACGGGCTGACCAACTACACCTCGATGATCTCTCAGTTTAAGAGCGCCGGGGCGGACTTCTTCACCAACGTGCCGCTGCCGCCGGACTTCGCCACCATGTGGAAGCAGTCGCTGCAGCAGGGCTTCAAGCCCAAGCTGGCCACCGTCGCCAAGGTGCTGCTGTTCCCCACCGACGCCTACGCGATGGGCTCGGAGGTGTACAACGTGGCCACCGACTCCTGGTGGGTGCCGTCGCTGCCCTGGCACTCCTCGCTGACCGGCCAGTCCTGCCCGGAGCTGGCCGCCGCCTACACCGCCGCCGGCAAGGGCCAGCCCAACGCCAACATCTCCAACTACACCCTGTTCGAGATCGCCTACAAGGCCCTGACCTCCGTCAACGACCCGCACAACCACGAAGAAGTCGCCGCCGCCATCCACGGCGTCGTCATCCCCGACGCGGTCGCCGGCCCGATGGACTTCACCAGCCCCAAGAACCCCGCCTACGGCGTCGTCATCACCCCCCCGGTCGGCATCCAATGGCAAAAAGGCACCACCTACCCCCTGGAAGCCAAAGTCGTCGACAACACCCTGCAACCCCACGCCAAGATCACCGGCGACCTCCTCCCCACCTTCGCCTAAGCCGCCCCCGGGCCGGCGCGCCGTCACACGCGGTCGAAAGGCTCGGGGTAAGCGAACATGCCGCTCAGGCCTGACTGGTACGCGGACAGCGCGCGCACCTGAAAGTGCGGCCGCCAGTCAGGCCTGGGCGGATCGATCCGATACTCGTCGCTCAGCCGGAACCCGAACCGGCCGTAGTAGTGCGGGGAACCCAGCAGGGCGACCAGCGGCTCGCCGAGCGCGTCGGCCGCGCCGAGGACGGCGTGCATGAGCGCGCTCCCCACGCCGCGGCGCTGCCTGTCCGGCCGGACCGACAGCGGCCCCAGCGCGAGGACGGGAGCACGGCCGACGTGCCCGCGCGTGCAGACCACGTGGCCGACGAGGTCACCGACACGGTCGACTGCCGTCAGCGAGAGCGCGGGCAGCCACGCCTGGCTCGCGCGCAGTTCGTCCACCAATGCCGCTTCCACTGGGGGATAGGCCTCGCCAGGCCGGGCGAACGCGGCCGCGGTGACGGCCCGGATGACCCCGGCGTCCGCGGGCGACTCGCGGCGTATGAGCACAGACAGACAGTGCCGCAACCCAGGGCCCCGGGCAACAGGATTTATCCAGGTGACCGCTCGCTCCACTCCTCGTCATCGGCGTCGTAGTCCCGCAACGCCGTCAGGTCGCCTCCGAGCTCGCGGACTGGACCGGTCCGAACGGCAAGCATCGGGCGGTAGTAGCCAGCACTGGATGCCTACAGGCTGGGCCGTGGCGGCCGCTGCGGCCGCGCGGTCACCGTCTCCATGACCAAGGCTGAGTCGGGTGGGTTCAGCCACCTGTAACACCTGGGACTCCCGGTCAGCGGGATTTACTCTCGCGCCAAGGCGGCGAATCCGATTTCGTTGGTCGGCACCATGGTCAGGACGGGCACGCGCCTCTACCGTTGCTTGGTGAACAGCTGGCCGGCAGGCCTGGGGCCGACGTTAACCTGCCATGAAGGGCGGATTGCATGGAGTATGTACACGGCCGTAAGCATGGCCGGCCCACCCGTGCCGGGGAGGGCACGTTCTCGGGCCGGGCGATGCTCGACGGGCTTCTCGACGACGGGGAGGAGGGCCAGGTCAAGGTGAACAGCGTGATTTTCGAGCCGGGCGGGCGCACCTTCTGGCATTCGCACACCGACGGGCAGGTGCTGCTCGTCAGCAGTGGACGGGGAATGGTCGAGACGAGGGACGGCCACCAGCACGTGCTGCACGCGGGTGACGTGGTCTGGGCGCCGCCGGGCGAGCAGCACTGGCACGGGGCCGCTCCCGATTCGTTCCTCACCCACACCGCGGTTTCGCTGGGCCTCACGGTGTGGCACGAGGAAGTGCCGGACGGGCACTACGAGGCGGCATTCGAGAAGGACTAGCGGCGAAACGGGAGCGGGCGGCGGGGTTCACGAGTTCACTCGAGGAGAGAGCGTGGCCAACGACGGGACGCGCGAGGTGCTGGCGGTGCGCTACGGCAATCGCGTCAGCACGCGCGCCGAGACTTTCCTCAACTATCACCTCTACGGTGAGCCGGACGGGAAGATCGAGCTCGACTACTACTTCTGGGTGATCCGCGACGGCGCTGGCAGGGTGACGCTCGTCGACACCGGCTTCGCCCCCGCCGCGGGCGACCGCCGCCGCCGCAACTGGTTCACCACGCCCGCGGACGCGCTGCCAGGGCTCGGCGTCGACCCGGCCACGGTCGCCGCCGTCGTGGTGACCCACGCGCACTGGGACCATACCGGCAACCTGCACCAGTTCCCGCGGGCCGAGATCGTCATGAGCAGGGCCGAGTACGAGTTCTGGACCGGCCCGCTGGCCCACCGCGCGCAATTCGCCGCGCACATCGAGCCTGACGAGATCGCGTTCCTGCGGGCCGCGCATCGCGAGGGACGGCTCACGCTCATCGCCGGCCAGCACGCGGCCGCGCCGGGCGTCGAGCTCGTGGAGGTCGGCGGCCACACGCCCGGCGAGCTGATCGTCACCGTGGCGTGGGGGGCGGGCACGGTCGTGCTCGCCTCCGACGCGCTGCACTTCTACGAGGAGGTTGAACGAGACCGCCCGTTCGCCATCCTCGCGGACCTGCCTGACATGTACCGGGCCTACGACCTGCTCGCCGCGCTGGCGGCCGAGCCGGACACCTGGCTGGTGGCCGGCCACGATCCCGCCGTGCGGACGCGCTTCGCCCCGCACCCGACCGCCCCGGACGTCACCGACCTGGGCAGGCCGCGCCCCGCCGCGGCGACGGGGTGACGGCTACGGGGTGACGGTGACCAGCGTGCCGTAGGGGAGGATCGGGTACGCCTGCTCCGCCGCCGAGTACGGCAGCTCCACGCAGCCCAGGCTCTGCGGATAGCCGTATGACCCGCGCGCGATGTAGTGCACCGCCGAGCCGCCCTCGAAGTAGGACACCCACTGGACCGGGTCCGCGTAGTGCGACCCGTCCGGGTTGGTGCCCTGCATGACCTGGAACGGCAGCTTCAGGTACACGGGGAACGTGCCGACCGGGGTCGGGTCGATCGAGATGCCGGTGTTGGCGTAGCTGCGGAAGGCCTGGTGCCCGTCGTGCCAGATCGTGAGCGTCTCGGGCAAGCCCTGGTTGGCGATCGCGTAGCTGTAACCGTGCGTGTTGTGCTCGCCCTTCGCGGCGGCCGCGAGCAGCGCGGCCCACACCTGCGGGGTGGCGACCCCATCCGGCGCGATTCCGTGGTCGGCCTCGAACCCCATGATCGCGCCCCTGTCGACCAGATTGTCGCTGCCCTGCTTCCAGAACGAGTACAGCTCGCTCGGGTAGCCGCGCTGCAGCTGGAACGTGCCTGGCGGCGGCTGGTAGGCCGCGGCCAGCTGCGCCGCCGCGTCGCCCGTCGGGATCGCCGCGGGCAGGCCCGCGTGCCAGGTCACCGGCAGGTAGCCGAGCTGGGCGAGCAGTTCCTGCAGCCGCAGGACTGAATATCCCGCCGTGGTGAAAGTCGATTTATATCCCGAACGGTCCGCGGTGTCTGCCGCGGGCACCATGACTGTCACACGGGTCTTGGCCGTGAAGCCCGTCTGCGGCGTGAACACCGCGCTGTCGCCTTCCCGCTGCCACGTCCCCGGGATGGCCGGTGACAGTCGCGGCAGGGGCGCCGCGGCGGGCAGCGGCTCGTTGAACGCGACGATGACGTCGTTCGCGCCGTCAGCGCTCCGGCTGCCGTTCGCCGGGCTGACCGCCACCAGCCGCACCGGCGGCGGCACGGGACGCGGCGGCGCGTGCCGCACCACGGCGGCGTGGCTGGCGCTCGCCGGCTGGTGTCCGGAATTATTGCCGACAGCGAAGTAGATCCCTGTTGCGGCAGCGCCGGCGACAATTACCGCGCCCGATGCCCAAGCTACAGTGGTTCGCGAAATACTACGCACAGTGCTCCCCCGTTACTCTGTGCACTTCATATCGTGACCGAGAATCGCTGAGTGTAACTCAGAGTAATAATACATGTTCCCTCTGTAGTTAATGGCTATGCCTCGCCTTGGGTCGCAGTTGACATTGGACGGATCAGCGGTAAGTTTTTGGGACAGTCCAGCGCCGGGCTCGCCGGCCGGATTGGCTGGCACGTAGCTGTAGCATTGGTGACGCGTCCCGGTGGGGGCGAAGACAGCCAGTCTTCGGATGCCAGACGCGGCATAAGCTGGCCGGTGCTCACGTCCGGCTGTCAGGGGGTTGGGCCTGGAAAGGGCCCGGGTGGCTCAGTAGACAACGGAGACCGTGCTCGTTGCCGACGGGACGGCTCCGGACCGAAGGCGCCGCCCGGGCCCTCTCCACCGGAATAGCTGGACAGAGAAGGTGAAGACAGGCAATGGCAGAGTCGGCGGCACCCACCGCCCGCGTGATCATCGTTATGCCGACGTACAACGAGCGGCAGAATCTCGAAATCATGGTCGGGAGGATCAGGGAGGCTGTGCCTGACGCGGATCTGCTTGTTGTCGATGACAACAGCCCTGACGGCACCGGAGACCTGGCCGACAAGCTAGCCGAGACTGACAGGCACGTGCAGGTCATGCACCGGACGGAGAAGGCGGGGCTGGGCCGCGCCTACGTCGCGGGGTTCAGCTGGGCGCTCGAGCGCGGCTACGACGTCATCGTCGAGATGGACGCGGACGGCTCGCACCGGCCCGAAGACCTGCCGAAGCTGCTGGCCGCGCTCGACGGCGCGGACGGCGTGATCGGTTCCCGCTACGTCCCCGGCGGCACGGTCGTCAACTGGCCGAAATCCCGCGAGTTGCTGTCCCGCGGCGCCAATATCTACAACCGGATCATGCTCGGCACCAGCGTGAAGGACGCGACGGGCGGCTTCCGCGTCTACCGCGCGGCGACGCTGCAGAAGCTCGACCTGAACAACATCGAGTCCGCCGGCTACTGCTTCCAGATCGACATGACGCTGCGCGTGCTGCAGTCAGGCCTGAAGCTCGTCGAGGTGCCGATCACGTTCGTGGAGCGCGAGCGCGGCTCGTCCAAGATGAGCAACGCGGTCATCCGCGAGGCGTTCTTCCGCGTCGCCCAATGGGGCATCTCGGCCCGCCTGCACGGCCACTCCGCGGCCAGCGTACGCAAGTAAACCCGGCGGCATAGCGGGAGCCGCGGCTCCGTATGCCACCGGGTTCAGCTGCGTCCCTAGGCGCTGCGCCGCTCGGAGTGGTTGGCGGCGTCCGCGATGGCGCGCCCCTCCATCGCGCGGCGCTCCCTGATGACCTCGAGCCGCTCAGCGAGCACGGCTTCCAGGTCTTCGACGGTGCGCCGCTCCATGAGCATGTCCCAGTGGCTGCGCGGCGGCTTCACCTTCTTGGGCGACGGCGACTGGCCGGTGCTCGCGGTAGCCATGACTCCGCAGACACGGCACTCCCACATGGGGGGCAGTTCCGCCTCTGCGGCGAACGGCACGCTAAAATGGTGTCCGTTCGGGCAGTCAAATGGGACCTCCTGGCGGGGCGCCAGGTCGGTATTACGGTCGTTCTCGTAGCTGGTCGCACCGAGTCGGGTTCCGCGAAGTGCGCGTTCGGCCATTACTTGCTGCCTCCCAGGCGGTTGGCGATCTCTATCGGCAACACTGGATACCCGGTCAAGATTCCCAGCGCCGACGCCATCCAATCCCGTTTCGGGCGTGTTTCGCCGTCCACGCCGGCGATCCAGCGATGTTAAGGTCTTTTTCCCGGGGGGGACGCCCCCCAGAACCTACGCCTGGTGCGCGCCTACCCGCGGATTCCACTGACCGCGTTCGGTGAGAATGTCCCGCAGCAGGGCGATTTCGTCGGTCATGACCCCGTCGGCGCCGAGATCGAGCGCCAGCTCGATCTCGGCGCGGGTGTTCAGCGTCCACACGTGGACCTGCAGCCCGAGCTCGTGTGAGCGCCTGATGAACGTCCTGGTGGCGATCTGCCGGGGGACCTGGGCGCACTGCGCGCCGGAGCGGGCCAGCCGGGCGGCCATGGCTTTGCCGGGGAAACCCGCGTACCTGACGGCCGCGATCGCGGCGGGGGTGACCGCCAGGCACACCGGGCGGTCGAGGGTCTTCTGCGCCGCGAGCAGCCGCCTGCCTGAGAATGAGGTCACGCAGACCCGGTCCCACGCCCCGGTGCGCTTGAGCACGCGCGCCAGCGGCTCGATCGTCCCCGAGTCTTTGAGGTCGATATTGAACCGCAGCTCGCCGAACGTGCCGAGCAGGTCCTCGATGAGCGGGATCGGCTCCTTGCCGCCGATCCGCGCCTCGGATACCTGCTTGTAGGTCAGCTTGGAGACCTGCCCCGTCGCGTCGGTCACGCGGTCGAGGGTCGCGTCGTGAAAGGACAACAGGGCGCCGTCGGACGTCGACCGCGCGTCGGTTTCCAGGTACGCGTAGCCGAGCTCGACGGCGTACTCGAAGGCGGGCCAGGAGTTCTCCGGGTGGTGCGCGGCCCCGCCCCGGTGCGCGAACGCTATCGGCAGGCGGTGGTCCAGGTAAGGTACTGCCACACCTGCGATTATGCCCGCTGACCCGCCCTCCCCGGTGAACATCGCATGTCAGCCACCCAATCAAGCGGTGGCCGTTAGCCCCCCGCCCCCGCCCCCGCCCCCGCCCCCGCCGACCATGATCACGGGTCGAAAGTGGTCGAATTCGGCCGGCTATGACCCGTGATCATGAAGGCGGGGTTGTGAAGGGGCGCACAGTAGCAGATTTGCGGCCGATTGACGAAAAAGTTATCCACAGCCTGGACATTTCGGGCTCGTTATCCACAGGATGAGAACGGCGATGGCCGGGCATGCTTAGCGTGGGACACGCTGCGGGCATGGCAACTGATCCGCAGCAGGTTACCGACACCGCCGCCGGGCAGGCGGGCATCATCAGCAGGACGCAGGCGGTCGCGGCAGGCCTAGGTCCCGAGGCCGTTACGGGCAGGGTGCGCCGAGGAAGCTGGCAACGGGTTGAGCGGGGCGTCTACGCCGTCGTTACCGACCCGGCACGCGAGGGAGCGCTCTGGACGGCGCTGCTTCGCGCCGGACCGGACGCGGTGTTCAGCCACCAGACAGCCGCCGAACTCCATGGGCTAGTCGCCCGGCCGAGCCCTCTCATCCACGTCACCGTCCCAGTCGACCGTCATCCCGCGAGATGGGCAAGGATTCCGGGGGTGATCGTCCACCGGTCTACATCGCTGTGGCGGACCCGCCATCCGGTGATGTCGCCGCCGTGCACGCGAGTAGAGGACACCGTGCTCGACCTCATCGAGGCCGCGGCTACCTTCGAGGAGGCGTACGACTGGATCTGCCGTGCCATTGGACGCAGGCGCACCACGGCCGAGCGGATGATCGGCGCGCTGGCTGAGCGCAAGAAGTTCCGCTGGCGCCGGGACATCGAGCTCGCACTCGCGGACGCCAGTGAGGGGGCGCTGTCCCTGCTTGAGCTCCGCTATGTCCGCGGCGTGGAGCGACCGCACAGGCTCCCAGCGGCCAGGCGGCAGGCTCGCGTCAGGCAACGAGCTGGCAATAGGTACCTGGACAACCTCTACGACGACTACCTGGTCTGCGTCGAACTCGACGGAACCGCCGCCCACCCCGAAGACCAACAGTGGCGCGATAAGCGCCGGGACCGCTGGAACCTGGTTGAGGAGAAAGTGGTCACACTGCGCCTCGGTTACCTCGACCTGCGAGACCAGCGGAGCCGGTGCCAGGCAGCCGCGGACGTCGCCCGCCTGCTTAGCGATCGCGGCAAAGCCGTCGGCACCAAGTGCGCCCGCGCTGGCTGCCCCGTGAGCGTCCCAGTCTCGTCCAGTCCATGATCACGGGTCGAAAGTGGTCGAATTCGGCCGGCTATGACCCGTGATCATGAGAGGGGGAGGGGGGGGAGGAG
>Ga0335073_10002393_pt1 | contig 25607 bp, 22 predicted proteins | sample Lox_Sample_22_FD_207093 | JGI IMG/M metagenome (GOLD analysis project Ga0335073, IMG submission 207093) | Soil microbial communities from Loxahatchee National Wildlife Refuge, Florida, United States - Lox_Sample_2.2 | ecosystem: Environmental > Terrestrial > Soil > Wetlands | place: USA... | reverse complement strand
CGCAACCCTCTACGCCGACATCCGTTCCGTCGTCGAAACCGCCCGCCGCAACGCTGTCGGCGCCTTCCAGGCCATCCGCATCACCCTTGCCCCACAGCCGCTAGCGGATACCGGGTGAGCAATTACAAGCTGACCAAGCGCGACAGTATGGAAATAGCGGTCGGCACTTTCATGTGCGGACATTATGGCCTCGACACTGTCTCCAATTCCACAGAAAATAAATTTTGCCGGAACATGCTTGTCTGACACTTGCTTTATAAAACTTGTGAAATGTCTCTGTTCTTCCTTATCCTTCAATTGGTCAAACTCATCGATAACAATTACCGGCCTGAAGCGCTCTACGTCACAAATGGATTGAATATAGCGCACGGCCTCGTTCACGCTGGCCGGAGGGTTGGGTGATTTACTATCTCGTTTTGTTTCTTTGTAGTCGGCGTTCAATATAAAAGTTGAAAGACCAACGCGTGTCTCCTTGATCTTTTCTGCTACAAATGGATGCTTATTAGTAGCTTCATCTACAACATCGGAGACAACTGAAGCGAAGGTACTCTTGCTGTCGCATGCCACTATAATGGGATCGCCTCCACGCGAAATAGCATACGCCGCCGTCTGGGCGAGCGAAGACTTCCCCACTCCCCTAAAACCGTGAATTAGTACATGTCTTCCTGGACTATGGAGCGCCTGCTTGATGCCTATTAGTTGATTTGTGCGACCTCTTAGATACTCCTCAGACTGAAGCGGTTGCGACGGGGACAACACCTTCCCGAGAAGTTCTCCAAAGTCATGCTCCGAGTGCGTCAGAATTGGACGCGGGCGTCCGAAATGATTCGACATAAGCCAAGGTACGCTTTCACCTCGGAAAAGCCAACGAGACTCCCCGCGGTCGCGACGGAATCGACCCGCAGGTTCTAAACCCCCGCCGGCCTTCTCAAATCCAGCGTCAGCGGAAATTCGGGATGGGGCGCTTCGGGCGGCGGCTCGTAAAGGCCGGGGGTGTGGCCGCGCGCCTCGAAGCGCGCGAGGCGCCGCGCCTCGGCTTCATTCGAGTTGACCGGGAAGGTATCGTAGCTGCGCCCGCCCGGGTGGGCGACGTGATAGACGCAGCCGCCGAGCGCCCGCCCGCTCCACGCGTCGAAGATGTCGAGAACGAGCGGCGCCTGGACCGGCACGGTCGGATGCATCGCCATCGCCGGCTTCCACGCCTTGTAGCGCACCCCGCCGACCGCGACGCCCTCGGTCGCCGTTCCGCGCAACGGGACGCGGCGCCGGTTGCAGGCGACGACATAGCGATCGGGATCGGAGGTGGTGAGCTTGACCTGCACCCGCTCGGTCGAAGAATCGGTATAGCGCGCCGTGCCGCCGATCGCGCCGGTCTCGCCCAGCACGTGCCAGGGCTCGAGCGCCTGGCGCAGCTCGAGCTTGACGCCCTCGTATTCCACCTCGCCGCAGAACGGAAAACGGAACTCGGCCTGAGCCTCGTACCAGTCGGAGCGGAACGGGTAGCCGTGCGCCCGGAGATCGGCGAGCGCGTCGAGGAAATCCTCCCAGACGAAATAGGGCAGCATGAACCGGTCGTGCAGCGACGAGCCCCAGCGCGGCAGCGGCCCGTCGAGCGGGTTGCGCCACAGGCGCGAGAGTATCGCGCGGATCAGCAATTGCTGGGCGAGGCTCATGCGCGCGTCCGGCGGCATCTCGAAGCCGCGAAACTCGATCAGGCCGAGACGGCCGGTGGGCCCATCGGGCGAATAGAGCTTGTCGATGCAGATCTCCGCCCGATGGGTGTTGCCGGTCACGTCGGTGAGCAAATTGCGCATGAGGCGATCGAGGAGCCACGGCCGCGGCGCGGCGCCCGTGCCCGGCGGCGGGATCTGGGCGAGCGCGATCTCGAGTTCATAGAGCGAGTCGTGGCGGGCTTCGTCGACCCGCGGCGCCTGGCTGGTCGGGCCGATGAACAGGCCGGAGAACAGGTAGCTCAAGCTTGGGCGCCTGAGCCAATAGATCAGAAGGCTCTTGAGCAGGTCGGGGCGGCGGAGGAACGGGCTGTCGAGCGGCGTCGCCCCGCCGACGACGACATGATTGCCGCCGCCGGTGCCGGCGTGCTTGCCGTCGATCATGAACTTGTCGGCGCCGAGGCGCGCGAGCCGCGCCTCCTCGTAGATCGCCCCGGTCGTGGCGACGCATTCGCGCCAGCTCGACGACGGATGGATGTTGACTTCGATCACGCCAGGATCGGGCGCGACGCGGATCACGTTCATGCGCGGATCGGCGGGGGGCGGATAGCCCTCGATCTGCACCGGCAGCCCGACCTTCTCGGCCGCCGCCTCGGCGGCGGCGACCAGTTCGAGATAGTCCTCGAGCCGCTCGACCGGCGGCAGGAAGACGCAGAGATGCCCGTCTCGCGCCTCGACCGTCACCGCGGTGCGGACCGCGCCGTCGATATCGCCGAGCCGCTGCTCGACCCGCTCCTGCTGGCCTCCCTCCGCCGCGGCGAACGAGGCGACGCGCTGGGCGCGTTCGCGGGAATCGTGAAAATCCGGCAGCGGCCCGCGCGGCTCGGTCGGATCGGCCTCGACGATATAAGGGTAGGACGCGGGCGGAACATAGGGCAAGGCGCCGAGCGGCAGGCGGTAGCCGACCGGACTGTCGCCGGGGACGAGATGCAGCGCGCCGCGCCGCGTCTTCCATTTCTCGCTGCGCCAGCGGTGGTCTCCGGCCTTCGCCTGCCAGCGCTGAACGGGGAGCACATATCCGGACGGCTCGGTCAGGCCGCGGGAGAAGACGCGAGCGATGCGGTGACGCTCTTCGGGATCCTTCAGCTTGGAGTTTTCCGGCGAGACGTTCGGCGGCAGGTTCGCTTCCTTGACGATCCACTCGGCCGGATCCTCGTAGGCCGGGGCGACGTACTCCGTGGCGAGGCCGAGTTCGGAAGCGATCGCGTCGAGCAGCGCGTGGGCGCTGTCGCCGGTCGCCTCGGAATCCATGCCCTCGACGGCGATGCGCTCGGGGTTCAGCCAGATCGGCTTCATGTCGCGGCGCCAGTAGAGCGAAAAGGTCCAGCGCGGCAGCGTCTCGCCGGGGTACCATTTGCCTTGCCCATAGTGCAGGAAGCCGCCCGGCGCGAAGCGGTCGCGCAGGCGCCGGATGAGCCGGTCGGCAAGCTCGCGCTTGGTCGGGCCGACGGCGTCGGTGTTCCACTCGGCGGCTTCGAAATCGTCGATCGAGACGAAGGTCGGCTCGCCGCCCATGGTAAGCCGCACGTCGTCGGCGGCGAGCTTGCGGTCGACCTCCTCGCCGAGCGCGTCGAGCGCCTTCCACGCATCTTCGGAGAAGGGCTTGGTGATGCGCGGATGCTCGGCGACTCGCTTGACGCGCATGTCGAATTTGAAGTCGACGTTGGCGAAGCTGGCCAGGCCCGAAATCGGCGCGGCGTTGCGATAATGCGGGGTGGCGGCGAGCGGGATATGGCTTTCGCCGGTGAGCAGCCCCGAGGTCGGATCGAGCCCGATCCAGCCGGCGCCGGGCAGATAGACCTCGGCCCAGGCGTGGAGGTCGGTGAAGTCGTGGTCGGTTCCGGGGGGCCCGTCGAGGGAGACCAGGTCGGGCTTGAGCTGGATGAGATAGCCGGACACGAACCGGGCCGCGAGGCCGAGGTTGCGCAGGATCTGGACCAATAGCCAGCTCGAATCGCGGCACGAGCCGGATGCGCGGTCGAACGTCTCCTCCGGGCTTTGCACCCCGGGCTCCATGCGGATGAGGTATTCGATTTCGCGTGACAGGCGGCGGTTGAGCTCGACGACGAAGTCGACCGTGCGCTTGGGCGCTCGATCGATTCCGCCGAGGAACGCTTGAAGCCGCGGCCCAACCGGCTCGGGCGTGCGGTAGATGACGAGATCGGGCCTCAGGTCCTCGCCATATTCGAACGGCCAGATCTCGGCGCTTTCCTCGACGAAGAAATCGAACGGGTTGTAGACCGTCATGTCGGCGACGACGTCGACCTCGATCCTGAGTTCCCTGACCAGCTCGGGAAAGACGTAGCGCGCGAGCCAGTTGCCGTAAGGGTCCTGCTGGTGGTTCACGAAATGGTCGGCGGGCGTGACTTTCAGGGAATGCGAGATGACCCGGGTGCGGCTGTGCGGCGCGGGCCTCAGGCGAATGATCTGCGGCCCGAGCGAGACCGGCCGGTCGTAGGTGTAGTGGGTCAGATGATGGATGGCGGCTCGGATCGACATGGGGCGCGCGCGCGGACTTGCAGTGGAAGGGATCAAACGACCCTTTCATAATCTGCTGCGCCGCACAATCGCCTGCGATTGTCGCCGCGCTCCATAGCCCGTCGAAAGACGGGCGTCCTTCCATACGCCCTATTGAGCGCGGCGGGCGCGGTCAGCGACTGCGCCTACAGCATTCCGCACGCCGCGAGCGTCTCCAGCATGTGCGGCGGCGGCGGCGCCTCGACTTCGATCGGCGGCTTCGACTTGATGAGCGGCACGACCACCTTGCGCGCCAGCAATTGCAGCGGAAGCCCGGCGGGCGCGCCGTAGATCGCATCGCCGAGGATCGGCCAGCCGAGCGCGGCGCAATGCACGCGCAACTGGTGGGTGCGCCCGGTCGTCGGCGCGAGCTCGAGCCAGGCGATCGGCGCGCCGCGCCATTGACCCCGGCCCTTGACGCGCCAGTTCGTCACCGCCCTCTGTCCATTCGGGTCGACCTTCATCCACCACCCGCGCCTGTCGTCGAGCCGGCCGAGCCGCAGGTCAATCGTCCCCTCCTCGCCCTCGGGCGAGCCGGCGACGATCGCCCAATAGGTCTTGGCGATCTTGCCCTGCTTGAACAGGAGCCCCAATGCCTCGAGCGCCTTGTGGTGGCGGCCGAGAATAAGGCAGCCCGAGGTCTCGCGGTCGAGCCGGTGGGCGAGCGCCGGCTTTCGCGGCAGGCCAAACCTCAACGCGTCAAAATCATCCTCGAGGCTCGATCCGCCTTTTGGGCCGCGGTGGACCGCGACGCCCGCCGGCTTGTCGAGGATGAGCATCAGCGCGTCGCGATAGAGCAGCCGCGCTCGTGTTTCTTCCGGCGTCATGGGAAGAAGTGGTATGCCAACCGGGCCGCTCGCGCCTAGGGCGCCGTCACGAGGTTTTTTCAATTTGGACGAGGACGAGGACAAGAAGACGAAGCCAGGCGTCATGCGCCGCTGGTTCGGCGACGGCGGCGCGACGACCGCGCCGTCGCTCCAGCCGGCGGCGGCCCGCGCTCCCGCCGAACCGGTTGCGGCCGAACCGAAACGGAGCTGGCTTCAGCGCCTGCGGTCGGGCCTGTCGCGCTCGTCAACCGCCATCGCCCGCGGCGTCGCTGACATCTTCACCAAGCGCAAGCTCGACGCCGCGTCGCTCGACGATCTCGAGGACGTTCTCATCCAGGCCGATCTCGGCCTTGCCGCGGCCTCCCGCATCCGCGAGGCCGTCGCTCGCGGCCGCTACGAGCGCGGGATCGATCCCGAAGAGGTCAAGCGGATTCTGGCGGCCGAGATCGAGCGCTCGCTTACCCCGGTCGCCCGGCCGCTGACGATCGACGCGGATAAGCGGCCGTTCGTGATCCTCGTCGTCGGCGTCAACGGATCGGGCAAGACCACGACCATCGGCAAGCTCGCCGCCAAGTTCCGGGCCGAGGGGAAGACGGTCCTGCTCGCCGCCGGCGACACCTTCCGCGCCGCCGCGATCGAGCAATTGCGCATCTGGGCGCGGCGCACCTTTTCCGCTCTCGTCGAGCGCGAACAGGGCGCCGACGCAGCGGGGCTCGCCTTCGACGCGATCGCCAAAGCCCGCGAGCTGAAGGTCGACATCGTGCTCATGGACACTGCGGGGCGGCTGCAGAATCGCGCCGAACTCATGAGCGAACTCGAAAAGATCATCAGGGTGATGAGAAAGGTCGATCCCGAGGCGCCGCACGCGGTTCTGCTGGTGCTCGACGCCACCGTCGGGCAGAACGCGCTGAGCCAGGTCGAGATCTTCGGCCGCACCGCAGGCGTGACCGGCCTGGTGATGACCAAGCTCGACGGCACCGCGCGCGGCGGCATCCTGGTGGCGATCGCCGACAAGTTCAGCCTGCCGGTGCATTTCATCGGCGTCGGCGAGGGGGTCGACGACCTCGAACCCTTCGCCGCGCGCGACTTCGCCGAGGCGATCGCCGGGGTCGAGAGAACGGACGCGCTGCAATGACGGGAACGAATGTGACCGAAACCGCCGCCCCGCCGCAGCGCAAGGCGCTCAATCCGATGCTCAAGTTCGCGCTCGAGCTCGGGCCGCTGGTCCTGTTCTTCGCCGCCTATTCGCGGCTCGGCATTTTCGCCGCGACCGCCGTGCTGATGGCGTGCGTATTTGTGACGCTCGCCGTGTCCTATGCGATGCTGAAGCGCATCCCGGTGATGCCGCTGGTGACGGCGGTGATCGTCCTCATCTTCGGCTCGCTGACCCTGATCTTTCACGACGAGACGCTGATCAAGATCAAGCCGACGGCGCTCTATCTCCTGTTCGGCGCGGCTTTGTTCGCCGGGCTCTGGCTCAAGCGGCCGCTGCTCAAAATCCTGTTCGACGGGGCCTTGCACGTGACGGAGGAAGGCTGGCGCAAGCTCACCTGGCGCTGGGCCTTTTTCTTCATCGCGCTCGCCGTCCTCAACGAGATCATCTGGCGCACGCAATCGACCGACGTCTGGGTCAAGTTCAAGACCTTCGGCTTCCTGCCGATCACTCTTCTGTTCGCGCTCGCCCAGGCGCCGCTCATCATGCGCTACGAAACGAAGGAAGAGGAGCCGGGGGACGAATTATAGCGGCGGCCTTCGGCGTAGGCCGGGCCGAAAAAGGAAAAGCCGCCTTGCGGCGGCTTTCGCGAATTCAAGACTGGCTGGAGCTGATCGGGGGGCCGCCCCTTCAGCTCAAAGCGATTGCCGTCTTGCGGCCCCGCAACCCCGCGTAGGCGAGGCCGGCAAACCCGAGCCCCAGCATCGCCCAGGTTGACAATTCGGGCACGCCTGAGGGGTCCGCAAGGGCGACCGAATAATATTTGCCGCCGTAGGGGTCGCCGCTGGGATTCTGGCTAGAAAGCAAGAGGCCGTAATCCCCGGGGCCGAAGGCGAAGATATTGATCGCGCCGCCCCCGGCGAGCGAGAACGACATGCCGGGGAAATCAACAAGAGCAGCCCCGGTGGGAACGAACTTCTGGTCATCCCCCGCGTAAGTGGTGATCCCGGTGACGTCCAGGGTCACGCTGTCAACAGTCAGCGAGCCGATGCCGCCAATAACGGTGTAGACCGGTCCGGAACCCGACAGGTCGAGGTCGATCGTACCCGACACGCCTGTGCCAGTAACCGACAAATCGTACCCGAGGTCCATCGTGGCGGCTTCGGCGGCCCCCAAACCAGACAAAGCGCTAGCGCCCGCCAAAAGCCCAGCACAAAGCACACGTCCCATGCTAACCCCCTATGCGATAAGACTGCGGCACCACGCAGCCCGCCATAACGTCAGCTTATTTGAGCGCCTGAGAACAATCAAGTCATTTCCAGTATTTACTTGTGCTCGGCGTTTGTTAGTGCTTGCATATGGTAAACGCGCGTGAAGCACCCCATGTCGCGAACAGCGAAAAGCTGAAGCGGTACATCCTGTTAGCAGTTGCAACGAAGATCAAAACACCCGGCGCGTGCGACGCACCAAAGAAGAAGCCGCCCGTGCAATCGGTATTAGCATCGCGTAGCTGTGACTATATTGCAACTCGCCCGTTGTGGAGGTTGCAACGAGTCGCGAGACCGGACATCTGAGCCGAAATGGCCGAGGCGCCCCTAAAATTGTTAACTAATGAAGCGGTTTCGCTCCGATAAGTCGCCCAAGACGGGTTCCCGCGCATCTGGTCGCCGCCGTGGACCCTTGCCGAGAGAGTCGCGGAGGCGGAGACGCAACCCGACAAATGTCCAAGACGGAAGCGAGTCAACACGAAGAATTGAACCAACGGACGCGCGGGGGAATATGGCGGGGGCCGGGCGTCCTTCAGCCACCCGCGCCGTCGCCGTCGGTCAGGGCCGCGAGGCGCGCCTCCTCCTCGGGGCTCAACGCCGGCGTTGCTCGGGGCGCGCGGCGGCGCGCAAGGAGCGCGGCGGCGAGACCTGCGCTTAAGACCAGCGCGGGGCTCAGCCACAAAAGCAGGGTTTCGGGCTTGAACGGCGGCTTGAGGAGGATGAAATCGCCGTAGCGCGAGACGAGATAGGCGCGCACCGCGTCGTTGCTTTCGCCCTCAGCGATGCGGCTTCGGATGAGGATGCGGATGTCGCGGGCGAGGGGGGCGTCGGAATCGTCGATCGACTGGTTCTGGCAGACCAGGCAGCGCAATTCCTCCGACAGCGCCCGGGCGCGCGCTTCGAGCGCCGGATCCTTCATCACTTCGTCCGGCTGCACGGCGAAGGCGGGCGCTGAGCCAAGCGCGAGGGCGACGAAAAGCGCCAAGCGAATGAGACGCATGGCTCTACTGCGCCGGTTGGGCGAGCGAGCGGCCGCCAGCCTTCGCCCGCGCCGCGGCGCCGAAGCGAAGCCGCCGGTCGGCGAGCGAGAGCGCCCCGCCGAGCGCCATCGCGCCGGCGCCGAGCCAGATCAGCGTCACCAGCGGCTTCCAGTAGAGGCGGGCGGGCACGGCGCCGTCTCCCGTCGGGTCGGCGATCGCGACATAGACCTGGCCGAAGTTGAGCGTCGCCAGGCCAGCCTGGGTCGTCGTCATCTGCCGGGCTTCGAATTGGCGGCGCGCCGGCGCGATCTCGGCGACGACCACGCCGCCCGAGCGCACGCTCATCGTGGTCGCCGCTTCCTTGTAGTTCGGGCCCACCCGCTCCCCGACCCAATCGAGGGTGATCGTGTAGGGGCCGACGCGCTCGGGGACGCGCTTGTGCAGGGTTGCGATCGTCTCGGCGCCGAAGCCGAGGCCCGCGAGGCCGAGCAGCGTCACCCCGAGGCCGATATGGGCGAGCGCCCCGCCATAGAACGACAGCGGCAGCCCGAGCGCGCGCCTCAGCGCCGCGCCAGGCGTCAGGCCCGGCCGCCATGCGCGCATGACGACTTCGATCAGCGTGCCGGTGATGACGAAGATCGCGAGACCCGCCGCGAGCGGGGCGAAGGGTGACCGGCCGCTGAGCCACGCCGCGCCGACGACAGCAATTACCGCGCCGGCGATGAGGGCGAGGGTGAGCCGCTCGGCGACCGCCAGCAGATCGCCGCGCTTCCAGGCGAGCGAGAAGCCGAACGGGGCGACGAAGCAGGCGGTCAGCAGCAGCGCGCCGCAGGTCAGGTTGAAGAAGGGCGCCCCGACAGTGATCTTCTCGCCGGTCAATTGCTCGAGCGCCAGCGGGTAGAGGGTGCCGAACAGCACGGTCGCACACGAGGTCGTCAGAAGCAGATTGTTGACGATGAGCGCGCCTTCGCGCGAGACCGGCGCGAACAGTCCGCCCTGCTTCAGCATCGGAGCGCGCCAGGCGAACAGCACGAACGAACCGAAAATGAACAGCGCCAGAATCGCCAGGATGAAGACGCCGCGGCGCGGATCGCTGGCGAAGGCGTGAACGGAGGTCAGCACGCCCGAGCGCACGAGAAAGGTGCCGAGCAGCGAAAACGAGAAGGCGATGATGGCGAGGAAGATCGTCCACACCTTGAGCGCGTCGCGCTTCTCCATCACCGCGACCGAATGGACGAAGGCCGTGCCCGCGAGCCACGGCATGAGGGAAGCGTTCTCGACCGGGTCCCAGAACCAGAAGCCGCCCCAGCCGAGCGTGTAATAGGCCCAGAAGGAGCCCGCGGCGATTCCGAGAGTGAGGAAGCTCCAGGCGACGAGCGTGAACGGCCTGACGAAGCGCGCCCAGGCTGCGTCGATGCGGCCTTCGATCAGCGCCGCCGCGGCGAATGAATAGACGATCGAGAAGCCGACGTAACCGAGATACAAGAGCGGCGGATGGATCGCGAGGCCCGGATCCTGGAGAATCGGATTGAGGTCGCGTCCTTCGAACGGCGCGGGCATGAGACGCTCGAACGGGTTCGAGGTCAGGAGAATGAAGGCGAGGAAGGCGACGCTGATCAGGCCCTGGACGGCGAGCGCGTCGGCGCGCAAGGCGGCGGGCAGCGCGCGGCCGAACAGCGCGACGAGCGCGCCGAACACCGCGAGGATGAGGACCCACAGCAGCATCGAGCCTTCGTGGTTCCCCCAGACGCCGGAGATCTTGTAGATCGCGGGCACCGCGCTGTGCGAATTCTCGGCGACGTTGAGAACCGAGAAATCCGAGGTCAGATGCGCGTTGACGAGCGCCGCGAAGGCGATCGCGATCAGCGCCAATTGGGTGAGCGCGGCGCTGCGGCCGACCTCCATCAGCCCGCGGTCGCCGACCCGGGCGCCCCAGAAAGGAACGATGGTCTGGGCGAGCGCCGCGGCGAGCGCGAGCACGAGGGCGAAATGGCCGATCTCGACGATCATGGCTTGGCGACGTCCTCCCCTTCCCGCCAGCGCCCCTCTTTCTTCAGCGCATCGACGACCTCGCGCGGCATATAGCGTTCGTCGTGCTTGGCGAGGATGGTGTCGGCCCGCATCTCGTTCGACTGTTCGAGCACGCCCTCGGCGACCACGCCCTGACCTTCGCGGAACAGGTCCGGCAGGAGGCCAGAATAGGAGACTTTGAGATCGTGCGCGCCGTCGGTGACGACAAACGCGACCGTCTCGCCCGCGGATTTGACCACCGAGCCGGTCTTCACCAGGCCGCCGACGCGAAGCCGTGCGCCCGGCTCCAACGCTTTCTGAGCGATTTCCGACGGGCTGTAGAAGAAGACGATGCTGTCGCTCAGCGCATAGAGCGCAAGGCCCGCCGCTCCGCCGACCACGGCGAGCGCGGCGGCGATCAGCGCAAGACGGCGGCCGCGGCGGGTCAATTGGCGTCTCCGAGGCCGAGGTCGTGCGCGAGCGCGTCGAGGCTCGCGACCGCGTTCGGGTCGGGCGCGAGCGCCTTGCGGGCGTCGGCGAGCGCCGCCCTGGCCTTGTCGGCCTCATGCAGCACCGCATAGGCGCGAATAAGGCGCGACCATTCGTCGACGCTGCCGCCGTTGCTGGCGAGGCGGGCGGCGAGCCGGCTCACCATGCCCTCGATCATCGGCCGCTGGGCTTCGGGAATGGCGGCGGCAGCCCCCGTGCTTGCGTCCGCCGGGACCGGCTCGCCGTTGAGCGCCGCAAGGCGCGCGTTCACCACGCCCCGCCACGCCGCATCGGGCGGCGAATCGGCGAGAAGCTGATCGTAGGCGCGGATCGCTTCGGCCTTCTTGCCGTCCTGCTCGGCGCCGAGCGCGAGATAGAAGCGCGCCTGCGGCTGGCCGGGCTGTTCGGCCAGCGCCCGCTCGAACGCCTGGCGCGCCTCGTCGGTGACGACGCCGCCAGCCGCAGCGGTCAGCGCCTCGCCATAAGCGGCGCGGCGCAATGGATCCTCGCCGAGGAGACGGAGCGCCTCGGCATAGGCGTGCGCGGCGTCGGCATAGCGCTCGAGGCGCATATAGACCGGCGCGATCACCGCCCAGCCCTTGCCGTCGTCGGGCTTGGCGATGAGCCGCGCCTCGACCGCTGCGACCGCCGCCTCGATCTCGTGGTTGTTCGGCGGCGCCGCCATGCGGCTCGCCAGCGGCTCGTCGGGGATCCGGGGCTGGCCGAGGAGCGCGTAGAGCGGAAAGGCGATCGCCGGCAGCCCGACGGCGATCAGCGCCGCCGCGGCCAGCCGGTTGCGCGGGGCGGCCGGCGCCGGCGCGGTCGAGGGCGCGGAGGCGGCGGCCATGAGGCGCCGCGCCGCTTCGGCGCGGGCGCTCTCCGCCTCGCCTTGCGGCAATAAGCCGCGCTCGACATCGCGCTTAATTTCCTCGAGCTGCGCCTTATAGAACGCTGCTTCGTTCGCGGCGGCGTCGGCGCCCGACGCGCCGCGCAGGAGCGGCCAAAGCGCGGCAAGGACCGCGAAAGCGGCCATTCCCGCCAGGACGAACCACAACATCAATCAGCCTCAAGACGCGGCCTTGGCGAAGACCCTCGAAGAAGTCGGGGTCCTGTTATCGCAAAGCGGAGTTGAGGTCTCGTCAATACTTCAACTCGTCATCTTCCAGCTTCCATCCGGCTGTTTGCACCCCGTCCCGTGGCCGCGGTTCGGCCGCCCGGCGATATAGATCGTCTGGGCATAGGCGCGGCAGCCCTCGCCCGCCGCGGCCCCCGGCTCGACATAGCCGAACACTCCATGCGAACCGCGCCAGGAGCGCCGCTGACCCGAATCGAGCGCAGCGACCTGCGCCTCCCACGCCGCCTGCCGGTCGCTGTCGCTAAGCGAGGCTCCGAGCGGCCCCCCGAGCACGCCGCCAAGCGCGGCGCCGGTCGGAATCGCCGGAACGGCCGGTTCGGCGGAAGCGGCGCCGACCGCCGGCGGCGCGGCGCCGGAGCCCACGCTTTGACAGCCGGCGAGGCCGAGCGGCACAAGGGCGATGATGACAAGAAGCGTCCGCTGCATCGTATCCCTATCTCTCCCGCATGGTTATCGCGTTTCGCCGGGGCGAGTCCGCGCGCCTCATACGCATGGCAGCCTTAAGATTGCGCGCAAGCCCCCGAGCGGGCTTTCGTCGAGAGCCAGCGAGCCGCCGTAGATCGAAGCCAGGTCGACGACGATCGACAGGCCGAGGCCGGAGCCGGGCCGCGACTCGTCGAGCCGCTTGCCGCGCTCGACCGCCGCGGCGCGCGCGCTCCTGTCGAGCCCGGGCCCATCGTCGTCGATCTCAGCGATGAGGAGAGGGCCAGCGTCATGGTCGCCGGGGGGCGAGCGCGCGGCGTGGATCGAGACCCGCTCGCGCGCCCATTTTCCCGCATTGTCGAGCAGGTTGCCGATCAGATCGGTGAGGTCCTGGGCTTCGCCGCGAAACTTGAGCCCCGGCTGCAAGTCGACGTCGAACGTCAACGGCCGGTCGGAGTGAAGCGTTTCGTAGGTGCGAACGAGGCCCTCGACCACCGGCCTCACCTCCGTCGCCACTCCGAACGTCCTGGCGCGGGCGGCGGCGCGCGCGCGGTCAAGATAGAAGGTCACCTGACGGCGCATGATGTCGGCCTGTTCGCGGACCTTGTCGGGCAACGCCGGGCTCACCGCGTCGGCCTCGTTCATCAGCACGCTGAGCGGAGTCTTGAGCGCATGAGCGAGATTGCCGACCTGGGTGCGCGCGCGCTCGACGATCTCCCGGTTGGCTTCGATGAGCTGATTGACCTCGGTCGCCAGCGGCGCGACGTCCTGCGGAAATTCGCCGTCGATGCGCTCCGCTTCGCCGCGGCGGATGGCGGCCACCCCGTCGCGCAGGACCCTGAGCGGCCTGAGGCCGAATCGGACCGCGAGCGCGGTCGAGCCGATCAGCGCCAGCGCCAGCGTCAGGAAGGTCGCGGCGAGCGCCCATTCGAAGCTGCGCTCCTGGCCCTGGATCACGTCGGCGTTGGCGGCGACCTGCACCAGGTAGCGCCCCTCGTCGCCGGCGTCGATCTCGCGCTCGATCATCCTCAGTTCATGCCCGCCCGGCCCGACCGCGTAGCCGCTGAGGATCGCGCCGTGATCCTCGCCGACGGGAACGAGATGCGGCAATTGGGTCGCAAACAGCGACTTCGAGGCCCGGATTTCCGGCGGGTTCACGTCGGTGCGGGTGATCTGCCAATACCAGCCCGAGAAGGCGAGCTCGAACTGGGGCGCAATAGCGGCTTGGGCGGCGCCGGCCTTGGTCTCGTCGTTCGGAATGGCGACATTGGCGACCAGCGCCTTGAGGTAGACGCCGAGCTGGTCGTCGAAATTGGCTTCCGTCCAGCGGGCGTTGAGCGCGCTCAAGCCGAGGCCGGCGAGGACCAAGATCAGCGTGCTCCAGAACGCCGCCGAAAGGAACAGGCGCGAGGCGATCGACCGCGCGCTGAGCGCCTTGAACATGAATACCGCTTTACGGCACTTCCCGGACCGCCCCGCGCGCGGCGCTCGTCGCGAACGCTGCGTAAGCGCGCAGCGCCGTGGAAACCTGGCGCTTGCGCGGATGGGCGGGCTTCCAGGCGGCCGCGCCCTTGGCTTCCATCGCCGCGCGGCGCCGGCTCAGCGTCGCATCGTCGACGAGGACGTCGATCGACCGGGCGGGAATGTCGATGGCGATCTCATCGCCCTCCTCGATCAGCGCGATCGCGCCGCCTTCGGCCGCTTCCGGCGAGACATGGCAGATCGACAAGCCGGAAGTGCCGCCCGAGAAGCGCCCGTCGGTGAGAAGGGCGCAAGCCTTGCCGAGCCCGCGCGACTTCAGATAGCTGGTCGGATAGAGCATCTCCTGCATGCCCGGGCCGCCGCGCGGCCCTTCGTAGCGAATGACGACGACATCGCCCGCGACCACTTTGCCGCCCAGGATCCCCTGCACCGCATCGTCCTGACTTTCGAAGATGCGCGCGCGGCCCTTGAACGTGAGATTGCCCGGGTCGACTCCCGCCGTCTTCACGATCGAGCCGTCGAGCGCGATGTTGCCGTAGAGCACGGCGAGGCCGCCGTCCTTGGAGAAGGCGTGCGGAGCGTCGCGGATCACGCCCTTTTCGCGATCCTCGTCGAGCGAGGGATAGCGCGCCGACTGGCTGAAGGCGACCTGGGTCGGCACGCCGCCGGGAGCGGCGAGGAAGAATTCGCGCGTCGCCTTGCTCTTCGCTCGCATGATGTCGTTGCGCGACAGCGCATGGTCGAGCGACTCGGCGTGCACCATCCTGACCTCGCGGTTGAGGAGGCCGGCGCGGTCGAGCTCGCCCAGGATGCCCATCACCCCGCCGGCGCGATGGACGTCCTCGATATGCACGTCCGACTTGGAAGGGGCGACCTTGCACAGGCACGGCACCCGGCGCGACAGCCGGTCGATATCGGCCATGGTGAAATCGACCCCGGCCTCGTGGGCGGCGGCGAGCAGGTGGAGGACGGTGTTGGTCGAACCGCCCATCGCGATGTCGAGCGTCATCGCATTCTCGAACGCTTCGAAAGTGGCGATTCCGCGCGGCAGCGCGCCCTCGTCGCCCTCCTCGTACCAGCGCCGCGCCAGATCGACGACGAGATGCCCGGCCTCGACGAACAGCCGCCGCCGGTCCGCGTGGGTCGCGACGACCGTGCCGTTGCCCGGCAGCGACAGGCCGAGCGCTTCGGTCAGGCAGTTCATCGAATTGGCGGTGAACATGCCCGAGCACGAGCCGCAGGTCGGGCAGGCGGAGCGCTCGAGCACCGCGACGTCGGCGTCGGACACTTTCGCGTCCGCCGCCGCGACCATCGCGTCGATGAGGTCGACGCTGCGCGCGCCGGTCGAGAGCTTGACCTTGCCGGCCTCCATCGGCCCGCCGGAGACGAACACCGCCGGGATGTTGAGGCGCAGCGCCGCCATCAGCATGCCGGGCGTGATCTTGTCGCAGTTCGAGATGCACACCAGCGCGTCGGCGCAATGGGCGTTCGCCATATATTCGACGCTGTCAGCGATGATCTCGCGCGAGGGCAGCGAATAGAGCATGCCGTCGTGGCCCATCGCGATGCCGTCGTCGACGGCGATGGTGTTGAACTCCTTGGCGACGCCGCCGGCGGCCTCGATCTCGCGCGCGACCAGTTGGCCTAGGTCCTTCAGGTGCACGTGGCCGGGCACGAACTGGGTGAACGAATTGGCGACCGCGATGATCGGCTTGCCGAAATCGCCGTCCTTCATGCCGGTGGCTCGCCAGAGGCCGCGCGCGCCAGCCATATTGCGGCCATGGGTCGTGGTGCGGGAGCGATAGGTGGGCATGATCAGGCCTGGGGTTCGAAGAGGTCGCGGAACGTGTGCGTGCGCGTCGGGCGGCTGAACCGCATATAGTCCCATTTTCCCAGATCCGCCAGCAAGCGCGGTGCGCTGGACACGCTCCCAAAGCGCGGTCGGCGCATTGACTTTGCTGGCTCGGATTGCGAAGAACGCGCCCGCTTACCGCGGGTGTAGCTCAATGGTAGAGCAGCAGCCTTCCAAGCTGAATACGAGGGTTCGATTCCCTTCACCCGCTCCAGTTCTTCAATGATTTAGGCCGCGGCTCCCGGCTGGGCCAGTCAGTCTTCCTTGTCCTTCGGCGCGTCGAAGCGTCCGTCCTTGGCCTTCTCTTCCCAGCCGGGACTGCCGAGATTCGAGTCGACGGGCATATCGAGGGCGCGTCTTTCGCGTTCGATCTTGGACTTCAGCTCCTCCGACTCCTTTTCCATTTCCTTCAGCGATTTCTCGAATTCCTCGCCGGCGGGCTTATCGGGATCCTGTCCTGGCATGTCGCGACTCCCGTCCAAAGTGTGACCCAATCAGGAATGCGCGGCCATGGAAGCGGCGCCTTCGCCTATTGCAGGCGGTCCTTGATCTTGTCGACGCCCGCCCGCGCGCAGCCGTCGTCGAGCTTGGCGCCCGGAGCGCCCGCGGCGCCGATCGCGCCGATTGTCTCGTCGCCGAGCTTGATCGGCACGCCGCCGCCGAGGAACATCACATGCGGCAGCTTGGCGAGGGGCAGAATCGAGTTTTCTCCCGTAGTGCGTTCGGAGAGGGCGAGCGTGTCGTTCTTGAACGAGGCGGCGGTATAAGCCTTGTCGAGAGCGCTATCGAGCGAGTGAGCGCCGGCGCCGTCGCCCCGGACCGTGGCGATGATGACGCCGTCGGCGTCCACCACCTGCGCGGTCTCGTGGTAGCCCTGCTTCGCGCAGGCGGCGACGGTCTCGCTCGCCGCCTCGACCGCGAGCGCCGCCGGAATGCGGTGCGTGGGCAATGTCTGTGCGACTGCCGTCGAGCCGGTCAGCGCGACCCCGGCGAGCGCCGCCCATATTCCCCGGTTCGATCCCACAGGGCCTCTCCTTTTCATGCCGCCGGCTTGCCGCAGCGGTTCCATCCCCGTCCCCGGTCGCCGAAGCCTTCGCAGCCGTTGTCGGTGACCGCGACCGTATCCTCGAGCTTGATGAAGCCGCGGCGCGGATGAAGGATCGTCGTCTCGATCGAGAGCACCATGCCCCTCTGCAAGGGCAGGTCGGCGTCGTGGGCGGGATAAGGCACCGGGCCGCGGTCGGTGAGGCGGGGGGCCTCGTGACTGATGAGGCCCATCCCGTGGGCGACGAATTCGAGCGAATTGCCGTGCGGCGACGCCCGGGTCAGCGCCTCGGCGGCGGCGAAAACGTCGCCGCCGCGCGCGCCGTGCCGGATCGGCCGTCTCGCCGCCTGCTGGATCGCGTCAACCTCGGCCAGCAGGTCCTCGAGCTCGGCGTCCGGCTCGCCGAAAATGCCCATGCGGCAGAGGTCGCCGATATAGCCCTTATAGTTGCCGCCGGAGTCGAGCGAGAGGATGTCGCCCTCGCGCAGGACTTGATCGGACGGCGCCCGGTTGAGGCTCGTTCCCGCCGTGATGAGGCAATATTCAAACGTGAGGCCGCGATTGACCTCCTCGCGGCGGAGCGCCTCGACCAGGTCGAGCTTGGTCGCGCCGGGCTTCGCGCCCGCGATCACGGCAAGCATCGCATCGATCACGAGATCGCTCGCGGTCTTGAGATATCCGAGTTCCTCCGGCGTCTTGACCGCGCGCAGGCGCTCGAGCGGGAGCTGGGCCTCGACGAACTCCGCCTCCGGCATTCCCCGGCGAAGCGCGCTCTCGGCGTCGGCGGGCAGGAAGGCGCGCTCGATCCCGATCCGTCTTGCTTTCGGCGCAAGCGACTTCAGCCGTTCGACCGCGGCCGCGACCCCGTCGGTGCTCATGCGCGCCGAACCGCTGAACGCGGGAACCCAGAACCGGTTGAGCTCGTGCTCATAGCTTTCCATCGGATGACCGAAATAGGCCGCGCGTTCCGGATCGCCCTTCACATAGACGAGGACCGGCAAGTAGCGGCTGACGCCGATCGCGTCGAAATGGTCGAAGAAGAAGAACCGGTAGCCGCCGAGAAGATACTGGATGTTGTGCTTCGACGTGACGACGAGGGCGTCGATCCGCGCTTCCTCCATCAGCGCGTCGAGCCGGGCCGCGTCGAAGGGAATAGCGCGCGCTCGCTCGGCGCGGTTCGGAGCGATGGCCGTCGTCGCAGCCGCTTCCATTTGGTTCCTCCCTCGTTTGAAGCGTTCGATCATAAGCGAGCCGGGCGGGATGCGCGAGGGGTCGATCAGAGTCGGTCGGGCTAAAGCGCCGCCTCCCATCGCCGCCGGTAGGCGTCGAGCCCGGGGACGGTCCACGCGCGAGCCGGATCGAGGCGGGGCGGCGCTCGCGGCTCGTCCCAATGGGCGAGCATGGCCGCGCCGGCCGCCGCGCCCGCGCTCATCGGCGCGACGACGACCCGCCGGGCCGGCATGAGACGAGCGAGAACGGCGGCGAAGGCCGGCGAGCGGGTGAGGCCGCCCTCGACGATGAGGTCCCCGGGCGCTTCGAGGCGCCGAATGAGATGCGCCGTCATCAGGGCGGCATAAAGGGTCGCCAGCGCGGCGCGCGCCTTGGGCGTCGCGGGCGCCTCGCCTTCGATCCGGCCGGCGCGGCCGGCGAACGGGCCGCCCTGGTCGGAGAAGGCCGGAAGAGCGAGCGCGCCCGACGTGACCGCAGCGGCGATGTCGGCCTCGTCCGCATCCGCCGGCGCTTCGCCGGCGAGGACCGAGAATTCGCGTCCGCCCATGAAGCGCGCGGTCGGCACCGGCTCGCCGCGAACGTCGACATTGGCCAGCATGTCGGCGTTCGGATCGAGCCTGCCCTTTCCCCCGACCGCCATGATGATGACCCAGGTGCCGGTCGAGATCACGGTGAATGGATCGCGCCGCGACTTAAGATGCGGCACGAGCGAGGCGTTCGAATCGTGCGCGCCGCAGACGACGCGCACCTCGGGCGAAAGGCCGGTCGCCACGGCGATTTCGGGCTTGAGCGTTCCCAGCGTGTCCCAGGCCTTGCGCATCGGCGGGAAGAGCCGCCGCCAGCCGAGCTTCTCCACCATGCTCGACAGACGGCCCTCGGCCGGGCGCCAGAGATCGGTGTGGGCGCCGAGCGAGGTTGCCTCCGACGCCATGACTCCGCTCAAGCGCCAGGCGAAATATTGCGGATAGGTCAGGAAGGCGGTCGCCTCATCGAATTGAGCCGGGAAATGGCGCTCGAGATAGAAAATCTCCCGACCGAGATTGAGGCCGCGCGGCAATCGCGGCGACCGCGTCTCCTCATAGGGCGGGCGCACCGCATCGTAGTCGGCGTCGACAGCTGCAAATCCATCGAACTCATAGTCGAGCGGCGGAATCGCCACACCGTCATGCCTCATGATGACGCCGGCGCAGCCGTGCGTCGTCGTCGAGATCGCCTCGATGGGATGGCGGCGGCCGAGCTCCTTCAGCACGCCGACCAGGAAAGACCACGCGCCTTCCGCGTCGAGCTTGAGATACGGCCATTGAGCGTCAGGGGCGAGCGGCGCGTTCGGCGCGGAGCGTTCCGCCAGAACCGCGCCGCCGCGGTCGAAGGCGACGACCTTGATGTTCGTTTTGCCGAGGTCGAAAACCGCGACGCAGCCGTTCATGCCCGGTTGGCCCCGTTCAATCCAGATGGAACATCTCGACCATGGGCGCAGTGACCGGACTGCCATCGGGGTTGGCGGCCATGATGTCCTGCATGTGCGCCCACCAGCGCTGCATCACCGAATGCTTGGTCAGTTCGAACATCCGGTGGTCGTCGGTCCGCTCGAGATAGGCGAAAAGGGTGTCGGTGTCGGGGTCGAGAAAAATCGAGTAATTGCTGACGCCTGATTCGCTGAGCAGAGTCCGCAGCTCAGGCCAGATCGCATCGTGTCGGCGCCGGTATTCGTGCGCCTCGCCGGGGTGGAGGGTCATTTTGAATGCGTAGCGCTGCATTTCAGGCCTCGGCCTCTGCTCCACTCCTCTTCGCGGCGTCGTACCCCGCGAAGTAGCAAGCAGCCTCTCCCCGCGTTGCGTCGCGGGGAGAGGGGAGGGCGTCAGAAGTCGAACTTGTCGATGTTCGCCTTGGTGTAGATGAAGGGCGGCCCAAGCAGGATCTCGCTGCCGTTGACGACGTTGAGCTTGCCGAGCTTGCCCGCCTCGACCGACGTCGCGCCCGGCTTCAGCTTGCCGTCGACGACGGCGCGCATGACATAGGTCGCGGCATAGCCGAGATCGATCGGGTTCCAGAGCACCACTGACTTCACGCAGTCGGTCTTGAGGTAGGGCTTCATCGCGTTCGGGGTCGCGAGGCCGACGACCGCGATCTTGCCGCACTGGCCGGCCTTGGTGACCGCCTCGGCGGAAGCGGGCGTCGCGACCGAGGTCATCCCGAACAGGCCCTTGAGCTTGTCGCCATATTTGTTGATGAGGGTCGTGGCCTGGTTGAACGACAGGTTGTTGTCCTCCTGCGCCTCGACCGTCTCCAGCCACTTCATCTTCGGATGGCATTTCTCGGCATAGGCCTGCATCTCGGCGATCCAGCGGGCCTGGTTCGGCGTCGTGAATGTCGAAGTGACGATGGCGAAACTGCCATCCTCGCCGATCTCCTTGGCCATCGAGTCCATCATGCCCTTGCCGATGCCATTGAACTCAGCCTGGTTGACGAACCATTCGCGCGCGTCGGGAGTCGAGTTGGCGTCGTAGCCGACGACATGGATGCCCTTCGACAACGCCTTCTTCAGCACCGGAGCGATTGCGACCGGATCGTTGGCGGCGAAAAGAACCCCGTCGACACCGCGGGTAATGTAGTTGTCGATGAACTTGATCTGCTCATCGATCTTGGCCTCGGTCGGCCCGTCGGTGGTCACCTTGACGTTGCCGAGCTCCTTGGCCGCATCCTGCATGCCCTTGGAGGTCGCGTTGAAGTAGCCGATGCCGATCAGCTTCGGCACGTCGACAAGCGTGATCTCCTTTCCGGCCTTGTCGGGCGGATTGGTCGGCTGGCCGCCGTCATAAGGTTTAGCCGCCGCCGGCGCCGCCGCCGCGCTCGCGTCGCAGGCGAGCGGGCTCGTCGGCAGATCGTCGGCGCCATCCCATTTGCTTGCGGCGCTCGCGCCGCCGGCGGCGAACGACAGGGCGAACATCGCCGCCGCCGTGCTGGTCAATAAGCTTGCTCTCATTTCAGTCTCCTCCCTTGATGCCGCCAGCGGCGGCGTTGGCCCTCCAAAGGCGCGCGCTCAATCGCGGCGGCGCTGGAGGGAACTCGCGATCAATACGGACAGAATGAGGGCGACGCCGATCACCACGATCGTCGCGTCGCCCTTGACGCCCGTCAGCGCCAGTCCATTCTTCAAAAGCTGGATCATGACAAGGCCGATCACTGTGCCCCAGATCGTGCCCGAGCCGCCGAAAATGCTGGTTCCTCCCAGCACCACCGCGGCGATCACGTCGAGCTCATAGCCGGTCCCCATGTCCATCCGCGTGGTCGTCACCCGCGAGACGAGGACCCAGGCGGCCAGGCCCGACGCCAGGCCGGACAGCGTGTAGACGATGAGCTTCACCCGATCGACCGGCAACGCGGAGAAGCGCGCCGCCGTCTCGTTCGCGCCGATTGCGTAAAGCGCGCGGCCAAAGGTGGTGCGGTCGAGCGCGACGCCAGCGACGACAATCAGGACGACCAGAAGGAGAAGCTGGGCCGGCACGCCGAATACGCTGCCTTGGCCAAGAAAATAGAACCAGTCCGGATAGCCCCGCACGGAATGCGCCTGACTCACGCCCTCGGCAAGGCCGCGGTAGAGCGCAAGAGTCGCGATGGTCATGATGAGCGGCGGCACTCTGACGCGGGTGATGATGAAACCGTTGACGAAGCCGGCGAGCGCGCCGACGAAGAGGGCGAAGACGATCGCCAGCGGCAACGGGAAGCCGAACGTCTTCCATGAATAACCGAGCATGACGGCGCAGAGGCCGACGATCGCGCCGACCGAGAGATCGATGCCGCCGGTGATGATGATGAAGGTCATCGGCAGCGCGATGAGCCCGGTCTCGGTAATGAACCGACCCTGGTCGAGCAGGTTCTCGACGGTGAGGAAGCGGTCGTTGAATGCGCCGAGCGCAATGAGCGCGATCACCAGGATGATCGCGAGCAACGTCTCGTGACGCTTGAGCCAACGCGGCGCGCGCCATGCCTCCGCTGCAATCGCCGCGCTCATCGCTTCCATCCTCGCGCGGCGCGGCGCTGCCGGCGCAAGATGTCGGCGATGACGGTCGCCAGGATCAGTGCGCCGCGCACGGCGTCGGTCCAATAGGGCGAGACGTTGATGAACACGAGCGCGCTGGTGATTTCGGCGATGAGAACGGCGGCAAGCGTCGAGCCTACCACCGTTCCGACGCCGCCCAGGATGCTGACGCCGCCGACCACCGCGGCGGTGATGATGGTGAGCTCGAGGCCCTGCGGCGTCGTCGACTGGATCACTCGGAGCTGCGTCGCATAGACAAGCGAGGCGAGGCCGGCGAAGAGGCCGTGCAGCGCAAACACCATCAGCACGGTGCGCTGGGGATTGACGCCGCACAGACGGGCGGCCTCGGGATTGCCGCCGGTGGCGTAGATCGCCCGGCCGCGAGGGGAATGGCGCATCCATAGCGCCGCCAGCGCCGTCGCGAGCACCATGATGACGACGGGCATCGGAACGCCAAACAGGGAAAGGTCGGCGAGGTGGAAGTTCTGCGGCAGATCGGTGATCCATTTCCCGCCGGTCACGCTGATGAGGCCGCCCTTGAGGATCGACAGCATGCCGAGCGTGACGACGATGGCCGGAATGCGCAGGTAGGCGACGATCGCGCCTTGCGCGGCCATCACCGCGACGCCGAGGACGAGCGGGACGAGCCAGCTCACGAGGATGGGCGCCCCCGCGACCGCGAGCGAGCCGCTGACCGTCGCCAGAACGCCGATCAGAGCGCCGACGGAAATGTCGATGTTGCCGGAGATGATCACCATCGACATGCCGACGGCCGCGACCGCGATATAGGCGTTGCCGAGCAGGATGTCGGCGAGATTGCGCGTGGCGAGGAAGCGCGGGTTGATCAGGCCGACGACAATGGCGAGGCCGACGATGGCGACCGCGAGCAGAGCCTCCTGGCTCGCCAGACGGCGCCATGCCCCGCTCAAGGGGCTGGCCGGGCTTGCGACTGCGGTCGCGCTCATGCCGCTTTCCCCGGGCTCGACGTTCCGCCCATCATCGCGGCCCCGACGGCCTCCGAGGTGGCCTGAGCGCGATCGAATTCCGCAACGAGGCGGCCCTCGCGCATCACAAGCACGCGGTCGCTCATGCCCAGGACCTCGGGCAGCTCGCTCGAGATCATGAGGATCGCGACCCCTTCGGCGGCGAGCTCGCTCATTAGGCGATGGATCTCGGCCTTGGCGCCGACATCGATGCCGCGGGTCGGCTCATCGAGGATAAGAAGCTTCGGATTGTTCGCCAGCCATTTGCCAAGCACGATCTTCTGCTGGTTGCCGCCGGAAAGCCTGCCCGCGATCTCGTCGACCGAACTTGTCTTGACGCTGAAGCGCGCGACCCCTTGCTCCGCCATCCGCCGCTCGCTCGCGCGGTCGATGAACCCGGCGCGGGAGAGACCGCCAAGCGCTGCGAGCGAGAAATTGTGCAGGACGCTCATCGGCCTGACGAGGCCCTGCACGCCGCGATCCTCCGGCACATAGGCGACGCCCTTGGCGCGGGCGGTTTCGGGCGAGTCGATCCGCACGCTCTCGCCGTTGAGCCGGACGTCGCCCGACTCGCTCGGCGTAATGCCGAACAGCGTCTGGGCGAGTTCGCTGCGTCCCGAGCCCACGAGACCGGCGAGGCCGACGATCTCGCCCGCCCGCACGACCAGGCTTACGCCCTTGGTCAACGGCCGGCGGACAAGGTCGCGCGCTTCGAGAACCGGCGCGCCGATCGGCGCCTTGGTTTTCGGAAAGAGGTTGTCGATCCGACGTCCGACCATCATTTGCACCAGTTCTGCGGCGTTGGTCGCCGCAACCTCACGCGCGCCGACGAAGGCGCCGTCGCGCAGGACGGTCACCCGATCGGCGATGGCGAAGATCTCGTCGAGGCGGTGGCTGATGTAGACGACGCCGACGCCGCGGCGCTTCAGGCGACGGACGACGTCAAACAGACGCGTCACGTCGCTTTCGGTCAGCGCGGCGGTCGGTTCGTCCATGATGAGGATGCGAGCGTCATGCGAGAGCGCTCGCAAGATCTCGACCCGCTGCCGATTGCCGACGGTCAGCGCGCTGACGATCTGGTCCGGGGAAAGATCGTCGATTTCGAGCGCTGCGAGCAGCCGCTCGGCTTCCGCCCGCATCGCCCGCCAGTCGATCCGCCCCGCCCCGGCGAGGGGCGCGTGGCCAAGAAAAATATTCTCGGCGACGGTGAGCTCGGGAAAAAGCAGCAGTTCCTGATAGATCGTCGCGACGCCGGCGCGCCGCGCGTCGTCGGGGCTCGAGAAGCGGACGCTTCTCCCGTCGACCAGGATCGAGCCGCCGTCGGGCTCGTAGACCCCGGAAATGATCTTGATCAGGGTGGACTTGCCGGCGCCGTTCTCTCCGAGGAGCGCATGAACCTCGCCCGCGCGCACGTCGAACGACACGCCGGAAAGCGCCCGCACTCCCGGAAATGTCTTCTCGATGTCGCGCACCTCGAGCGGCGGCGCCGCGGGGGCGGCTGCTGCGTCGGTCCCCCACGCCGCGCTCACGCCGCCTCCGTAGCGCGCGGATCGACATTGACGACGAACGTCTGCACGCCGGCCTCTCTCAGCATGGCGAGCGCCTCCAGCGGAGCAGCCTGATCGGTAATCAGGGCATGAATGCGGGAGAGCGGGCAAACGACGAGACTGCCTCGCGGGGCGAATTTCGAGGAATCGGCCAGCACCACCAGCCTGTCTGCGCGCCTGAGCAGTTTCGTCTCCGCCCGGGCGATCAGCGCATCGCCCTCGATCACCCCGAGCGGGCCGATCGAGATCGCGCTCATGAACATGACGCGGGCCGAATAATGTTGGATTGCGTCATCATCGAATGGAGCCACGATAAGCTTCTGGTCGCGGTAGACCTCACCGCCGGGCAGGGCGACGCGGTTCTGCGTTTCACGAATGAGAAACTCGGCGAGCGGATAGGAATTGGTCAGGATTTTGAGCCGCGTGCGGCGCAGGAATTCGGCCATCTGAAAGGTCGTCGTGCCGCCGTTGATGATGATGACGTCGCCATCGACGCACATCTCGACGGCCCTTCGGGCAATGGCGCGCTTGGCTTCGATGTTGATCGCGCGGCTGACGTCGAAAGCCTGCGTCTCGAGCGATTCCTGGGCCATCCGCCGGGAGAATGCGCCGCCGGGCGCCTGAATGCCGCCGTGGACCCGCTCGCCGTAGCCGGCCTCGGCCAGGCGTCCAGCGTCGCGCCGCGCCGAGGCGGCGGACACCCCCGTCGCCGCCATGAGGTCTGCGATCGAAAGGAAGCCTTGAGCGGCGAGCAGACTGCGGATGATCTCGATGCGCTGTCTCTCGCGCATGGCCCTTGTCGTTTCCCCCGCTTATCGGTTGTTGCTGTTTCACTGCCACAGGCCCCAGACACTGTCAATCAAGCTCAATCAAATTCGCTCAACTGAGCGCGGAATC
>Ga0335073_10002391_pt1 | contig 25631 bp, 17 predicted proteins | sample Lox_Sample_22_FD_207093 | JGI IMG/M metagenome (GOLD analysis project Ga0335073, IMG submission 207093) | Soil microbial communities from Loxahatchee National Wildlife Refuge, Florida, United States - Lox_Sample_2.2 | ecosystem: Environmental > Terrestrial > Soil > Wetlands | place: USA... | reverse complement strand
AGGGTGCCATGATTCTCTATAGCGGCACGGCGATGGTGGAGCGCAATCTTGCCGATCAGGTGACGGTGCTGAACGCCGACAACGACAGCGTCACCATCTCCATCGACGCCACCACGCGCCTGCCGGTGAAGGTGAGCTACAATTGGCGCGATCCGGCGGACCGGCAGTTCGACGACGGCTCAACCGTGTTCAGCAACTACAAGCTGGTGCAGGGAGTCGAGACGCCCTTCAGCGTGGTGCAGTTTCGCAACGACGAGATGAGCGCGCAGCGCTTCATCACCAACGCGAACTACAACACCGCGCTGGCGCCCACGCTGTTCGAGACCAAGGGCATCACCTACAACCAGGGGAAGCAGCCTGGCGCGAAGTAGGAAGAGCGGGCTTCCGCCTACTTGGTGGAAGGGCACGGCTCTTAGAGGCTGCTGAAAAACTCCGGGTTTGGAAGAGCATGAGTCAGGGCACGGCTTCAGCCGTGCCGATCTCGGTTCTTCCTCGAGTCCGAGCGGGCTTCAGCCCGCGACATAACGCTCTTACCGCAAGGACCTGTGTCACCGACTGAAGTCGGCTAGGGAACAAAAAAGGAGATGATTTTCGGCACGACCAAGGTCGTGCTCTGACTCATGTCCTTCCAAGAACGTGAGCTTTTTCAGCAGCCTGTCTTAGCCGTACCGACTGGCGATGATTAGGGGCGGCCTTAGCCCCGGTTCACCGCGGCTAAAGCCATGTTGCTAGTAGCTCCGATTAACCGGGCTAAAGCCCGGCGCTTCCACCCCTAATCTGCCTGCCCGGAGATGAAGATGCTCAGCGCCGGTTTGCTTCCCGTGGGCAGCAACACGAACTTGTAGGGCCCGACGACATACAGCACTCCGACCTCGTTGCCGCCCTGATTGACCACGGCCCGGCCCGTCGCATCCACCGAATAGGTCAGCGTCAACTGGGTCGGTCCGCCCGGACCCCCCGGGCCGCTGGTATACTGCGTGCCCGTAATGTCGCCCACGCCATCGGCAAACAGTTCGGTGACGGAATTCGTTACTCCCGAAACCGCCGGCAAGAGCGTACCGCCTTCCAGAGTCCCAATCACCGAGGTGTTGCTGAACGGCGCGCCGGCCTGCTGCTCCAGCACTCCCGAGGTGACCTTGGCATCGCTGCCCACGTAGTAGCCGAAGCCGCCGGTGTAGAGGTACACCTGACCGTTGTTCAGCGCCGGATCCTGCGCGAAGGTGAGCGTGAAGTTTCCCGTGATATTGCCATTGCTGCCTAACGCGTAGGTTCCGGGCGAGGCTGGCGTACTCAGCGTACCGCCATCATTCTCGTCACCGTTAAAGCTGATGTTGCCCGTCGTCGGGTCGGCGGCAAGGATTCCGGCTCTGACATCGGCGTTCCCGTTGTCGTTGGAGGTCGACTCCACGATGATCGGCCCACTGATCTGCTGCAGGGTCCATCCGCGAGCGAAGGACTTCTGCCGGTAGGCCGACCACAAGGTCAGGTTCGCCGGCTTCGATAGCAGATCGGTGGACATCAAAATCATCTCCTGCTCATCGACGATGTAGTACACGTAGCCGCAGTTGGGTCCGGTCATTCCACCCAGACAATAGCCGTTGGGGTCTTGCGGGAAGCGCAGGTTGACGAACTGTCCCCTGCCCGTTGTCGGGTCGATGGTTGCGGAGAACTGGCTCCCCGCAATGGGATTGAGTACCGGCGTGCCGTTGTCGTTTTGGTTCAGGGGACAACCGCCCAGATGCCAGCCGTTGCCGTTGCAATCGACATCCACCAATGTCGTTGGATTCGTTCCCACGGCTCCCGCGGCAGCGTAGCGCTTGCCGCTGGGATCAATCCCGTTCAACAGCACTGCGAAATTGCCCGGGAAGAACGAATTGACCTGGAAATACGCGGAGTTCTGGATCTTCAGCACGCCGGAACCGTAGCTCTGCGGGTTGTTGGAGTCGCGCTGAATCAGCTGTCCGCAGGCCGACAGCGACGGCTGCCCCGGGGTACAAGCGTTGGGCGAGACGGAAATCTGGAACTGGTACGTATGTGGGCTGTTGTTGGCATCGAGCGTCATGATGGTCATGGTGCCCAGGCCATTGCCGGCGGTGAGGTCATAGACCGAGCCGGACTGCATGATCTCGGGAATGGGGCAATTGGGATTGCCGGTGCACTGGCTGGGATCGTTGATCTCGCTGCCGTGGCCGTCATTGTGGTCGAGTTTGCCCGAGGTGATGTTCCCGTTGCCGTCGCCAACGAACGAGGCCGCCAGCAGGAATGGCGTTCCGTTGTCGTAGCCGCTGAATGCGATGGCAAAATTGCCGGTGAGCAGCGCGTTGGTGATGGCTGCATTGATGTTGATGCTGAGCGAGTTGGAGGTCGCCATCTGCGGCGGGTTCTCGCCATCCTTGACCTGCACCACAAAGCTGGAGGGGCCTTGCGCGGTCGGGGTGCCCGAGATCGCACCGGTGCTCGAGTTCAAAGTTAGCCCGGCCGGCAAGCTTCCCCCGGAGATGCTCCAGGTGTTATTGCCGTCGCCGCCCGTGGCCTGCAGCACTGCGCTGTAGGGCAAGTTGACGTTGCCGGTCGGGAACGACGTGGTCGTGATTCTTAGCGTGGGATCGGTGACATCAATACTGAGCATGCTTGAGGCCGTGGCCGGCGGGGTTTCGCTGTCCGTCACCGTGACCGTGAAATTCGACAGGCCCAGTTGCGTGGGAGTGCCAGTGATGGCGCACATGGGAGTCGTGCTCGTGGTGCACAGGCTCAAGCCCGGCGGCAGGCTGCCGCTGCTCACTGACCACGTGTACGGACCCGTTCCGCCGGAAGCGATCACCGTAACATTCGATCCGTTGGCAGCCTTGTAAGGCTGATTGATGATTCCGTTAGGCAGCGTCTTGGTGGCAATCGAGAAGATGGCCAAGGTAAGCGACTCGGTTCCATGTGCGGGAGGGTTTTCCGAGTCGGTGGCCTGGACGGTGAACGTTGCCGGAACCGCGGGCTGCGACGTCGGCGTACCCGAAATAGTGGCTTCGCCGCTGCTGTCGAAACTTAGCAGCAAGCCCGGAGGCAAGGCGCCGCCGGAACCGTTGTCGCAGGTTCCGTTCGTCTCCTCGACGCACCAGGAGTACGGCGTTTGACCGCCGGTCACCGAAAGCATCGCCGAATACGGAACCCCCACCGAGCCCGTGGGCAACACGCCGCTGGTAACGCAGGAATTGCACGTGATCACCAGCGCGCCCTCGATGAATACACTGAGGTTTGCGGTTGCGGTGTCGTTTGCCCCATCGGTTACCTGGGCGGTGAAGTTAAAGGTGCCGGCAGCCGTAGGACTGCCGCTGATCGTCGCCGTCATGCTGTTCAAAGTCAGGCCCGGAGGCAGCGCACCACCGCTGACGCTCCAGGTGTAAGTGCCGGTTCCACCTGATCCCTGCAAGACTTCCTGGTAGGGGGTGTTGACGGTGCCTTGCGGTAGAGGAGAAGTGGTGGTGATCATCAAGGTTTGGGTCGGAGTCGGTTTGGGACTGCCCCCGCCGCCGCACGCCGCGAACAGTAAACACACCATCAACAACAAGCCCGAAAACACCAGAACCCTGGACGACTTCATCGCATCTCCTCGTGACAGTGGAAACCTGAGGTGGAAATTTCTGCGCGGCGAAACACTGGGCCGGCTGGAACGCACACGCGGTCAACGGCTTCGGCAAATGTGCGCGGCCTTCGCTGAGCAGAGTTGCCGATCATGTTAACTCTGAAAGGTCCGACACGCGAGAGGAAAAACCAATTCCAGGGCGCGAATCGGCGAGCTTGGTCTCAGATTGGACCGGTGGAAGGCCACGGCTTCAGCCGTGCCGAAAGTGGCGTTAAGAACGAGGGCTTCAGCCCGGTTCCGCGGCCATTGATGCCTGCAAAAGAAAGGTCCTGGGCGGCGGTGGAAGAGCCGGGCTTCAGCCCGGCTAATTGGAGATACCAACGAGATGGCTTTAGCCGCGGTGAACCGGGGCTGAAGCCCGTCCGAAACGTCATTAGTCGGCACGGCTAAAGCCGTGCCCTTCTACCCGGCAAGCGGATATTTCTTCTTCAGTTCTCAATAAATCCGGCTTCCAACCCATCCGGCGTCGCCGAGCTGAAAGCCCGGCGCTTCCACCGGGTTGCGCTAGATCAGCCGCTCGGGCGCCCAGAACAGCACCTTCAGCTCGCGCACGAAGTTCGCCAGATCGGGTCGCGCGGGAAGCTGCAGGCCTGCCGTCTGTGCCATGGTGTTCGCGCGCACCTCCCATCGCGCGGATTGCAAGGGCCAGGGCAGATGGTGGATCTCGCCGCGATAGAGCCGTCTGCGGTTGAATGCATACAGGCAGTAGCGCTCGCTAAGGAAGTGTTCGAGCGAGCCGGGATGAGCGGTCTGTTGCCCGGCCTCAGCCGGACCGTAGGAACACTTCAGCTCCGCCGGCTTGGGGCCGTGCTGGCGCTTCGAGTGGTAGTCGATAGTGGCTGTTCCCCTCCCTTTTACCTTGATCGACGCTTGCCAGTAAGGCAGACGGTAGAAGACGCGCGCGCCCCAGACCGCCGACAGATTGCCGGCATCGAGGCTGAAAAAATACACTCCCGGCTTGCCGCCGTAGCTGACGTAGGTGCGCACATTGACCTCGCCGAAGCGCGAGAACCACGGCACGGACGGCACCCCCGGCGGGCGCAAGTGATTGATCCAGAACGGCACTACCGAAACCCAGGCGCGATGCTGGTAGGTGTCGAGGGTCAGGACTTCGGGCACGACCGCGCGCACCGCTTCCGGCGCAAGCGCGTAGTGCAGGAACAGCAGATCGTTCCAGCGCTGCGTCATGATCCACGGCCCCATGGGCGCGGGCCAAGGGCGGTGCGCTGTCGCGAACAGGATGGAATCGGCGCCCACCCACTGGGTTCGGGTGTCGGGAGCGAGTTCGGGTTGGGGCGGTGCCGCGCGCATTCCGCTCGTTAACAGGTTTCCGAGATTCCCACAGCGTACGCCGTTGTCGCCTGTCCGCCTAGCAGCTTATGATTCAGCGCAATGTCCTCAGCCGATCAAGCAGGCCGTCCGAACAACGGGCATCCCGGCCAAGGGCCCGACATCGAAGTTTACGCCGTGCACGGCGCCGACCCCGAGGTGCAGGCCTATGGTATGGCCAAGTATTCGCGCTCCGCGCTGTCGATGCGCGAGTCGCTGGCCGAGATCAACGAACAGAAGGCCGAAAAGTTTCTCAACACCTTCTATTTCCAATACGGACATCGCAGCATCGCCGATTTGGCGCACGTAGCCTTCGCCATCGAGCGCCTGTCGATCCTGGCGGCGACCGTCGTGGTCGATGAGCCGCGCTGGGACGGCCAGGAGCGTTCCACGCGCTATCAGGACTTCCAGAAGAGCGGCTACTACGTTCCCGATTTCGGCGACGACGCTTCACGCCAGTTGTATTGCGACACCATCGACCACCTCTTCACCGAATATCGTCACTTCTCGGAGGCGATGTTTCAGCACCTGCGCGAGCGCACGCCGAAGCCGGCGGAGATGAAGCAGGAGACCTATGAGCGCACCCTGCGCGCCCGCGCCTTCGACATCTCGCGCTACCTGCTGCCGCTGGCGACCAACACCTCGCTTGGCCAGATCGTCAGCGCGCGCACGCTGGAGAACCAGGTCTCGCGACTGCTCTCGCACAGCCACGCCGAAGTGCGACGGCTGGGCGAGCTGCTGCGCCGTGCCGCGCAGGGGTCGGCTTACAACGTGGGTGCGGCGAAAGCGCAGGAGTTGCTGAAAGAGATCGCGAGCGAATCCCCGAATGCGGCCGAGCACGCGAAGGAATTCCTGCTGCGTGACGTCCGCGTCGCCCCGACTCTGATGAAGTATGCCGAGCCGAACCCGTATGAGATGGAAACCCGCCGCGAGTTGACCGCGGCTGCTTCGGAGCTGCTGTCCCGCGTTGCTATCGAAGATGCGCCCAGCGTCGTCCTGCTTGACGACGACCCGCTGGAGGTCGAGCTGGCGGCCACGCTGCTCTACCAGTACTCACATCACGCTTATCGGCAGGTTCGAGACATGGTCGTGGGAATGACGGACTTGCAGCGGCGAGAGATCATCGATCTCGGTCTGCGCCACCGCGGCCGTCACGACGAAGTCGCCCGCGCCTTCTGTGCCGGACAGCATTTCCGCTTCGACATCCTGATGGATATTGGCGGCTTCCGCGACATGCATCGCCATCGGCGCTGCGTGCAGATTGTGCAGGAGTACACCACCGCGCACGGCTACGACGAGCCGGTGGAAATTGCGGATGCAGGCCTGGAACGGCGATATCAGGCAGCCATGGAAGGCGCGCGCAATACGGTCGCACCACTGGCGACCACCGCCGACGCCGAGCAACAATCGCAGTACCTTATCCCGCTGGCCTTCCGCAAGCGCACGCTCTTCAAGATGGACCTGGCCGAGGCGATTTACATCAGCGAGCTGCGCACCGGCGCGGCCGGCCACTTCTCCTATCGCAACGTGGCATACGCGATGTACGAGGCCGTGGCGCAAAAGTATCCGGCACTGGCAAAATACTTTCGTATTACCGACGTGCGCGAGCCCATGGACTTGTTGAAGCGATAAGCCAGCGCCCAATCGCGCTCCACAGGCGCATGATGGCCATGAATTTAACATCACTCACTCGAGTCCAGCACGGCTCGCAGCGTTCGGTCCGCCTGTTGGGCCAGAGATGTCTCCACAAGCAGAACCCCCGAGGGCAACGAGGCAACATCGGCGCAAGGGTTACCGGAGTTTTTCGTCGCAGTGGTTACCGGAGTGTAGATCAGGTCGAAAATCCGTCTTCCATTCTCGACCGCAAGAGAGTAGCACTATTGCTTGCACTTAGGTGATGCGCAAGTTGGCCTTTTAGTGTTAAAACGTGAACCAAGCCGTCAAGGGGGACCATAAAATGCTGAGTCTGTTACTGAAACTGCACAAGGAAGAAAGCGGGCAGGACTTGATCGAGTACTCATTGGTAGGGCTGATCGTCGCCCTCGGCGCCCTCACGGGCATGGGAAAGCTTTCTTCATCAATTAACAATGAGTTCAGCAAGATCAGTTCGAAGCTGACCTAAGCTGGCCGGTCACTTCCCGAAGTCACGCTGCCACCAGCTTTTCGTGGGTCTGCATCCAGGGGTTTCAAATCATCTGGATGGCGTTCTTTTATCATGCGGCGGTTAATCAAACAAGCAATATCGAATCATTAAAGGGCGTTGCGGGGTCTTCACGGAGCATGCATTACGCAGGGCCTGCAGTGCCTTCGTGTAACCTGAGTCACAAGCCAATGTGAGACACGAAAGTATTGATACTTTCGTTTCCTAGGCTTCGCTATTTCTTCGCTCCGCATCAATTACTCTAGGTATAATTAGCCGGTCAGTATCCAGCAGTTTCCACGCGAATCGCCCATTGCGCGGCGCCTGCCTCACTGACCCAAGCGCAATCATATCGACCTGCTCCGAACACGGGTACCCCGGGTTTCGCGGTTTTCGAGACCTGGGATCCGGCGGGATGCAGTCAAGGAGTGCCATTCATGGCAGACGAAAAAACCGAAAAAGGCCGGGCCATCGACCTGGCGCTGTCGCAAATCGAGAAGCAGTTCGGCAAGGGCTCCATCATGAAGCTGGGGAGCAAGGGCGCGGTGGTGCCCATCTCGGTAATCTCCACCGGAGCCATTTCTTTCGACGCCGCGCTCGGCGTCGGCGGATTCCCGCGCGGCCGCGTGGTGGAAATCTTCGGGCCGGAATCTTCCGGCAAGACGACGATTGCGCTGCAGGTCATCGCGCAGGCGCAGCAGAACGGCGGCATGGCCGCGTTCGTTGACGCCGAGCACGCGCTCGATCCAATCTACGCCGCCAAGCTGGGCGTCGATGTGGACAACCTGCTGGTCTCGCAGCCCGACTACGGCGAGCAGGCGCTGGAGATTGCCGAGGCGCTGGTGCGCTCGGGCGCGATCGACGTACTCGTTGTGGATTCGGTCGCCGCGCTCGTCCCCAAGGCCGAGCTCGACGGCGAGATGGGCGACAGCCACGTCGGACTGCAGGCGCGGCTGATGTCGCAGGCGCTGCGCAAGCTGACCGGCATCGTGGCCAAGTCGAATACTTGCCTGGTGTTCATCAACCAAATCCGCGAGAAGATCGGCGTCATGTTCGGCAATCCCGAAACCACGACCGGCGGGCGCGCGCTGAAATTTTATGCATCGGTGCGTATCGATATTCGCCGCATCGCTGCGATCAAGGACGGCGATCAAGTTGTTGGCTCGCGCACACGCGTGAAGATCGTCAAGAACAAGACCGCTGCGCCCTTCCGCGAAGCCGAGTTCGACATGATGTATGGGGAAGGCATCTCGCACGAGGGCGATCTGATCGACCTGGCAGTAAACGCGAACCTGCTCGAGAAGTCGGGCTCATGGTTCAGCTACAAGGGCGAGCGCATCGGCCAGGGCCGCGAGAACGCCAAGCAGTTCCTGAAGGACAACAAAGACATTACGGCCAGGCTGGAAGCCGAAGTGCGCAAGGCGCTTGGATTGGTATCGGCGTCGGACAAAGCGCAAGCTGCAGCCGCGAACGCTGAAGCGCCGCCGGCTCCGCAGCCCAAATCTTCTGCGGGAAAGAAGTGAGCCGAAGATCGAGGGAGCTTCGCCGCCAGCGCCATTCGCCCACTAGGTCACGTCCGTTGCCGAGGCTCGGCCACGAGTACTCACTCTCGCGCGAGAAAATAGCTCTCAAATGGGCAATGAACCGCCCAAGAATGACGGATTGTCATGCCTTAAATGACACTTAAATGGGCAATCAACACCTAGTCTCGTAGCCGTCTGGTGTTAAGCATTTTTCGCCAATAAGGCCATAGATTCCCGGCAGATAACGGGAATACATTGGCAATATGAAGAGAGCTCTGGCGGACTTGTTTTTTATCGTCGCGGCGTGTTGCTTGGCGCTGGCTGCCTTCAGCGTCTTCATCATCTTCTTCGGCATACCCAACACGATCGGGCTCAATCGCGGACCAGTCATGAGCTTCTTGCAGCCTGTGATTGATTTCGTTATGGAGAACCAACAGCCGGTTCTTTGGGCCGCGGGACTCTTGTTGCTGGCCCTCCCGTTGACCATGACGTTGTTCAGACGTCGCACTGTGCCATAAATCGACGTCTCTCTACTTTTCATGTTGGCGTCGAAGGCAATCCTATTGCAAATGAATTTCTGCGCAGTAGTGTCGGGAGGTGTTGCGCTCCCGCGCGGTTCAGCTTATCGTCCGCCGACACTAGCGCCCCCATACTCGAGCACATCCACCTCAGTGAATTTGTAGATTACGGCTTCGCCCAGGATGGCGCTCAGCTTTTTCCCCATGGCGTCACTCTGATCGAAATTTTGCAATCCCGCGCCGTGATCGGCGACCACCATCCACACATGCCGGAACTGATGCGGGTCGCGATTGAGCGCGGCCAGCAGATCGCGCGCATCTTCCCCGCCGGAATAATAAGCCGGTGCGAAGACATGTAGCGACGGGGCGGAAGCGCCATATCGGTCGCCATAGTAGTCGAGCATGATGCGCGTGTAGAACGGGAAGAAGACGACGGCATCGCCCGGGGCTGCCGAGGCAAGGATGGTGTTCGCGGCACCGCGCCAGTCCTCGCGCGGCTTGCGGGATTGCTTCGCGATGGTGGGCAGAGAAAGCGCACAGAGCGCAATCACCAGAATCCAACCGATCTTCCATTTCTCCAGGACGTCAGCGCCAATCGCGGCCAGCAGGAGCGTCGCCGGCAACGAGAAGACCATATAGCGGTCAAGGAAGATCGGCTCGTGCAGCGAGATCAACGCGAGAATCGTTGCCGGAACGAGCGCCCACGACAGGACCAGCATGCCTCGCCAGAAGCTATCGGGTTCGGCGCTGCGACGGTTGCGAAATATCGCAACTATGCCGGCAATCCAGAGCCCCAGAGCGATGGCAATCTTCACCCCGCCGCCGCCGAGAAACAATGCCAAGTGCCAGAACTCTCGCGGACTGGCGCGCGGCATCCAGACGAAATGCAGGTTCTCGGGCGACGCGCGAAAAACGTAGGTGAGGCCTGGAATCGCGGCCACGAAGATGAGGGAACCGCAGAGCAAGAACCTCCGCCAGGCCGCAAATCCACGCAAGAACAACAGCGACACAGCTTGCGCGACCAGCACCAGCGCAGCGAAGTCGTGGGTATAGAAAGCTGCGATGCCTGCGATCGTCCACCACGCCCAATCGTGCGCGCGGTTGCGTTCGACAGCCGACACGAAGCAATACGTCGAGACCAGCGCCAACAGTATCGCCAGCGCGTAGCCGCGCGCCTCCTGCGAGAAGTAAACGTGGGCGGGACTGAAGGCCAGCAATGCGGCTGCGGCGAGAGATGCGCTGGCGCCGATAAATTTTCGCGCAACCAGATAGAGCAGAGGAATGGAAGCGATCCCGAACAGAGCGGAGGGCAGGCGCAGCCAGGATTCGCTCAGCCCGCCGTGGACCCAGCCGCGCATCAGCAGGAAATAGATGGTCTGCAGGTTCGCTTCGCCGTGCCACCACACCCAGACGAAGTGCCGCCACGAGGCCCGCGCCAGAGCGACCGTCGCACCTTCGTCCAGCCAGAGGCTCTGTGCGCCCAGACGCCACAGCCTCAGCCATGCACCGGCGAGAGTGAGAAGCGTCAGGATGAGAAGGATGCGACGGCGCGGAGCCTCTTCGATGGCGATGAACCGAGAATCGACAGGCGAAAGCTCGCTCGCTTGGGAATTAGAAGAAGCTTCGATCATGAATCGCTTCGTATCAGGGCACCTTCCGCTTTTCAACGTCAGAATCATTTCGCGCAGCGGCGAATTCTCACCTCGCCCGCGCCAGCACCAGCGTCACGTCGTCGGGCTGCTCGCCGCCGGCAATCCAATCGGCCACGGCCGTGGTTACAACCTCGCTGATACGCGCCAGAGATTGATCTCGGTTCTGCGAGATCAACTCGATCAGGCGCGCTTCGCCGAATTCGCCGAACTCGTTCTCCGGCTCGGTGATGCCGTCGCTATAAGCGACGAAGATATCGCCGGAACGCATCTCCATCGAGCTCTTCTCATACGTCATCCCATCGAAGAGACCGACCACGGTGCCGGAGGTTTCCAGCCGGCGAACATCGCCGTCGCGGCCCAGCAGCAGCGGAGGCAGGTGCCCGGCGTTGGAATAGGTCAGGGTACGCGACTCCGCGTCATAGCAGGCCAGGAACATCGTGGCGTACTTTTCCGGCGGCGTCGCGCGATAGAGCTGGTAATTCAGTGTCGCCATCAGCGTGGCCGGGCAAAGCTCGCCGGACGAATCGCCATTACCCGCCGTCAGCACAGCAACATTCGAGGCGCCCGCGCCCGACGCGACCGACGCCAGCGTGCGCTCCGGCTCGAAGGCGTAAGCGCGCACAAAGGCGTGCACCGTCGCCATCAGCAACGCCGCCGAGATGCCCTTGCCGCTGATATCGCCGACGGCCAGTACCATGCGGGTCTCGCTCAGCGGAATAAAGTCGTAATAGTCGCCGCTCACCGTGCGCGCCGGGCGGCAGACGCCGTGCACTTCCAGCGACGGCAAGCCGCTCAGGTCGGCGGGAAACAGCAACGCCTGCACCTCGTGGGCGATGGCCAGCTCGCTCTCCATCCGCTGCTTCTCCTTTTGTTCAGCCAACAGCTTGGAGAGCGATTGCGTCATGGAATTGAACGACTGCTCCAGCGCGGCCATCTGGTCGTGAGTGCCGATGCGGATCTGGTGCGACAGTTCGCCGCGATTGACATACTGCGTCGCGGTATAGAGCTCGCCGACCGACCGCGTCATGCTGCGCGTCAGACGCACACCGATAAACAGCGCAATCAGCTCGATCACGCCGAAGACGATAGCAATGCCGAGCAGCACGTCGCGGAAGATTCCGGCATTTTCGCCCAGGGTGCTGAACAGCGTGGCGTAGATGCGCGACGGTCGCGTCTCTACGGTAATCAAGCCGGTGACTGCCTTGCCGCTGGTCCAGTCGATGATTTCAAGACGCGTGCCGAAAGGCACCAGAATGTCCACTGGGTTCGAGGGTGGCGGAACGCTGCCGGCGTTGACGGCGCGCGCTTCATGGCCGGAGATGTCATAGGACGTGTGCGAGTTTGGCAAATCGATGGTGAGCTGGTTTTCCGGCTTCTCCTGAGCAGTGGTTTCGCGCGGCTGTGTACCCTGGACCTCGCGGTTGGGTTTGGGCGTGACGCTGGCGGTGAAGCGCCCGTTGCCGTCTTCCGTGGGAGGATAGATGTCCACTGCGCCCAGTTGCGCGGTCGTGTGCCGCAACAACTCCGCCGTGATCGGCACGTTGGAGATGACCACGAGATGATGCGCGCCTTCCTCCAGCCGCTCGACCGCACGCAGGTGCAGGCGATTGTTGTCGAGCACGAATCCGGAAAAGTCTGCTTGCAGCTCCGGGGAGGGCTTGATGGGCGTGGGCTTCGCGGCCGCGGCTTCGCCCAGCACGAAGCTGTGATCGCCGTCCCACACCGTCACGGAGCGATGGCGGAAGTTTTCGTTGGAAGCGCTGGCAATTTCGGCCGCGAGGTCTGGAGTCAGTCGTCCCTGGCGCGCCAACACACGGAACTGCTGGGCCAAGGAACGGTTGCTCGCGTGTAAGCGCTGCAACTCGGATTCGAGATCGGAGGTCGCGTCAAAGGTGGCGAACTGTCCGGCGAAAAGGTACCCGGCGACAAACGCCATGGCCAGCAGCAACAGCACGGGAATGACGCCGATGAAGACGTAGGTGACGATCAGCCGGTTGCGCAGCCGCCACAGCAATTTCTGACGCGTCCAGCGGAGACCCAGCAACAGTGCGCAGAACAGGAAAACGAAGGAGAGGAAGCTGGCCCAGCCGCTGACGAAGCTGCCCGGCGCGGAGCGCAGGATGAGCTTCAGCACCTCCAGCGCTGCGGCCAGATAGCCGAACCACAGCGTGGTCTTCCCAAGCTTCGTGCGCGGGCGAAGCAGGTGGCGCGCGGAGGCGCGGAGGTCCGCTGAGTTAGGAAGAGCGAGGGCCATGGGCGCGAGTGTCTACTGCTAAGCTGATGCCCTTCCGATTCTAACCGTTTCGCGCCAGATCACGACTTGTTAGAATCCGGGCGGATGTGCCGTTGCATCTTCCGGCGCTGCCAGGAATCTAACGAGTCCCTATGTCCGACAACCTTCGTGATGTCATCATCATCGGCACCGGCTGCTCGGGGCTGACCGCAGCGATCTACGCCGCCCGCGCCAACCTCAAGCCGCTGGTCATCGACGGCCACGAGCCCGGCGGCCAGCTCGGGATCACCACTCTGGTGGAGAATTTCCCCGGCTTCCCCGAAGGCATTCAAGGACCCGACCTCATCGCAAATATGCGCCAGCAGGCGGCGCGCTTTGGGGCGGAGTACGCCAGCGGTCACGTGGTAAGCGTGACCCTCAGGCCGAAGAGCGACGCGTTGGGCAAGCAGCCCATCCAGGTCAGTCTGGGACACGAGATGCTGCTGTCGCGCACACTTATCATCGCCAGCGGCGCGTCGGCGCGCTGGCTCGGCCTGCCCAGCGAGCAGGCGCTGATCGGCCATGGCGTCTCGTCCTGCGCCACCTGCGACGGCTTTTTCTTCTCCGGCAAAGAGATCGCCGTCATCGGCGGCGGTGATTCTGCTATGGAAGAAGCGCTGTTCCTCACCCGCTTCGCTACGAAGGTTACCCTCATCCATCGGCGCAGCGAATTCCGCGCCTCGAAGATCATGCTGGAACGCGCGCGCCATCACAAGCAGATTGAGTTCCTCACCGATACCGTCGTCGATGAAGTGCTCGATGTCAGCAAGAAGGAAGTCACCAGTCTGCGGCTGCGCAACGTGAAGACAGGCAAGCAGTGGGAGCTGCCCGCCAGCGCCATGTTTCTCGGCATCGGCCATACGCCGAATGCCGGCTTTGTTGGCGATCAGCTGTCGCGCGATGGCGAGGGCTACCTCATTCCCGAAGGCTATGTCTGCTCGCGGTCTCCGGGCGTCTTCATCAGCGGCGATGTTGCCGACCGGCGCTACCGACAGGCCGTCTCCGCCGCGGGAACCGGTTGCATGGCCGCGCTGGAAGCGGAGAAGTATCTGGAAGAGATCGGAAAGTAAGTCGCAGTAACCGTGCGAGCAGCAGCGTTCCCCTTCCCTAAGTCCAGCGTAAAACGAGACTGAATCGCAACTGAAATGGATTTTCGCGGTGGAGGGACAGCCCCAAATCTCGTCGCACGAGCCGCGTAGCGGCGGTACGACTGCGACACGGCCTCGAAACGCCCCAGTTCCATAGCAAGTTTTATCTCAAGACTTGTGGCGTGACCTCAATGCGCGCCCAAGGCGCCGCACTGAAATCGGGAACGACCATCCCATGTGGCTCGCCTGACACACCGTGTCCCGCCTGACACGCTCATCCCCTCGCCTTTCTCACTAAACTCGCTGTTTTCATCGCCCTGTCGTGGTGATGCTCGTGCACCTCTCGTCTGCGACAAGCGGTTGCGAGGGGAAACGAGATGCAGAACGCAAGCAGCACGAGTCGTCACAGCGAGCAAGCCAGACTGATCTTCGCCATTCTCTTCCTGCTGAGCTTCCCGGCCTACGCTCAGGTTGCCGACAAGCGGCTTCTGCTCATCAGCCTTCCTGACCATCGACTCGCGGTCATCGAAGACGGACAGGTCAGGAAGATTTATTCCGTCGCCGTCGGCAAAGAGAGCACGCCCAGCCCGACCGGCAGCTTCCACATCGTCGCACGCGTAGTCGATCCCACTTACTACCACGAAGGTAAGGTCATCGCGCCGGGGCCGCGCAATCCGCTCGGCGACCGTTGGATGGGGCTCGATCGCAAAGGCTATGGCATTCACGGAACCAACGCTCCGAGTTCGATCGGCAAGTCGGCTTCGCACGGCTGCATTCGCATGGCGAAGCGCGACCTGGAAGAGCTGTTCGCGATGGTGAAGGTGGGCGACGAGGTCGAGATTCGCGGCGAGCGCGACCCACAGACGATCGCGCTCTTTGGTGATGGCGCCGCAGCAACGGAGACGGTTGCTGCGATGTCGCAGAGCGCGCCGGCGGCAACGACCGAGTCAGCCGGACAGTAGCTCCGGCTTTCACTTGGCGGTCGTGAACCCTGCGCTCGTTTGCATGCAAGGAAGGTGTTCGATGCAAAGCACGGCAACAGCACTGATGACGGCGGGCGGGCTGGTTCTCTCGCTGGCTTGCGCCGTGCTTCTGGAGGAACTGCTCATCGGCGGACTGTTCCGGCTGTTCTTCGCTCCGCGGCCGGAGCAGAAACAACGTAGCTCGGGGCGAGCGAGGTAAAGAGAAGGAGGAACGACATGCTTGCGTTCAAGTATCTGTTGATGACGTTGGGAGTGGGCCTGTTCGTCGCGGGAGCTGCGGTACTGGCCTATGATTTCTGGCTGATGTTTCAGTACAAACGCGCGCTTGCCAGCGGAGTGGAAGGCGCGACTGCGCCGCAGCCGGTCCGCTGGCGCATGACGGTCGCGCTCGTCGCACTGGGATGGGCGCCGATGCTCATCGCCTTGGCCATCGTTGTGGTGCCCAGCGGCATGGCCGGCGTTCGGATCAGCGAAACGCGCGGCACCGAACCGGGGACGCTGTATCCCGGCGTGCATTTCGTCACGCCGCTGATTGAAGAGGTGCAACTGTTCGATCTGCGCGACAAGCTGTTCACGACGGGCATCGTGGAAGACGGCAAGAAGCCGGAGCCGGGCACGAAAGGCGTGCTGAACGTGCAGTCGAAGGAGGGACTGAGCATTGGACTGGCGATTACGGTGCGCTATCAGCTCGATCCGAAGCGCCTGGATTACGTGCAGTCGCACCTGCCGCAGCCGGTCGAGAGCGAAATTGTTCCGCCGGTGGTGGCAAGCGCGTGGCGCGAGCTGGCGCCGGGCTACACCGTGCGCGAAATCTTCAGCTCGCGGCGGGAGGAGGTTCGTCAGCGCGCGGCTGAGATCATCACGCGCAAGCTGGGCGCCGACGGCCTCATCGTCAAGGAGGTCATGCTCCGCGACATTCAGCTTCCCCCAGAATATGCGAAAGGGCTCGAACAACTGCTGCTGAAGGAGCAGCAGGACGACCAGCTCAACATTCAGACCGACATTCAGCAGAAGCAGGTGCGCATCGCTGAGCTCGAGGCCGAAGCCGACAAGGTGCAGAAGGTGAAGGCCGCGGAAGGCGAGGCGCAGGCCAAGGTGGTCGAGGCGAAGGGTGAGTCCGATGCAATGCAGTACACGCTGCCGCTGAAGGAGAAGCAGATTCAGCAGTCGAAGCTGGAGGCAGAAGCCCGCAAGGAGGCGACCATCCAGAATGCCGAGGCGGCGGCGCAGGCCAAGGTGATCGACAGCAAAGCTGAGGTGGAACGCCGCGACATGCTGGCCGATGCGGAAGCCAAGCGCATTCGCGTTACGGCAGCCGCCGACGCCGAGCGCATGCGGGGCGAGGCTGCGGTACTACGCGAGACGCCGCTGCTGATCAACAAGATCGTCGCCGAGAAGCTGTCGGACAAGATCCAGGTCATGATGGTTCCTGCCGATGGCAAGTACTTCTTCGCCAGCGACGTCTTTCGCGGCTTGGGCGCCAAGCCCGGGACGATGCCGGAAATGGACGATCCCGATCCAACGCCGAACCAGACGCGGTGAACAAGCTAGTTTGTGGGTGCCCCAGGTCTGGCGGTTTTCCAGACCTGGGGCACCCGGACATCCATGGTGAGCACTAGGTCCAGGTCACAGGCACAATGAGAGTACCGGCATATAATTCGCCACATCGGATGATCTTCTGCAATCGGCTACTGGTTTCGCTGCTCGCGCTGTGGCTCCTATCTTCGGCCTATGGGCTGAGCGGTTCGCCGCAACAAACTCCCCATCCCACAAAGTGGGACTCGCCATCCGCCGACCTGGCGAAACAGATTGCGGTGCTAAACGGCCCCGGCACGGGTACGCTCACGATCGTAAACCGCTCCACGATTCCAACCGATGAGCTCCCAGCGATTCGCCGCGCTCTGGAGCGCGAACTGCGCACCGCCGGGATGGTATTGCGGGATCGGGACGCCGATTGCGATGTGCGCATCACCTTGTCGCAGAACCTTCAGGGCTATCTATGGGTGGCCGAGGTGCAGGAGGGTGCGACAACCAAAGTTGCGATGTTGACGGTACCCGGCGCCAGCGTCCGTGAGGCGGCCGCTTCCATGCCTGCGATCACCTTGCGCACAAGCCTGCTGTACGCACAGGATGACCCTATTCTCGACCTTGCGATGATCGTTGCGGGAAATGAGCAGCACATGATCGTGCTCGAACCGGAGCACATCCGGGCCTATGCTCCGTCTGGCGCAAGCTGGCAACTGGTGCAAACCTACGACATACCTTCGCACGCGCCTTTGCCGCGCGATTTGCGGGGACGCATCGTTCCTGCGCCGGATCATCTCTTTGACGCCTATCTGCCTGGCGCCGTCTGCACCAGCGCAAAAGCTGGCGAGGGTTGGAGCATGGCCGTCACCTGCAGCAACAGCGACGACCCGTGGCCGCTCGGCTCGCAGAAAGGCTTTTACAATTCGGAGAAGAACTTCTTTACTGGGGTGGTGGTGCCCGGTTTCGGCCTGAAGCTTACGCCTTTTTACTCTGCCGCCGAACTGGTGCGCACCGGCAGCACGGCATTCCTGTTCGCCGACGTGAATGGCGCCGTGCATGTGGTGGAATCCGGATCGCACAAATTGCTGATCGGCGCGCAGGATTGGGGCAGCGACATCGCGAGCGTGCGCTCGGAATGCGGCTCGGGAGCGCAGGTGCTGGTGTCGGCCGCGGGCTGGCCGTCGCAGGATTCGCTGCGCGCTTACGAGATCCAGGGCCGCGAAGCCACCGCCGTCAGTGCGCCATCGGCGTTCAATGGAACCATCACGGCGATGTGGCCGGACAGCAATGCATCGTCGGCCGTGGTGATCGTGCGCAAGCCGCAGGAATCCGGTTATGAGGCATACCGTGTCTCGATTGCTTGCAGTCATTAGCCTGCTGTTGGCGCTGTTGCTGCCGGCCGCCGCGCGCACCCGTCCGCGCTACGGGGGAACGTTGCACATCGAGACCCGCTCCGATCCGCTGAAGCCGCCCGACGGCATCGCGCGCCGGTTGCTGTTCGACACCTTGACCCAGGTCAATGAGCGCGGCGAAGTCGTTCCTGCGCTGGCCGTGAGTTGGGAGTCGCAGAGCGCGAACCATCGCTGGCAGTTCCGCCTGCGCAGCGGAGTCCATTTTCACGACGGCTCGCCGCTTACGGCCGCGAGCGTGGTGCAATCGCTGGCGCAGGCATGCGTCCGTTGCGGCTGGCGCGCGCGTGCCGTCGCCGAATCCATAATTATCACCAGCGAATCGCCCATCTCCGATCTGCCGGCGGAACTGGCACGCAGCGTCTACGCCATCACCCGCGAGGACGCGGACGGTAATCCCGACGGAACCGGGCCGTTTCGCTTCGTGGCAAACTCGAACGGAATTCTGTTTCTCTCGGCAAATGAGGAATCGTGGCAGGGGCGGCCATTCCTCGACGCAGTTGAGATTTACGAGAACCGCCCGGTTCGCGCCCAGTGGCTGGACTTCAGCGTGGGCAAAGCGGACATTGTCGAAGTTCCGCCGGAGTTGCTGCGCGGCGCCCAGCAGGAGCACATGCCGCTGGCTGTCTCGGAACGGCCGGTTGATTTGTTAGCTCTGACATTGTCAGACCAGCAGGTCGCGGACGAGCCTCTGCGCGAATCGATCGCGCTGGCACTGGATCGCAGCGCAATCTTCAACGTGATCTTCCAGAAACAGGGCGAGGTCACGGCTAGCCTGCTGCCCAATGCGCTAAGCGGATATGCGTTCCTGTTTCCGGTTGCTGCCAACCTGCCGCGCTCACGTGAGCTGCGCGGCGCGCAGTCGCTTCCGCTACGGCTGAGCGTTGACACCTCCAGCCCGGTGCTCCAGCTCGTAGCGGAGCGGCTGGCGCTGAATCTGCGCGATGCGGGTTGGAACGTGCAGGTCGTGCCGCAAGCGGCGAATCCGCATGCCGAACTGGCGCTGCGGCTGGTGCATCTGGAGGCAGCAGAGGTGACGGCGGCGCTGCACGAGGCCATGCAGGACTTCGGCGGCGCAGCACACGATGCAGGACCCGATCCGGCAGCGCTGTACCGGGCCGAAAAAAACTTTCTGGACTCCCACACTGTCGTACCACTGCTGTATCTGCCACGCGCCTATGGGGTGAGCAGTCGTGTGCATAATCTCACTCTGGGGCCGGATGGCACTCCGATTTTTGCCGATGCCTCGCTGGAGGACGTCAAGTGAGCCTGCGCCAGAAGTTGCTGCTGGTCTTCTCCCTCACTGTGGTACTTGCCGTGGCGGCGGTGGCCTGGATTATCTCTTTGCGCACCCGCAGGGCGTTTGCCGACGCCGACCAGAAGCATACGGCCGCTCTGGTCGAGCAGTTTCAGCGCGAGCTGAGAGGCTATGCCGAGGACGTCGGCGGCCGCGTGGACCGTTTGGCAGCGAGCGAGCGGCTGGCGCGTATGGCCTTCGAGCTGGCGCAGACAGGCGGCGACGCCGCGCCTTATCTGAATGAGGCTGAGACGCTGGCGCACGACTATCAGCTCGATTTTCTCGAGATCGTCTCGGCCGATGGCAGCATCGTCTCCTCGGCGCAGTGGCCGGCGCGCTTCGGATATAAGGAAGACGCCGTTGCTGCCGGACAGGAGTCGTCCCTTTGGATGCCGGCCGGGACCCAGGTTAGCCCTGAAGGGCCAACCCTGCGACAGGCTCAGGGCGGGCTCTGGGGCGCCAACTTGCTTCTGAAGCGCGAGTCGTTGCCCGATGGCAGCAGTGCCATCGGCGTCTTCGCACTTCGCACGGTGCGAGAGTCCGAACCTCCGCTGTTCGTGCTCGGCGGCAAGCGGCTCGATCGCAGCTTTCTTCCAAACCTGGCGGCGCCCGCGGGAACCCAGTTGCTACTGTATCCCGTACTCACGCCAAAGTTCGATCCGCAGCACCTCCTCAGGGCGTCGGGCGAAGTTGTGCAGCCCACGCGGTATCAAAGTCTGATCGAGCGGGCTCGCGCGTCAGGTCAGGAGTCGCGATCGATCATCTACATCACCGACCGGCGGGAGGACAGCGTGGATGCAACGTCGATACCGCTGCGCGCGCCCGACGGCTCGGTGCTGGCCGTGGTCGTGGTGGCAAACTCCCGGCAAGCTTTCGTCGAGCTCCAACAGCACATCCGCGCCATCGCCTACGGTGTCGCCGGGGTTGGCATCCTGCTGGCGATTGTCGCCAGCCTATGGATCACCTCGCGCGTATCGCGGCCAATCGAGAAGCTGGCTGCGGCTGCGTCGGAGGTCGCCGCCGGCCATTGGAACACGCAGGTGGAAATCGCGTCGCATGACGAGGTGGGGGAGCTGGCCGCGAGCTTCAATCACATGACGCAACAATTGTCGGAGCAGCGCGAGCGGCTGGTGCAGAGCGAGCGCGTGGCGGCGTGGAGAGAGCTGGCGAGGCGGCTGGCGCACGAGCTCAAGAATCCGCTGTTCCCGCTGCAACTGACGGTGGAGAATCTGATCAAGGCGCGCAGTTTGCCACCGGCGGAATTCGAGGAAATTTTCGGCGAGAGCACCGCAACCCTCACAGCGGAGATTGCGAATTTGAAGAACATCATCGCGCGCTTCAGCGACTTCTCGAAGATGCCAAAACCTCAGTTGCAGGAGGTTGATGTGGCCTCGCTGCTGCGCAACGTCGCGGCATTGTATGAGCCTGCGCTGGCGCAGCATCGGCCCTCGATCGCGCTCCATTGCGACCCGGCAGACGAGCATCTGTGGATCCCCGCCGATCCTGACCTGCTGCATCGCGCGCTCTCAAACCTTGTTCTCAACGCCATGGACGCAATGCCGAATGGGGGGACGCTGACGATTGAAGCGCGACCGAAGGACGACTTGGTGCAGATCAAAGTTCGCGACACGGGTACCGGCATGACAGCGGAGGAGTGCGAGCGTCTGTTCACCCCGTATTACACGACCAAGCAGCACGGCACGGGACTCGGGCTGGCCATCGTGCAGTCGGTGGTGAGTGATCATCACGGGACGATCCGCGTGGAGAGCGTGCCGGGGAGCGGGACGACGTTCGTGGTTGAATTACCTGTCAACGACGAAAATCCCCGCACAAGCAAAGGAAGCCTGGGTGGGCCACCCGATTCAACATTGCGTGGTGCGCCCACTTCGACAGGACGCGACAATGATGGCACGCCCGCAAAGGTGGTGTCGGCGTGAGTACCAAGGCGGACATTCTGATGGTCGATGATGAAGCCAACACGCTGGCATCGTTGTCGCGCGCCTTCCGGCTGGCGGGACACGAAGCCACAGTTTGCGACAACGCGGTGCGCGCGCTGGAGCTGGCCAAGGGCCGCTCGTTCGACCTGATTCTTTCCGACGTGGTGATGCCCGGCCGGGACGGTCTTGCGCTATTGGAAGACCTGCGCCAGAGCGGCATCACCACGCCGGTGGTGATGATGTCGGGACAGGCGCACATTGAAATGGCGGTGCGCGCCACAAAACTGGGCGCGCTCGACTTTCTCGAGAAACCGATCTCGACCGACAAGCTGTTGCTCACGGTCGAGAACGCGCTGAAGCTGAAGCGGCTGGAGAACGAGAACTTCGACCTGCGGCACCGCATCGGCAAGCACGAGGTTGTCTGGAGCGGCGAAGCCATGCGGCGGGTGATGGCGCAACTGGAGCGCGTGGCGGCGAGCGAAACGCGCATCTGCATCTACGGCGAAACCGGCACCGGCAAAGAACTGGCCGCGCGCACTCTGCATGAGAAGAGTCCGCGCGCGCAGGGCCCCTTCGTCACCCTGAACTGCGCCGCCGTGCCGCCGGAGCTGATCGAGTCGGAACTGTTTGGCCACGAGAGAGGCGCATTCACCGGCGCCGTGCAGCGGCATGCCGGCAAGTTTGAGCAGGCGCATCGCGGGACGCTGTTGCTCGACGAAATCGGCGACATGCCGCTGAACATGCAGGCCAAGCTGCTGCGCGTGCTGGAGGAGGGCGAGGTGGAGCGGATCGGCGGCCTCAAGCCGGTGCCGGTCGATGTGCGCGTGCTGGTGGCAACGCACCGCGATTTGACGGAGCTGGTGAAGGAAGGCAGCTTTCGCCGCGACCTGTATCACCGGGTCGTCGTCTTTCCCATCATGCTGCCGCCGCTGCGCGAGCGCGCCGAAGACATTCCAAAGCTGCTCGCACATTTTGCAGAGCAGGTCTGCCTGCAGAACGGATGGAAGCCGGTTCCGTTCACCAGCGAAGCCATCGAAGCGCTGCAAAGGTATCCTTGGCCGGGCAACGTGCGCGAGCTGCGCAACATGGTGGAGCGGCTGCTTCTGCTGGCGACTTCGGGAGAGGTGGACGCGGCGACCGTTGAGCTGGCGCTGCCGCAGCATGCTGGAATCTCAACCGCTTCGGATCCGTCTCACGATCATCGCGGCCGGCTTTGCGAGCAGGTGGCTGATTTCGAGCGCCGAGCGATTCTCACCGAGCTCAAGCGTCAGCAGCATCACATCACCAACACCGCCAAAGCGCTGGGACTGGAACGCAGTCATCTCTACAAGAAGTGCCTGCAGCTCGGCATTGACCTGCGCAGTGCGCGCGAGGGGAGCCGAAGCTGACCAGAAATTGAAGCCGCAGAAACGAAGGTAACCCACAAAGGTGTCGGATCCTCCGATGAGCTGAGACGCTTCGCGCACAAATTGTCCGGTGCTCAATGCCCGATGTGCCAATGTGGCACAACCTCCGATCAAGCTTGCGCCAAAATGGCTCAAGCCGGTACCACCACATAGCTGATATTTCGCCAGACTAAAGGATCTACGCCTCACATCACTTTGGCGGCCCCGTTGCAGTACGGTCTGAGGACACTTGCTCTCCCCGTGCAAAGAGAGGATCTGGCCGATCGTGTTCAACGACGAGGAATTGAGCAGTTCTAGACGCAACTTAAACTGGAGCGCCACTTGGGGAGGAAGACTCCTCGGTTTATGCGCGGTGCTCCTGACTTCCACACTGATCTTTGGTCAGGGGCAGAAGCTATCGCCCGACCTGCAACGCCGGGAAGGTTCCGATCACCTCAATGTAATCATCCAGTTCCGCCAGGCTCCGACTGCGGCCCATCACCAGATCGTGGCGCGTCAGGGCGGAGTGCTTCAGCGTGAGCTTGGTGTGGTGAAGGCGGGCGAATACTCGCTCCCTGCCGCGGCACTGGCAAAACTGGCGGCCGAACCGGATGTCGCCTACATCACGCCCGACCGCCCGCTGCGAACCACGTCAACTCTGCCTGCACAGACACTGGACTATTACGAGCCCACGATTAACGCTCCCTATGCTTGGGAACTCGGGCTAAACGGCGCCGGAATCGGAGTGGCCCTCATCGACAGCGGCGTCGTCGGCATTTCTGATCTGCACACGCCCAACTATCGAGTCGTGTACAGCCAGAACTTCTCGAGCGGTCCAAACGCGAGTGACCAGTATGGTCACGGCACCCATGTGGCGGGAATCATTGCCGGTAACGGCAGCGCATCCAGCGGTCCGCCGTTCTTTTACACCATTCGGGGAGTTGCGCCGTCGGTGAATCTCGTCAACCTTCGCGTGCTGGACCAGAACGGGCAAGGTACCGACAGCCTGGTGATCTCTGCGATTCAGACTGCAATACAGCTCAAGAGCACCTATAACATTCGGGTAATCAATCTCTCCCTGGGACGGCCGGTTTATGAAAGCTACACCCTCGATCCCCTTTGCCAGGCGGTGGAGCAAGCCTGGAAGGCGGGAATCGTGGTGGTTGCAGCCGCGGGCAACGACGGCCGCGACAACTCCGCGAACACGTACGGGTACGGCACGATTGGTGCGCCGGGCAATGACCCCTATGTGATCACCGTGGGGGCGATGAATACCTTGGGCCAGTCGAACCGCGCGAACGACATACCTACCAGCTACAGCTCTAAGGGTCCTACGATGTTTGACCACGTGGTGAAGCCGGACATTGTCGCTCCCGGAAACAAGATCATCTCTCTCTACGCGCCACTGTTGACCCTGAACCAGGAATACCCCGGCAACGAAGCCCTGGAGATGCTTTACCAGAACGGTCCTCCACCCCCGCGAGGCTACTCGAACACTTACTTCATCCTGAGTGGCACCAGCATGGCAACACCAATGGTGACGGGCGCCGTTGTCTTGATGCTGCAACAACACCGCAGCCTTGCGCCCGACCAAGTCAAGGCGCGGTTGATGAAGACTGCATACAAGAACCTGGTGCCCTACAGCACGGCAGTGGATCCGGTGACGAACCAGGTCTACTACATGCAGGCTGACATACTCACTGTCGGGGCCGGCCTACTCGATGTTCAGGCGGCATTGAGCAGTACCGATTCAGGGCCCGCGACTCCGGGCAGTGCACTCTCGCCTACCGTGACCCAAGACGCGAGCGGAAACATCGTTCTGAAGAACAATTCCCTGCTGATTTGGGGGTCGGGAATCTGGAGTAACACCGTGGTCTGGGGGGTGAACGTGTTATCGGGAACTGACCCAGCCGGTTTGTCAGTTCTCTGGGGCAACACGGTCTGCTGGGGCAATAACACTATGGCGGGCTTCAGTACGGTTTGGGGAAACACCGTGGTCTGGGGCGTCGGCACGCCGCAGGGCGAGGCCTCGATCCTCAACATCAACGGAGACAACTAAGGGCTGGAGGGCTGAGCAGGGTTTGCGCCGGCACTCATCAGCCCTAACCAGTTAAGGAGCTGACGTGCGAGGACTTGGCCCCTTCCACGTAAGAGTCTGGCGCGCGAGGGCGACACCCCCTTAGGGCGTTTTAACGATGGCAAACCAGAATCGTCGATAGGGCCCGGCTGCAAGGCGGAAGAGGATCAATGAAGCTTCGAGCCAAAGCTTTTGTTGCGGTGGTGGTTTTCTTCGGAGTCGCAGTGCTCGCCACCGAATTTCTGCGCCCATCCTGGCCCGACCTCGGAAGATTCCTGTGCTACCTGTTGGCCGCCTGCTTTGCTTCGCAGCTGAAAGTCGTGCTGCCGGGCATCAACGGCACCATGTCGGTCAACCTGGTAGTCATCCTGGTGTCCTTGGTCGAACTCTCGCTGCCGGAAACCCTGGTTGTCGGTTGTATGGGCGCCCTGATTCAGACCTGGTGGCAGAGAAAACAAATCAATCTTGCGCACTTGGCCTTCAACGCCGCCGATATCGCCATCGCCATCGAACTTTGTTACCTGTTTTTTCACCGATCGGCAGCATGGGCCGGGTCCCACATGGCGTTGCGCCTGATGGCAACCGCCATCCTCTATTTCCTGGCCAACACGCTGCCCGTTGCCGCCATCGTTGCTCTCACCGAACACCGCGCGTTCTACAAAGCCTGGGTGGAGTGCTACCTCTGGTCATTCCCGAATTATCTCGTCAGCGCCACCATCGCCTGGCTGATTACCTGGACGAATGCCAGCCTGGGTTGGCAAACCTCCCTGCTGATGGTGCCCGTGGCCTACCTGATTTACCGCTCCTATCGGCTTTACTTCGGAAAACTGGAGGATGAGAAGAAGCACGTAGAGCGTATC
>Ga0335073_10002390_pt1 | contig 25633 bp, 23 predicted proteins | sample Lox_Sample_22_FD_207093 | JGI IMG/M metagenome (GOLD analysis project Ga0335073, IMG submission 207093) | Soil microbial communities from Loxahatchee National Wildlife Refuge, Florida, United States - Lox_Sample_2.2 | ecosystem: Environmental > Terrestrial > Soil > Wetlands | place: USA... | reverse complement strand
CCCAGGTGACAGTTTTCGGCACATCTATCTCGCCAACACTTTCAAAACTATCTATTGCTTCACTTACGCTCATAAAGCTATGCTCTTGGTTCTTTAGCCACTCCTTAGGTAAATGCTCTAGAAAGCTAAATATGCCAGACTCATGCCACTGATGCTCGCCAAACGTCTCATAGTCCATAAATAGATTAAATACTTGAGCATCAGTGTCCTCGCTAAGCCAATGAGAAAACTTGTCGGCTGTTAGGGGATACTCTGCCCAGTCGCTATCGCCAAAACGAAAGGCAATATCATCACTAAGCTTGTAGTTCTTTAAAAGTAAACAAATATTGTCCGTTCCTGCCGGCCTATAGATGTAGTTAGGTGATCGCCATTCTAGTATTGGGTCCCACCCCTCAGCTAGGATTCCTTTATAGCCTTTTTGATCGGCCCACTTAGCTAAATCGTTGTTATAGGCCAGCTCAGTGTTACGAAAGACGTTGGGGGTTTGACCAAACAGACTTTCAATCTTTTCTTTATGCATCTGCACTTGAGTCTCAAACTCGTTACGTGAATAAAAGAAGGCTAAGGTGTGATGAAAGGTCTCACCCAAAATCTCAACCCGACCTGTATCGACTAGCTTTTTGAACGAGTCTAGTGCTTCTGGTGACCACATTTCTAGCTGCTCTAGTACAGTCCCGGTTAACGACAGGCTAAGCTTAAAGTTGTCGTTAGCTTCAAGTAGCTCCAGCAGCCTTTTGTTTGTTGGCAGATAAGATTTCTCAACAACTTTTTTTAAAATTCGCTCATTGGAGTAGTTAGAGTCATAAGGCGCATCAAAGTAATCATGATTAGCCCCTGTATCAAAGACGGTGTAGTGCCTAATTCGGTAGGGTTGGTGTACGTGAAGGTAAAGTGAGATCGCCTTCTTCATGCCACGGCTCCTAACAAATGACGTGAGTAGACGTCAATTATCTTCTGGCTAGACTCATCCCAGGACAGCTTACCAAGCTCATTAAAGGAGTTTTTCCATAGTTCATCTCGCAAAGCATCATTTTGAACTACACCGGCAATTAGGTTGCTCATTTCATCTACATCCCAAAAGTCGACTTTAAGGGCATTTTTAAGCGTTTCGCTAATACCAGACTGCTTGCTGACTAGGGCGGGCGTTCCATAACCAATAGCTTCGAGTGGCGTCAAGCCAAAAGGCTCGGAAACTGAAGGCAGAACAAATAGATCGCCGACTGCATAAGCATCGCGCCAGTTTTTACCCCGCTGAAAGTCAGCAAACATAACATTTTGACCAATACCAAGCTCGGCTGCCATATTAACCAGCTCGTTATGCATCTCGCCACTACCAACAATTAAAAACACAGTCTTAGGAGCTTTTTCTAAAACCTTCCGCGCTGAATTAAGCAGATGCGGTAAACCTTTTTGCACTGTTAAACGCCCAATATTAACCACCACTCTATAGCCAAATTCCTTCATTTTAGCTAAGTATTTGTAGGCGTTATCGTCGTCAAGCAGTTCTAAGCTAGAAACATCAATAGAGTTATGGACTACTTCAATATCGTCCAAAGGTACGCCGTAGTCCTCGTGAATAGCTTGTCTTGTATGGTCGCTGACGGCGATTATTCTATCCGCATTATGCAAAGCGGAACTCTCAATCTCTCTAACGATTGGGTTGCCCTGCTTACTGCCAGCTCGGTCAGATTCAATGGAGTGAACATGAAGAATAATTGGCCAGTTTTTCATAGCTTTAACTCTTAGCGCAGCTTTAAAGGTTAGCCAGTCGTGAGCGTGGACAATATCGTACTCTTGGTTCTGTACCAGGGTCGCTACTGCATGAGAATAATATTCTTGCTGGTCTTTTATGCTGAGTTTATTGAGCTGCAAAACTCCATTTTCATAGAGCGAACTGTCATAAATTGAACCGGAAGCCAAAAAACTTTCCGCGCTCTGATCACTAGCCGGCGTAACCTTCATGAAATCTACATTGTGATCGGCTCTGTATGGCAAAATAAACTCAATATCTATGCCTCGCCTAGACATAGACTTACACATCTCATAACAAGCAATACCGAGACCACCACTGTTATACGGGGGCAGTTCCCACCCCAGCATCAATACTTTCATTTTTAATTTTCTGTTTTTACGTTTATCCCTGTTGCTAAGTATAAGCTTTATGTAAAGAGATGACAAGAGTGATTTTTGAGGCATTAAAGCCAAATGACATCTACATTTGACAGAAGTGCGCTAAAATCCTAAAGTTACTTACAATATGACCCAGGAGTCAACGCCTCACCTACGGCAGATTGAAGGTGGCAAACAAGAACCTCTGCACGAGCCAGACGTGTTAAATTCCGTCTATGAGGCCTGGCTAGTAAGGACGGGCGCTGACGACGAACTGATAGACAACGAGCTACATAGGTTGTTTTCATCACAAGTTGACGATCAAGAGACAACACTTCAAGCCGCTACCGCTTTCGTCGACGGCTATGTGGCAATGATTGCGCTAGAGCATGCAGATGTCTGCAGCGACGAACTGGTACTTTTCAGATTGGGACAGAAAACTCTTGAGAAGTACCTAAAAGAGAGAATAGACCAAGGTGAAGATGTATCCATAGACGGGATAATAGAAGCAGTAGGGCGGGGGTTTCAGGAAGCTGCCAAAAATAAACCCGTACTTAAATTGGTTGAACCTGAAGAGGTCGAAGATCACCAAGGCATGCCAAAGCCACAGGCGATAAGACGTGGTCCTAGAGTTAGACGAAGATACCCAGGCGTAGATTTAGGAGAAGGCACTGACGACGAGTCAACGCTAAAAAGACTTACGAATCACGACCTTTTGTCCCCTGAAGAAGAGTTTCGCCTTGCTATAAGGGCAAGAGACGGCGACAAAGACGCCAAAGCCGAGTTGATTTTGCACAACCTACGTTTAGTTGCTTCGCTTGCCTGGCCGAAACTTAATCATGGCCTTAACCTTAATGAGCTAATTCAGGAAGGCGTAATAGGTCTAAATAGAGCAGTAGAAAAGTTTGACACGGATAAGGGGTTTAGGTTTACGACGTACGCTACCTACTGGGTAAACCAGGCGATGCAACGCGCAATACAAAATCAAGGCTTAGCCATACGTCTACCAATACACGCACACAATCAGTTGAGAGAGATAAAAAAAGAAGAACGTAGAGCATTAGAAGAAACAGGAACTACTCTTACAGATCAGGAACTAGCGGATCGAACCGGCATTGATCCTGAACAGATTATAAGTGTTAGAAGAGCATTTATAAGGGCTCGCTCGCTTGATGCTCCTCTAGCAGAGGATTCCGAAGCAACATATGGAGCATTTATACCTGACCCCACGGTCGATGTCGAAAACACCGCCATAGATAACGTTTACAATTCCTCTATTGTTGAGATAGTTAACCAGCTAGACGAACCTTATGCCTTGCTTGTAAAGATGAGATTTGGTCTTGAAGGAGAGGATACGCATACGCTCGAACAAATAGGAAATAAAACAGGGGTAACGCGAGAAGCTGTAAGGCAATCTTTGGAAAAAGCCTTGCGCTCACTTCGAGAATTAATTGAGCAGCAGGAAGCCTTACAGCCCCTGCAAGTCGCCGAAGAAACTAGAATAGATGAACTTGTACCTAAACTTCCAGACATACCTGACGAAGCTGAGACATCAGAAGAAGTCCCTGTTGAACAGAAAAAAACTTTCTGTCGACCGGTGGCAAAGAGAGTGCAACCACAATCAGCCGACATTGAGTTCGAGGACGGTGTTGTGTACGCGGATGCGCGCCAGAGGAACCTAGCCCTTGCAAACCGAAAGCGGATACCTGCTGTAAGGCTAAAAGAAGAGATAAAAACTGGAATCGTGTCACCACTCTCTGGGCTGTTGGACCCAAGAGCAGAAAGGGTGCAAGTGCAACAAATTCTCAGGTGTATTCCCGGAATTGGCAAAGTAAAAAGAGACAAGATCTTAAATAATGCAAATATAAACCCGCGAACCCAAACAGGAGCACTAAGCGAAGAAGAGATTGAACGCATAATAAGCCTTTTACCAAAGAAGCCTTATAAGCGGAGCGGTTCACAACCCACAAGAGACCCTGAAAAACTAAAAAAATCGCTAGAAAGAGCTAACGAAATAAGACTACACTGGGCAAAGGTTAAAGCGCAGCTAAAAAAAGAGCAACTTGGTATCGAAGAAGCCTTTAAAGATGAGCTTGTGTCTGAAATGAAAGTTGTGGATCTAGTATCTAGCTTGCCTTTTAGGTCGCACACGAGAAGAGGTGGGAAACATACTAGCGCCTTTACTACAGTGGAGTCAATAATGTCAGAGGCAGACTTGCCAGCTAACGTCCGGATTAACAAACTAACAAAAAATCAAAAGAAAAGACTAGACGCAGCATTACGGAAACGAGGGTATATTAGTTAAGGAAAAAATCTATTCGACTCTTTAACTGGCAGGGGTGGTCGGACTCGAACCGACAGCACGACTTTTGGAGAGTCGCCGCTTACCAATTAACGGACACCCCTTCGCTCGCCTAGAGCTACATAATAAGGGAAAGTAGATTACTTGTCACCTTAGTTCCTACCCTTTTAATTTAACTCGTAATCTGCTATACATTATAGGATATGGCTAAGATACAACCCCTAAAGCCTTTTTTGATGTTGCTCTATGGATATCCAGGAAGCGGTAAAACCTACTTTGCCAGGCAGTTTTCAGAGAATGTAGTCTCTGCTCATCTACAAGCTGACCGCATTAGAAGCGAGTTATTTGAAGATTCTCGTTATGACAAACAAGAAAACACCATAGTAACTCAGCTTATGAACTACATGTGCGAAGAGTTTTTAGCAGCTGGACTTAGCGTAGTTTATGACACAAACGCACTAAGAAGCGGCCAAAGAAAAGCACTATATGCTATGGCCCACAGATACCATGTCACGCCAATTATTATCTGGTTCCAAATGGACGTAGATACCGCCTTCTACAGAAACTACAAAAGGGACCGAAGAAAAGCCGACGACAAGTATGCGGCCGCCTGGGACCGCACAACTTTTGAATCCTACATCGGCAATATGCAAAACCCTAAAATAAGCGAAAACTACCTGGTGGTTAGCGGCAAGCATGTCTTTAACATGCAACAAAGTGCCGTCATAGCTAAACTAAGAAACATGGGCGTGCTTTCAAGCGCAGCAGCTGACTCAAAAGTAACCAAACCCGGTATGGTCAATCTCGTACCTAATCTTTCATCTGGCCGCGTTGACCTAAGTCGCAGAAACATATCTATTAGGTGACATGCCATTTAAAGAGTTCTATTTAGAACCAAAACAAACAATTAAGATATACAAACGCCGAAATGCTCGCAATATTCGTTTAAGTGTAGATGCTCACGGTCAAATAAAGGTATCTATCCCAACGTGGGCACCTTACCAAGCAGGACTACAGTTTGCTAAGAAGCACTCCACCTGGATTGAAGATAAGACGCCAAAGAAAAACATTCTGGCGTCTGGTCAAGCAGTTGGTAAGTCCCACCATCTATACTTTAATCGCACAAATTCAAACAAGGTCACAACAAGAGTTAGCGATACAGAAGTCCTAGTGTTTGTGCCGCAAGACATTGAGCCAACGTCGCCACCTGCTCAAACCGCTGCGAGGCGAGGATCAATTAAGGCGCTTAGAATGCAATCCGAGAAACTTTTACCTCAGAGGGTCGCTCAACTTGCAGCAAAGAGTGACACTAACTATTCGTCCATCAAGGTCAAACCTTTAAAAAGTCGATGGGGCAGCTGCGATCAAAGAAAAAACATAGTGTTAAATATCTATTTAATGCAGCTTCCATGGGAGTTAATCGACTACGTAATTTTGCATGAACTTACGCACACTAAAGTGCTAAAACATAACGACAAATTTTGGGCTACACTAAGTAGTTACTTACCAAAGGCCAAAGCTCTAAGAAAAGAGTTAAACACACACAACCCGGTTGTCGTTGGAACATACAATCCGCTTATGCCATAATTAGCTTATGTCGTTAACGCTTGAGCAGACGTTCAACCCTAAGGATGAACAACTAGAACACGAACGTCTTATTAGCCTCATCAACTCCATGGCTGATGCTGTTATTGCCATTGATGAAAATACCAATATTGTACTGTTTAACTCTGCCGCCCTAAACATTTTAGATATCAACAACATAGCTTTGCAGACGCCAATAAGGGACGTATTTAACCCGATAGACAAAGACTACCATCCAGCAGATATTGATGCTCTCATTAAGTCGGCAACGATGCCTATTACCAACCGCGACTTGCGCCTTTCCTACAAAGATGGTTCCTTAATTAATCTGTTTATCTCCATTGCCCCAGTCCACCTAGGCTACGGCGAAAAAGGCCAAAAAGGCTTTGTTATCGTTCTAAGAGACATTACCCGCGAAAAAAGTTTAGAAGAGGAGAGAGACGAGTTTATTAGCGTAGTGTCGCACGAACTTCGTACTCCAATAACAATTGCCGAGGGCAACATATCTAACGCCCAGTTCGTTATGAACCAAAAAGGACAAGAGGATGCCATTAAAAAGGCCCTGGAAGAGGCACATAATCAGGTACTTTTTTTGGCGGATATGATCAATGATCTTTCAACCCTTTCAAGAGCCGAAAGAGGTAAGTTGCAAGTAGAGGTAGAAAACATCAACGTTAGTGATTTAGCACACGAATTAGTTGAATCGTACAAAGCTGACGCAAGCAAAAAAGGACTGGAACTTAAAGCCGTTGTTAGTCCTGAAATTCACCATTTGTTTTCTAGCCGACTTTACGTTAGAGAGATGCTACAAAACCTCGTTACTAACGCCATCAAATACACTGACAAAGGGGAGGTGGTAATACACGCAGAACCCAAAGACCAGGGAGTAATTTTATCTGTACATGATACTGGTATTGGCATCAGTAAGCCCGACCAAGAAAAAGTCTTTGAGAAGTTCTTTAGAAGCGAAGATTACCGAACTAGAAAGTCTAGCGGTACAGGACTAGGGCTCTACGTAACCCACAAACTAGCCAACCTCATTCAAGCCCAGATCACCTTATCTAGCGAACTAAATAAAGGCTCAACATTCTCTATCTACATTCCCAATCTTAAGAAGGAATCCGCATAAGCGGTAAGCAAACGTTTCGGCCTTTCCAAATAACCTCACTAAACTCGTATTTATACATTGAGTAGTTCATAAGACCAACGTCTATAGCAATAGCAACCGGCATCAGCAAAATACTTCTAAGATAGAACTTGCCGTAAGTTAAGCTGACGTAATCAATAAATAAGCTTACTAGCACCAGCAAGTTAAGTGCAGATACCACTATTAGAACAACTAACGATTCACGAATAGCGATGTCTAGAAGATAGATTGGTAAAACTAACAGGGAAACTTCCAGTAGAGATAGCAAAAATACGATCTCTGGCCGTCTATGAGTCTGAGGGTAGCGCGTTCTAATGGCAGTATTAAGCTGATCATCAAAGGGTTTTATGGAAAATAATCCAAGAGCCGGACTTGATCTAAGAAAAGAGTAGCTATCATTAAACTTTATGGCTTCTCTAGCGAAGTAACTTTCTGGCGAGCCACTCTTCATAACCGACTTGAAGCCTCCCGCTTTTTCAATCATAGTCCTTTGGATCAGCCAAAAAGTGCTTAGTACCGGCGGACGCTTTAGTAGCTTCCTTGGTATAGCTAGCTCCCAAAAGTACCTACTAGGCTGAAAAACCAGACTTAGTGACTTGTTAGTGCTTGGAGGAGAATTAAGCGGCATAAAACTTACCATAGTTTTCTTTCTCTCTAGCAGTGCCTTTAGAGCCAGCGAGATAGTTTCTGGAGAAAAGCGAGTGTCTACACCGCAAAATAGCAGATAATCGCCACTAGATTCCATCAGAAGCTGCTGGTAAGCCCAGTTTTTGGCTGCCCAGTACTCTGGCGGCTCTTTTCCAGCAATAAACCTAACGCCACTATGAGCGTAACTCTTAATTATCTGAGGTGTTTGCTTTTGCTGAGAACAGTCATCAAGCACAATTATCTCGAGCTTAGGATAGTCTGAAGCAACTAAGGTAGTTAGGCATTGCTCTAAATCAACTGTCTCGTTTCTGGCCGGAATTAGCACGCTAATGGTCGGTAAATGTCTGCTCTCATAACTTAGTTTTGGCGTAACAAAGTTGGTAGTTTTAATGTGGCGAAGTGTAGAAAAGAGTAAAACAAGTAGTAGTAAACTTTCAAGAGTTATAGCCATCGCTAGCCAGTGTCCATCGTCAATATTAAGTTTTAGGTTTAAAAAGTAAATACCAATACTTAAAAGTAGGGCCGCATTTAAGGTTAAGGAGCTTTTTAACGACACACCGTAAAGATAATCCGAGCTGGTTCTACCCTTTATTAGCCTAAGCAGATTAAAACACCTATAGCAGGTAATAATAGGTACAATTACACTCAGAAGCGTAAAGCTCTCTTTAAGTAGCAAAAGGCTTAAGATAAGGCTAGCGGCAATAATAAAGTAGGATACTAGCTTTCTTAGCCGCCAAAACGGCCTTAACCACATGCTCAGCTCGACTGGAATGCTAGCAATAAGTAAATAAAGCGTAAGGTTTATCACTACAGTTACTATAGCAAACCCTTGTCCTTGACCCCTTAAGCTAACCCTGCTATACTTGACAGCAGAAAGCCAAGAATTAATTCTTTAGGCTTTTTTAATTTGGGTAATAAGGAAAATATGCCAGATAAGGACTCGACTAAAAAAAGGATTTTAAAAAACCCTCAGTCATTTCGCGAGAGAGCCCTTAAGGCTAGCGAGGAAAAGAGAGACGCTAAACCTCGTTCACATAAAGCCAGAAGCGGCATAGGCAAGCTCCTAAGCCCAATAGTCAAACCAATAAAAGAGTTGGGCAAAAACAAAACAGTTAAGAAGATTCTAAGACCTTTCCACTACATTGGTCTTATTGTCTGGCCAAAGTACTTAAGAAGCAGCTTTAAAGAGCTAAAACTAGTTACCTGGCCAACCTGGCGACAAAGCCGACGCCTAACTTACGCGGTAATAATCTTTGCAGTAGTTTTTGGAACCGCAATAGCAGTTGTTGACGAAGTCCTAGGCAAGATATTTAAGAACATCTTATTAAAGTAAAGGCAACTAATGCACCCATCGGAAAAGAGCACCAAGAAACGTTATGACACCTCCAAACGCTGGTATGCTATTCACACTTATAGCGGCTATGAGGAGAAGGTGGCTGAGAGTATCCGTCAAAGAGCTGACTCGCTGGATATGAAGGACAAGATATTCCAAGTACTAGTTCCTAAAGAAAAAATGATAGAAATTAAGAACGGTAAGCGGCGAGTTGTTGAAAAGCGCATCTTCCAGGGCTACGTACTGGTTCAAATGAAGCTGAGTGAGGACGCTTGGTACATAGTTCGAAACACTCCTAGCGTGACTGGTTTCGTCGGCAGCGGCACTGATCCGACTCCAATCGAGGAAGATGAAATCGAAAAGATCCAAAAGCGAATGGGGCTAGAGCAGCCTAAGCACAAACTGGACTTCAAGATTGGCGAAGTGGTTAACATAATTGACGGACCATTCAAGGGCTTTGACGGCAGTATTAACGAGGTAGACGCTGCTAAAGGCAAGCTTAAAGTACTAGTAAACATGTTCGGCCGAGAAACTCCTGTCGAGCTTGACGGCTTACAGGTTAAGCGAGTCTAGACTAACAGGGATAAATAAGGTATAATCGGGCAAATATTATGGCAAAAGTAGTTAAAGCAAATCTGAAAATGAAAATCCGCGGCGGTCAAGCCTCGGCTGCTCCTCCTGTTGGTAGTACCTTAGGCCAATACGGCGTCAATATGATGGACTTTATTAACCCCTTTAATGAAGCAACCAAAGATTTGCAGGGACAAGAGGTCACAGCCCACATTGTTATCTATGACGACCGTAGTATGGACTTTAGAGTTGTCTCAACACCAACCGACGAGCTTATTCGAAAGAAACTAGGAATCAATAAAGGCTCAGGTAAGCCAAACAGCGAGAAGATCGACAAAAAACTCTCCAAAAGCGCTTTAAAGGAGATTGCTGAAGCTAAAGCTAGAGACATGAACACTCAAGACATTGATGCCGTAGAGAAGATGGTTGCCGGAACAGCCCGAAGTATGGGCGTAGAAGTAGAATAAGTAACACTTAATATATTTGGGAGCTCTTTAGCAAAAAGAGCGTTTGCACCAAGTAAGGAGCAAGATAATGCCAGTTAAAAAAGAGACTGAACCAAAGCCAGAGATTGCCAAGGTAGAAAAGAAGCTAAAAACGCCCGTTAAGAGCGTAAAGGACGAACCTCTAGCCAAAGCCGGCAAAAGAAGCGCCAAGGCAGTTAAAGAACAGGTTGAAAAGGAAGAAAAAGAAGCACGAAAAGCTACTGCGATTGAACAAAAGCAAGAAGCTAAGCCAGTAAAAACTGTTAAACCAGCAAAGAGCCGTCTAGAAAGACGCTCTAAGACGTATAGAGAAAAGGCTAAACTACTAGAAAAAGACAAAGTCTACAGCCTTAGTGAAGCTTCAGCTTTAGTCAAAAAGACATCCACTACCAAGTTTGATGCTAGCGTAGAAGTTCACATCAACTTAAACATTGACCCTAAACATGCCGATCAAAACATTAGAGACACACTTAGTTTGCCCTCTGGAACCGGCAAGAAGCAGACCGTAGCGGTTTTAAGCGACAACGATAGCGAAGCCACCAAAGCTGGAGCAGATATTGTTGGTAAGGAAAATATTTTTGCTTTACTGGATAAAGGCAAGCTAGACTTTGACATTCTTATTGCCTCACCAAGCATCATGCCAGAGTTAGGCAAATATGCCCGAGTTTTAGGTCCTAGAGGCCTTATGCCCAGCCCAAAAAGCGGAACCGTAACTACTGACATCGCAAAAGCTGTTGCTGAAGCTAAAGCCGGCAGAGTAGAGTACCGCGTTGATAGCAGCGGCATAGTTCATTTAGCTATAGGCAAGGTAAGCTTTAGTGAAGCCGATCTAAGCTCTAACATTGACGCAGTCCTCACTAGCATAAAAAGCAATAAGCCAGCAAGCGTTAAAGGCGCTTACATTAAATCTGTTTATCTAACCTCGACAATGGGTCCGTCCATTAAAATAGACATTGCTAACCTCTAAGCTTTTTTAACGCTTTTACTCATTAACCGAGTCAGCGCAGCCATTGTTCTAGAAAAGCCTCTAAGGCCCCCTCTATAGACTACGTACTTATCTTGCCACATGGGCTCGTATTTCGCTTTAAACCTATAAAGACCACTAAAACTAAAGAACCTATCGCCGTTGTTATATGCAAACTTAAGTACGTTATCTACTAGCGTCTGCTCTTTTTCTTCGCTCTCGCTCTTAATGCCAGCCAGTGGGCTTAACCCCATATTAAGCAGCCTGAAACCCTCCTTGTGAGTGGTGGCTATTACGTTCATTAGCAAATAATCGTTAACATTCCCAAGAGCCTGTGAACTTTGCCTAAGGAGGTCATAGTTAACTTCCTCCCTATTAAAGTCGGTCGGAAGAATATTTATAAAAGCTTGAATAGTACTAGCACCGTCTCTAGCTACTCCAATACGGCTCATTTGCATATAACGATCTGAGTAATACCCCATTGCAAAACCTCGCTCACCACGCCCATCTTTACTAAGCCAGTCATCAGAAATAAAGCGCAGGCGATCTAGAACTGCCTGCTGATGTGGAGGATTTAGTAGCTCAAAGCTGTAGTTTTGCTTATTAAACTTGTTCTGAATCTGACGAAAGTACTTACTTTCAGCTAATTTAGTTTGGAAATGCTCCATATCTACCATCGCTTCTTGGCCTAATTTTTGCAGAGTAAAGCCATCGCTTTCGTAAAAGTCTAAGTATTTCCCGCCAACGTGAATAAACGAAGGCAGCCAATCGTTATAAAAACACTGGTTTAAAAAGCCTTCAATTAGTTCTTTAAACTTGGCCTCATTTCCTATCGGATCACCAAGAGCCAGAGCAACGCCGTGCATAACGTGGTAGGCAATAGCCGACTGACCCTCTTCGTCAAAATAGTACTGCTTATCCTCTGGCCAGTACTTAAAGAACTCCTCACTTTCTCCGCCGTAGTGATCAAGTAAGTTCCTAATATTGTCTCTAGCTAGTGTCTGGTCGCTAAAACGGGCTTTAAGAGGCTGAAACAGGCTTAAAAGGGCATAAAGCACACAGATTACGCTAATGAAGCGAAGTGAGTCCAAAAACAGATGAGCTCGCTTAGTATAAGCAACGATCGGCTTCTCGGTAGTTATATTAAACTGGTCAACTGTATAGTGAACCGCTGTAGTTACTCCAATCTCCTGATGAAAGTCGCTATCGTCCATTAGCTCAAAGCCAACGGTACCGTAAATTAGAGTAATGACGATAAGAACTAGGATAAACCTGAGAGCAAAGCGAAAACCGGCAATATCACTTTTAACGACGAATCTATCACGGTAACGAAATAGAAAGGCCAAAACAATGGCTGGGAATATAATGTCCCTTACTACCTCCAGCCAACCCAAGCGGAAATGTTCAATTCTTCCTAAGTACTCACTAACGCCAAAACCTAAGTAGAACACCATTGTGGCCACTGTCACCGTCCAAGCCGTACGTTTACGCTTTCTAAGAAGCGTTGCAAGGTAAATTACACTAATCCCAACTAAAATTGGTAACTCGATCAGGTAGTCGTTCAAATGGTAGGCTCTATGATCTAGAATGTGATTTAACAGCGAGTCAGCAATAATATATATACCGAAAAAAGCCACCAGAATTGAAATAAACTGTACGGCAAATTCCGGCCTAACTCTAAATTGGCTTCTAAGGGTTTCGTTTTTAACCATTTCTTCTAGATACTATACCTAAAAATTTGCTGTTATTAAATTAAAGCATAAGCTAAAAAGCTATTTATAACCAATTCTTGCAAAAAAAATTACAATATTATTATGCTTGCTCATTTTGTCTGTACTCTTTAGAATAATGGTAAAGATTTGAGCGAGGGAGAGGTGTCAAAAGCCAGTGTCGGTCTATAGCAATAAACAAATACGAGGGGCAATAGAAAATGGGCATATTGTTTGCCACCCCTTTGACCCAATGCACATTTCTCACGCTAGCCTCGACGTTACGCTGGGATATTACTACTACCGTATTGAGCGGATGAATGAAAAAACAATTTACAATCCCTTTGATCCTCAAGACGTTGAGCGCTACTTTGATGGCCCATATAAAGCCATGCCTCATGAACAGTGGTGCCGACTAAATAACTTTCAGATGGTTAATAATATTCCTCCAGACCACCCAGTTATTAGCTTGAAACCAGGAGAGAGGATACTAGGGCACACCCACGAATTTTTCGGAATTAAACCACCAGGCGCTTACGAAATAAAGTCACGCTCCAGTTGGGGCCGAAATGGCATTGCCGTTTGCTTTGATGCCGGCTGGGTTGATCCAGGCTACATTAATAGACTTACTCTAGAGATCTATAACTTAAACGAGAGAGAAACTGTTTTGCTGCCTGTCGGCGAAAGAATAGCTCAGGCTATCTTTTTAGAAACAGGAGAAGTTGAAGGTACATACGGCGAAGGTAGGCACGACGGTTTTAGCGGCAAGTACCAGACCGGCTCCAATCTCGATATGATCATTCAAACCTGGTCACCTGACTTAATGCTTCCTAAAGCCTACAGAGATAGGCGTTCAATGCCAAAAAAGATAGAAGGACTGGCTTATGACTAGAGGCAAGTATATTGTTTTTGAAGGTCCAGAGGGCGCTGGCAAGACCACGCAACTACACGAGTTAGTTAGGAGGCTTCATGAAGCCAATCTACCGGTTAGAAACCTACGCGAGCCCGATAGTCAGAGTGATTTAACGGCTAGAGCAATCAGGCATTTAACGCAGGACCCTCACTATCCCATGAATACTAAAACCGAGGTATTACTATACAATGCTGCCCGCTCACAAAGTCTTAGCGTCATTAAAGAAAGTCTTAACGCCGGCGTAAACTGCATAGTAGATCGCAATTACCTTACAACTCTAGCGATTCAATACTATGGGCGCGGCGATGTGCCTGACTACAGCGCCATAAACTCAATTATTAGCTTTGCCGTTGGTGACATGGAGCCAGATTTAACCATAGTCCTCGATGCTCCTGTTAATGTGCTTAGAGAAAGACTAAAGAAAAGATTAACTGGTGAGCGCTTCGATAAACTTGATGATGCCTTTTTGGAAAGAGTCAGAGCGGGTTACCTTTGGGAGGCGAAACAGCGTGGCTACCCAGTGGTATTTGCTACAGCTCCAGAGGAAGAGGTAACCAAGGAAATTTGGAACCTAGTAGCTAAGACTCTAGCTAGGAGGGATAAAGCCTTGCCGCAAAAGTCCTCTGAACCTACAGCCATAAAAGAAATCATTAGCAGTCAAAGCCAGAAGCTAGACAAAAACCAAATTGACGAAGTATATCTAACGAAAGACGAGGACCAGATTACGATTACCGAAAAGGGCTGGGACTTTTTGCGTAGTTCCGTGACTAACCCAGAAAGCAATGTTTACGGCTTTAACGACCGCCTCAGTCCAGTAACAATAGCCGCTGCCATGGCTAGGTTAAGTCGGCGAGGCGACGATATGCGGGTAACTATCCTAGACGAATTTGCCGGTAAAGCAGAAAAGGACAGCGAGCTACTAAAACGCATTATTACCGCCTATGGCGATGATTCTGTTCAGCAACTTGGCGGTATACATATTGTCGTTGAGAATGCTTCTAACTTACTGACTAAAAAGCTTGAATGGGGCCGTCTGGCCTCTTATCTAGAACAATCTACTCGCTATATTTACTTTGATCAAAAAGACAAGGATGGTAAGTATAAATACTTTGTACCTAAGAACCTTAAGCCCGCAATTAAGAGACAGTTTATTGCCGACATAGATTTAATCTTCGATAACTACTCAAAGATGGTCCGGCAGCTAACTGACTATGTCCGTAAAAACTCTGACACTCCTGAAAAAGAAAGAGACATAGCCTGGAAGGGCGCAACTCGGGCTCAGGCTTGTGACGCTGCTAGGCATGTTCTACCGGTTGCAACTAAGTCCACTGTCGGCATATATGCCTCGGGTCAAGCTATAGAGTCACTAATAATGCATCTGACGAGCGACGAGCTACTTGAAGCCAGTGAAACTGGCGCTAAGATACTAGAAGAAGCCCGAAAAGTCATACCCATGTATCTAGAAAGGGCCGACAAGCCTGAACGCGGCGGCGCCATGATTGCTTACCGAGCGAACACTTACGCAAGTGTTAGGAAGTTTACGGCCGACAATATTAAAGCCGTACACTCCTCTAACTTTGAAGAGCCAATCAACCTAATCGACTATTGGCCAAAGAACGAAATGCTACTAGTTGCCGACATGCTATACGAGCACAGCAACCTCTCTTTAGAGGAAATACAGAACGAAGTAAATACTTGGACATACGACAAAAAAGCTGAAGCCTTTAAAACATACTTTGGCGAACGTCTTAACAGAAGGCAAAAACCCGGTCGAGCCCTAGAAAAAGCCCACTACAGCTGGGACATTATCTGCGATTATGGCATCTTTAGAGATTTACAGCGGCACCGAATGGTTGATGACTTACAGTGGCAGTTCTTAACACCAAGATACGGCTACGAAATACCGAAGTTGATTGAAGACGCTGGACTCAGCGATATCTTTGAGGAATGCTTCGACATATCCCTGAAACTGCACAGCGTGCTAAATGATGCCGGTTATGCGCTAGAAGCCCAGTATGCGACCCTGTTAGGCAACAAGATGCGTTGGAAGATTACATATAACGCTAGAGAAGCCTTTCACCTTCACGAACTAAGAACAACTCCTCAGGGACACCCCGGATACCGCAAACTAGTAAGACAAATGCATGAAAAACTGGCAGAAGTTCATCCACTAATAGCAGAAGGAATGATTTTTGTAAATTCAGATGAGGACCCTAAGCTAACTAGACTAGCTGCCGAGAGGTACACCCAGTACAAGTTAAGCAAGCTTAAGAAATAGCCAGCTAACTCCTCCTTCTTGACAAGCAAAGCATTCGTAGTGCAAAATAAGAATCGTGATTAAAATAGATATGATTCTAAAGGGGCTATCTCTCCGCTAAACGCGGGAATTGTATTTTTTTAGCACTAAATCAACGTCCCGCTGACAAAAAACAGCGGGTTTTTTTATTTATAAGGAGACTTTTTAAGTTGTTACCAAGAAGATTTCAACCAGAGCGCACAAGTAACTTTTCTAGCGCAAAAAGCCGCATTGAGAACAGGCGTCTAAAAAGAGATGGCAGTGGCAATCCTTACGTAATGCGGGACGCGCAAGGAATACTTCGCTACGTATTCGATACTAGCGAATTGGATCCTACTAGCACAGTAGATGCTAGAGTTATACATAAAGAAATAACCATAAAAGAACTTGGTGGCAAAACGATACATATACTTTCCGGAGATAACGGTGTAACTGAATCTCATAGGGAAGATGAAGTAGCAAATGCTTTAAAAAGAGACATACCTCTAGAGAAGTTGGGGCACTTAGGTGTAGTTGTATTTGAAACTTCCACCGAAGTAGTGTAAAATACTTATTAAGTTGCCGAAGACAGCGACGGACCAAAAGTCTTAATTATGTCGCCAAGGTAAATGTATCTAAAGTGCATAAAGTCTTTGGTTATCCAGAGATTTTTTAATTTATAGGCAGCTAAATAAGGTATCTTAAGGTCGAAAGTAACCTTAGAGCGAAACTAATAGGAGCATAAAGTCTATGGCTTTAACTAAAGCAAAGAAGACATCAGTAATAGATGAAACTAAAGAGCTTTTAGATAGCTCTAAGATGACAGTTCTTGCCAAATACCAAGGTATAGAGGTCAAAGAGTTTCAAACTTTAAGACGTGATGCCAAAGAAAACGGCACAAGGCTTAAAGTTATAAAAAACAGATTAGTAAAACAGGCTCTAAAACAGTCCGACAAACTTAAAGATATAGACACATCACCGCTAGAGGGCATGATACTCTACGCTTTTAACGATTCTGACGAAGTTGCTGCCGCCCAGGCACTAAATAACTTCGCTAAGAAAAACCCTAATCTGGTCTTTGTCGGGGCAATTAACGAGCAGGGTGAATTTCTGGATGCCGATAGCGTCAAGTCTCTAGCCAGCCTACCTGGCAAGAATCAGCTTATTGCAGGCGTAATTAACACCTTAAACTCACCCATACGTTCCGCTACCAGCGGACTTAACAACCTAAGCTACGTAATTAAGGGCTTAGAAGCTAAAGCAAGTAATTAACATAACTTAAGAAAGGACAAGAAATGGCAGAAAAAGACTTAAAGAAGATCGCAGAACAGCTAGTTAACTTAACTGTATTAGAAGTAAACGACCTATCTAACATACTTAAAGATGAGTACGGCATTGAGCCAGCCGCAGCCGCTGCAGTAGCCGTAGCCGGACCAGCCGCAGCCGAAGAAGGTGCAGCTAGTGAAGAAAAGGCTGAGTACGACGTTGTACTTAAGGATCCAGGTGCCCAAAAAGTAGCCGTTATTAAGGCTGTTAAGGACATTACTGGGCTTGGACTTGGCGAAGCTAAGGCTATAGTAGACGGTGCACCAAAGCCAGTTCTAGAGAAGGCTAAGAAGGAAGACGCCGAAGCAGCCAAAAAGACGCTAGAAGACGCTGGCGCAACTGTTGAATTAAGCTAAAGCTCCTTTATCCACACCCCTTGTCAATACTTTGACTTTGTCAAGTGTTCGTGGTATTTTTATGGGGCAAAGTGTACCTCACAATAAAAACACTTTACTAATAGAGAGACAAAAGATGCCAGACGTTCCAGACAAACAGGTAAAACGACTCAGAACCTTAATCCAAGAGGCGGAAACAAACTTAGCTGCTGCCAATGAGCTACTAATAAGTTTGGTAGGAGACGACGAAAAGATAAAGCCCGTAAACCGAGAAGAAGCGTTGGGTAAGGTTATTGAAGGTGTCTTTGACGGTCAAAACATGGTAGGTAGCGACGGCAAAACCTACCCAGTTCCAGCTAACTATGCCTCCAAGTCTAAGCTAGTTCAAGGCGACATACTAAAGCTTACTATCGCGGACGACGGCGCCTTCCTATACAAGCAAATCGGTCCAATCCCCAGAAAACAGGTGGTTGGCACACTCATCTTAGAGAACGGACACTATTTCGTAGATGTTAACGAAAAACGCTACCGAGTACTACTTGCTAGCGTAACCTACTTTAAGGCTAAACCTGGTGACCAGGTTAGCGTCAACGTACCAGAAGACGAATCAAATGCCGAGTGGGCTGCCCTAGAAGCGGCTCTCTAGCAATAAGTACAACAGATAATCAAGTGCTGCTCACGTATAATAGATAAGTAGCTATGAGTACTTCTCTTTATCGGAAATACCGGCCAAAAAAGCTTAGTGAGGTAGCCGGCCAAGACCATATTACGTCGACTCTAAAAAATGCCCTAACTAAGGGCCAAATTAGTCATGCCTATCTGTTTACCGGACCGAGAGGAGTAGGCAAAACTAGTGTTGCTAGAATCTTAGCACACGAGGTTAACGAATTAGCTTACCAAGACGACGCTTCAGACATAGACATTGTTGAAATAGATGCTGCAAGCAACCGCCGGATAGACGAAATTAGAGAACTAAGAGAAATGGCGTATATGGCTCCGGTCAGCTCTAAGTATAAGGTGTACATCATCGACGAAGTCCACATGTTAACTAAGGAGGCTTTTAATGCTCTTCTTAAGCTCCTTGAGGAACCACCAGCCCACGTTATCTTTATTCTAGCTACAACTGAGCTACAAAAGCTTCCCGACACCATTATTAGCCGGACTCAGCGCTACTCCTTTAGGCCAATCTCGTCTAGCGCTATAATTGATCAACTTGGGGCCATAGCAAAGAAGGAAAAGATAGATATTGACACACCAGCAACTGAGCTAATTGCCCAGCATAGTAGCGGCAGCCTAAGAGACGCTCTAAGCCTGCTTGATCAGGCCAGATCACAAAGCAAGAAAATAACGGAGAGTACTCTTATCGAGATGCTCGGCATGCCACCAAAGGAGTCAATCGAAGAACTTATTGAGCTAACATTGTCTACGCCTAACGTAGCAAGACTTAGCCAACAACTTTCAAGTCTATACGACCAAGGCTACCAACCGGCGTATATTGCTAAGGATATAAGCGCTAACTTGCGCGATATAGTACTAAAAAATAACAAGCCAAAACAAAACCCGCTAATACTAGACCTCTTAAAGAAGCTTTTATCAGTACCTAGTTCTCTTGACCCAAACCGCTACCTAGAGATTGTCTTAATTGAGACTGCCAGCTCTCTAGAAACACCTGCACTTGCCATTTCGAAGTCTGAGCCTATCCAAGAGAAAGAAGTAGAAGTAAAGCCAAAAAAGATAGAAAAGAAAGATCTAGACGATGATCTTTGGCTAGACATTCTTTCGGACCTAAAGTCTAAGCACAACACACTTTACAGTGTAGTAAGGATGGCCAAACCAGAGATAAAGGATAATAAGCTAACACTTACCTTTGAATTTGAGTTCCACGTCAAACGAATTAGTGAAGCTAATAACTTTAAGATGCTAAGCGAGACTGTCGACTCCTTAAGTGGACAACATATTGAAATCGAGTACAAAGTGAGCGCAAATACCTTAAAAAAAGATGTTAAAATAGAGCCTACACATAAACAAGATTCTACTAAAGACAAAGAGCTGGAGGCCATCAATAACATATTCGGTGGCGCTGAGCCTTTCGACGAATAACTAACTAGAGGGTCATCATGGAGCCTAAGCAAGCTAAAGTTACAGACACTACGCCGCAGAACGCAGAAGCTGAAGCTAGCCTATTAGGCGCTTTAATTATTGATTCAGAATCTATCGTTAAGATAGCCGACCGAATAAAACCAAGCGATTTTTACGACAAAAAGAATGAGCGCATATACGAAGCCATTCTTAGCCTATACGAACATCATCAGGCAGTAGACGTTTTAACGCTATCAGACCAACTTAAGAATTCCGGATATCTAGATAGCATAGGAGGACCAGCCTACCTAACAGAGCTTACTAATTTTGTGCCATCAGTCGCGCACGTAGAGCAATACGCCGACATTGTTTCGCAAAAGGCGCTCAGAAGACGCTTAATAACCGCCTCCAAGGAAATAACTGGCCTAGGCTACGATGAGTCTAAGCAACTCCGCGAACTTATTGAGGAAGCCGAAACCAGGCTATTTAACGTCTCTCAACAGCATGTCAAGCAAGACGTTATTAGTCTTGACGCCATACTGGCAGAGAGTTTCGATAGACTCGATGAGCTACACAAGGACAAAGAGAAAATTAGAGGTGTGCCAACGGGATATAAAGATCTGGACTCAAACCTAGCAGGCTTTCAAAAGTCTGACCTAATTATTATTGCCGCCAGACCAAGCATGGGAAAGACAGCACTTGCTCTTAACCTAGCTCACAATATCGCTGTGGACTCCAACCAGCCAGTCTTGCTCTTTAGTCTAGAAATGAGCAAGGAACAACTGGTCGATAGACTACTGTCTATAGAGTCTGGTGTTGACGCCTGGGCGCTACGAACTGGCAACCTTACGGATGCAGATTTTGAAAAAATTGGGCAAGCTATGGGTGCTTTAAGCGAAGCTCCAATATTTATCGATGATACCCCCAGCATTACTATTAGTGACCTGCGAACTAAAGCTAGACGTGAGGCACATAAGCATGAGTTAGGTTTAATAATTGTTGACTATTTGCAGCTTATGAGTGGCGGCTTTAGGCTAAATAATGACGGTAACCGTATACAAGAAATTTCCGAAATTAGCCGTGGTCTAAAAGGTATAGCTAGAGAGCTGAATGTGCCAGTACTAGCTCTTAGTCAGCTTAACCGTTCAGTTGAAAGTCGTAGCCCACAAATTCCTCAGCTAGCAGACTTAAGAGAATCTGGTAGTATCGAGCAGGATAGCGACGTCGTAATGTTTATTTACCGCGAAGACTACTATAACCCCGACAGCGACCGCAAAAAACTGGCTGACATATTCATCAAAAAACATCGTAACGGTCCCACCGGTGGAGTAGAGCTACTCTTTGAAAAAGATAAGCAAAAGTTCTACTCAGTCGACACTAAGCATAACAACCCTTTTGACAGCTAAGATGCCATCAAAAACCTCACCGTCTAAACGTTTAAGGCATCGTACTTCTCACTTTAATCATTACGTGTATCTTTACGTCCTTGCCGCCATTGCCTTAATATTTTTACTACTTTACCGTCTTGGCGGTTTAGTTGGCGGAATGAGCACCAGCGAAATAGTTACTGCACACGGAATTTATGGTTGGCACGGACTAACCAGCAACATTCTTTATCTTCCTATTAACTTAATTAGAAGCATAGATTTTAAGCTGTTTCCCAATCACGGACAGACTCTAACTAGACTACCTAGCGCACTGTTTGGCCTTTTTAGCGTAGTTAGCTTTAGCTATATCATCTACATTTGGCACGGCAAAAGAACCAGCCTACTATCAACGCTACTATTTATTACCGCCGCTTGGGGGCTACATGTTTCTCGGCTAGCAACCAATGACATCATGTTTTTTTGGGGAATAATTAGCCTTATTTTAACCCAAGTACTGTTAAGCGAATATAGCGGCAACGCGCTTGTAACCATGGGTAGTTTTTTTATCTGGGGCCTACTACTAACAATTCCTGGTTTTCTATATCTTCTTATCCTTTTCTATGCAATAGAGCGAAATCTAATCCTTGACGCCCTAAGTGATCTTAAAAGCTGGAGCGCAAAGCTTATTAGTTTTGTGCTTCTACTTCTTTGGGTGCCACTTATAGCCCACCACCTTATAAACTCGGCCGCCAACATTCGCAACTATCTCGGGTTGCCGGCAACAATACCTACGCTATCGCACTACTTAAAAGACTTTATTGCCGTTGGCGTACATCTGTTCATCAGAGGCCCAGAGTACCCAGATATATGGCTAGGCAAAAGTCCAATTTTAGACTTTTTTACGGTAGTCCTAGCTATACTTGGCATCTACTTTTACTTTAAGCACTTTGCCAGTAACCGCTCCAAGCTTCTCTATGCAATGTTTGTCTGTTCATACATTCTAGTTTCGTTTAGTGGCAGCATCCCGCTTAGCCTACTAGTGCCTTTAGTCTACGTCTTTGCTGCAACCGGCATGGCCTATTTACTGCACATTTGGTTCCAAGTATTTCCTAAAAACCCCTTAGCCAGACGTCTTGGAATAAGTTTAATTACCCTAGGCGTGCTTATTAGCTGTCTATATAACTACCGAGCCTACTTTGTTGCCTGGCGCTACGACCCAACGACTAAAGCTACCTTTAGTCATCACTTAAATTAGTTGTATAATACTTTATAGAGAAAGAAAGGGAATAACCAATGAGTAAATTTGATCAAGCTAAGATGTTAATGAAAGCTAGAAAAATCCAGAACGAGCTTCAAAAAATGACTATTGAAGTAGATAAGGGCGATGGCGCCGTAAGCGTAGTCATTACTGGCGAACAGAAGATCAAAAAGATCCATATCGATCCAGAGAAAGTAGACCTTGAGGATATATCTGAGCTAGAGAGATGGCTAGAAGACGCTGTTAAAGAAGCGATTACTGAAAGCCAGCGAGTTGCCGCCGAAAAAATGCAACCTATGATGGGAGCTTTAAGCAGCCTAGGCCTTTAAAAGAAACGACAAAAGAAATATGCAAATACTACCTCCCGCGCTCAGCGATCTAATTGACGCGTTTGGTAGCTTACCAGGCGTAGGTCCTAGAACTGCTGAACGTTATTCCTACTATCTACTAAGACACGAGCCAGCTCAGGCCGCTGTCCTGGCTGACAAAATAAAAAACCTCTCAGGCAGCATTGGCTACTGCGAGAAAACTTTCGCTCTTGTTCCAAAAGGTCAAAAACTTTCTGACCTCTATACCGATCCAAGAAGAAATAAGAAAGTAATAGCCGTAGTTGCCGAACCCTTCGATATTGTCGCGCTGGAGCGAACTAATGAGTTTTCCGGTACTTATCACGTACTAGGCGGCCTGGTTTCACCAATTGATGGCATTCACCCAGAGAATCTCAACATATCTGCCCTAATTAAGCGCATTAATGAGGATAAAGTAGAGGAAGTAATTCTAGCCTTAAATGCTTCGGTAGAGGGTGAATCCACTAGCTTATATATTCAGAGCCAGATTAAAAAGCCTGGTGTTCGAGTCACTAGACTAGCTAGAGGTTTACCAATTGGCGTAGACCTGGAATATGCCGATCAAATAACACTTACTAGAGCCCTGGAAAATAGGACTGAGATCTAAAACTATGTATGACCAAGCCGATGACATAGCTAAGATAATTGATGAGGCAAAAGAGATACTAATAGTTCAAGCCGACAATCCAGACGCCGATAGCTTAGGAAGCTCCCTAGCACTCGAGGAAATTCTTGAATCAAAAGGTAAAAAGACGTTCATGCTTTGTGGTGTAGACATTCCTAACTATTTAAAATATCTAAAAGGCTGGGACAGAGTTAGCGACGACTTGCCGGCGAGCTTTGACCTAGCTATATTTGTCGACGTCTCCACCCTTACCCTCACAGAAAAGTTAAGCGGCTCCGAGCAAATAAACTCAATAAAGACTAAGCCTGTCATAATCTTAGACCACCACGAGTCCGTAGAAAACGAGATACCCTTTGCTGTAGTCAAAATTAACGATGCCAAACGCTCCAGCACCGGCGAGCTTATCTATGCATTATTCAAACAAATTGGTTATGAGATTCCTCTTAGCGCCAAAGAATACATCATGAACTCAATCCTAGGCGATACCCAAGGGCTATCTAACAGCCTAGCTACAGCCGAAACATACAGGATTATGGCAGAGTTAGTTGCTTCCGGCGTAGACAGACCTAAGCTCGAAGAGAGTAGGCGAGAATACTCTAAGATGGCTCCCGAGATATACGCCTTTAAAGCAGATCTAATTAAGCGCACGCAATATAATCCTTCTAAAGAAATTGCCTACGTTAGTATTAATCAGGAAGAAATCAATAAATTTAGCCCGCTATATAACCCAGCTCCACTAATACAAGGCGACATGCTCATGATAGAGAACGTTCTAGTAGCCATAGTTTTTAAGTCTTATGACGACGGCAAACTAACAGGAGCCATTCGCTGCAACCAAAGCGCACCAATAGCCGCTAAGCTAGCCGAGAGCTTAGGCGGCGGCGGGCACAGCTATGCAAGCGGTTTTAAAATAGCTAAATCTCTAGATCCGGATCAAGACGTTGAAAAATGCCTAAACGAGGCCGAAAAGCTATTAGCGGAGGCAGAATGAGACTATTTAATACCTATTCTAGGCAAGTAGAGACCATAGAGCCTCTGAAGCCGCCTCTAGTGACCGTATATACCTGTGGCCCGACAGTGTATAGCTACACACACGTTGGACACTGGTTTACCTATGTCCGCATGGACATGCTAATAAGGGCGCTTATCTCCAGTGGACTAACAACAAAATGGGTCATGAACATTACCGACGTTGGTCATTTAACCTCGGACGCAGACGATGGCGAAGACAAACTAGCAAGTGCCGCAAAAAAGGAAGGGAAAACAGCTTGGGAAGTTGCACAGTTTTACACCGATGACTTTCTTAAAGGCATGAAGCAGCTAAACATTCTAGAACCAAACTTTATTGTCAAAGCAACAGATCACATAAGTGATCAAATTGAACTTATTAAAAAATTAGAGGCCAAAGGTTTTACATATAAGATTAGTGACGGAATTTACTATAATACTTCTAAGTTTCCACGCTATGCCGACTTCGCCAGACTTGACCTTGATGAACAGCAGCCAGGCGCCAGAATAAGCTACAATCCAGAGAAAAAGAACCCTAGCGATTTTGCTCTATGGAAGTTTTCGCCTGCCAACAAAAAAAGAGACATGGAATGGCAAAGCCCCTGGGGCAACGGCTTCCCGGGTTGGCATATAGAGTGCTCAGCTATGAGCATGAAATACCTTGGCGAAACTTTAGATATTCACACTGGAGGCATAGATCACATACCGGTCCATCACACAAACGAAATAGCCCAAAGCGAGGCAGTAACCAATAAGCCACTAGCTAGTTACTGGATGCACTCCAACCATGTACTTATTAAGGGTGAAAAGATATCTAAAAGTTTAGACAACTCAATAACTATTGCTGATGTAATAAAAAAAGGCTATTCCCCAGAAGTACTAAGGCTTCACATATTAGAGTCTAGTTATAGGAACCAATCTACTTTTAGCTGGAGTGGTCTAGAAGCCGCTAAAAACCGACTGGGTGACCTTAAAGCCCTGGCTGCACTGCGTTACCAGGCAAGGGATAAGGACTTCGACCTGCCGACCTTTACCCTTGAGGATGTTGGCACCGAGATAGCTAAGTCCATTCAAGAAGACCTAAACACTCCCGCGGCTCTTGCTTTTCTATCTGATGTGACAACTCAGCTACTGACAACACATATTCAAACCAATATGATCGACCACTTTGAAGCCATGCTGAGCGCCATAGATAATCTTCTAGGACTGTCTCTGTCTAGCGTTTCGGACATAACTGAGGAACAAAAAG
>Ga0335073_10002389_pt1 | contig 25643 bp, 24 predicted proteins | sample Lox_Sample_22_FD_207093 | JGI IMG/M metagenome (GOLD analysis project Ga0335073, IMG submission 207093) | Soil microbial communities from Loxahatchee National Wildlife Refuge, Florida, United States - Lox_Sample_2.2 | ecosystem: Environmental > Terrestrial > Soil > Wetlands | place: USA... | reverse complement strand
GTTGCTACCGGCGCTTTTCAACGACCACGGCAATGGCTACCGTTCTGCGGAGCGACCAGTCCGGGTTCGGTGCCGCGCAGCGGTGGGCTTTTGCCGTGCGGCGATCTGCCGCCGGCTCGCCGATGGTCACGCCGCCGAAATTACCCGGGATGGAAAATGTAACCGTAGCGTCCTTTTGCCACCCAGAAAACCAATGCAACGTCGCTCCCTGATTTCGGGCTGCGACTGCTCACATGAGGGGACCGACGTCATGCCGCGCGTATACCTAGCCACAGCTCTGCTGCTGATGCTGCCGTCGGCGGCGAGGGCGGATCAAACCGCCGATGCCGCGCAATGTCAGCAGGCGGCCGGCAGTTTCCTCACCGGCACCGTCACCGACGGTCCGTCGTTTCGCAGCGGCAAGCCGCTGCACGGCGTCTACCTGTCGCACACCCATCTGACACTGCGGGGCGACGACGGAACCAGCTACGACGTGGCCATCGACGACGTTTTCGCCAATGGATACCGGCGGAATTTCCGGGGGGTTCCGGCGCCGCTCAATGCCATCCATGTCGGCGACAGGCTGGAGCTGTGCGGTCAGCCGTACTCTGGCGGCGATGTCGGGATTCACTGGGTGCATACCAACTGCGGTGCGACGCCGACGCCCGACAAGCCCGACGGCTGGGTGCGCGCGATCGACGCCAACGGCAATGCCGGCGACAACATGGAGGACAATCAGGCGTTTTGCAGGCTTTGGCCGAACTGACAGGGCACTGTTTCAGGGCGGTGAACCGCCGCCATTGCGCCGGTACGGCCCGCCGCATTGCGTCGGGAATGCCGCCGGCAAGGCGAGGGGCATGGCGGCGCATGGGTCTGCCATCAATTCGGTTCGGTATGCCCAGGATGGCCGCGCACGAACTTCGTTTGGCGCGAATCAGAAGGGCGGGGCCGCCGTGCGGCGGTCCCGGGCGTATCGCACCAAGCCGACGCGCCTGGTTCGGCGCGAGTTGGCTCAGAACGGGCTGGCGCGGGCGGCGTAGCACAGGCGCCGCAGCGGCAGCGGGGAATGGATAACCGGGGAGGGCAACACGTTATGGATTTGCAACGTGTAAGCGCCGGCGGGCAAGGCAAAGCGGTGGCGCCGCGCTGACCGCATTGCGCGCGGTAACGCTTGCGCCGCGATCGGGCGCATGGCGGGCCTGATCATCGCGCGCGCAGCCGGCATCATCGCGCGCGCAGCCGGCATCATCGCTTGCTCAGTCGGCGCGTTGGTCTCGCCGCCGCCTGCGTCGGAGGGCGACAGCATGAACGGCGGCGCACCAGGCAGGTCGGGTAGGGCCGCGGTTGGGCAGGGTGCCGATGCACCGTGATCGCCGTCGGGCTGCGGCTGCGACAGGGCTTCGGCGTTCACCGCGCGTTCCGGAGCGTCGACAGATGCGACGGCGGCAGCGTCATCGGGCAGGGCTAACGCGTCTGCTTCAGGCTGCGGGTCTGGCAACGCGGGCGGCGCGTCTGGCGACCCCTCCGCCGCGGTGACCGGCGCGTCGGGCCGTGCGTCCGCCGTGGCTGTGGTTGTTGCGTCGGCTGTGGTTGTTGCGTCGAGCGCCGTGGCGGTCGAAGCATCCGGTAAGGCGTCTCGGCGGACGTCGGCCAGACGCCCCCACAGGGTCGCAAACACCTCCATGGGATCAGGCGTGTCCGCTCCTTCGGGCAGTCCGGTGAGGTACTCGGTGAGCCCGGAAAACATGAACAGCAGGATATCGGGATCGCATTCCTCGAGTGGCGTGTTGAGAAATGCACAGGCTTCGGGGGTGAGTGAGGGGAAAGCCTCCGGGGTAAAATACCTGACGTCCACGGCGGGGAATTGCTCGCGACCGGACGGCGCAAGGCGGCGCCTGTTGCGTCCGGGCGTCGCGCGCCGGCGGGTGCGTCCGAGCAAGCGTGTGAGCCAGCCTGTGTCGGCTGACACGGCGGTCGGAACCGGGGCAGCGGTGTGCGGCCGGCGCGCGCGGCGCTTCCGCCTGGACACGGCGCGCAGGTCGGCTTCTCCGGCCAAGGTGTCGTCGCCGATACTGGGCTGCGACGCGGCCGAGCGCCGCCGCAGCACGCCGGCGTGAGCAAGGCCGCCGACGATGGCATTGCGTACCGCGCCGCCGAACCGTCCGACGAGGCGCGCGCCAATCCCTCGGCTGGGTTGGGAAGAAAGGCCGGCCTGGGTCAGGCAAATCGAATGAGACATCGGGCAAATCGCTCTCTACGCTCCCGTGTGGAGGGTCCTTGCAGCGGCCGCGGGATTTATCATTTCCACTAACATTTGTCAATGGAAATAACGGGCCGGTGGACCGGATTCGGCCGCCGCCGGCATTTCGCCGCGACGGCCGCCGGCACTGGGCCGCAACGGCCGCCGGCATTTCGCCGCGACGGCCAAGGGCACTGGGCCGCGACGGCCGCCGGCATTTCGCCGCGACGGCCGCCGGCACTGGGCCGCAACGGCCGCCGGCACTGGGTCGTGCGCAGCCGCCCCTGGGTCCAGCCACGCGGAGCGCCGCAGGCACCCCCGCCAGAGCGCCGCGCCCGGAACGCCGCCGGCACGAGCCCGCTCTGGCCAGTTCCGCGGCAGCCGCAGCCGGCCATGCCGTGCCAGCACTGGTGCCGCCGCCGGACCGCGGGCACAATCAAGCGAATGGCAAGAACGTCCAGGTCAGTGCTGCTGCTTCCGCGATCACCCGCCAATGCTTTCGGCCACGCCGGCACCTCCGGCCGGATCCCGCGCGGCCGGAAGATCCGCCGCGGGTGCGGCCGGACGATCCGCCGCGGGTGCGGCCCGACGATCTGCCGCGGGCGCGGCCGGACGATCCGCCGCGGGCGCGGCACCGGGCCGCTGCGGGCCCACGGTTAGATGTCGGAGACCACCCGCGTTCGCCATCGCGGCCTGATCACCGCCTTCGCGATGATCGCGATGTTCATGCAGACGCTCGACTCCACCATCGCCAATGTCGCGCTGCCCTACATGCAGGGCAGCATGTCGGCCTCGACCGACGAGATCACCTGGGTGCTCACCTCCTACGTCATCGCCGCCGCCATCATGACCGCTCCGGTCGGCTGGATGGCCGTCCGCTTCGGCCGCAAGCGCCTGTTCATCATCTGCATCGCCGGCTTCACCGTCACCTCGATGATGTGCGGGGCAGCGCAAACACTGGAGCAACTGGTCGGCTTTCGCCTGCTGCAAGGCATGTTCGGCGCCGCGCTGGCGCCACTGTCCCAGGCGGTGATGCTGGACATCTACCCGTTCTCCCGCCGCGCTCAGGCGATGGCGATCTTCTCCATGGGCGTCACCCTGGGCCCGATGGTCGGCCCCACGCTCGGCGGCTACCTGACCGATCTCTACAGTTGGCGCTGGGTGTTCTACGTCAACCTGCCGTTCGGCATCATGTCCGGCATCGGCCTCGCCCTGTTCATGCCCGCGACGCCGCAGCGTCCCAATCTGAAATTCAGTTGGTACGGCTTCGGCGTGCTCGCCCTCGGCTGCGGCGCGTTGCAGATGATGCTCGACCGCGGCCAGTTGCTGGACTGGTTCTCCTCCCGCGAGATCCTGCTCGAGGCCACCCTCGCCGGCCTCGGATTCTATTTGTTCATCGTCCACATGATGACCGCCGACAAGCCGTTCCTGTCGGCAGGATTGTTCCGAGACAGAAACTTCTCCGCCGGCATGCTGATGGTGTTCTGCATCTCGTCGGTGATGCTGGCGACCTCCGCGCTGTTGGCCCCCTATCTGCAAAACCTGGCGGGCTATCCCGTCTACACCGCCGGCTGGGCGCTGGCGCCGCGCAGCGTCGGCACCATCGCCTCGATGTGGCTGGCGAGCCGCCTCGGCATGGCAGTGGACCAGCGCAAACTGATGGCGGTGGGGTTGGTCATCCTCGGCTGGTCGCTGTGGGTGATGAGCGGCTGGACCCCCGATGTCACCGAGCATGAGCTGTGGGCCGCTCTCATCATCCAAGGCTTCTCCGTGGGGCTGGTGTTCAACCCGATGTCGGTGATGGCCTACACCACGCTCGCCACCCAGTTGCGCGGCGAGGGCACCGCGATGCAATCGCTCGCCCGCAATATCGGCTCGGCGATCGGCATTTCGGTGACGTCGTTCACGCTGACCCGGCAGATGCAGGTGAACCATGCCGACATCGCGGCGACGATCACCCCGTTCGACCGCGTGCTGCAAGCGGGCGACACGGTGTCGCGCCTGCTGGACCCGGCGACCCGGCACGGCGCGGTACTGCTGGACAGGATGGTGAACCAGCAGGCGGCGATCATCGCCTACAACAACGACTTTCGCCTGATGATGCTGACCGTGGTGCCGCCGATGCTGCTGCTGCTGCTGATGCGCAGGCACGAGCAACGCGCGCCCGCGGTGGCGGCGGGCGACTGAGCCATCGGCCGGCCGAGCCGTCGCTACCGCCACCGCGGGTTCGCAACATCGGCGCCAATCTTTGGCAACATCGGCGCCAATCTTTGGTCGCGCAATCTTTGGTCGCGGTGCGTCCGCGGCGAGCTGCGGCGAAGCGGCGCCGGTGTCAGAGATACTTTCTGAACCCGAGGCGCCTGTGACCCGGCGGAAAGTCGTTGAATTCCGCGAACTGTTGATAGCCGAGTTTTCCGTAGAATTCGGCAGCCTGCCAGGATTGGGTCCATAACCAGATGCCTGTCAGGGCCGAATTCCGTGCGGCCCGCTCGGCCTCCAGCATCACCGCTGTGCCGATGCCGCAATGATGCAACGGTTGTTCGACCCAGACCAGCTCGGCATCGAGCCAGTTGAAGAAAATCTTGCCGATCAGGCCGCCGACAACCCGGTCATCGGACGTTGCAGGACCGCGAAGGGAATATCCTCGCTCCACATCGTCGCGGTTGCGCCCGCCCGTCGATTGATCCGGATGCCGCCCGCTTCGACGGCGTGTTGCGTCAGATAAACCTTGGCCGCCTGTTGTTCCGCCTGGGTCGCGACACGAACCTCGAGCCGACAGGGGTGTTTCAGAAGATCTCCGGGCATCGTGACGCACTCCTTGATTGCCGGGTTCAACTCCGCGTTCGTTGCGGCCGAGCGGGGCCAACCCGCGGGACAACGTCCTGGGCAACGGCACTCTGGCGTCTCGGCGGGCTGATCGGTGAGTGCGCTATCCCTTCCGGGAGTTGGACCCACCGGTGTTTCGTCTCTTCGTAAATGGAAACCGTGGGTGGGGGAAAGTCTGGCTCCGCGAATCCGCCCACCGCAACGACACACCAGCCCGGGCGTATGTCGGCTTCCCAATACAAGGAGGTGCCGCAATCCGGGCAGAAGTGGAACCGCACCTTGCGGCCGTCCTGGCCAGCCCGCTCGAAGACCTTGCTGCTGCCCTCGATCGTCACCTGCGCTTTGCCAAAGGCGGCCCCGCTGCCTGCCAACGCTCCGGTCCTTCGCTGGCAGGCGCGGCAATGGCAGATGTTGACCAGAATGGGGTCACCGGATGTTTGGGCGCGGAGCGACCCGCAGTGACATTGTGCGATCCTCTGCATGTCTTCCCACCTTGTTGAGTTCGGGTGTCGGCGCGTCCATCCGGTGACCACATTTGGCAAGTGTCACGAATTTCCGCCTCGTGGTAGAACGCCACGGCAAGTCGACCGAGTACAGTGATGACGGAACAAATATTACCAAAGAATAAATTCACTCCGCTTCCCGGCCTGTGGATATTGCTGGCATTCTGCTGCGTTTGGGCATTTGACGTCGGGGACGGAACCGACGATTTCCTCCTCATACCGGTTTATCTCACAGCACATCTGGCAGTCGGCGCCGGCGTGCTGGTCGTGCTTGTCCGGGCCATGATGTTTGCCGCCAGAAAACAGTGGCGTCGGGCGGCCTCGTTTTCCCTGGCGATTCCTTCGGCCGTCGTCGCGTTGCGAATTCTGGCCTGGGCCGGTCTCAGCCCGATGTCGCTCTATCTTTGGTATGGTGGCTATCGGGCGGAGGCACCGCACAGTCCGCCACCGCCCGGCGAGACAAAGCGGCTGGTGACATGGCGCTGGGGCGAAATCGGCGGCATGGGCGCGACAACGACCTACACCATCCTGGTCTACGATGAGAGCGACGAACTGCAACAGACCCCGGACCCATTACGCGAAAATCCGCGGGAATATTCAGGCCGGGTAAGACGCCTGGTAGGAACCGGGACAATCCAATCGATAATCCCGGAGGGCGGCCATTTCTATCTGGTGCGTTATCTCCCGGAATAGACAGGTACGATCGACCGCGTCAACCGGCCTGGTATTTTGGTAGTGACGCATTTTGAAATTGACTCCCGCTCAAGCATTCCCACATAGGGACCATGACCCAAGGGAGTCTCCCATGAACCTCCAAGAGTGGCGCGCCTATCTGGTCCGAGTGGTCGAATCGCTCGACCGGCACATTGCCTACTTTGCCAACGGCGGCATGATCTGGCCGATCGGTCAGGATGCAATCGCTGCGACCGCGGCATTTCATCGCCGATTGGTGAAAGATCGAGAGGATCACGCTTCTTGGCTGGCTATGCTACCGGCTGAGTAGCAACCTTTGGCTGGCGTGGCTTGTACTGGCCGCGCTTCTTTGGCGGTGCTTCCCGCGCAGCGATCAGGTCAACGATGCCCCCAACCGTCATGGCGGACTTGACCAATCCTGCGGCTTCCGCTGGCGTCATCCGCAGCGTCTTGTGATCGCGGCAGAAATTGTGGAACACCACATACAACGCCATCATGTGGTAATGGGCTTCTGCGCTCTTGCTGAAAGCGTTGGTCAGCCGGGTGAAGCGCCGAACGCCCATGCGGATGTTGAGGTTCTGGCGCTCAACATATGATGTGCTGATATGCTTAAGATCGGGTTTGCCTTCGATCCTCTCTTTCGTTGCGCCGACACAGATGCCCGGGCTGTATCGGCCAGGAGGGTGGGGAGCCTCCCCGTACGCCTTAATTAGCATGCCGTAATCAATATCGGACCCGAAAGCCGCCTCTACCGCTTCCAGATACGCCTTGTGGCCATCGGTCGTTAGCTGCACGCGGTTGGCCAAGCGTCCAGCCATGTCCTGCATGAACTCGAACGCCGCGGCGCCATCTCGGGAACCAACGAGGAAGCTGATTATTAGCTTGCTATCAGCATCCAGGCCCAGCCAAGTCCACAAATCGCCAGCGCCTTCCGGGGCAGCCTTGGCAGTGGCTACATTGCGTTGCTTGGCGTAGCAGAATGACCAAAGCTCATCACACTGCACCCGTTGGGCGCGAACCTCACGGACCGTCTTGTCGTGAAACGCCTCACAGGCTTCGCCGGCCTGGGCGAGCAATGCGCAGACCGTGTTGTAGCTGACGCTGGTCGCGCGGGCCGTCGCCCGCATGGACATGCCTTCACACAGGAGCGTGAGGACTTGGATGCGTTGGTCGCGGGCGAGCTTGTTCATGGGGTGGTTCATACCACCACATGCCAGTCTGGTCAAGCATTATTCAATATGAAATGCCTTAATTTCCTGCCTGAAGGCGCTTCACTTTCTGGCGTAGCGAGGCGGCTAGCTGCTCGCCCAATCTCTTTCCGTCCGCCACGGGGTCCAGAAGGCCGCGAGTTGGAAAGCGACGACGAATCACAGCCGCAGGCAAAGGGCGATCACGCCCTCCTCCTCCTTTGCCGCGCCGCAGTAGTACGCTTGGCGTGTCGGTCATGACCGGTTTCTCCTTCTCCAGTGATGTATCTTCTAAAGTAGTTTTCCATGAATGTCTTGTTCAAATCTACGCTGAAATAGTGCTTTCGCTTGATCCATATGAACCCATCGCCCTTTGAGATCACCGCCACATCAATCGGCCCTCCGACTGATTCCTCGTCGAGCGACATGCGACGCTTTAGCGACGTCAGATTGACGAGCGACTCGGCAAGGTTTGCCAAATCTTCTTTGGGAAGCATCTGAGCCATACCGGTTATTGGCGCTACAAAGTACTCTTGTCTGTACTCAGCAGCGTTTCGAATCATTTCCTCAACGGATTCCTCCACTAGTTTGGACAAATCCCGCTTAATTGCGGTTTTGGCCCTGGGCGTTCCCTTCCCGTACGAGTCAATTATGGTGGAAACCAGGTCCTGCGCGAAAACATGCGTTGCGTGCTGTAGGTATACGCGATAGTCGGGGTCAATGCCTTCCATGAATCGGATGACCATCTCGTCTTGAGCGAATGGCCGAATGTAAGCAGTAGTGCTATCCGAAATCGCATGCTTGCTTGTTGTCATGCCTCGCAGCCTGCCAGCCACCACACCATCAAGCGCATATGACTTCATGGCCGGGAAAAGTTCCGCATCGCCGAACCCGCTAAACACGAGGCCAGACGAAGAGTCTGAGAATTGCCTGCGACGCAATGCTTCGCAGGCCGTCGAAACAAACAAATCCAGAAAATTCTTTTTTGTGACACCTTCAAAAACAACCCGATATGCCTCTCCTATTTCGTCGGCATACATCACACGCAACTCAGCTGAGTCTATATCGCCGAACCCATACAATATACGTGCGTCTTCGACTGCGTGGGACCACGTTCTGTAGGCCGCTTCCACCGCATCATCCTGTGATATTTCCGCGTTATCGCCTATCGATTGTTCTCGTAAGAGGTAGGCGCGGTCAAGAACCCGTTCAAAAAAGTCACGAGATGTCCAGTAGACGTTATCTCGTTGGCGCTTCGGCGACGACTCGTAGTCATGCACAAGAGAAAACAGAAAATCATAAGCGTAGTTATTGAGCTTCCGTAGAGCCTTATTACGGAGCCTGTCTCTGTAAACCTTTATTACCGTCTCCCATGGCATGCCCATTGCCTCAGCATTGCCGTAAATCATCACCCCTACTGGGTGGTATTTGGAGAGAGTAAATAGCTTGTTCAGGGTGTCATGGGTCTTAACCGCGCCCCCGACACGTATCGTGCCCTTGCTATCGGCAGCCATTGCGGCTGCGATCTTGTTAAGAATAACGACCTCAGCGGTCATTCCCCCACCGCGCTCTGGCAGCCCGTCGTGCGATCTCTCGTCGTTCCTCGCTCGTCAGCTTCGCAGCGCGCGCCTTTCCCCCTCGTTGGCCGCCGAGCCGACCAAGGGCCACAGCGGCTGGATTCTTCTGCTTGACCGATCCAGCATGGGAGTATGTTGCGGATTCGTCAAGTGATTCGGCGATCTCGCCTACCCCCAGCCTGACAGTCATCACCGCCGCCGCTGCTGGATCATCTGGTCGCCTCTCGCCGCGCGGACCTCGGGCCATGATCGCATCCCTTTTACTGTAGCTGAGTTAACCTACGGTAAACGCCCGTGGCAGGCAAAGGTTGATCGGTCAAGCATGTGGCAATTTCAAATTGCGTCACTACCGGTATTTTCCCGGTGTCCCGATCCGGTTAGCGCAGGCTGCCGAGCCCTGACGATCGCGCGCCGACAGCGGCCGGGTCCGCCTGCGCTAACCGGATAGCGACATTGCCCGGATCAGGATCGACCGATCAGCGGCCTTGGCGGAGACGGCGCGGCTCCGGCCGTGCGGCAATGCAGAGTTCACGCCTGGCGCGCCGCGTCCCAGGCTCAGGCTGATGCAACCGGCCGGAACAATGGGCCAGCGGCTACGACCACTCCACCGTGTCGCCGGCGGGCGCTTCGGATTGCGCCGGGGCAGCGGGCATCTCGGCGGCGGCCATGACCTGCAACACCAGCCCGCCATCCGGCATGGGCTGGCTGCGCACGATCCGGGCGGTGCCGTCGGCGGCGGTCCACGGCAGCGCGCCGGCGCCCGACTCGGGGTGCAGCAGTGCGAGGCGCTGGGCGATGTCCGCCTCGACCTCGATCGGTGTCTCGCGCGGCTCCGCCAGCACCTGATGGCGGAGCAATTCCGTCAGCGACACGCCGTCACGCAGCAGCTCCGGCGGCAGGCCGAGTGACGCGGGGAACCGGTGGTTCCAGCGGGTCAGCCGATGCTCCGGGTCGACCAGCGCGACGCCGGCCGCGGTTGTTACGCCAAGCAGCGCCTGCACCTGTGCCTCGCCGGCCGCCGCATGCAGCCGCAACGGACCGAGTTCCGCCTGGACGCCCGCCAGCAATGCCTGCGTCTGGGCCAGGTCGCGCTGGCGGCGGCGGATGCGGCGCCAGTGCCAGACCTCCCACAGCACCGTGCCGGCGATCGCCAGGACCAGCAGCGAGGCGATCGTGGCGAGCGAGTCCGCGGCGGCCGCCCAGGCCTCCGCCGGGCCCAGCGCGAGGTCGGTGGTCACGCCCACCACCACCATCAGGTCGCGGCCGGGGACGCGATGGAAAGCGAGGATCCGTTCGACGTTGTCGATCGGCGTGGTGCCGATCCAGACGCCGCCGTCGGGCCGTGCCAGCATGGCCTGGTACATGGGCGTATTGGCGATTGCCAGCGTCGGTCGCACCGCCGCGGTGCCGGCCAGCGCCTGCACGCCGCCGCGATGGGTATCCACCAGGGCCGCCAGCCCGCCAGGCCCCAGGCCGGCGGTGGCAAACACGTCGGTCAGTGCCTGCGAGCGGTAGGACGCACCGACCAGCCATCCGGCGGGCGTCGTCAGCGGCCGGACGAGATACATGATGTATTGGCGGACCACCGCGGCGGAGCCAAGCTCGCCGACCAGCATCGCGTTGTCGCGTCCGACGGAACTGTCGGGCTTCAGCGGCTCCAGCGAGCCGCTGGTGAAATTGCCGTAGACCGAGCCGATGCCTTGCCCCACCGCCGCGGGGACGATGTCCTGCACGATGATGTGCTGCGCGTTGGCAATGAACAAATCGTCGGCGACGGCGGTGAGCGCCGGCATCTTCTTGCGCCAGTCGTCGAGCCTGAATGTGTCGGGGTTGGCGTCCCAGGCCGCCTGCAGCACGCTGAGCGACTGGTCGATCATCATCAGCTCGTGCTGCGCCTGGATGGCGAGCGTGGTGGCCTGGGCGGTGATCGCCGCCTCGACGCGCCCGCGCTGGTCGTCGGTTTGCTCGCCGATCGCGTGGGCCGTGTTGAGCCAGATCAGCGCGATCAGGGCGAGGCAGATGACCGCGATGGCGGCGCAGGACAGCGCCTGGGTGCCGGAGATCCGGTGGTGCCGGCCGTGCTGGTGCAATTGCTCCGGCGTACGCATCACGGCGGAGCTCTGGCGGCGTCTGCGGCGGCGGCGTCGGGGAGCGGCGGCGTAGCCACTCATCGCGCGACTCCCGCCTGGCTCACGGAGGGCGTGGCGGTTGCGGCGTAGGAGACAGAGCACATGACGGCGACAGGTCCTGCGGGCGGCCGGCAGTCCGCGGCGTCGCGCAATTTACCGATTCCGTCCCATGCAAAGCAACGACCTGGCCGAACCGGGGCGATGGATCGCCCGTGGCGTCACGCATGCGTGATCGGTGCGGGATGGTCCATTGCGCCCGGGGCCAATCCCGCCGCGGCAAGCGAGGCCAGAACCGCGGCGGCGCGCGGCGTCTCGATCGCTTCCAGCGCGTCCAATGCCGCCTGGCGCAGGTCCGGATCGGTGCGCGCGACACGGCCGAGCAATACGGTGACCTCGTCATCGGCGATCGCGGCGATGGCGGACAGCAGCGCGGCGTCCGGGCGCTGGTGCAAGCGGCGGAGCAACCAAAGCCGGCCGTCGGAGCGGCCCATATGCGCCAGGGCCTTGGCGGCTTCGGTGGCGACGTCGGGATGCAGGTCCTCGAGCAAGCTGGCAAGCACGATCGCCGCATCGCCGCCACGGGGGGTGCAGCGGCAGGCGTCGGCACGCGTGGCGGGATCCGGGTGGCGCAGCAGGGCAACCGCGGTTGGCTCCGCCAGGATGCAGCGCAGGGCGGCGGCGGCGCGCACCGCCTCGGAGAGGCCGGGGCCGGCGACGATCGCCTCGGTGATGATGCGCCGCAGGGCCGCGACGGCATCGGGTCCCCTGATCGCCGCCATCGCCCGCAGCGCCGCCACTTGCTCCGGCACGGCGTGGTGCAGCCCGAAGCCCTTGAACCGGCGGCATAGCGCCTCGAGCGCGGGGATCGCGGCGGCGAGCTTCCGGCGCGCGGCCTCCGCGGCCAGCGGGTGGCAGGACGTCCGGGTGGCGTCCGGGATGGCGGCGATCAGCGCGGCATCGGTCAGCGTTGCCTTGTCCGCGGCAGCAACGGATTGATTTTCCCGCGCGGGAGCGGATCGCCCTGTGGGGGCGGCCGGGGGTGTGTCCTCGCCCCCGAGCGAGGCGCCCGCCCCCGAGAACAGGTCGAACTGGTGTGGGGTAGCGGGCTCCTGACCGCGCAGGGGCGGGGCTTGGGACCGTGCGGTCGCCATCCCTGGGCCTTTAGAGCAATTGGCCGCCATCGACGGCGATCGTCTGGCCGGTGACCCAGCCGGCCATCGGCGAGGCCAGAAACAACACGACGTTGGCGACCTCCTCCGGGTGGCCGAGGCGTCCGAACGGGATGGAGTTCAGCACGGCGTTATAGAGTTTCGGCGCGTCGGTCTTGCGGCGGTCCCACACGCCGCCGGGGAACTCGATGGAGCCGGGGGCGACGCAGTTCACCCGGATGCCGTCCTTGGCATACAGGGCGGCCTGGGTGCCGGTGTAGTGGATGCAGGCGGCCTTGATCGCGCCATAGGGCGGCTGGCGCGCCGCGGGGCCCATCGCCGCGATCGAGGAGGTGTTGACCACGCAGCCCTTGCTGTCCCTCAGGAACGGCAGCGCCGCCTGGGTGGCGTGCACGATCGCGAGCAAGTCGATGGCGAGGCTCGAGGTCCAGCCCTTCTCGTCGTCGGTTGAGCCGAAGGCGGAGGCGTTGTTCACCAGCAGGTCGATGCCCCCCAGCGTGGCGGCGGCATCGGCGATGTAGCGGCGGATGGCCTCGGCATTGCCGACATCGACCGAGGCGGCATGGGCGGTGTGGCCGAGGGCGGCGATGTCCTGGCGGGTCTTTTCCAGTGTCTCGGCGCCGCGCGCGCAGATCGAGACGTCGCCGCCCATCCGCGCGAAGCCGAGCGCGATGGCACGGCCGATGCCGCGGCTGCCGCCACAGACGATGGCGCGCTTGCCGGTGAAGTCGAAGCTCATCGTGGCTCTCCCCTGGGCGTGTTTCGCGGAGTGTCGCGCATCGGCGGCGTGGGCGCCACCTTGGTTGCACCGGTCGCTTGCGCGCGCCGAGCGGTCGCGTGTGCGCCCGATCAAGGTTGCCTCACGCCGCCACGCCGCGCTCGCGGCCCTCGCAATGACAGATGCATGTCAATCGCGTTGCCCCCACAGTGGGTATTGGCAGCCTCTAATTTCTTGACTTGAAGGTCCGCATCATCATGATGATGGACGCCGTATCCGGGCGTGATGGGGCCTGGAGCGCAACAGGGGGATATGCGATGAATGGCAACAACATACTGTTCGCGGCCGGGCCACTCGCTTATGCTCAAGGGTTTCCCGTCAGCGCGATGAGCATGGGTGTATCGAACGAGGGGGCATTGGGGCCGGGAGTGGCCAAGACGGTCTTCAATTTCGTATTCACGACCGACTATGAGAATGCCGCTCGGCAGCAGATCATCCGGGCTCGAACCGACATACTTGACAGGGCTGACCGCAGGCAGCGAGCGAAATTTGATCTGGAGCCATCCCAGTATCCGAACATGCTGTTTTTCCGTGCCTGCAGGCCGAAGGAAGGCGCCGTGCCAAATTACGTCGGTGGCGAGGCTCCGCTGCGCGGCTTCTGGTGTCCGTACCTTCCGATCGGCACGCAGGGTCAGAACCCGCCGTTTGTCGAGGTGCCCCGGGCGCTTCCCGACCGCAGCTTCGTGTTCACCGGCGCGATGAATGGATGCTCCATCGTCGTTACTGATCCCGGCAACGGCAATATTCGGATGTACCACGACTCCACCCACAACATGAACCTGTTTGCGAACATGAACGTGGTGACCAGCCTGGGATATGATGGTGCCTCGAATTGCGCGAACACCTACGCCCACGCCGGACCGATGGGCGCGTTGCTGACTTCCTTTAATTTTATGCACTATAACGGCGGCAACTGGTTTCTGGTGTCGCAACCCCAGGTCATTCTCGGCGGTGTTCCGATGCGGGTGGGCCTCAACCCGAACATCGCCGCATTCGAGGTTGGCCCGCTGTAAGGAGTGCCGCGCGGCATCGGGACAACCGGGCCGGCGCCGGTCGCATCGGGTGCCGCGGAAAACCCGACAACGAGAACCCGCGCTGTCGGCTATAGCGTTTTGCCACGCGGATTACGCCGATAGCGCAGATTGCGGATGGCGCGGATTGCGGATGGCGCAGATTGCGGATGGCGGAGATCAAGGAGCGGCGAGGCGGCAACGCGGCCTGGCTGGCATGTCGGCGTCTCAGCGCCGATCGCTGTCGTTTCGGGCCATCGCCGTCGCGGCCAGGAACAAGCAGAACAAGACCGCGAAGAACACGAACAAACCGCGCGGGCCGGCCAGGGCCATCGTCGCGCCGCCCAGGCCTGGTCCCACCAGACCGCCCAGGCCGTAGGCGATGATGATCGCCGCATTGGCCGCCACCAGTTCGCTGCCGCGGAACCGGTCGCCCGCGAGGCTCAGTGCGACCGGATAGATGCCGGTGGCGATCCCACCCCAGACGGCGATCGCCGGCAGGATCGCCACCGACGGCACCGCCAACGCGCCGATGCCGACCGCGCCGATCAGCCCAACCCCGCCGCACAGGCGCAGCATCGCCAGCCGCGCGGTCTTGTCCGACAGCCAGCCCAGCGGCACCTGCATGGCCACCGAGCCGAAATACAGCGCCGAGAGGGTCGTGGCGGCGAGCGTCGGCGAGAAGCCCAGCCGCACGCCCCAGATCGGCAGCAGCACCATCGCGGTCGACTCGTACAAGCCGAACAACACGACGGCGAGCATGATCAGCGGCGCCCGCGCAAACATTGCCAGGGGATGCGCGGCTTGCTCGCGGCCGAGGTCGCGCGCGGCATTGCCGACCCGCAGCAGCGGCAGGGCGGCGACGGCCACGATCGCGGCATTGGCCAGGAACGGCGCCCAGCCGCCAATGCCGGTGAGCGACAGCAGCATGGGGCCGATACCGAAGCCGGCGGACAGGGCCGCGACGTAGAGCCCGATGATGCGGCCGCGCCCCGCGCCGCCGGCGAGCAAGTTGATCCAGGCCTCGCTGGCCGTGAAGATGCTGGAGCCGAGCAAGCCGGAGCAAGCGCGCAGGACGAACCAGGCGCCGATTGTCTCGAAGCGCTTCAGCGACAGCATCACCGCGACATCGCCGACGAAGCACAGCAGCAGGAAGTTGCGGATGCCGAAGGCGCGGACGCCGCGTGGCGTCAGCAGCGGCCCGATCAGCACGCCGACGAAGGCCGCCGCTGCGTTCAGGCCGTTGATGGCGGGGTTGGTGCCGTGGGCGTCGAGCAAGAGCGACATCAGCGGCGCGGCCTGTCCGATACCGAGGCCGAACACGGCGACCGAGGCGATGGCGGCCGCGAGGCTCCAGCGCCGTTCAAACGGCAGGGGAATGGTTGCGGTGTCGGCCATGGCGGGGGTTGTGACGGGGGGACGGCGCGGCGGCAATGGCGGGGAGGCCAGCGAGAAAGCGTGCGAAGCGGCCAGGATCAGCGCGGCGCCGCCAGCCGGGCGTGCCGGCCAGGATCAGCGCGGCGCCGCCAGCCGGGCGTGCCGGCCAGGATCAGCGCGGCGCCGCCAGCCGGGCGTGCCGGCCGATCGCAGCAGAGTTCGGCCGCGGCGCGCCGCCGCTCCGCTTATTCAGCGAGATGCGGGCGCGTCGCTGTCCACGGGTTCAGCACCAACGCACCGGTTCGTCGAAAGTCAGCCACATTCCGGGTTACCAGGCAAAGATCATGCACGATCGCGGTTGCGGCCAGAAACAGATCCGGCTGAGGGAACGTGTGGCGCAAGGCCTTGCCTTTTTCCACCAGCCTCCGCCAGACCAGAAACACGTCCTCATCAGGGCCGAGCAAGCGATCCGCGAACCACGGGCGCAGGTCGTTCGCCAGCCATGCCTCGAGACGCCGGCGGGCTGGTTCGCCCGGGTCGAGCCTCTCGATGCCGTACCTGATCTCGGCAATCGTAATTCGACTCAGAAACAAGCTGCCTGGAGCCTGATTGTCCGACCATGCCTTGACCCGCGCATCGCAGTTGTCTCTGCGCAGTTCGGAGACCACGCTGGCGTCAAGCAGCCAGCCTCTCAAAGTTCGACCTCGCGCACAGGTGGCCGGATGCTGCCGTGCTCAAAATCCAGGTCTCGCAGCGGCGAGACGGACAACAGAGCATGCAGGCCAGGCTTTGCCACTGTCGGAGCCAGACGGGCATAGTCCTGCGCGGACAGGATCACGACGGCATCCCTGCCATGGACGGTCACAAGCTGTGGCCCCCGTTGCTGGGCCTCGCGCACTACTTCGCTGAAGCGGGCCTTGGCATCCTGCAGCTTCCAGGCCTTCAAGGAGTGTGCGGCCGGTTTCGACGCTGCCCCGGCCTTGCTCCGGTTCCCCGGGGACTTGCGCATTGCGGTCTACCAATTCTGACCAGACTGGTCAGCAGTTATGGCGATCCCTCCCTGGATGCAAGCCCTGGCCGAACCGACGGCGCCGGTTGATCCGAACTTCGCTCGCCGTGGCGGTCGTGGAGTCTGCCCGCGCGGCGCCGACGCTCGCAGGACGAACCGAGGTTCGCAGGTCACAAACCCGGAACCATCAGAACGGGAGCAAAATATCCATCATCTGCTGGCCCCAGCGCGGCTCCTGGATGTCGGTGAGCTGGCCGCGTCCGCCATAGGCGATGCGCGCCTCGGCAATCTGATTGCTCTGCACGGTGTTCTCCGAGGTGATGTCCTGGGTGCGGACCACGCCTGTCACCCGCACCTCGCGCAGCTCGTCATTGACCCGGAACTCCTGGCGCGCCGCGATCACCAGGTTGCCGTTCGGCAGCACCTGCGTCACCACGCCGGCGAGCGACAGCGTCACCGCCTCGTTGCGCTTGATCTGGCCGGTGCCGGTGTTGTTGTTGCCGCTGCTCAGCGACAGCAGGCTGGAGGCCGTCACCGCCTTGGGCAGCAGCGTCTCCATGCCGAAGAAGTTCGGCATGCCGGCGGATTCGCCGCTGGCCCGCGTGGTGGAGGTGACGTTGTTCAGTGTCGCGGCGTCATTCATGTTCACCACGATGGTGATCACGTCACCCACCTGCGCCGCGCGCTGATCCTTGAAGAACGCGCGCGAGCCGGCACGCCACAGCGCATTGGGCTCGCTCGGCGGCGGCTGGCGCGTGGGCATCGGCATGGAGAGCGGACGCCAGGCCGGGTCCTTGGTCGGATCGGAGGTGGGCGTCATGGTCGGCGGGCGGCCAACGTCCGAGAGGCGCGTCAGCGCGCCGCAGCCGGACGGCAGCAACGCAACGCCAAGCAAGGCGAGCAAGCGCAGCGACGGTCCGAGCGCGCGGTCGCACCGGATTGCCGCGGCCCCGCGGGCCTCGCGATGACAGGAGATCGGCGTTCTCATGGCACCCACGTCTGGTTGCCGCGCGATGCGGTGGTGAGTGGGATGCTGTCGGGTGTCACGCGCACCTGGCCGGGGCCGATCACCACAGCCTCTACGGTCGCGCGCGACGACGGGTTCATCACCCGGATTTGCTCACCGATCGCGCCTGGATCCATCGCCACACCCTGGGCCACCACGGAGAGACCGGGCGACTCCAGTTGCATCGTCACATTCGCGCCGCGCTGCACCAGTGTCGGACGCGCCACGTCGGCCGCCAGGAACGGCATGCCGGCCATCACCGGATGACGCAGCTCCATGCCGACCGCCTCGTTCGGCCGGTGCAGCACTTCGCCGTGCACCATCGCCACATGCACGCGCGCCATGCGCACGTCGTCGGCTCGCAGCACGGTGCCGGCCATCAGCCGGCCCACGGCAACCGGCAGCTCGATCGTCTCGTCCACCTGGCCAGCGACGCGCAGGTTCAGCGGATCCATGCCGTCGCCGGTGATCGACAGCAGCGCGGTGAAGTGCCCCGAGGCAGCGTCAAACTGCAACGCGGTGGCGAGCGGCTTCGGGCTGGCTTCGACCGGCACCGTGGGCGGGGTGAAGCCGGGCAGCTCGATCTCGCAATCGGCCGAGGCGCCGGCGGCGGTCAGCGCCGTCTTCAGCGCGGCGGTGACATCGGACTGCGCCAGCAGCCGGCCCGGCCGTTCCAGCACGGCCCGATCCGCCGGCGAGGCGGGGCGCCAGTCCACGCCGAACTGCCGCGCGATGGCGGCGAGCTGGGGCGCCTCGACCACGATCCGCCCGCCCGCACCCGGCCCAGGGCCCAGCACGCGGTCCGCATTGGCGCCGGCGTCGTCGAACAAATCGGCGAGGCGCACCACCGGGGCGTGCAGCATCGTCATGGTGCGCAGCGTTGCCGCGGCCGCCGGGGTGGCGACGACGGGGGTGGCGACGACGGTGGCGAGAAGAGCCAGGCCCAACAGCGCGGGCGCAATGCAAAAGCTTCGAAATTCAAACATCCGCATCACCGCAGGTTGGTCAGTGTCGAAAGCATGTCGTCGCTGCTGCTGATCACCTTACTGTTCATTTCGTAAGCGCGTTGAGCAGTAATGAGGTTGGTGATCTCGGTGACGACGTTGACGTTCGAGGTCTCGATGAAGCCCTGCATCACCGTGCCATAGCCGGCGGTTGCCGGATTGCCGGTGACCGGCTGGCCGGAGGCGGCGGTCTGCAAGTACATGTTCTCGCCTTGCGCCGCGAGGCCGGCATCGTTGGGAAACACCGCAAGCTGCAACTGCCCCAGTGTCTGCGGCGCGGTCTGCCCGGCAATCGTCGCCTGCACCTGGCCCGAGGTGTTGACCGTCACCGCCGTGGCGTTGGTGGGCACCTGAATCCCTGGCACCACCGTATAGCCGTCTGCCGTGACAATGGTGCCGTCCGGCGCCAGGCCGAACGTGCCGTCGCGGGTATAGGCGGTCTCGCCGTCCGGCAACGTTACCTGGAAGAAACCGTTGCCCTGGATCGCCAGGTCCAGCGTATTCGAGGTCTGTTGCAGATTGCCTTGCTCGTCGATGCGATAGATCGCCGCCGTCTTCACCCCCAGCCCCACCTGCGCCCCCGACGGCACAATCGATCCGTTATCGGAACTGTTCGATCCGACACGGCGGAGGTTCTGGTAGATCAGGTCCTGGAACTCCGCCCGCTGACGCTTGAATCCCGTCGTGGTCATGTTGGCGAGGTTGTTGGAAATGACCTCCACATTGGTCTGCTGGGCCTGCATCCCGGTGGCGGCAATGTCGAGCGCGCGCATCCTCAGGTCTCACTTGTCGGTCAGGTTGACTGCTGCTGCGGCAGCAGCTTCTGGATGGCGTTCTGCTGGCGGTCGGATTCCGCCTGCAGCATCTGGGTGGTGAATTCGAAGCTGCGCTCCTGGTCGATCATGCGCGTCACTTCCAGCACCGGCTGCACGTTGGAGTCCTCGACCGCGCCTTGCTCCAGCGCCGGCGCGGCGACCGGCGTGGTGGGCGAACCGCTGCGGAACAATGTGCCGCCTTCCGCCGCGAGCAAGGCAGGATCGGCCGGCTGCACGATGCCGATTTTGCCGAGCTGGCCGTTCTCACTGGACACCGTGCCGTCACCGGCGATGGTGACCTGCGTGTCGGTCGGCGCGAGCTGGATCGGCTGGCCGTTGGTATCCAGCACCGGATTGCCGGCGGCATCGGCGATGGTGCCGCTGGGCATCAGGCCGAACCGCCCGTCACGCGTCAGCCGTGGGCCGTTCGCGGTGTTGACGGTGAAAAAGCCGGTGCCGGTTACCGCGAGGTCGAACGGATTGCCGGTATGGGTGACGGTGCCGGGCCGTTGCTCGCGCCAGGTGGCGCGATCCTGCGTGTAGGCGATCGGGTTGCCGCCGGGCGGCGTGGTGCCGCCGCTCTGGCGGCTCAACCAGTCGCTGAAAAGTACATGCTCCGCCTTGTAGCCGGGCGTGTTGGCGTTCGCGAGGTTGCCGGCGATGACATCGAGTGCACGCTGCTGCGCGACCAGCCGGGATGTGGCGATGCTGCTTGCGAGGTCCATGCCGAAGCTCGTCAGCAAGGACGGTGCCAAGCGGGCGAGGCTCGGCTGAGCGGGGCTGAAGGCCGCCGGGCGCCATGGCGACCCCCGATTCTCCCGGCACATCCTGCCCGGCCGGACGATCCTGCCGCCCCCGCCAAAGTCCTCCGCCAACCTTAAAGCCTTCCTTAACATCTCCCTGGCATGCTGCCGCGCCAGGACAAACGACATGAGCGGGACGACGGCAGCAACCGCGGAGAAGACCCCGGAGACGGAAGGCGAGGCAGCACCACCGCCTGCGCTGGGGCGGCGCAAGCTGATCTTGCTCGCCGGTCCGCTGGGGTTTGCCGGCTTGCTCGCCGGCCTGTGGTTCAGCGGCATGCTGCCACGCTGGCTCGGTCTGTCGCACCCGCCGGCCGCGGCGGTCCAGGCGGCGCCGCAGGCGATCTTCATCGACCTGCCGGAGATGGTGGCGAACCTGAACGGCAATCCACGCCGCCCGAGCTACATCAAGCTGGTGGCCCGCATCGAAGTCGCGCGGCCGGAGGATGCCGACCGGGTCCGCCAGGCCATGCCGCGGTTGCAGGATCTGTTCCAGACCTATTTGCGCGAAATGCGGCCGGAGGAGCTGCGCGGCTCGGCCGGCGTCTACCGCCTGCGCGAGGAACTGATCGCCCGCGCCGATGCCGCCGCCGCCCCGGCGCGCATCACCGACGTGCTGTTTACCCAGATGCTGATCCAGTGAGACGGCGCTTCCCGCCTCCGAGGGCCCGACCATGAGCGGCACCGAAAACCAGCAATCCGACGAAGACCTCGCTGCTTCCTGGGGCGCCGAGACCGATGCCGAGGCAGCACCGGGCGGTCCACCCGCCCAGCCCGCGCGCGTCCTGAACCAGGCGGAAATCGACAGCCTGCTCGGCTTCGACGAAGGCTCCGGCGGCGGCGAACAACGCACCGGGATGCAGCGGATCATCAGCTCCGGCCTCGTCTCCTACGAGCGCCTGCCGATGCTGGAGATCGTGTTCGACCGGCTGGTGCGCATCATGTCCACGTCGCTGCGCAACTTCACCTCCGACAACGTCGAGGTCGGCATCGACAACATCCTCAGCCTGCGCTTCGGCGACTATTTGAACTCCATCCCGCTGCCGGCGATGCTCGCCGTGTTCAAGGCCGAGGAATGGGACAATTACGGCCTGATGGTGGTGGACAGCGCGATGATCTACTCGATCGTCGACGTGCTGCTGGGCGGCCGGCGCGGCACCGCCGCGATGCGCATCGAGGGCCGCCCCTACACCACCATCGAACGCACGCTGGTGGAACGGCTGATCCAGGTGGTGCTGGCGGACCTCTCCGCCAGCTTCGACCCGCTCTGCCCCGTCACCTTCCGCTTCGAACGGCTGGAGGTGAACCCGCGCTTCGCCACCATCAACCGTCTGTCCAACGCCGCGGTGCTGGCGCGGCTGCGCATCGACATGGAGGATCGCGGCGGCCGGTTGGAGCTGCTGCTGCCCTATGCGACGCTGGAGCCGGTGCGCGAGCTGCTGCTGCAGCAGTTCATGGGCGAGAAATTCGGCCGCGATTCGATCTGGGAAACCCACCTGGCCGAGGAGCTATGGAACACCGAGGTCGAGCTGGAAGTCGTGCTCGATGAGCAAGTGATGCGGCTGGCCGACGTGATGTCGCTGACGCCGGGCACGCGCATCTTGCTCAACACCGGCCCAGGCGCCACGGTGCAGCTTCGCTGTGGCACGGTGCCTTTGTTCGAGGGCCGCGTCGGCCGCCGCAAGAGCCGCGTCGCGGTGCGGATCGAAAATGATGTGGTGCGCCCACAACGGTGAGCGGCAGTGTTGTGGCGAGGCCCGCGAGCGAAGCGCGGCGGGACGCAACAATCCCGGTCGAGACTGCCTTGGCGGGCGACCAACCGGTCCCGCCCTGTGATGCGCGACTGAACAGGCGCGAACAGAAGGGTGCGACGAGCGCGGGCCGCTCGACTGTCAATGGGACCTTGGGATTGCACCGCCCATGTTCCAGCGTGCTTTGAACGATCAAAATATCCAGCAGCCAGGGACGTGGTGACCGTGGCGCTGTCACACCGCGGCATCCCCAGGCCGGTCGTTCCGCAGCCGGTAGCAAGAAGCCGCCTGGCCGGAAGCCAAGGGTGCAAATTTGAACAATAGGCAGCGTTCGCGCACAAGCGGCAGGATACAAGATCGCGCTCTCATGGCGCCGACGGTGCTGCGCCGCCGGGAGGTGCCCTCTGAAACAGAGCAGCATTCGGTCGCTGACCGCTTTGACGGCGAACCAGGACGCACACGCCCACAAACATGATGGTTCCGTCGAGGACCTGATCATCAAGGCCTTCGCCAGGTTCGTGCATGCCGACTTCACACCTGCTGCCAGGTTTTGCCGTGCAGCGCGCTGGTAGCAGGGCAGGCAGCCGGCGCCCTTACGTGCGCGGAGCTGCTGCAGCATGACGATTTCGAGCGACGGACCAACCTGCACAACGGCATGCGAGGGAGCCGCTCGCCGAAATGCAAGCGGGATCGGATAGCGGCTGTCCACCAGGGAGTATGGCGATGAATGACCATGCAACACCGACGGCTTCTGACGCGACCGCAATGCGTCCATTTCGGTTCAGCGCCCCGGACGCCGAGCTGACCGAGTTGCGCCGGCGCATCAGCGCAACCCGATGGCCGGACCGGGAAACAGTCACGGATCAATCGCAAGGCCCCCAGCTCGCAACGCTGCAAAAACTCGCGCGCTATTGGGCGACGGAGTACGACTGGCGCAAGGTTGAGGCAAGGCTGAACGCCCTGCCGAATTTCGTAACCACGATCGATGGCCTGGACATCCACTTCATCCACGTTCGTTCGCAACACGAAAATGCGTTGCCGCTGATCGTCACGCATGGCTGGCCAGGGTCGATCATAGAGCAATTGAAGATTGTCGATCCGCTGTCCAATCCGACGGCACATGGCGCGCGCGCGGCGGACGCCTTCGACCTGGTGATACCCTCGATGCCGGGCTACGGGTTCTCCGGCAAGCCGACCACGACCGGCTGGGATCCGACCCACATTGCGCGCGCCTGGGTCGTGCTGATGCAGCGCCTTGGATACCGGAAGTTCGTGGCACAGGGCGGCGATTGGGGCGCGATCATCACGGACCTGATGGGGGCCCAGGGGCATCCGGAATTGCTCGGCATTCACACCAACATGCCTGGCGTGTTCTCGCCCGAGATCGACAAGGCTGCCCTGATCGGCGCTCCGGCGCCGTCCGGTCTCTCGGCGGAGGAAAAACTCGCGTACGCGCAGTTGGCCCTGGAATACGCCAAGGGCATCGGCTACGGCTTCCAGATGGGGTTGCGCCCGCAGGCGCTCTACGGCGTTGCCGATTCTCCCGTCGGCATCGCCGGCTACTTCCTCGATCACGACGCGCAGAGTTTGGCGCTCATCTCGCGGGTGTTTGACGGGCAGCCCGAAGGCCTGTCACGGGACGATGTCCTCGACAACATCACGCTCACCTGGTTGACCAACACCTTCGTTTCCGGAGCGCGCCTCTATTGGGAGTGTTTTGAGAACAAGGTTTCATTTTTCGGCGTCAAAGGCGTTTCGGTCCCGGCAGCGGTAAGCGTGTTTCCTGACGAGCTCTACCAGGCTCCAAAGAGTTGGGCAGAACATGCGTATCCCAAACTCATCCATTACAACAAGCTGAACAAGGGCGGCCACTTTGCCGCCTGGGAGCAACCGAAGCTGTTCGTGGACGAGGTTCGCGCGGCCTTCAGGTCACTGCGCGACGGAGTGGTCTGAAAGGGACCGGTGCGCGCCCCGAGCGAGCGCCGATCCAACGTTGTACGGGGCGAGCACCTGAACGGCTGTCGCGCACGGCTTTCGGCATCGCGATCCGGGCGAGTTCACAGCGGAGACGGGATGCCAATGCGGCAAAGGCCCTGATCGCCGATGGCAGCAGGGGTGTGGGGCCGGCAACGGCGCGCCGGCTCGCCGCAGAAGGAGGTGAAGATGGCACAGACGGAAGTTTTTGATGCGCTGGTCCTCGGCAGCGGCCCGGGCGGAAATTTACTCGCCTGGCACCTGGCGCGATCCGGGCAACGGGTGGCCCTCGTCGAGCGGCGCTATATTGGAGGTTCCTGCCCCAACATAGCCTGCATGCCCAGCAAGAACGTGGTCTGGGGCGCGCGTATCGCCTATCTGGCCCGCAACGCGGCGCAGTTCGGCACCATCACCGGCCCGGTCTCGACCGATATGGTGAGGGTGCGCCAGCGCAAGCGTGACATGGTCGAACGAGAGATCGTGGCGCACACCACACCGTTCGCGTCGAGCGGCGCCGAACTGGTGATGGGCAGCGGCCGGTTCACCGGACCGAAGCTGCTGGACGTCACGCTGAATGACGGCGGCATGCGGCGGCTGACCGGTGACAAGGTGTTTCTCAATCTCGGTTCGCGGGCGGCGATACCGGGCGTTGCCGGCCTCGCGGACGCACGGCCGCTTACGCATATCGAAGCACTGGACCTCGACTATGCACCGTCGCATCTGATCGTGCTTGGCGCCGGCTATGTCGGGTTGGAACTGGCGCAGGCCTATCGCCGCTTCGGCAGTCGGGTGACCGTGATCGACACGGCGGAGCAAATTCTGCATCGGGAGGACCCGGATATCGCCGCGGCGGTGCACGGCATTCTCAGTGAGGAAGGTATCCGGTTCGTATTGTCTGCCGAGCTCATTGCCGTGCAGGGTCGATCCGGCAAGGGAGTCAGCGTCACGGCCGGTACGCCCACCGGGGCGCAAATGATCGAGGCGAGCGATATCCTGGTCGCGGTCGGGCGCGTCCCGAACACCGGCGGCATCGGCCTCGACACGACCGGTGTCGCATTGGATGCCCGTGGCTATATACGCGTCAACGACCGTCTCGAGACAACGGCGCCCGATGTCTGGGCAATAGGCGATTGCGCCGGCAGCCCGCAGTTCACGCACGTCGCGGTCGATGATTTTCGGATCATCCGCGAAAATCTGGCCGGCGGCGCGCGCAGCACGGGCGACCGGCTGGTGCCGTACTGCGTGTTCACCGATCCGCCGCTTGCACATATCGGGTTGAGCGAACGGGACGCACAGCGACAGGGCATTGCCGTGCGCGTCGGCAAATTGCCGATGAGTGCCGTGCTGCGGCGGGAAGCGACGGACGAGACTCGAGGCTTCATGAAGGTCCTGGTCGGCGCGCATGACGACCGCATTCTCGGCTTCACCATGGTCGGCGCCGATGCGGGCGAGATCGTGGCCGCAATACAGACGGCGATGCTGGCCGGGCTGCCGTACCCGAGGCTGCGTGACGCCGTCATTGCCCATCTGACGACGGCAGAGGGGCTGGGACCGCTGCTTGAGAACGTGCCGCCTCGCCGCGGGTGATGGATATCGGCGTGCAACCGGCCGCAGCAACCGACCGGCGATTTCGCAACCTTGCCGACCCAGCTTGAAGGAGGGGACGCCATGACGGCTCCGGGATATGGCAGGGAGATCACCGCGCTTGTCGTGATCGATCCGTATAACGACTTCATTTCCGAGGGCGGCAAGGCGTGGCCCCGCATTCGGGCCGTTGCCGAGGCGAATGACTGCGTTCCTCACATGCTGCAAAT
>Ga0335073_10002388_pt1 | contig 25645 bp, 16 predicted proteins | sample Lox_Sample_22_FD_207093 | JGI IMG/M metagenome (GOLD analysis project Ga0335073, IMG submission 207093) | Soil microbial communities from Loxahatchee National Wildlife Refuge, Florida, United States - Lox_Sample_2.2 | ecosystem: Environmental > Terrestrial > Soil > Wetlands | place: USA... | reverse complement strand
AAGCGCTCCAGGGTTCGCGCAGTGAAGAAGCCGGCCACCGGCACGTTGAAGGCGACGGCTTCCATTTCTTCTGTGCCGATCACGATGCGCATGTGGCTGCGGGCCCGCTTCCAGCGCTCTCCCCTGCGGTAGATGTGCCAGCTCCCGCTCATGAGCATGTGAGTGGCGAGGATGAGATCGCCGGAGAAATGGATAAGCAGCCATTTACCTCGGGATTCGACTTGCTCCACGGTGCGGCCGGCCACAGGGCTCTGGTCGTTCACGCTGGCAATGGGGGCGTACGCGGTTTCAAAGCGCGTCACTTTGCTTCCGCCAATTGCTTGGCGCAAGGCGCGCGCGGAACGAAAGATGGTGTCGCCTTCAGGCATCGGGCGCGACGGCAGTAAGCATGGCGCGGCGGAAGTTGAGGCCGAGGGGCGCTAGATGGAAACCCGCCTCCTGCAGGAAAGAGGCCAGGAAATGATGCGCGGCAGGCTGGCCGTTGATGGTGGAGATGAGCATGCCGCCGCGGTGATCTTCGCGCCGCTCCATTTCCTGCTGGGCGAGGGAGGCGAGGAATTGACTCAGGTCACGCGCAGTGTGGGAGCGGTCGGGCTCGTCGTTCGGCAGGAAAATCTGCAGCGCGGGATTATTGCGGCGCAGGTAAGCGGCCAGCTCTCCGTTACGCAACACCACGCTGGCGCCTATGCTGCGGGTGAGTATGCGCGGCGCATCGGATGCTGCTTCTTCTCCCGATGCGGGCCAGCGCAATACCGAGCCGTACAGGTTCGCTGGGTCGGTCGCAGCGAGAGTTACTATTTCCGGTTTCTCGAGCGGTGGCCCTCCGCGTAGCGAGCGCAGCAGATCGACGGCCGCGGGCAGCGCGAACTGGGTGGCTCCGAGGCCGGCCACGAAGTAGCCGCGGCGTATGCGGCCGCTTTCTTCCAGAGCTTTTAGTACGTCGTACACGGCGCTGAAGCCTCCGGGGAGATTCTCATTCGCTGCTGATTCGCGGGTCAGCACGCCGTAGCGGTTGAGTAGCTGGTTGGCCACCGCATGGCTCCATTCCGTCGAGGATGCCAGTGCGGTGGGCACCAGGCTCCAGCGCCCCTGTGCACTCGGGGGCGTTGTACGGCGGGAACGAAATGAGGGCAGGTTGTGCTGGCGTTTGGTTTGGCGGGATGTCGTGGGGCGCGCTACATAGGCACGCAGGGCATGGAACGTATCGTTGCTGACCAGGCCGCGCCAAACCAGGCTCCACAGGGCATCTAGGGTTTCGCCGGGATAGCCTCCTCCAATGGCTTCGTGGAGCTGGGCAAAGAAAGCGGCGCCGCTGCGGGCGAGTTGCTCCAGAAGCGCCAGCTCCCGCGGGCTCATTGGATTTTCGGCGGGCGGCTCGACGCGAGGCGGCAGCAGAATTCTGAGCTTGTCGGCGAGGAACAAAGCTATGCGGCCGTCACGCTCGCCGAGCGAATCGAGTCCGCACCACACGACTTCTCCGGCTGCGATCAACGTGTCGAGATTGTCCGGAGAATACTTGGCAATGCGCGCGGGCAGGATCGCGGTTTCCAGGAGGGATGCGGCCATCGGCGCCCCTTGCAGGTGCTCTATCGTATCCAGCAATGCGTCCAGCCCGCGGCGCCGCTGCAATACGCCTTGCCAGTGTGTGGCGAGGCGGGCCAGCGTTTGCTGCTCGATGGGCTCGACCTCCCGGCGCAGACGGGCCAGCGATTTGCGGCGAATCTGGCGAAGAACTTCGGCATCGCACCACTCGCGATGGACTCCGCCGGGGCGGAATCCTCCTTCCACGATGCGAGTGTCCAGCAACAGTGTGTTCAGCGCTTTTTCTACCTGGGCCGCATCGAGCGCGAACCGCGCGGTCACCTCGCGCAGGGTGAACGGACCGTGGGTTCGGGCATAGCGGCGCACGAGTTCGAGCACAGGCGCGGTCACAGGTTCGAGAAGAGCGGAGGCGATGCCGGGCGGAAGCGGGATGCCCAGCGCATCGCGGTAGCGGGCCGCGTCTTCGATGGCGATGAGGCGCTTTTCTCCGGCGATTTTGATTTCCAGCAGGCGCCGGCCACGCAGCAGGCGGTCGACTTGTTGCATGAGGTCCGGGTCCGCCAGCCGGCGCTGCAGTTCTTCACGGGAGAGATCTCCGATGCGTAACAGCAGATCATGGATGCCGTCAGCAGAGCGCACCCGTTGGCTATCGAGCAAGCCCTGGAGTTGCTCTTCTACTTCGGCGATGGCGTCTGCATCGAGCAGCTCGCGCAAGTCCGCATCGCCGAGCAGGTCGCGGAGCTGTTCCTGATCGATAGAGAGAGCCTGGGCACGGCGCTCAGCCAATGGTGCGTCGCCGTCGTAGATGTAGTTGGCCACATAGCTGAAGAGGAGCGAGGAAGCAAAGGGCGAAGGGGTACGGGTATCGGCAACGTGTACGCGCACATGGCGCTGGCGAATCGCGCGCAGGGTCTCGAGTAGAGCGGGCATGTCGAATACGTCGCGCATGCACTCTCGGTAGGCTTCCAGCAGAATGGGAAAGGACGGATACCGGGAGGCGACAGCAAGCAGGTCGTAGGCCCGCTTGCGCTGCTGCCACAGGGGCGCGCGACCCTGCGCCCGGCGGCGCGGCAAGAGCAGAGCCCGGGCCGCACTCTCGCGGAATTTCGCCGCGAACAATGCCGTGCTGCTGAGTTGGCGCAGCACGAGGTCGTTGGCTTCTTCTGGATCGATGAGGATCAGCTCGGGGTCCGGGGGCGCGTCGCTGTCCGGGAAGCGCAAGACGAAGCCGTCGTCGCCCCACATGGCTTCGACGTCCGCTCCGCCACTGGCACGAATACGGCCGCTGATCGCCATGGCCCAGGGCGCGTGGATGCGGCTGCCGAACGGGGTCAGCACGCAGACGCGCCAGTCGCCCATTTCGTCCCGGGTGCGCTCAATCACCAGGGTGCGGTCATCGGGCACCGTGATGGTGGCGATTTCCTGGTCGGCAAGAAAGCGGATGAGGTTTTCCGCCGCCAGACCATCGAGGTCATGTTCACGGGCCAGGCGGCTGAGTGCGGCATTGCGCGGCATGTCCCGCAGTTCCCGAACCAGTTGGCCAATGCGGCGGCCGAATTCGAGCGACCGGCCGGCGTAATCCCCGTGCCAAAAAGGCATCTTACCGGGTTGGCCGGGAGCCGGTGACACCAACACGCGATCGTGCGTGATCTCATCGATGCGCCAGGTGGATGCGCCGAGAATGAAAGTATCGCCCGTCCGGCTTTCAAAGACCATCTCTTCGTCCAGCTCGCCGACGCGGACCGGCTTTCCTTCGGTTCCGGAGAGGAACACGCCGTAGAGGCCGCGGTCGGGAATGGTGCCGCCGTTCAGGATGGCGAGCATCTTGACGCCCTCGCGCGGGGCCAGCGTGTCGCGCACACGGTCCCAGGTAATGCGCGGGCGCAGATCGGCGAACTCGTCCGAAGGGTAGCGGCCGGCAAGCAGGTCAAGCACTCCGCTAAAGGCGGCGCGGGTCAGGCTGCTGAAAGGCGCCGCGCCGCGGATGATGCGGAAAACTTCTTCTACCGAAATTTCAGGAGATTGCTTTCGTTCCGCGGCCGGGAGAGCCGCCAACGCGGGCGGCTGAGCCACGATGGCGACGATCTGCTGCGCCAAGACATCCAGCGGATGGCGCAGGAAGCGCGTCGATTCGACCAGACCCTCGTGCATGGCGCGCGTCACTGCGGCGCAGGCGACGAGATCGGCGCGGTACTTGGGGAAGATCACACCTTCGCTGGCGGCGCCTACCTGGTGACCGGCACGGCCGATGCGCTGCATGGCGCTGGCGACAGACGGCGGCGCCTCGATCTGCACTACCAGGTCCACGGCGCCCATGTCGATGCCGAGTTCCAGCGAAGAGGTCGCGACCAGGGCGCGCAGACGGCCGGCTTTAAGCAGCTCTTCGATTTCCGCCCGTTGCGAAGCGGCCAAAGACCCGTGGTGAGCGCGGGCCAGTTGCTCGCCCGCTAATTCATTGATCGCGCCTGCCAGGCGCTCGGCGATGCGGCGGTTGTTGACGAAGATGATGGTGGAGTTGCGTTCGCGAATGATCTCCACCAGGCGAGGATGAATTGCTGTCCAGATGGAGGCGCGCTTTGGTCCCTGGGATGCGGCCCCGCTGGGCAGCTCCTCCCGCTGGCCCATGCGGGCCATGTCCTCCACCGGAACTTCGATGCGCAGTTCGAGCTTCTTCGGCTCGCTGGCATCGACGATGGTGACAGGACGGTAGGCGGCCAGCGGAGAATCTTCGGCGCCCTCCGGGCTTGGGTCCGCGGAGTCCGCAGGCGAAGCGGCGCCACCGAGGAAATGGGCTACTTCTTCCAAAGGACGCTGCGTTGCGGAGAGACCGATGCGTTGTATCCGGCCTTCGGTGAGAGCTTCCAGGCGTTCGAGCGAGAGGGCAAGATGCGCGCCGCGCTTGGTGGGCACGACGGCATGGATCTCATCGATGATGACCGTATCCACACGGCGGAGCGTGGAGGATGCGTCGGAAGTCAACAAGAGGTAGAGCGATTCGGGCGTGGTGATCAGGATTTCTGCCGGGTGGCGCCGGAATCGGCTTCGCTCCTGCTGCGATGTGTCACCGGTACGGATACTTATTTCCGGCTGGTGGAATGGTACTCCCGCCTGGCGGCCCATGTTGGCGATGCCGGCAAGGGGCGAGCGAAGATTGCGTTCCACGTCGACAGCGAGCGCTTTGAGTGGGCTGACGTAGATGACCCGGCAGCCCTCGGTTTCCTCGGGTGGACGGTGCAGCATCAGGCGGTCCAGGCACCAGAGGAAAGCGGTCAGCGTCTTGCCGGTTCCCGTTGGCGCAAGGATGAGGGTGCTTTCCCCCTGGGCGATGGCCGGCCAGCCAAGCCGCTGCGGAGCAGTGGGCTGCTCGAAGACGGCCCGAAACCAGGCCGCCGTCACCGGATGGAACAAATCCAGGACGTCGCGGGTTTGCTTCTTTGCCGGCATTGCTGTGTGCATCAAGGATAGATGCAGGAAGAGACGAAGTTGCGAGCCATGCCCGCCCCGGCATTACGGCAAAACCAAAGTTCCTGTGTCCTCAGGGCTTCGCGCCCGCCTGCGGCTTCGGTATACAGCACTCCGGTTTTGCTTTAGGCTCAGGGGACAATGCAAGCAGGCGAAAGCGGACTTACCCCGGAACTGCTGCTGCAGTTGACGACGCAGGCTGCGGATGCGGCTGACCATGCCTACGCGCCCTATTCCAAGTTTCGAGTCGGCGCCGCGTTGCTGCTGGAGAACGGTACGGTGGTGACCGGGGCAAACGTAGAGAACGCTTCTTACGGACTGACGATTTGCGCGGAACGCTCCGCGGTGGTTCGCGCCGTCGCCCAGCACGGCCCGGAGATGCGCGTCGCAGCCTGCGCTGTTACCAATCTGAACCAGGCAGCGACTCCTCCCTGCGGGGCTTGCCTGCAGGTTCTAAGCGAATTCATGCAGCCTGCCTCCCGGATCGTTTTTCGCGGCGACGCAGGGTGGGAAAACTACCGCTTTGATGAAGTTTTCCCCCACCGGTTCCAATTGCTGCGGTAAGGAGAACGGCTTGGGACGATTTACCGGGTTGCTCGGGCTGGCAGTCATCCTCTTGCTGGCGTGGTCGCTATCGACCAACCGCAAGGCGATTCGCTGGCGGACCGCAGTCTGGGGATTGGGCCTGCAATGGATTTTCGCTCTCCTGGTGCTGCGGTTCGAAGCGGGCGAACGAGCCCTGGCGGCGGCAGGCGACGCCGTGAATCGGATGCTGGCCTATTCTTTTGTCGGGTCGCAGTTCCTTTTCGGCGAGCTGGGCAAGCAGCATTCATCCTACGGGCTCATCTTTGCCTTCCAGGTGCTGCCGACGATCATCTTTATCTCCGCGTTCTTTGCCGTCCTTTACCACCTCGGAATCATGCAAATCATCATTCGGGCGGCGGCGCGCCTGATGCAGCTGACCATGCGCATCAGCGGCGCGGAATCGCTGAACGTCGCGGCCAGTATTTTCATGGGCCAGACGGAGGCCCCGCTCAGCATTCGACCCTTTCTTCCCGGGGCCACTCAGTCGGAACTGATGACCATCATGACCAGTGGGATGGCGCACGTCTCGGGCGGCATTATGGCCGCTTATATTCTCTACGGCATTGAGGCCAAACACCTGCTGGCGGCTGTGATTATGACCGCGCCGGGCACGGTGCTGATTTCCAAAATGCTGGTGCCGGAGACGCATACTCCCGCTACTCTGGGCCGGGTGACGATGCCTGTCAATGAGGAGCACCGGCAGGAAAATCTGCTGGGCGCGATTGCCCGCGGAACCATCGACGGCGGCCGCCTGGCTTTCAACGTTGGCATTATGCTGATCTCTTTCCTGGCGCTAATTGGTCTGTTGAACGGAATTCTCGGCGGAATGCACAACTGGCTCCAGCCACACCATCTTCCCTTCCCTTCAAGCCTGAATGTAATCCTGGGATTCGTCTTTTCTCCCATCGCCTGGCTCATCGGAATTCCGTGGCATAGCGCACATCAGGTAGGAAATCTTTTGGGGACACGCACGGTCACCAATGAACTGGTCGCTTATGCTTTGCTGGGCGCGCAGAAGTCGTCGTTGGATTTTCGTTCGTTCACAATTGCTACGTTTGCGCTCTGCGGGTTTGCGAATTTCAGTTCCATCGGAATGCAGATCGGCGGGATTGGGGCGTTGGCTCCGAATCGGCGGAATGATCTGGCGCGGTTGGGATTGCGGGCCATGATCGCTGGAACTATGGCCAATTTGATGTCCGCGGCAATTGTGAGTGTGTTGTTGCGTTCGTGAGGGGTGGGGGCTGTGAACAAACTGGGCTGGCCAGGAAAAAATTGCAGATCTCTCCACCCATAAGAACGCGCTCTCACACACTCTCGGAAGGGCTGGGATGTCGACCGCAACCTTACCGCGAGCGCAGAAGGCGCGGCATTACCATGGCGCCACTCTCAATCGGATAATAGTGTCGCGCCTCCGGCGCTCCAATGCTTGGTGACAAAAGAAAGGAACTTTCTACTTTAGGGCCGTAACATCAGTGCTTTTTGTTGCCAATCAAAGAACTGTTCTTTTGGGAGAGATAAGGGGAGACGGTTGGAAAAAAGCATCTTCGAAAAAGCAGAGGAAGCCGCGGGTGCGGTAAGGAAGCTCATCAAAATCACACCTCGGGTCGCTATCGTGCTTGGGTCGGGGCTGGGCGCATTCGCAGAACAAATCGAACGACCAGTGGTCCTTCCCTATCGCGAGATTCCGCATTTCCCGCAACCCAGCGTGCAAGGGCATAGCGGCCGGCTGGTTGCCGGTCTCGTCTGCGGCTCGCCGGTCGTTGTCATGCAAGGCAGAGTTCACGCATACGAGGGCTATGAGCCGGAGGAAGTCACCTTTCCCATTCGGATGCTGGGACGCCTCGGCATCACTCGCCTCGTCGTCACCAATGCATCAGGCGGGATCCGTTTGGACCTGAAGCAAGGACAATTGGTACTGCTTTCCGATCACATCAATTTCACCGGCAGCAATCCCGTCTCCGGACCAAATAATGCGCGCCTGGGACCGCGGTTTTTCGACATGTGCGATGCCTACTCCGAGCGGCTCCGCGTATTGGCCCACTCGATTGCCGACATGCCGGAGGCAGTCTATCTTGCCGTTTCCGGTCCCAGCTATGAAACACCGGCCGAAATTCGCGCCTTTCGCAGCTGGGGAGCAGACCTGGTCGGAATGTCCACAGTGCACGAGGTCATCGTCGCCCGACACATGGGCATCGAGGTGCTCGGGATTTCGTGCGTCACCAACATGGCCGCGGGAATCCTCAATGAGCCGATCAATCATGGTGAAGTGATGGAGACCGGAGCACGCGTGCAAGCCGAATTGACGAAGCTTTTGACCGCCCTTGTGCCCGCGCTTGACCAGGTAAATTAACAGCGGAAACCCTCAAAAATCGCGGTATTTTGCTATCCTTATCAATGCTATGCCTACGAAAAAAGAGCTTCTAGCCTCTCCCATCCTCCACATCGACATCAAGCAGCACAACGTCGTGCCGCTGGTGGATGCAATGCAATCGATGGCCTACAGTTCCCGTGATCTTGCCCGGGCTGCCTCCATCTACGAGCGGATGTTACGTGACCAGGATTGTGGTGTCATTTTGTGCCTTGCCGGATCGCTGATCAGCGCCGGCCTGAAACAGATTTTTGTGGACCTGATCCGCAACAACATGGTCGACGCCGTGGTTTCGACCGGCGCCAACATGGTCGATCAGGACTTCTTTGAAGCCCTCGGGTACAAGCACTGGATCGCCGACGACCTGTACCGGTCCGGAACCGAAGACGCTACCCTGCGAGAACTGATGATCGATCGCATCTACGACACCCTGATCGACGAAGAAGAACTGCGGGCGTGCGACGACGCCTGCCGGATCATTGCGGACTCGCTGACGCCCCGGCCCTACAGCTCGCGCGAATTTATCCGCGAGATGGGAGCCTGGCTGGCCAGGAATGGTAAGACTCCCGAACAGGGTGGCGTGGACAGCATTCTCTATTCCGCCTACCAGATGGATGTGCCAATCTTCGTGCCTGCCTTCAGCGACTGCTCAGCCGGCTTTGGGCTGGTCGCCCACCAGCACAACCGCGGGGATAAACCCAAAGTGGCGATCGATTCGGCCAAGGACTTCTACGAGCTAACCCAGCTGAAAATCGCCAACCCGACCACCGGCCTTCTGATGATTGGCGGTGGCGTACCCAAGAACTTCGCCCAGGACATCGTGGTAGCCGCTGAGATCCTGGGAGTCGATGCCCCCATGCACAAATATGCCATTCAGATCACGGTAGCCGATGTGCGAGACGGCGCGCTCTCGTCGAGCACGCTGAAAGAAGCCAGCTCCTGGGGCAAGGTGGACACCACCTTCGAGCAGATGGTGTACAGCGAAGCGACCATGGCCCTGCCGCTGGTCACCGGCTATGCCTATCATAAGCAAGCACATGCACAGCGGAAGCAACGCCGCTGGTCACGCCTGCTGGAGCCCGTCACAGCCTAGCCGATAACCAGGCTGAGCATTTCAGTAACCGAACACAGGTCACCATCCGGTGGTACGAAAGTGGCACCGGAAGCCTTTCTTTTTCTATAGTTTCGGCGCCGCGTGCCGGTATACTTCGGAGCATCCCCCAAGGTGTAGCGAAGCGAAACATCTGGGGGTAATTACCTTGTCTCTGCTGCTGAGTCTAGCCGGTGTCACGTATGCGATACTTTTCCTCGGATTCTGGTCACTTGGCCGAATGTCGGCCCTGTCAGACAAGCTTGTTCAGAGCCGTGCCAACGTGATCCCGTTTCCTCGCGGTTAGTTTGGAAGAAGAGCCAGTGCGTCCGCGATCCCAACCTATGGAACGCGCTGCTTGATCGATTGCGGTTTTCCCCCGATCCGACCCGTTGGAGGTGCGTGAGTTCTTCTCCATGCCTTCGTGGACTCCGGATAGTCACTGTGTCGGCGTAACGATGCCGCCTATACTCTCGGAGTTGACCCTTTAGCATGGACGGTTTTCGTCGTTTTCGATACGGCGGTCCCGGCAAGAGCTCGTAAATAGACCCGCATCAATCGAGTTCGAGTGAATTGGCTTCGAGATAGGCTGCCTTCCACGATATTTTTTGCGGTTGCTTTGTTGCTTTCGGCTTATGGCGGTTTGGTTCTGCTGCTGGGCTGGGGTGGCACTTTTTCCGCTGCGGTGATCACGTGGGCCTTTGCGCAGGTACTGCTGATAGGGCTGTGTGTGCACAGCTTTCTGGACGCCTCCCGCCAGGATGAGGCGGAGTGGCAGGTACAGCAGGTTGCCCAACTGCAGCGAAGCATTCTGGACTCCGCTGGGCCGATGATTCTGGCCACCGATCTGCAAGGAAATCTCCTCATTTTCAATCCGGCCGCGGAGCGGATGCTCGGCTACCGCTACAACGAGGTCCTGGGCCAGCTCAACGCGCACGATCTTTTCCCTGAGGGCGAACTGGAACGCGTCGGACAACTCCTGGTCTCACGCCTGGACCGGTCGCCAGTCATCGATCTCCACAGCGTTTCGCCCGAACTGAAACACTACGTCCAATACGTCACCAGTTTCCCTGTAAGCCGGGTGCGCGGGTTCGAAATCCTTTGCCGGCGCAAGGACGGAACTACCTTTCCCGCAATGGTTTATCTCTCGGCCGTTCGAAATGCCGAAGGTGCGTTGACGGGATTGTTGGCCATCGCCACCGACCTGACAGCCACCAAGCGGGCAGAGCACGCCTTGCGGGAGAGCGAGGAGCGCTACCGCGACCTGTTCGACAACTCTCAGGAAATGATCGCCACCCTGAGCCCGCGCGCAAAATACCTGTACGTCAATCCGGCATGGCAAACATGCTTCGGAAAGAGCGCCGCTGCATTCGAAAGTCTTATGAGCTTTGAAACGGCGTTTCCGCCGGAAATGCAGGCCAACGCATCGAGCTTGTTCGACCGGGCCCTGCGCGGGGAGCGCATCGATCACGCCAATTTGCGGATGCAGGATGCGAACGGCATGTATCGCGAACTTGAGGCTAGCCTGAGCTGCCGTATGGATCGAGGCGAGCCGGTCTCGGTCCGCTGCATTTTCCGCGATGTTACTGCCCAGTATCAAAGAGAGCGTAGATTGGCGATGCAGCTTGCCGTGAGCCAGGTGGTCGGTGAGTCCACCACGTCGGACGAGGCCCTGCCCGCAATGCTCGAATCCCTGGGAACCAACCTGGGCTTCGACATGGCTGGATTGTGGTTTGTCTCGAGCGACCACCACTGCCGCTACCTGGCCGGCTGGTACGCGCCGGACCGGGCGTGCACGGAGTTTCATCGCGACAGCATCGGACGAGTCCTGCAGAAGGGCAAGGATCTGCCCGGACAAATCTGGGCTGCGGAAAGCCCCTGCTGGATTGAAGACCTGCATGAGGACGCAAATTTCCTCCGCACCACTTCCGCCAAAGCGGACGGGCTGGTCACCGGCTGGGGCGTTCCGGTACGCGTAGGTAACCAGGTGATTGCTGTAGTCGAATTCTTCAGCCGCCAGAAACAGCGGGAAGACGCGGAAATGATGGCAACGGTGGAAACCGTTTGCGCTTCGATTGGCCAATTCATGGCGCGTTCCGCGCAGGAGAGCCGGCTGGAGGAATTAAACCGGCAAAAGGAATCCATTCTCAATTCCGTGGCAGACGGAATTTTCGGAACCGACTCTGCCGGCCGGATTGTGTTCGTGAACCCGGCAGCCGCCAGCATGCTGGGCGCGCACGCCTACGACCTGATCGGGCGAACGGTACATTCGGTCGTGCACGAGGAACGCAAGGGCCGGGAAAAATGTACTGACCAGTGCCGAACCGGGCGTGCGTTCATGGTGCGGGAAGGCACCCGGGGTGAAGACGTTTTCTACCGTAAAAACGGCGCCTCTTTTCCTGTGGAGTTCTCCGTGACCCCCATGGTGGAACACAACGTCGCGGTGGGCAGCGTGCTCAGCTTCCGGGATATCAGCCAGCGTTACGCGCTGGACCGTATGAAGGATGAATTCGTCTCCACGGTGAGCCACGAATTACGCACTCCGCTGACGTCCATCCGCGGCTCGCTGGGATTGTTGTCAACCGGCCTGCTGGGTGAGATGGGCGAAAAGGCGTCGAACCTGCTCCGCATTGCAGTCACCAATTCGGACCGCCTGGTGCGGCTGATCAATGACATTCTCGACCTGGAGCGGATGCAATCCGGGCGCGCCCCGCTCACTTATCGGAACTGCGACCTGGAGGAGCTGGCCCGGCAAGCCATCGACGCCATGACGCCCATGGCGGAGGCTGCCAAGGTGCAGTTGCTGCAAGACTCCGGGCCGGTCTACATGGAAGTCGATCCCGACCGTTTGCAGCAGGTCATGACCAACCTCCTGAGCAACGCCATCAAGTTCTCGCCGCCGCAATCTCAGGTGACGGTTTCGATCGAACGCCTGCTCGACGGGGTCACGATCAGCGTACGAGATAATGGCCGCGGCATTCCCAAGGACAAGCTGGAATCCATTTTCGACCGTTTCCAGCAAGTCGACGCCTCGGACGCCCGTCAGAAGGGCGGGACAGGATTGGGCCTGGCTATCTGCCGCACCATTGTAGTGCAGCACGGAGGCCGCATCTGGGCTGAACGGAATCCTGACCGCGGTTCTACCTTCCGTATGTTCCTGCCCTCCGTCAGCCGGGATCCCGAGGTGGTGCGCCTTGGCGGCAGCTCCGCTGCCTCTCCTGCAAACGCCACGTCGGTTCTGATCTGCGACGAAAATCCGGAAACCCGGGCAAAACTGGCGGAGAGTTTGCGCCAGAATGGGTATTCCGTGCTCGAAGCCGCCAATGGGGAAGAAGCGGTCACCGTCGCCCGGCAAACTCCAGTCCAGGCCATCATGCTGGATATGAGCCTGCCCAGCCTGCATGGTTGGGAGACTCTGCATCTTCTTCGCGACGACGTAAAGACGGCAGGCATCCCGGTGGTCGTCCTCAGCGCTTTCGGCGCGCTCAACGATCCGGAAGTGGAAAAGACTGCAGATGCCTGGCTCGAACAGCCGCTGGAAACAGAATCCATGCTGGCTGCGCTCTCCAAGGTACTCCAGGCGGAACGGCAGCCGGCGCGCGTGCTATTGGTCGAGGATGATACCGATCTAGCCAAGGTCATCCTGGCTACTTTCGAACGGGCGGGCATCCAAATCCACCACGCCGCGACGCAGCGGAAAGCGATGGAACTGTGCCTCTCATCCCGGCCCGACCTGCTGATTCTCGATATCGCACTACCCGACGGGGACGGCTTCGGCTTGGTCGACTGGTTACGCCAGCAACACGAGATGAAACAGCTTCCGCTGGTCGTTTACTCCGCTAAAGACCTGGACGAAATGGAACGAAAAAAACTGCGCCTGGGGCACACGGAGTTTCTCACCAAAGCCCGAGTGCAACCCCAGGACGTCGAGACCCTGGTGCTTTCGATGTTGCGATTGCCGCAAAGCGCAAGCGAAGTTCCACTGGGATGGGATGGAAACACTTCTCCGGGTGACTAGCCACCAATCTTTATGACACGCCAAATCTTGATCATTGATGACGAAGACGACATCCGCCAGGTCGCGGCTATGAGCCTGGAAACGGTAGCGGGTTGGGACGTTGTACTCGCCAGCTCAGGTAAACAAGGCATTGAACGCGCCAGTACAGAGCAACCGGATGCGATCCTCCTCGATGTCATGATGCCGGAAATGGATGGCCCTACGACTCTGTTAAAGCTGAAGGCCAATGGTAGTACCTCGCACATCCCGGTGCTGCTGCTCACGGCCAAGGTGCAGGGACCTGACCAGCGAAAGTTTGCGGAAATGGGAGTCGCGGCCATCCTTTTTAAGCCGTTTGATCCTCTTACCTTGGCGCGGCAGATCTCCGCCGCATTAGGCTGGAAGGAAGGCGGATAAGCATTGAACGAGAAGGACCGCACCGCTCCTGAATCGGCAGCCTCCGACCCCCAAAGTCAGGAACAGAAGCTGCAGGAGATGATCGCTTCTCTATGGGACCGGAGCAGGCACACTGTGGTTGAACGAGCTGCCACGCTGCGCGCCGCGGGAGATTTGCTCGTCGATAATCGCCTGGACGCAGCGACTCAACTGAACGCCGTTGACTGTGCCCACAAACTGGCAGGTGTACTAGGGACCTTTGGGCTGCCTCGGGGCACAGACTTAGCTCGGGAAGCTGAGATTTTCTTCGGCCGGTCGGCGACCCCCAGCAAAGTGGAAATAGACCGCCTTCGGGCTTTGCTGGCGGAGCTGACTCGTATCATCGACCTGGGTCCGGCCGGTCCAGCCTGATCAGAAACCCACCGCGGGCCGTCCGCTAATAGAATGGGATCATGAACGACCTGGGCAGGCTCCTCATCGGCCTGGGATTGCTGCTGCTCATCGCCGGCGCATTGCTGCTCCTCTTGGGCCGCACCGGTATCCCGTTGGGCAGGCTTCCTGGAGACATTTCCTACCGTGGTAAGAACGTCTCCGTCTACTTCCCTTTGGGAACGTCGATCCTGATCAGTATCCTGCTCTCCGTGGTCTTCTACCTGCTCTCCCGCTTTCGGCGGTAGGATCGAATTCGTTTGCTGGAGGCTCGCGTGTCCAATCCGGAGGGATCGATGAACCAGCTCGGACTGGTTTTCACGGAGGCTCCTGTAAAGGGCGCCCGGCGAATTTGGAAGGTCAGCCAGCTGGTCGGCGAAGTAAGAAACCACATTGAGAGCGAGTACGCCGATGTGTGGGTCGAAGGCGAGATTTCCAATTTTCGCCCCGCACCCTCCGGTCACCTCTACTTCACGCTCAAAGATGGCGATGCGCAATTACCCGTGGTGCTGTTCCGCCGGCAAGCATTGCTTTTGCGCTTCCGGCCCGAGGATGGTCTCGAGGTCCTGGTGAGGGGCCGTGTCTCGGTCTACGAGCAGCGCGGTCAGATGCAGCTGGTCGCCGAGCTCGTGGAGCCCGTCGGAGCCGGGTCTCTGCAGATCGCTTTTGAACAACTGAAAAACAGGCTGCAGCAGGAAGGGCTTTTTCACCCGGATCGGAAAATACCGCTACCTGCGTTCCCGCATTGTATTGGGATCATCACCTCCCCGGCTGGCGCCGTCATTCGCGACTTTCTCAACATTGCGGGCCGCAGGCATTTGGGGCTACACGTACAGATTTATCCCGCTGCGGTACAGGGGGAGGCCGCCGCTCTTGAATTGGCTGCGGGCCTTGCCTTCTTTAACCAGGCACGTACGGTGGACGTCATCGTACTCGCTCGCGGAGGTGGGTCGCTCGAAGACTTGGCCCCCTTCAATAGCGAATTGCTGGCCCGGGCCATCGCGAAGTCCCTGTTGCCGGTGGTCTCCGCCGTCGGGCATGAAACCGACTTCACGATCGCCGATTTTGTGGCCGATTTGCGCGCTCCGACCCCCTCCGCGGCTGCTGAACTCCTGACCGAAGCGCAACACAAGCTGGAGGAGCGGCTGGAACAGCTCCACCGGCGCCTGACCCAGGCCTGCCGCTATCAGCTCATCCGCGCCCAGGAGCGGTTTGCCCGGCTTGCGGCACCTGCGGCCTTTGCCCGTATGCGAACTGCCCTCGGCCGACGCCAGCAGCAGGTGGATGAATTGCAATATCAAATGGACGCCGCCTGGCATCGCCAAAGCCGCCGCATGACGGAAACGTTGCAGAAACTTGAGGGCCGCCTGCTGCGTCAGGATGTAAGCCATAGAATGCGCATCGTGCGTGATCGTCTGGCCGCCCTGAACGGACGGATCGGTCGTGCGCACCAGGAGTTGCTGCAGCGGTACAGAGCCCGGCACATCCATACGGAAGGGCTGCTACAGAGCCTTTCTCCGCTTGCTGTGCTGAATCGGGGCTATGCCCTGGTCTTCGACGAGGCCGGAACCCTGATCCGGGACGCGTCGGCCGCCCAGGAAGGCAGCCTGATCACAACCCGCTTCTCGCAGGGCTCGCTGGTAAGCCGGGTGCTCGAAAGGAAACCTTCCCCATCCAACTCATGAGAAAACTCTTCGGAACAGACGGTATTCGTGCGGTCGCTGGAGAAGCTCCCCTGGACCCGCCTACTATCTTCGCCACCGGTCTGGCTTTGGCAGCTACCCTGAAGGCTCGTCATCCAGCACCCCGGGTGCTTCTGGGGGCGGATACCCGCGAATCGAGCCCCTGGATCTCGGCTGTCATCGCAGCCGGATTGCAGCGTGGAGGCGCTGAGGTACTGAATGCGGGCGTGATCACGACTCCCGGGGTTGCCTACCTCACGCGCCAGCGAGGGCTCTCTGCAGGAGTCGTTATTTCCGCGTCTCACAATCCTTGGCAGGACAACGGGATCAAGGTTTTTGCGGGGGATGGCTATAAGCTTCCGGATGCCACCGAGATGGAAATTGAAGGCGAGATTTTCCGCCGGTTGAAAGAGACGCCTGCGCCGGATGTGAAAACCCTCAGCCCACCGCCGGCCCGTAAGGAGTTCCGGGAGGAATATGAGACGTTTCTGCGAAATGCGGTTCCGGGGCTGAACCTTACCGGCAAAAAAGTCGTGATTGATTGCGCCAACGGCGCCGCGGCGCTCATCGCCTCCGAGCTTTTCCCCGCCTTTGGAGGGGAGATCCGGCTGACCCACGTCAACCCAAACGGCCGCAATATCAACGAAAACTGCGGGGCGCTCCACCCTGAAGTGGTGGCCCGGGAGACGAAAGACTGGGGTGCTGACCTGGGAATTACCTTCGATGGCGATGCCGATCGCGCTCTGTTCGCGGATGCTGAGGGCAAGGTGGTCAACGGGGATGGAATTATGCTCATGGCGGCCCGCGATATGAAGGCCAAAGCCGAGCTGGCGGGAGACCTGGTCGTGGCGACAACCATGTCCAATATGGGTTTGGAAGCTGCTTTACGCAGCAGCGGCATCCGCATGTTCCGAGCTCCCGTCGGCGATAAGTATGTACTGGAGATGATGCAAAAGCACCATGCGAGCCTGGGAGGGGAACAATCCGGCCATATTCTCTTTCTGCGCCGGAGCACCACCGGTGACGGGCTGCTGACGGCTCTGGTCTTGCTGGATCTACTCGTACGCGCGGAGAAGCCGCTGCACGAACTGCTGAGCGATCTACGGGTTTTCCCGCAGGTGATCGTCAATGTGCGGGTCAGGGAAAAGCGCCCTCTGGATCAGATTCCTGCCGTGGTGGAGAGCATTCAGGAAGCGGAGACGGATCTCCATGGCAATGGTCGGGTCGTCGTGCGCTACTCCGGCACCGAGGCTCTCGCACGGGTAATGATCGAAGCAGAATCGGAGCAACAGATGCGCAAGCACGCGGAGCGCATTGCGCAGGCGATTCGGGTAGAAATAGGGGTATAGGAGAGAGTCATGATTACCGCCATCCTTTTGCTTGCCATGATGCAGCCTCAAGCCGCCTCGCTGAGCCCGGCCCCCGCAGCCGGCACAACGACGGGACCGGTACGGACGGAGAAGCTGACGCCGGCGGAAGTAAAGCAGCTGGCCGACGCCAACAAAGCCGTCGCCGATGCCCAGGCCCAATTAGTCAAGGCCAAAGCCGCCCTGATGGGGACAACGCAGGGCATCGAACTGGCCCATCACGCGAATACAGACTGTGGCTGTTACGTGGACAGCACCGGACGCGACTACGACAAGGTCGAATTCAAAGGCGACACCATCGTCATTCAACACATCCACGAGGCCCCACCCAGTTTGACCAAGAAGACTGAGCCCTAAGGGGTGGATTCACGGCAAGTTTTTTGATCGTATTGGTGTTTCTGAAAACTTAAGCAGATACTTTCCACGTTCTCCCCAAACCGTCATCCTGCCTGCCCCGGCGTGCCGCGGGAGCGAAGCGCCACGCAAATCTTGAATAGCGCACGGCTTGGAGCGCAGAGTCGATGGACCTGGGGTTGCGGGACGGAAGGCCATCAACAGGGAAAGAAACCGCAGATCTCTGCACCGCACTACGCTCCGGTGGGCTTGCGGTTTCCATCGGTCAGTCCTGTTACGAAAGAAAGCCTATCGGTCACTACCCGAAATCACTTCCACCGGGATCTAAATAGACAGACAAAATGCGCAATGCGCTTCGGGTTAGCGGCCTTCTGCCACCAGGGGCAGCAAGCGAGGTCGCGCTCAGGCGCGCTCCTGATAGAGCAGTATTTGACAACTGAATCCTGCCCCGGCGTTAGGTGCTTCGGGCGCATTTTTCTGCGCCCATGCGCCCCTCCAAATGCCGGATTGCCAGCCCCGGGAAGCTTTTCTCGCTTATCTCGCTCTTCTCGCACAAAAAAACAAATCGCGGGGGAGGCTTATCTCGCTTATCTCGCACAAATATTTCCGAATTTACCCCGGATCGGGCAAGGCTGGTTGCCGGCCAATCTCCAGCAACGTCGAAAAACTCGAATTTTATGAAGATTTATGAAATTGCCCGGCCTCCCGGGCTAGCCGTCGCCCATCGCAAACGGCTTCCCGAGCCGGAGGCAGGAAACTCAAACCCACAGCCACATCTGAAAATCGCGAAATTTATCCAGTTTTATAAGTCTTAGACACCTTGGCTGGAGGGTAAACGATGCTCTTAACTTGCCGCAGGGCTCGCCGGATAGTTAGGCATGTGATGGGCTCCTAAACGCCCGCTAAAAATACGCGGACAATTCGGAAAAGGCAGTGATCTCCAGCAGAGTCTGTCCCGATGGCGGCTCCTCCACCGCCTCGTGTTCCAAAACCCAGGTGGACGGATGAGGAACAAAGATGGCGTTCAGCCCAGCGGAGAGCGCGGGGTTGATATCCGATCGCGGACTGTTACCAATCATCCAGGTGGTTCGGGGCTCGATCTGATGACGATCGATCAGGGTGACGTAGGCCCCCCGATGCTTCTCATGCAGAACTTCGACAGCGTGGAAGTAGTCCCCCATGCCGGAACGGCTCAGCTTGTCGTTCTGCTCCACCGGATCTCCCTTTGTTACCAGGATCAGTCTGTGCCGGTTAGACAAATCCTCCAGCGTGACCGCGACATCCGGCAGCAATTCGATTTCCCGATCGGCGATTGTCCTGACGAACGTGTGGATCGTTTCCCGGTCGTGCGTGGAAATCGGCGCGCCGCGTAGCTGCTCAAAACAGGTGATTAGGGAGCGATGGAAATTCTGCAGGCCATAGCCGTGCATCCGGATGGTTTCGTGTTCTACCCGATTGAGGTGGCTGCGCACTTCCTCCGCAGTGTGGACGTGATGATCGAGATGCGAGATGAAATTGGCGATCGCCTGCTCGAAATAGATGTTGTTCTCCCACAAAGTGTCATCCGCATCGATGAAGAGCGTCTGCGAACCCGGATAGCGGGAAGTGGGCGTTGCCATATTCCGATTATAAGATTTGCTACTGCATATCGCGCCAGTTGGGGCCTACGCCGCAGTCCACCACAATCGGTACTTTGAGGGTCACCACCGTCTCCATCTCGTGCTGGACCAACTGCTTGATCTGCTCTACTTCTTTTTCCGGGACATCGAACAGCAGTTCGTCATGCACCTGCAACGTCATCCTGGTGGCAAATTTCTCTTCACGAAGGCGGCGATCGATGCGGATCATCGCAATCTTGATCAGATCCGCGGCGGTTCCCTGTAGAGGAGTGTTCACCGCGGTGCGCTCTGCAAAGCCGCGCAGGTTGGCGTTGCGGCTCTGCATGTCGGGAATAGGACGAACCCGGCCAAACAGCGTTCGCACTTTTTGCTCCCGCCGGGTCTCTTCAAGCAAGCGATCGATGTAGCTGCGAACTCCGCTATAGCGAGCGAAGTAAGTTTCGATGTACAGCCGGGCGACATTCTGCTCGATGCCAAGCTGCTGCGCCAGGCCGAATGGAGAAATGCCATACACGATACCGAAGTTGACCGCTTTGGCGCGATCGCGGGTTTGCTTGTCCATGGCTTCGGGCGCAACGCCAAAAACTTCTGACGCGGTCAAGGTGTGAATGTCCTGTCCATCGGCAAACGCTCGTACCAATAATGGATCTTCGCTGAAGTGCGCCATCAGGCGCAGCTCAATCTGTGAATAGTCAGCGGAGATGAGCACATTTCCCGGCGCGGCAATAAATGCAGCCCGGATCTCCCGTCCCAAGGCCGTCTTGATGGGAATATTCTGCAGATTGGGATTGGTGGATGAAAGACGTCCCGTAGCAGTGCCCACCTGGTTGAACGTCGTATGGACGCGCGCTTCCGCATCCGCCAGCAAGGGCAGGGAGTCAATGTAGTTGGACTTGAGTTTGGCCAACTGCCGGTAGTGCAGCACCTGGCGCGGGACTGCATTATGCTCCGCCAATTCTTCCAGAACATCGACAGCGGTAGAAACCACTTTGCCGCGGCCATACTTGATGGGCTTGGGCAGGTGCATCTTGTTGAAGAGCACGTCGCCCAATTGCTTCGGTGAGTTGATATTGAAGCGATGACCGGATCCGGCGAAAATCTGCTCGCTGACCTCGTGCATGTCGGCGGTTAGCCGCTCGCCCATTTCGGCGAGGACCGCACGATCGATGCGCACTCCTGCTTCTTCCATGCGCAAGAGGACCGGTACCAGAGGCAGATCGATTTCGCGGTAGACCTGCTCCGCTCCCAGCGCGGCGACGTCCTCTTTGAGAATCGGTGCGAGCGAACGGATGGCGTTGGCCGATGCGGGAAGCACTTCGTCTCCGGCGGCCGGCAGGGGCCGCCCGCTGAACCGCGCCACAACGTCGGGCAAAGGGTGTGTTGTGTGGGTCGGATTGATGAGGTAGGAATACAACATCAGGTCGTTGACCGGACCCGCAATCTTCAAATCTGCTTTGTGCCGGTCGATGATGCGCAACGCAGCCTTCAGGTCGTGGAGCGACTTTGCCGTGTGCTCATCGCTCAGCAGGGGCCGAAGAGGTTCAGCGTCCAGCGGGAAAATCAAAGCACTGCCAGGTTCCGCGGACACCGCGATCTTTACCGCCTGCGGCGCCGGCTTTTCTTCGGCGGCAGGCGGCGCGGAATCGAAGAGGCCGAGCGACATGGTCTTTAATGCCGGCTCCTCTTCTTCCAGGGATTCGCTCTCCTCCTCGGCCACCTGCTCGGATGCAACTTCGAGCAGGGTGGTGTCGAAGGCCAGCGAGAAACCGTGCGCTCGCGCCTGCTCCACAAAATGACTTACCTCTTCCGGCGTCGGGTTGCTGACGACGGAAAGCGGAGCTGCCTCCTCTTCAGGAGCCAGCTCTTTGAGCATGGTCGTGAATTCGAGCTCATTGAAAAGGGCGCGGCAGGCGCTCACATCGGGCGACTGAGTGCGCATGCTTTCGAGCGCCAGATCGACTGGCACTTCACAGTGGATGGTGACCAGCTCTTTGCTCAGGAGAACGGTATCCCTGTTGTTCTCGAGCGACTCCCGATACGTTTTGCGTTTCACTTCAGAGGCATGATCCAGTGCGGCTTCGACACTGCCAAACTGCTGGATCAGCTCGACGGAACCCTTGTCGCCGATTCCCGGCGCCCCTGGGATATTGTCGATCGAATCGCCGCGCAGAGCCATTACATCGACCACACGCTCCGGCGGTACTCCCAGGGTTTCGATCACCTTCTCGCGATCCAGAATCAGATTATCTTTCACCGGATTGAGAACCTTCACATTCCCGGTGACCAGTTGCAGCATGTCCTTGTCGTTGGAAACAACGAAGACATCGTGTCCCTGTGCCGCGCCCTGCCGCGCCAGCGTGCCGATCACGTCGTCGGCTTCGAAGCCCTCGGATTGCAGGATGGGAATACGAAAGGCCTCAAGGGCCCTGCGGATAAAAGGAAGCTGCTGTGCCAGGTCAGGCGGCATCTCCGTGCGATTCGCCTTATAGCCCGCGTAGTCAAGTTCCTGGAACCTCTGCGTCTTGATGTCCCACTTGCGCACAGTTGCGATGCTGCGCGCCCGCTCATCCCGGAAAACGGAACCGGTCACGTCGAACACGGCGGCGAAATACTCCGGCTGAAAATCCCGGCGGAGCTTGTTGATCATGTTGACGAACACGAACGTGGCCGCTGTGGGTATGCCGGAGCGGGTCGACATGGGCCGCTGCCGTTGCATCGCGTGATAGGCGCGAAAGATGAACGACATCGCGTCGAGCAGGAAAATGGGCGGCTTGGTCTGGGTTTGCGAGGGCATCAATCTTCGAGCAGATTCTTGAGTTGATTCATATCGAATGAGATTCGCTTTTCGGTGAGGGAGAAACAATCTCTGCGTCGCAGTTGCAGATCTTCGTACCGATAGAAAGTACGGGAACATGGGTCGCTGTCGTCATCGTGAAGTCTCTTCGCTCCTTCGAGGATACCGCCAGCCGGCACGTTTTGGGAGCCAATGCCAGGTGCGGCGAACGTGAGAGTTGAGGACGGATACGCAACGATTTGTCTGGACTGCACCTGGAGGGGACTAGGGCTCTGAGGGTTTGTTGTGCGGGAAATTAAAACATCACCGAGATGAGCAAACAGCAGGTCACTCCCGCCCTGATGGCCCTCAGTGTCGGGGAGGGAAATCTGGACGTTCCCTTAAGCACACAGCTGATAGGACGCTTCCATAGAATTGGAGGTGTGCTGGTCTCCGATTTTGATTTTGTGCTTCCGCCAGAGCTGATTGCGCAGCAACCGCCGCACGAACGCGGCCAGAGCCGCATGCTTGCGCTGGATAGAGACAGCGGGGGCTGGCAGGATTTGTCGTTTGCGCGGCTTCCCGATTTGCTGCAAAAGGGAGACGTGCTGGTACTGAACGACAGCCGCGTCATTCCCGCTCGCTTGTTTGGTACCCGCCACGGGCCCAACGGCGGCAGGGTCGAGCTGTTGCTTGTCGAACAGCTCACCGATTGGGAATGGAGGGCCCTCACACGTCCGGCACGCAGGGCAGCCGTGGGACGTCAATTGACCTTCGCGACGGAGGCAGGAGAAGAGCTTCTGCAAGCCACCGTGACGGCTACCGGAGAGTTCGGCGAGCGCCTGCTTCGCTTCGAACCGGTGGAGGATTTCTTCGGCATGCTAGACCGGTTGGGACATGTTCCGCTGCCTCCTTACATTCACCGCCAGGACGAGGCGATGGATCGAGAGCGCTATCAGACCGTGTTTGCGCGGCAGCGCGGATCGGTCGCCGCCCCGACTGCAGGACTTCACTTCACGGCTGAGATTCTGGAGCGGATCCGGGCACGAGGCGTGCTCATTCAACACTTAACTCTGCATGTCGGCCTGGGCACGTTCCAGCCGGTGCGGGTGGCCGGCGTCGAACAGATACAGCTCCACAGTGAACGCTATTCTCTGCCCGAAGAAACAGCCCTGCAGATCAACTTGGCCCTACGGGAGGGCCGGCGCATCGTTGCCGCGGGCACAACGACCGTACGCGTACTCGAACACTGTGCGCGAATCGGACGACTGGAAGCGCATGCGGGCACAACGGACATCTTTATTTCGCCGGGCTATTCCTTTCGCGTCGTGAAAGCCCTCCTGACGAATTTTCATCTGCCTCAATCAACCTTGCTGATGCTGGTATGCGCGTTCGCCGGGACCGAGCACGTCCTCGCCGCCTACCGTCACGCAGTAGAAGCACGTTATCGCTTCTTTTCCTACGGCGACTGCATGCTCATTGCATGAAGTGCCGTTCGGCGTTCAGGCGTGCGCGTTCCAGGGCCTCCTCTACCTCGACCCTCTTGGCTTCCATGATTGCGGGATCTTCCGACTGAGGCACTTCCACATGGCGCCCCCAGCTGATGGCGACGCGGGAAAAAGGTTTTGGTATGAGAAACCGGTCCCAGGAGCGTAGCAGCCATGCCTTTTGCGGATGCGCGTAAAAGATGCCAATCGAGTAGCCGGTGATTTGCGCCAGTTTGATCGCACCGGGTTTGACCTTATAGACAGGCCCTCGAGGACCATCCGCGGTGAAAACCGCCGGATTCCCGCGCCCAACAGCCTTGGCAAGCGCCCACAATCCGCTGCCCCCCGCACGTGTGCTGGAACCGCGAGCGGTCAGGAAGCCCATAAGCCCAATCGTACGGGCAATGAGCTCCCCATCGAAGCTATTGCTGACCAGGACAGCCGGTTTGAATTTTCCGTGGAAGTAACATGCACAAGGGATGAGGCAACGGTGCCAGAAACACCAAACCTGGAGGGCCGGCGGTTTCGCAGGCTCGGCTCCGGGCTCCACGATCACTTCATAGCGGAGAGTTCGATTCAGCCCGCGCAGCAGGAAAGCTACCAGTCGCGGAACGATCGCGATGGTAACCCGCTGACCGAGGGTTAATCTGTTGGCCGAGTCCTTCACCCGGCGATTCTACCGTCCGTCACCTGTTTTGTTGCAGATAGGGTGCAATTCCAGGTCGAGGTAATCTACCTGGATGTCCAAGTGGGGATAGCCTGCTGCTGCCTTCGTGGCGGGTAATAGTGAGATTGACGCATTTCCGGCGGACTGGCGGCGGCGTATACCAATACTCATCATGAACACACAGAAAACTGTTTCCTATTCGCGTTACTATTCTCTGCCTCGGTCAGGAAGCAAGCCCACCCTGGACGACAAACTCGATCGTGTCTTTCAGATGGCCGAGCACGTAGACGCGCGGTGTGTCTACATGCTGGACGCAGCCAGCCACAGGCGCCGCGCAGGTTTTTCCGCACGATAGAGACTCACGGGACGCCCAGTATTGCCGTGGCGTACGTGGGACGATAAAGACGGGGCAGAGGGCCCGCCATTGCCTTTGGTTTCCTGGAGCCGGTCGGAGCCCCGGCGAAAGCGCAATGGACAAGATCGTTATCGTCCCACGTACGCGCCTGCGAACCCTAGGCGTCCCGCCGCGCTGATAGCATCGCTGGTGTGCAACTGACACCGGAGACGTCACTGCAATTCGTCAAGGGCATCGGACCCCGCATTGCCCAGACGCTCAAAAACAAGCGCATCCAGACCGTCGAGGACCTGCTCTACCATCTCCCTTTTCGTTATGAGGATCGCATGCACCCGCAAGCGATCGAGGAATTAGTCCCGGGGGCTATGGCCAGCCTGATCGGCGAAGTGCGCGGCACGATCTTGCTGCGTACCCGGCGGATGCCCATCTTTGAAATGACCGTGGGGCAGGGCTTGGCTAAGGTCAAGTGCATGTGGTTCCACGGAACCTACCTGAAAGATCGCTTCAAAGCCGGACAATGGATTGCTCTATACGGAAAGGTAGAAGCCTCGCGCACCGGCGGCAGTCTGAAAATGATTCAGCCGCAAGTCGAGATCCTGCCGGATGACCATGACGACGAGGAATCCCGGCTTCTCGAAGTAGGACGTATTGCCCCGGTCTACGAAACATTGGGCAATAAGCTGGCGTCGCGATGGCAGCGCCGGGTGATCTGGCGATTACTGGAGGACCTCAAGGGCTGCATCCCAGAGACTTTGCCACAAGCACTCTGCCGCCGCCTGGAACTACCCAACCGTGAAGAGGCTGTGCGACGGACGCATTTTCCTGAGGCCGGGACCTCCCTCGAGCAGCTTCAATCCTGGACGACTCCGGCGCAAAGGAGGCTGATTTTTGAAGAGCTTTTCTTTCTCGAGCTCGGTCTCGAGCTGAAGAAAAAAAGACTGCGTGGGCGGCAAGGCATTCCCTTTGAGACGAATGCAGAGGTGCGATCAGCACTCCGCCAGGTGCTGCCCTTTCACCCGACTAAGGCCCAGAAAAACGCCTTGGGCGAGATTGTCGCGGATATGCGGTCGTCCGAACCGATGCGGCGCCTGCTTCAGGGAGATGTGGGTTCGGGAAAAACCATCGTGGCCCTGCAAGCCATGCTGGTAGCCATCGAGAACGGCTACCAGGCGGCCCTGATGGCGCCTACGGAAATCCTGGCGACGCAACACTTTCTGAGCGCCCGCAAGATGCTGGAGCGATCGGAAAAGCCCTACAGGGTGGTGCTGTTGACCGGCTCGCTCGAGGAAGACCGCAAGCGCTCCAACCGGGGGATGATTGCCCGGGGAGAAGCGCAGCTGGTTATCGGCACGCATGCCCTGATCGAAGAGCACGTGGATTTCGCCAGGCTGGGGCTGGTGGTCGTCGACGAGCAGCACCGGTTTGGAGTTGGCCAACGATTCCGGCTCATGCAGAAGCCTAGTGAAGGCGAA